>LNAP01000134.1_pt1 | contig 75902 bp, 78 predicted proteins | sample 602601 | NCBI WGS metagenome assembly LNAP01 (sample SAMN02440304, study PRJNA202911) | soil metagenome | biome: Subtropical and temperate rainforests or woodlands; isolation source: soil samples (1 kg each in a 20% v/v slurry with milli Q water) were... ...
TCTGTTCCTTCATCTCGAACCAGGTCTTGCCGCCATCGTCGCTGCGGTTGAAGAAAAAGCCGTTGGCCAGGAACAGCCGCCCCGGCCGGGGCGGGGGCAGCAGCACGCCGGCGTACAGGCCGTCGCCGCCCCGTCCAATGACGCCTGCGCCGCGGCCTATGACCCCGGCAAATTCGAACGCGCCCCGGTCACTCGCTCCGTCGAACTCCAACGCACCTCGCTCCTTGGCGCCTTCGAACTCGAGCGTGCGGCCGAGCACGGGCTCGCCGACGGCACGTTCTTCGGGCAACGCTCCGTCCGGAGGAAGCGCTGCGACTCGAACACTCACGCCACGCCTCGCTTCGTCTCCGATCGCGCAGGTGCCCTCATACACCGGCCGGGTCACAACGAAGGGTGCTCCGATCGTTGTCTCGAAAAGCGGGACACCATACAGCGTGCCCGGGCGAGGTGTGTTCTCAACGAAGACGGTCTCGACTTTCAGGTACGTGCGCACGGATCAAACCCGCTACTTTGCTGATGGACGGGTGGCCAGGCTGCAAACGCGTATCGCGAAACTCACCCTTGGCGAGCGGACGCTGGCGCTCAAAGCGCCGATGGCTGGTAGTGGTGGAGGGGGCGGCAGTGGTTCATCCGGCGGCGGCGGAGGCGGCAGTGCCAGCGGCGACGGCCAAGGTCCTGGGAAGCCGGGAGGTGGGCTGACTGAGAACTTCAACCGGTCCAAGAACCTCGCGCTTCCATTCGCGATGTTCGAAGCCTCTAAGGCGAAGATGCCGCCGCACTTGGCGGGCAAGGAAACCGTCAACAAGGCAGGTGACGGCTACCGGTGGGAAGACACCACTCCGGGTAAGCGTGGACGGGATTACATTCGCATCGACGCCGCCAACCCCAACGGCGAGTTTTCGCACCTGCGCGTGCCCCATGTCGTGATCTTCAGCAACGGGCAGCAGGTCGACAGGTTCGGCAACCGGTTCAGCCTTGAGAAGGGACAGAAGACACGTTCCACCAAAGAGGCACACATCCCTTATGACGAATGGGTCAAGTGGAAGAAGTGGGACAGCCCGGAGTAGCGCAGACCCGGGTGTCGGTCAGTGAAGTGCAGTCAGCGGCTCAGGGAATGACAGCGCCACAGAACTCCCGGCACTGGACGCCCGCAGCTTCCTGGGCCCGGCAGGTTTCGCGGTCTTACCGGCTCGCGAAGGGGGGCGGCAGAGGACGCAGGCGAATGTCGTGTGGCGGTGCTCGTGCGCATGAGCGACGAAAAGGCCGCCGCAGTGCGTGCAGGGGACCAACTCCAACATTCCACTGTCGAAGAACCGGACCATTGTGGCCGCGCGAGTGAAGTCCAGCACTGGGATGTCATCCTGGCCGGCGCACTGTTCCACGTAAAGCCGGTAAGCCTTGATGAGCGCCGGCAGCTTGTCCTCGCCCGCCTGCTCCAGCATGAACTTGTAGACGTTATAGAAGACCGAGCTGTGAATGTTGGCTTGCCACGTCATGTGCCAGTCGGTCGAGAAGGGAAGCAGGCCCTTCGGCGGGGACACGCCCTTGAGTTCCTTATAGAGCTTGATCAGACGCTCGCGGCTGACGCTGGTGACGGACTCGACGAACTGGAGGCGCGCGCCCAGGGTGAAGAGGTCGACAGCCAGCTTCACATGCCCTATGTCGCCGAGAACGGTCTTCTCGGTCATGCGCAGGCAAGCGCGCTGCGCGAGGGGCGAGCCGACATCAGGATGGACATGTGGGCCTGCTGCAGATTGGCCGACTGCTCCTCGCTGACCGCTGCGGTGACCGGAAGATTCTGCAGGCGAAATCCGCAGAGCAACTCACTCCCACCAGCTGCTTTAACGATCTGTCTGAGAGACATTGCAGAAAGGAGATCAGCCAATTCACGCGAAATTCCAAGCCGAAACATTGCTGCGGCGCGGTCCTGCTTTACCAATTTCTGCGCCAATAGCATGTATGCCAAATTGATATCGCCAATTTCACGGTCCATCGCCGGGTCGGCAGCGCTCGTTTGCAAATTCACTTAAGTTCCGGTCTTAGATAACGTGAGGAAAGTAGACCACACCCCTCGGTGACACTTTGTGACATTTGAAAACATGCGAGAAATATTGTGACTTTGGTCACGTCGTCTGTGGGAAGGCGCCTACAGGTCTTACTCATTTATGCCGATAGCTACAGCATTGGTATTAGCTTCTCCGGCATTCGCGACACTCGAGTCGAAGCGTCTCTACCTGAGCGGTGTACAGCAGAAGTTCCTAAGCACGCGGTTCGACCGCGAAAGACCACGTTTCATGCCGCAGGGTGCCAATCCGGATTGGCCGAACTAAGCTCGGCCCAATTGCGCCATGTTTGTGAAGCGGGCGACGCGAGAGCGAATTTCCAATTCGTTCCGGAACACGGGGTTTGTGCTTCAGGCGTACAACTTAGTTATTAGTATTGAAGAAAGGGCGCCTCCAAGAAAGGGCGGATCGTGACTTTGTTCTGTTTGTGAGTGATGTCAGATCACTAGAATCAATTACTGCAAGTCGTCGTTTCATTTTCGAAGGCCGACTGAGTGTCGTGAGCATCATTTGACCCAAAAGGAATTTGATGCTTCGCGCTCTAATTTAGTTTATTGCTCGAGTTTTGCACGATGTCCGAGTTCCCGCTGCAGTCCAGTGACCCCTCTCCCCCTTCGCAGCGCAGCCTGGCCGTCCACGAGCCGTCGCCTGCGCATGACCTGAGGCGAGCGCACCGATTCAGCGTTCTTTCAGTCCTGCCGCCGAGAACGTCGATCGCAATGGTCCGAGAGAAGGCGTTCGATCAGTCGATCGAGTGGCTCGAATCGATGCTGGATGCTGGGTGGTTCAACACACCGGAAACGGTCTGCTGCCCTACGAAGCCAAGTGCACTGATGGCCGACGTTGCGCTTTACTGTGCGGACGCGCTACCGAACATCGCGGCGCTCGCAGGGATCTGCGATGCAGCAACCATCGAAGATGACGGCGTCTGGGTACCCGCCAGCATTGCCGTCGCTCCAAGTTTCGAAGCACTGCTGCTCAAAGTCGCCACCCGTTTCTTCTCCTCGTTTTCCCAGCGCAAGGCCGACGGCACTACTTCAGGCATTGGCACCCGTCCGTGGGACGAGAACGAGGAGTGGCTGGCGCTGAAGACACGTACCGACACCGCTCAGGTTCTCTTACAGCTTGCGGCCGCGGTGAACAGTCCCCGCGGCATCGCCGCCGTTCTCGAGGCATGCCCGGATGCACTCTCGATGTTCAGCAGCGCAGGCATATGGGGCGCCGCAGCGCCGAAGGGAGTCTTGCCGAGGGTGAACGCCGGACTCACAGCGATCCAGTTTTCCTCCCACGCTGCTCTCGACGAACTGGTCCGCTGGGGTTGGTCGCCAGGCCTACCGGCCGCTGCGTACCCCAAGGGCTACGCGATCGAGCACCGAGGCGACGGGCGAAAGAACCCGCTCAAGAACACCGCCATGCTCGCCGAAGTCATGTCGTATGGCGCCATTCAGTGCACGCCGGCGATGCTCGAGCGGGTGCTCGGGATGATCCGCGAGGGAGGGAGCTTTCACCCTCTCGATGCCGGTCCGCTCTTCAGCATGGCGGATTCCGTCCTCGCACGGGATCCGGCCAACAGTAACGTGGAGATGTTCGTCGATGTGTTCCGGATGGCGGGTGTTTTCGACATGGACCTGGGCCGATCTGTGCGCAGTGCAGCGACGTTCGGACGCATCGAGGTCCTCCAGGACCTGCGCGGTTCTCTCCCATGGGCGCAACTGCTGGATGTAAACGACCACCTGATCGCCAAGCTGCTGGCCTCGAACGCGCTCGAGGCCTCTCCCGAGAGGTACGAGACGGTCATCGTCTATCTGATGGATCGTGCCGAGGAAGAGGACATGGGGCACCTGCTCCATGGGCCTTGGGCTGAATGCCGTGAGGAGATCGTCAGATGGTCGTTCCAACACCATCTCTACCGCGTTATCGGCCGGCTGATCAACGGCGGGCTGACCCCAGAAGAGACGTTCCCCAACGGCATGTCGGTGCTTGAGCAAGCGCGCATTCACGGCAACAGTGTCGTAATCGACATGATTCTCTCGTTGGGCGCGAGGAACCGCGCCCATGGAGTGCTCGATCTGATTGACACGATAGACGCGCGCGCCGTCCACGCTGGTTTCGGTGCACCTTCGGTCTTTGGCGACGACCTACCAGTCCAGTAAATCGGCCGGTTCCGCCAATAAATCGGTAGGCCGATAAACTGTCGGCATGGATGTGATTAAGTCGGGCGACAGCCCAGTCGAGGGCGGATCGGGTGCTTCCCGGCAATCCGGTCAACTAGCACCAGCTCAAACGGACGCTGAGCGGGCGATGGTTTTAGCCACGCTGAAAGAGCAAGAGCGCGCGACGTTCCTGGCGAACCGCGCCATCGACTTCGAAATGGACTGGTTGCTTTCAGCCCTCGACCATGGCTTCTTCGAGTTCGGGCACAACGCGAAGGTGGTGGACACACTGCTGAGCGCATTCGCGTTTCTCACGCGCTCGACTATCCGGAACGTTGATGAGGACCCCGTGCTCGGCAAGCTGAGCGGGCCCATCAGCTTCCTTGAACTGCGCGCACCCGATGAAGTAGGGGTCTTTGTCGAAAAAATCGTGGATCACTTGATCGCGCAGCACGCTTCGATCAGGAAGAAGTACCCCTACGAAGCCGACATCATCGGATCGAGAGATCACGACGGCTACCTGAGGGCGGTTCGGCGCCTGGATCGAGTCACCGCGCATGCTCTGATCGCCGCATGTGCGCTCGACCAACCCGAGACCGTCCGCCGCCTGCTATACGAGCGGCCGGAGGCCATGCACGTCTCGGTGACTGCACGCGTCCTAGGAAGCGCCTTGAGCGACTACGTGCCGGAGGTCGATCGAACCGAGTTCACGCCGCTCTACTTCGCGATGCAGTACTCGAACCGCCGATGCATGGAGCTGATGCTTCAGTTGGATCGCACAGGCAACCAGTCCATGGTTCAGGCGAGCTCGTTCGAGGATGTTGTTGACGCCATGGGGGTCACTGTCTTTCCCGCCTGCCTGCCCAACTGCTTTGAGTTCGTGCTGGCCGCGCGGCTAACGAGCACGCGAGCCTCGGTAGATCAGGCTGCGCTCGAACAGCGCGTGTCGACGATCCTAGAAGGGAAGGGACGTGCACGAGGTTTCGAACCGTATTTCCCCGTCTTCACTCGGCTTGGCATCTGGGAGCAGGTCCCGACTGCGTCCATGAGGGCCGCAGTCGAGAACGGACACCCCGAAGTCGTGCGAACCATTCACGGCGCCGTGGACTGGCCCAGTTTCATGGTCGACTATGAAAGCTCGCCGATTGGCAATGCCTTGCGGCGCGCCTTTGAATGGGAACAGGCCGCCTCTGGGACAAAGAGTGAGCGCTACGAGTCAGCCATCCTGGAGATGTTCGCCAAAGCGATCGAGGACCCTCGCGGCGGGAAGTGTTTCGTGGCGCAAGTCTTCTGTGCCGGGAACGGAGCCCATATCGCGTTTGATTTGTCCTCCGTGACGCTTCAGCCGCTGCAGGACGTCGTCATTCATGGGATGGGCCGCGTACTGCTTGCCATGCTCGAAAGCGGACTCGATCCCACGCGTCGATACTTCGAGGAGTGCCAGACGCCGCTTGAGCTCGTCGAGTTCTTCGGTGAAGACGCCGAGAAGTGCGCCGACCTGATGCGCGCATTCCATGCGCGCAAGCAGGCGAGCTCGATTTTCGACATCGTGGATGTCGTCGACGCCGGGGGCGACATCCATGACGCGCGCGCCGCAGCATTGCGCCCCTAAGCTGCCAGGCGTTCTCGAAATACCTTCGCCGACCAGCACCAGATGCACGCCATAACCATGCACGACCGTTCTGCAAACACGCTGCCTGTCAACACCTACAGGGCAGGTCTGGGAGGGCTGGTGCTGGTCGTGGCCACAGGACTGGCGCCTGGATACGCGCACGCTTTCTGGGGGCTGCTAGGTAAGGCCGGATCCAGCGCCGGGAAAGCCGCGACAAGCGGTGCCGGGAAGAGCGCTGCAACTGGTGCGGCGGCTGCCGAGAGCCTCCTTGAGGCTGGAGCCGTGCGGCGCGCCACTGGTGCAGCCGGCGGTACCGACGACATCACACGAGGTAGCTTTGCGGGCGCGGCCGAACACAGCGTTGTGAACGCTGCGCTGCCCCCGGAGGTCGCGGCTTACCTCGCAAAACCCGCGAAAGAGGTTTCGTCCAAGGAGGCTGCAAACCTGATGACGAGCTACGAAGAGCTCGTCGCGCGCGCTGGCAGGACAGGAGACTACGCCGCCTTTGTGGAAGGGAAGCCCGCGCTGCCTGGCCTTACAAAGGCGACCCCGCCTTCGGCTACCGCATCCCTTGCGACGAAGCCAGGACCAGGCCTGCCGGTGGAGGGCTTTCGCTTGCTCGTCCACGCTTCAAACGCGGGCCACAAGGCAGCGCAATCAGAGCTTGAGGGGCTATGCACACCTGGATCGCCGGCGGCGAACAGGTTCAGCGCCCAGGTTCGCTTCAGCAAGCCGTACCAGGAGATGTGCGACGCTCGCCCGAAGAGGTCCATCGGCCGCTAGCCGCGCGCGGGCAAGAAGCTTGCACCACCGCAGCGACTCGCGGCCTGAATTGCACCTTTCGCTGCCGTCGGCATGATGAGCGGGTCACCCATCTGTCCGTCCGCCATGCCCACAACCATCTCTACTCCAGCACGTGCCGAAATGATCAGTGCGTTCCGCGTGCTTGACCTCGACATGGCGGTAGAGCTCCTCGCGCGCCGTTCGCAAACCGCAGACGTGGAGTGGGCCCGCGCCGCCGTCGAGGCGGGAGTGCTGGCGGATCCGTATCTGAGCCCGAGCGGCCTTCGTGCGGTGCTTCCATTCGTCAACCTCGGGCGACAGGTGCCAGTCTTTGCTGAATCGTCGAAGAGCCCGATTTGCACCTGGGTGCTCGAGCCCAAACCATGGATGCACGAATGGCTCGATGTCGTGGCACAGGGCGTTCTGGCAGGAGAGATGAGCCGCAGCGATGGGCATTCAGCGCGCCGGCTGGTCACTGCACTAGTCGTCGCGGCGGTCGCGGTTGATGACCGGCAGCAGCTGAGACGGTTGCTTCAAGCTTGCCCTTCGGCGATCAACGATCTCACGCACCGCGAGACGCTGCCGCGCTGGCTCTTGGGCACAGCCCAAAGCGGCCAGGCCAGCGGGCTCACCGCGTACGGCATCGCCATAGCTCTCGGACGGCATGAGTGCATGGACGTCCTCCGCGCCCACTATTCCGGCGACACGATGCCCGTAGCAGGGGATGGCGACGTAGGGACGGTCGGTGCGACGCGCTTCCTGAAAGTGGCGGCGCTCAACGCCAGGCCTGAGTCCTTTGCCCTCGCGCTCAAGCATCAGCTGAACGCGGACGCGGCGACGCTTGCCCGCATGGGTGCCTCCCCTGCTACCAGCGAGCACTACACCTTCCTGCTCAGGGATGCATGGGACGCCATGAAGGAGGAACAGGAGGACGAAGAGATGCGGTACGTTGGCGCCTACCTGGAGGCGGGCGTCTACGACCTGGCGCCGGCGATCTCGTTTGAGAATGCAATCAGCCATGGCCAGCCCGCCGTGGTTCGCCATTTCCGGGGCCGTGTCCCGTGGGCTGAAACCAACTTCACGACGTCCAGCGAGAAGTCGCCGATGATGCAGGCGCACATCGACTCCCAGATGAACAGCCGTGTCGAGCAGTACGAGGAAGCCATGCTGGCAGCCGTCGAGCTTGCAGAAGAGGACGGCCAAGTAGACCGCGTCCTTCACCAGTTCGTGCTCGACAAGGTGGGCGGCGAGAACGTGCCGCCGCATGAACGCGACATTGCTCCCCTCAGCTACACGATCGGCATGCGGTTCCATCGCCTACTGGCCAAGACCTTGGAGCATGGCCTGGAGCCGGAGGTGGCAATGGGCCCTGGCGTACGGTCTCCGTTGGCCATTGCCGAGCAGCTCAGCGAGGACGGCGCGGCGCTCATGCGCTCCTGGATGGCACGAAACAAGCTGGGCGGGTTGCTTCGCAAGCTCGCTACCGGTGCCGGTACCGCCCTGAACTAGGTGCGTGGCGCACCCCCGCACGCGAGGAGGCCGCCGGCGATCGCTGGTCCGGGCGGTCTAACGCGGTCGCGGCGGCGCAGGGGCGTCGCCCCGTTGGCTGAGGAGCGACACGTACCGGTCGATGGAGGGCTTGCTGGCCGGCCACTCCGCGGCCCATATTGCAATGCGGTTGGGCAAATCGCTATCCTCCCAGGCGGGATGAAGTTTGTTCAATATGGCGATACCCCGTGGTGACACCAGCAGTCGGCGGGGGGAGACGCCCATTTCCCACAGCAGGTCCCGCCCAACGAGGCTCCGAACGCATAGCGCGGCGTCCGCGACGGTATCGACGACAGCCTGAGGCTTGAACCGTCCCGTGCCTGACCACCGTTCAAGGACTGCGGTCATGGACGCTTGGGTAAGCGGCGGTTGAGTCTTCAGCCAGAAGAGGACTTGCAGTTCGACCGCTCCAAGAACCGTGTCGTCGGCATCACCACCAGCGGCAGCGCGCTGCCTGGCAAGGACGGTCCTCAGCGCATCCGCAATGTACGTTTTGGCTGACAGGCGCAGCGACGAGGGTTCGTTGTCTGGATCGTGCGGCACGCGTGAAATACTTCCGAGCATGGATTGTGGGCAACTTGCATGATCTTCGATCATCGGAACCGAGCTTTTCCCTAGAGAATTGCCCAATGAAACGGTGCACAACTCGGTGGATAAGTCGGTGTGGATCACGACGGAACGTTAGCTGATGCGGCTTCCAACAAAATGCCCGCTTTATAGGCAGCCGCTGGCACGGTAGTTGCCAATGGTGCGGTCAGTGGCGGAGCGCCTGGCGTTCGGGCGCCAAAAAATGCAGAAAACGCAGCGCGCGCCAAAATCGGTTGATGGAAACCGATAATCGCGCATTTATTTCCCACCGCGGCACGGACTCACTCGAGGCACCGCTGTGATCGCCCAGAAGCATCCCCGGGCAACGACGCCAGCCGAACGCGTATTGGTGCTGGCTACGCTCGAAGAGCGAGTCGCCCCGTTTTTCGGCGACCGGATGGCCGAGGCGAACGCTGAGTGGCTCGACGCCGCCGTCGACTGCGGGGCCTTCGCGCTTACCAGCGAGATGAAAGGGCGCTTCCAGCCCACAGGCCACAGTGCGGTGTACCCGATGGTGATGTCGGTCAGCGAGTGCATCGCTTTGGCGACTGCGCCCAAGCAGACACTCGATCCTCTGTTAGGACCAATGCGCCGCGGGCACGGGGTTGTGGTCATGGAAAACAACGAGAGCTTCAAGGCCGCGTTCGAGAGGGCGGTCGAACACTTCGTCTGCGACCACGCGCGTGCACTCGAGCTCGCCGAGCGACCATTCACGGGCGCTTTCAAGGTCGAGGTCGAATACATGCTCTCTGTGCTGATGACGACGGCCTGTGCTCTCGATGCGCGGACGGCACTTGCGATGCTACTGGAGGCGGCACCTGGCGCAGCAGTCGGACTTGCCGAGCTCACGTCGGAAGCTCAGCGATGTGCAAGGGCTAATTCGCACGTTCAGCTCACACCATACGGTTGGGCCCTGCAGTTTTCACGCATTGAATGCATGAAACTGATCGAGGCTACCTTCGAAGGCGATGTCATTCCCGTTGGAAAGCCACCCACTGAGAACCGCCTGTTCGACGCCCTGACGCTGCACGAGCGATTCACGCCGACGTGTTGGCCTCATGCCTATTCGCACGCCATGAAGGTTGCGATGGCTGCATGTTCTGACGCGGAAGCGCTCGAGTCCCTGCATGCTCAAGCCCACGCCATCCTATCGGTCGAGGAGAACAGCACCGGACTGGCGGATTACGTACCGGCGTTCATCGAGGTTGGCCTGTATGACGGCGATCCCACCCGAGCATTCGATCTCGCGTGTGAGGGTGGGCAGCTTGAAGTCCTGCGCCATGTCGCGGACAAAGTCGATTGGGATCGATCAGCTTTCTCGGGTGATCCGACGGAAAACCCGCTCATCGGCGCCCTGAAAGCATTCAAGGAGGGCTCCATTGCGAAGGACGACTTTGAGCGAAGCATGCTCTTCGTCATCGACAAAGCCCTCGCCGATGGAAAGGCAGGCCTCGTGCTGAAGCAGGCGCTCGTCGCCGAGCATGAGGAGGAATATCTGGAAGGCTGCGGGCCGGTGTGTCCGCTGCCACTTGGGCTGTTCATCGAAGAGGGCTTCGGCGAGGTTGTCCTTCGCATGCTGCATCATGGGCTTGACCCGAACGCGCCTGTCGCTCCCGGCGCGTGGACACCGATCCAGATTGCCGACGAGCTGAACGCATCCTTGGCTACGGTCTTGCGCTCATACAACTCCCGGCAGCAGGTCATGACCCTGCTGGGTGGACCCGCGATGTCGAACGCAAGCCTTGCATCGAAATGAACATGAATAGCTCCCCCACGGACGCCCTCCGCATGAATCAAATCGTCGAGTTCGACGGCCCGGGACGAATCAGACAGGGCTACTTGCGCGAACGGGTGGGGGACATGGCCAGGGTGGAGAGCTTCGGCGGTACAAAGCTGTCCATTTCGATGGACGCACTGCGCGAGCCTGCGTATGACGGCCCGACCGCTGCCCAGGTCGAAGCTATCCAGGACATGCCGACCGTGGTGCGAATCGCGCGCGCGCTCAACCTCGTGGGCGACGCACGATTCATCGAGCTGGTTGCCCAGAAGACGCAAGAGTATCGGCCGAGCACCGTTGACCAAGAAGCCATGATCGTCGAATCCGTGGCGATCCACATCGTCGCGCTCGATGTGGCTGCACATGGCGCTCGTGGTCCGGCGCTTCGCGATATCGCGCCGATCGCGGATAGGTCGAGATGGCCAGCCTACTTGGCCACGATGCCGGAGACCGCATTGCTCGCCACGATCAAGTTCCATTCGCAGGTCCTGAACATGGATTGGCTCCAAACTTTCGTCGACCTGCAGGTATTTGACGTGGGGCCGGAGTCGGGCGCAGCGACCGACGCGGTCGCGATTCAATCTGTCATCGACGCGTGGTCTCAACGCGTCCAGGCGTTCACAGGCTTCATCAGTGGGGCGACGTTCGACGTGCAGCCGCAGTCCGACGGAAGAGGGCAACTAGCCGTGGCCGTGTTTGGGGCGCCTGAGCACGTGAAGGCCCTTTACTTGGACTTCGTCCGGACGGTCGTTGGCCAACTGAAGCTGCTTGAGGAACACGCGACTCTCGGCGGTGTGGCGACAGGCGCGGAGCAAATTGACCTTGCGTTGGCCTACTGCCTTGCTGGGGCAGTACTTCTGGATCTGCCAGAGGCGTGCCGCTCCATCGCCGTCGCGCGCCGCGGTGCGATCGTCAAGACGATACCTCTGGCAGAACTGGGCGAAGCACTGTCGGGCAAGTTCTCGAACGATTCGGTACCGTTTGACGGTGATGCTTTCGTGAACTCGGCCTATGTCGCGATCCAGCTGTCGCGCGTCGATTGCCTGGACGTGCTCGTTGCCGAGGGACTGCCCTCGTCGCTGCCGTTGGGAAAATGGGGCCGCAACTCGACCCTGACTGTCGAGAAATTTTGCTTCGGCCTGATGCCACACTTCTCACAGGTGATGACGACCCACTTGATGGACACGCTTCGCGCATCGCAGGATTTCCTTGACAGCGGAGACAGGGCAGCGTTTGCCGAGACCGGGGTCACAGCGATGACCTTGTCTCCGTCGGGAGCCACCCGTGAGTTCATCCTCGCCATGGCACGCCACGGCTGGTTCAATACGGTGGCGGACGACGCATTGAAGGAGGCCTGCAATTACGGCTTTACCGAAGTCGTCGCTGCAGTAGGCCCGCTAATCGACTGGGAGCGGCGCAACCTGGTTGACGATCGCCGGCTGTTTGGAGGCGTTGGCTCCGGCGATGTCTCGGAGGGAGATCGAGAGCTAGTTCAAGATGCATTGCTGGTGCTGCTCGACGTTGCGCAGCAAGCCGGGCAAGTCGAACGCATCGTCGACGCCACGACACAGTTCAATCCCCACGGTTCAAGGGGTCCCGCTGTATTCGAGCTTGCCGTCGGAGGCTTTCACCGGACCATCGTGAGATTGTTGGACGCGGGGTTGGACCCCATGAAGCCCATCGGTAGCGAAGGGAAGTCGCTCCTTGCTGATGCGGACGTGAACGCGCCTGAGGCGGCCGCGGTCATCCGCACCTTCGTTTCGCGCCGGCGGGCCGCCGAGATAATCGACGCGACCGGATCGATGCCGGGCCCGGGCGTCTGAGCGCGACATGCGAACCCTCCAAAACTGCAACGTTTGCTTATTTGCTCAAGAATTGGCGTTCAGGAGAATCCCATGAAATCCAAGCCATTTACCGATCCCGAAGATCTGGGCCGCATGCTCGCATCGCTGCCTGAAACCGCTCTGCTCACGTATGTGCGAACGCAGGCGCGCGTGATGAATGCAGAGGTCCTGGCCGTCATCGTCAGTGACGGCGTGCTCGAGGTCGAGCTCGACGGAGTTGATGCGGCCAGCCTGAGCGACATGGCCGACACGCTCGGAAATCGCCTGAGCGCGTTCTCCGCGTTCACCGACGGCATCACGATGGACATCATCACGGAAGACCGCCGATTCGGCGCTCTGAACTCCGAGATCCCCATCGCAGTGTTTGGCGCCCCATCCAAGCCGCGCGCCCTCATCGAGAAGGCTTCGCTCAAGGTTGCCGCCGACTACACCCTGCTGAAGGCGACCCCTGGCGTCGAGGACGAGCTGGCCTTGCAGGCCGGCATCGCGCGCCTGATGGCTGGCGCGATCGCTCTGGACCTGCCGAAGGCGGTCGAGGCGCTCGCTCAAGCTTGCCCGGAAGCGATGACGACGATGTTCCCGCTGAGCCGGCTTGGCAACGACGTCGAGCGCTTTGCGCTGGCTGATGCAACGCACACGAAGGTGAACCCCTTCTTCACTGCGGTGCAACTGTCGCGCCAGGCTTGTCTGGAGGTGATGGTCGGAAAGGGCCTGGCACCCAGCGCCCCGATGGGCGAGGTGGGCGTCCACACGCCGAAGGAATTCGGCCTTGCTGATCACCTCGCCGTCTTCGCGCCGGTGTGCCGGCCGGAGGCACTCGCTCATGCGTTGAATCTTGTCTGGACCGCCCCAGGGTACCAGCAAGGCAGCGATGCGGAGGCGTTCAAGGCGAATGCCCTCCAGGTGCTCAAGAAGCTCGAGGATGACCCTTGGCTTCTCGACTATGTGCCGGCGATCGCGTCGATTGGCGTGTTCGACAAGAACCCGGCCGCGGCTGTGCAAGCAGCGCTCGCGTCCGGTGAGCCGACGGCTGCAGAGGCGGTCTTGGATGGCCTCAGCGTCGCCGGCGTCGACATCCAGGCCGCCAGCGCTGAAGCGGAAGCAACGTTCCCTCAGGCTGCTCAAGCCATGAAGGCCTTCGCGGTGCGCGAGCGCGCCCTGGCGATGCTCGACACGCCGCCGACCGCCGCTGCCACTAAACGTTTGGGCGTGTAACCGATGAAGTCGAAGCCATTCACCGATCCGGCCGACTACGGCCGCATGCTGGCGACCGTCGACGAGCAGACCCTGCTTGCGATGGTTGCCGCCGAATCCAAGGTCCTGAACATCGACCGCATGCGCGTCATGGTCGACGAGGGCGTCTTGAATGCCGCGCCGGCGAGTGCGCTGCAGACCGACCCGACGGTCGACTGGGTAAACCGAATCTCGGCGTTCACGAGCTTCACCTATGGCATCACCACTGAGATCTTGATGGTCGACGCACGGTTCGGGCCACTGTACCGAGAAGCTGAGACCGCGGTCTTTGGCGCATCGGAGGATGCGCGCTCCATGTTCGTGGCCGCGGTGGCGACCGTGATCGAGGAGCACGCTCGCTTGCTGAAAGAGGAGCTGATCGACGAATACTCGGCTTTGGCGCACTCCGGTATGGCCCGCATGCTCGCCGGCGCAGTTGCGATGGACATGCCTGACCAGGTGCGCGAAATCGCGACCGCCTGCCCGGACGCGATGACGACCATGTTCGGGCTTCAACGGTTGGGCGCGGCGATGCAGCAGCAAGTACTGCCGCGCGCCGGCGAGGTGCCCGAGGTGCGCGTCAACGGATATTTCGTTGCCCTTCAGCTTTCTCGTGAAGCGTGCCTTTCGGAACTGTTTGCGTGTGGCCTGCGCGCGGACACGGCAGTCGCCGAAGCTCGCTACGAGTCGTTCTCCGAAGTGGTCCCGGTATTGGCTATGGCGACGATCCTGGTGCCGGTTTGCACGCCGAGCGCGTTCGCCCTGGTGCTGGAGGCGATTGTTCAGCTGCGCGAGTACCAGCTCGCTGGCAAGAAGCGCCAGCTCGTCGAGTTCGCTCAGCTGGCCGCCGGCGCTGCGCAGTCGACCGAAGGTGAGCCCGCTTCGGCGCCGTGGTTGCGCAACTACGTTCCGGCATTCGCTCACGTCGGCGCCTATGACGATGTTGCTCTTGACGCGGTGCAAGCCGCCCTGCGCGACGGGCACGTGTCGGTTGTGACGCGCCTGGCCGACGCTGCCTATTGGGCGCAGGTCGGGTGGTTGTTCTCGACGGCGCAGTCGCCAATCCTGCACGCCGTGGCCGCAGGTGACCCGGCCGACGCGCATCGGATCGAGGACGCGATTCTCGCGTTGTTGGCCAAGGCTGCTGAGTGTGGCGAGGCTCCGGCTGCAGAGGCGACCTTCGTGGCGCCCGACGTGCGCAACGCGCTAGCGCTCGAGCCGATCCGCGCCTTTGCCGACAAGAACCACCATCGTCTGATCACGCACTACATCGCCCGTGGTTTGGATGTCCACGCGGAACCTCAGCCAGGGGTGAAATCTCCACTGGCGGTAGCGCTGAAGAACGCGCCTGCCAGCGCCGACGTCATGCGGAGCTCGAGCCTGCGCAGCCGAGCTTTGGACATCCTGAATTCCGCTACCTAGGGTGAGCGCGCGCGCCGCGCGCATGGTCTGATGCGTGATCCTGATCTCCCGGTATGGGAATACCACCCGCCATATTTTTGGGACGCGGTGGGGGTTTTCGTGTTGGCGGACCGAATCTCCCCGGACGGCACCAGACAGCACTTGATTGACGCCGACATCCCAGAGCCTCTCGTTATCGCCAACGCAGAGGTCTTCGGCGTTGGTAGTGCCCTCGACTAAATCTCGTCGGGCCATCCCAACCCCGGCGGGGGCCCGACGCCACCTCTGTCAGTTTTTGGCCGCGGTTGCGCGACGCAGCTCCTCAGCCAGCAGGCGGAAGTAAGCCCCGAGGTCCTGTCGCTCGCGGCCGCGCGGGTAAGGCGAACGCATGGGCTGCTTGGCATGGTCGGATTCGAATGTGCCCTGCACCAAGCATGGGCTCTGACGTCCGGCGGCCGCCAACTGGTCCTGGATCCAGCTCTCGAAGGCGCGCGCTCCCAACTCCTCGGGCTTCGTCCAGTAGCTGCCCGCGCGAGGGACGTCCTCTATTGCTATCGCCTGCTGGAGGAACCCGGAGGCCCTGATCTCCCAGGCCAGCGCGCTCATCGTGGCCACGAACGGCGCGTCCGACTCAACGATCAACCGCCGATTGAAGCAGTGCGCCATCAGTGATGTGGTGGCGTGGTGTCGTCCCAGCCGATGGTCAAGTGCGTGGAACCACTCGTGAGCCAATGCGCCCTGACCACGCATGCGGGTGACGTTCACGACGCGCAGTGATGGTTCGTAGTGAGCTAAGGCAGCACTGCTGCCCCGTGCACCGATTGCAAGGCCGAGGCCACCAAGACCCATCCAGCGGCGCGGTAGGGCGAGGACATCCGCGAGATCTGCCATGCCTTCGAAAACCGAGTTCAACCAGGCCTGGCGCTCCGTTTGGGGAACGGACTCCCCGAACTGCACGCCACGCAGATTGAACTCGTCAATGAGCGCCTGCGCGTCGATGTCGCGACCGCCACGGTAATCTGGGCCCGCGCGCTCCATCTCCTTGTCGAGGACCCGCTTGCGAACGGTGCCGGAAGCAGCCTCCAGCTCGTCGAAGAGCTTGAAGCATTGGGCGATGGCCTCCGCTTCGCTGGCGAGCGCATCGCTTTTGAAGTAGTAGCCATCGCCCTTGATCTGACCCACACGCCAAGTGCGGTCCGTAAGTGAGGTCGGGACCAAGTTGAACCTCAACGCACGATCACTGGCCGGCCAGCCGAGCTTGGGCAGCCATTGAGCCATGGCGCTTTGACGAAGAGTGAAGGAGCCGAGAGGCCGGAGCCGCCGTTTGCCGCCTGGGCACGCCGCCCAATATGGCGCCATGTCGCTCAGCGGCAGCCGAGCAATGTCTTTCGGATTGGAGCCAAGCCGTCCCGCGAGCGTCCGTGCGACGCTTTTCGCAGCCTCCAATGACTTCGCCGAGCTGAAGAACCAGCACAGCCAGCGTACGGCTTGCTCATAGGACTGGGCCCAGCGCTGTCCTGACACGCCATATGCGCCATGCGTGCGAGGGCGGGTAGCGAGGCTGTCGTAGAGCATGGCCAGCCAAGCTGCACAGTCAGTCGGCAGTCCCTGTTGCACGAGGGCGAGCCAATCGGGTTCGGGGAAAAGGCTCTCCAGCGTGAGATCGCTCTCCGACGCCGCAGGGCCCATGGACCGGTTCACCAGATGCTTGCGGGCGTAGGGGATGAACGCACCGGCGTCCTCAATACGAGCGCCATCAGTGGCCTGCCCGGTCCCTTGGTCGAGCATGCTCATGTGTGTGCTCGCAGCGAGCGCCTGGGCGCCGGCGTCTGCGGCCCAGACTTGCGGCGAGCTTTGGATCCCAGCCCATTGGGTCCGCTGCGCAGAGACCGGTATCCGAATGACACTGCCGAGAGCCTCGCCGAGCTTAGAGCGTGGGCGTCGAGTGGTCGGAGCCTCAGCCAAACACGGCGTGCTGTCGCAAATGCGGCTGGGACTGACCTCATACGCCGATTATCAGGTGCCGTGGATGGTTGTTGCGCCTAGCTCGCCCCTGCGGCTCTGAATCGGAGGCGAGAACGCGACGGAAAGATCAGTGCCCCATCCAAATCGGGAACCAGCTCACGCCTCAGGGCGAAGGTGCTGCGACGACGGCGCCCTCTCCGGCGATTGACCGCGCTTTGAAGATCATCTCGGAGAGCGCGGCTTCGCGGTCGACCTTCGCCAGGCTTCGCGGGTGGTTGATCCGCCAGGCGGGGATGCCATCGACCTCAAAGCGAAGCCGTGCACCGCCGTTATCCGCCGCCGGCGGGCTCATCCGTGCGCCGAAGTACCGATTGAGCTGCTGGTCGAACGATGGATTGACCGTGAAGCAAATGACGTGCGGCCTCAGGATCTTCAGCTGCGCGTCGAGAAGCTCCTGCGACAGCTTGGAGATCACGCTGAAGACCTCTGGCGAAGTCCTTGCCAAGGCGGTCGGTGAGGCCTTGGCGTGGCTGACTGCAAACAGATTGCACCAGCCGATCGCGCTGTCGGGCGCCTCAAGGAGGCTATTGCCTCGACTCAAGAATTGGAGGAACTTGTGTCGTCCGGGCGGCGTCTGGAGCAACAGCGCGTGTGCGACCGCGGAGCGACGTGCGTAGTCATCGATCGACGTGTCGCACAGGTCCTCATCGTTGAGCCAACGCTTTGGGGCTCGGCCGACCACGAGGATGCGGCCTTGCTGCCGGCAGTACGCTTCGGTGGCGAAGGGGAGAAACGGGTTCGAAAGCCCGGCCGTGCTTCGCAAGCGACCCAACACACCTGGTGTGAGGATCCGCAAGTAGCTCGCCATGAGCTGGGCGTTTGTGGCGGCTACGTCCAGGCCGCCAGGAATCGCGCTAGTGGCAGCTGGTTGGAAATCGGACCGCATGGATGCAGCAATTCTGCACCGGACGCGGGCCCATCCTGAACCATCACCACCGCCGCCGCTATTTCCGCGGCCAGGTTGAGTCCTTCTGCCGCGCGGCGCCGCATGGAATGTGTGTCATGTTGGCTGCACGCGGTGTTGAGCGCTGCTCGCTACGGCTGCTGCATTTTCGCCTGCGCATGGGCCGCGGCGGCTCGAAAACGCGCGGTGTTTGGCGGTTTAAGCCATGTGCCTGACACTGCATCACTTGGCAAAAGCGTAAAGCAGAGGCACTGATGGCACGAGGTAAGAGTTCGAACGGAAAAGGCGTCCTGGTAGATGTTTGGCACTGGACTTACAAGGGCGTCGAAGCTGATCTGAGCCCTCATCTACGGGGGCGAAGCGCTACGGGCGCGGGCGATGATCCCTTGGGCGAAGCACCAGAGCAAGCACCGCTCCTTGTCAAGGACCAGAAGGTCGAGATCCAGGTGCGATTGCTCAAACAATTCGACCAGGCGGACTCTGCGCCGGCGTCCGTTCGGAGCGTCGAGTTCGCGGCGAGCAATGAAGCCCTCGACATCTATGTACAGGGCACGGATATCGAGGTAATCCGCACCGCTGTCTGGGCCAAGCTTGAAGCCGAGTACCGAATCATCTGGGAGGAGTTCCTGTTGGTCGAAATCGATCGCGAGGGACGCTACTACCGCGGTCGTTCCGAAGGGTTCTCGTTGACCACGGTGACGGTCTGGAAGGGCACTGCTCGTGACGGAACCCAACTCCTACGTGAGCTCGATACTTCGCGCACGAGCGGACCCTACAAGTACCGTGCTTGGCCAGGTGTATATGAAGACAGAAACGGCCGCGTGGTGGCCTGCATTCCGGCGACGGATGCCAACTGCGACGCAATGGAACAGTTTCGCGCACGCATCGTTGAGTTGCGGAAGCGTCTTGAGGACATGGTCAAGCCGGAGGTGATCTTCCAAACCTTGGCAGGCCTCGCTAAATCTACTCTCTTGCCAGCACCATCGGACGCAGCGCTCAACGAGGGCCGAGCGGAAACCTGATCCCAGGAAGAAGCTGGCGCTGCCGTCCTACTTCGGGCGCGCGCCACGCGCGTGGCAGGGCGTCTGCGATGGGAGCTGCGCATCACTACATCTGATGAACGCGAGGGCGCATCCGGCATAGGCCGTTTGGTACGTTGCGTTGCAGGTGTGTGGTCACTACCGTCTGCCACGCGGTGCACGCTCCAGGACTAGCGGGCTACCGCGAAGCTTGGCCGCGAGAGTGCTGCAAACGCAGACGGTTTCGCCAAGGCCGAGGCATCTTCAGATCCACGACCTCCACGAAAGCAACTAGCCATGCCACTTGCCCTCTCAGGCCAGATCTCGTCTCCCCCGAGCGCTGAGCAACAAGCCATGCTCGATACCCTGCAGCCAAACATCCTGAAGGGCCACACGCGAGACTTCTTATCCCTTCTTTTCCTGAAGTTCACTGATGCAGGAGAAGGGCGGGAGTTTCTATCCAAGCTTGAGCCGCTGATGAAGTCGGCTTCGCAGCACCTGGCCGAGATCGACGCCTTCAAGAAGTCGAAGGTGCCCGGCACGCCATATGTCGGCGTCGGACTTACGGCTGCAGGCTATGCCAAGCTGGAAGTCACGGACGTCCCCGCCGATCAGTCCTTCAGGAACGGCATGCAAGGCAACCCCAAGTTGAACGATCCGCCGGTTGAGCAGTGGGATGAAGCGTTCCGGGTGAAGGCTGATCTCCATGCCTGCGTTTTGATCGGCGACATGGCTATGGAGCCAAAGGCAGCGACGCATGACAAGGTGTCGGCGCTGCTGAAGGCGGCGCCAAGCGTCGTGGTGCTGGGCACCCAAGACGGCACCGGGCTGCACAACAGCAATGGCGACGGCATCGAACACTTCGGCTATGTCGACGGACGCAGCCAGCCGCTTTTCCTTGCCTCGGACATCGAGAATGAAATGCACTCCACCGACGGCACGTCGATCTGGAACCCGGCCTTCGCAATCGGCAGGGCGATCGTTCCCGAGCCGGCGCCGGAAGGTGCCGGCGAGCACTTTGGGAGCTATTTCATCTTTCGCAAACTGGAGCAGGACGTCCAAGCGTTCAAGATCGCGGAGTCGAAGTTTGCAAAAGATCTTGGACTTGAAGATCCGGACAGGGCGGGTGCGCTGTTGGTAGGGCGCTTCGAGGACGGAACCCCCGTGACGACCCAGGCGGCGGAGGGCGCCCACAGCCCTGTGCTGAACAACTTCGATTACTCAAGCGACGTGGTGGCGGGCAAATGCCCCTTCCTGGGTCACATTCGCAAGACCAACCCGCGCGGCACTGGCGGGTTTGAAGACCACGATAAGGAGCGGATGCACATCATGGCGCGGCGTGGCCAGACTTACGGTGTGCGGGCCGACAACCCGAACGACGGCGAGACCGCCAATAAGCCGACGGGGAATGTCGGCCTGCTTTTCATGGCCTTCAATTCCGACATCGGCGAGCAGTTCGAGTTCACTCAGATCGCCTGGGCGAACGGCGCAGGGTTCCCCAGAGTGCCTACAGGCACACCAGCACCAGGCGTTGATCCGCTCATCGGACAGACGGCAGGTGACGGGCCACGCCCGAAGATGTCTGTCCCGACTAAATGGGGTGATGCCGCGTCGATGAAGACAGTAGATGCGGTACCGCGCACCGTCACCATGAAAGGAGGGGAGTACTTTTTCATGCCGAGTTTGAGCTTCATGCGCCGCATCGGCCAGGCAGGTGTCACCCCCGCTCCTGCGTAGACTGCCTAAGAAATCGCCTCCGTCGGCTGCCTGCGCGCGGCCGGCGTGTGCCGCGCGTGTTGTATCCGTGAAATGCTGCCTCGATGGGCTAGTCGTTGTCGCGTAGGCTAACCCGCTCACGCCGCGCAAGGCGCGCGGCGGATCAGCTCTACGTCTACGAGGGCATGCATTGACCGAACACGTTCCCATTTTCGGCGCCGCGCTCCTCGCGAGGTCAGTGACGCGCGGCTCCGCCGCCTCCGCGCTTGGGCGAGGCTCAACGACTCGCTTCCGGCGCCGCTTGACGACCGTACGGACCTGGGCATGGCGGCTTTTGACCATCTGCGCCGCCTCCGTCGCGGGCCCTGTCTTGGCGCAGACGACCATGTACATAGGAAAGTCGATTTCGCTCGTGACGCCTCCCGGGCAATGCCTGCTCGGTGACTCAAAGCTGGAGCGCGACGTCAAGGACAGGGCTGCGAATGCGATGACCGGCTACAACCACGTCTTGGCTGTGTTCGGAGAATGCAGGGAGGTTGCGCAGTTGCGTGCCGGCAAGGCAATACCGTTCAGCAGCTTCGGCCAGATCTTGACGGCGCAGCCAAAGGGTAAGCCGGTCACCATGGGCGGCATGGGCCGTGCCGACTACCTGGCCAGGATGCGAAAGCAGGCGGGTGACTTCAATGATGCCTTTCGTCGGATGAAAGAGGATCTGAAGAGTCGCAACCCGCTTGTAGGCACGACCCAGAACCTTGGCGTGCTCGGGATGGACCACGCCGCCGCGTACGTCGGAATGCTCCAAGACCTGCCCAAAGGCGATGGGACGGCCACACCAGGCACCGGCGTCATAGCATTCACGACCGTGCAGGACGTGCCCATCACCATCAACTTTTACCGCCGGGGGCAGGGCGCAAAGGTGCTGGATGAGATGGTTAAGACTCAGGCGGCGACGGCCGCGGGATTCGTTGCCGCGAATCGATGACGTAGATTGCACGTTGTTCTCGTCATCTCCATCGGTCGAGATGTGCAGATGTTCTCTCCGACGTCCGAGCCCGAAGGTACAGTGCGCCACGCAGCTCGACTCGTTCGAAGACGCGACGCGCCCGCACCCTTAGGAGTTTGGTGGTGAGCTTCTTGAAGAACCTTGCCGACAAGGCAACAGTGAGGAAACAGCTCTCTGAGCTCCGTCTGGTCGAACGGCGGCTTGGGGAGCTGTCGACGGCTCAGCGCCTGTCGTTGATGCGAAACATTGGGGAATCGCTTGCGAAGGTCGACGGCGCGAATGTTCGATCAATGACGCCTGATCAGCAGGTTGTCATTGGAATACGGATCCAGTCCGGTGCGCACAACGCTCTCATTGGAGCATTCAACCAGGAGAGCTTGGCCTCCTGGATCGTGGGCACCTGGCTGGTCGTGCCACATATGCCGCCGGGATCTGATCAAGCGGTGGTTGAGTCGCGCGTTCGTACGCTGTGTCGCGAGGCCTGGGAACTGCACGAAGCAGACAGCGATCGCATCGCAAGAGCCCAACTGGCTGCCCGAGCGTGGCTCGGCAAGGATCCTAAAGGCGGATAGATCCTCGCAACGCCCGGCGCGCCACGGCTAGGAGCTTGGCAAGCGCAGCTAGTTGGCAGGCTATCTCCGGGGTGTGCACGGCACACGCGGACCCCGGCCGCATCGGCTGGTCCACCGGGCTAGGATGAACCAGCACACGTCGTCTCGCTGGAGGCGGGAGCCCTTCCCGGTGTTCAGGCGCTCGATGTAGCGGGGCCGCCTTGTGTCCTCGCGGAGCCGACAAATACCTGCCGAAGGGGCAGGGTCGAGTACGGCTCAGGTGAGCGGCGGTGGGGTTGCTTCGGCCGGGAGGATCTCGTATTTGTGGTTAGTCATATCGATCACCAGGTCGAACCGTTCGCCAGAAGCGATGCCGGCTTTGTTCGCCGCGAGCGCCAAGCTGAAAAACTGCTGGCTGTTCGCCTTGATATTGATCGGAGGAAGGCTTTCGCTCTTGTGCGCGAAGGTGCCATAGACCTTTCCGAAGAGGAATTTCGGCAGGTAGACAACCTGACGCCGCAGCGGCACCGTCGACGCCGACTGTGTGACGCTGAATCGGTACGGGCGAGTCAGGTCGACGGTCGCCTCCTGGGGCGCACCACGGCCGAGCTCGACTTCCCTTCGCCGGCGGGCGTCAATCAGGGCCTGGGCTGGGATTGGTCGACCACGGATCCCATAGATCGAGTGCTCGAGCTTCTGAATCGCGGGTGAGCTGCTGAGCGCGACCGAAACCGCCATGTTTGTGACGCCACCGGGTACCACTAAGCCCGAGGAAACTTCGGTGCGTGTGGCCGCGCCGGCGTGTTCCTCGATGATGCTGACGATCGTGGCTTCCGTGGGCGAAAGAACGTCGCGCGTTACGGCGGCTCGCGAGGTGTACCTGTTGTGCGCATTTGCCGTGAGCCAGTCCCAGCCGGCGATGAGAGCAGTCATCACGTGCAGCGGCGGCATTGCCAGCCCGCGTCCGGCGCCGTCGCGATAGAACCAAGCATCGTCGGTGACCAGCGCTGAGATAACGGCGTCGATCTCGACGCTGCCGACGGCCACGCTCATGAGCTTGCGCATGCGCGCCGCGGCGGCACTGGTGTCGCTGTCGATGAGGGTAAACCACCCAGAGTCGGCGTCCAGCATGCGAAAACCAGGTGCGCGCTCGAACAGCGAGCGAAGCGTGTCTTCGTCCTGCGCCACGCCCTCTTTGATCGCCAGGATCCCCGCAATGCGTATGAAGTTGGTGCAACCCACGAACATGCAGTCGCGTCGCGCTTCCGATAGGGCCACCCTCATCCAGGTCGACGGCTCGACGGCGAGGTCCAACATCGCGATTCTTTTGATGCCATCGCTCGTGCTTGTGCGCGCGGTGACAACCTGGATCGTTGGAGCGAGGCCAAGTTCCTTGGCAAAGTCGATCGCTGCAATGATCCCGACGCCCTCCCCGAGGAAGCGCTGCAGTTGCTCGTTGGCCGCTGTGGCGGATAGCGGCATGACGCGCGAGGCCGCCGCGAAGAGGCGGTCAAGCGCCGGTAGTGCAAGCGGCCGCGCACGCAGCGAGGTCGTAAGGCCTTCACAGATCTGCCGCACGCGCTCGCGGGTGAGGCCATGGATGTCAGCCACCGCCTGCAAGGTCGCGCCCTCCAGGCCCCCAAAACGGCCGAGGAAGAGTTCGCGGCGGCGCTGCAGGCCTGCGTGATCTGGGCGCAGGCCTGCGTCGACCAGCGCGTGGCTCAGGAGGTCCTCAAGTTCTTGGGACCAGGACGCATTGTGGGCGGCGATCAGACGCACGCAGACCTCGTGGGCGAATCCTGAGACGGACGGCTTTGCGATCTGCTGTGCGAGCCACGGCGCGAGCGAAGACCCGGCGACGCCCGGAAATCGCAGGTCGTCAATGTCGAGGCCTTTGACCCAGGCTGCGTTCAGGCAATCTGCGACGGCGGCACGGAAGGTGTCGTCGATGTCGACGTCAGGCGCGACCTGGGGCGCCAGCGCTACCGTCCTGGCGCGCACAGGATGGCCGACCCAGTACGTCGCCTCAATGCGTGCAAGAAGGCCAAGCACCTCGGCCACTGGCATTCTGAGGGCATCCTTCACCTGGCGGAGAGTCATCGAGGGAAACTTCTCGGTGAATCCCTCGCCTCGCGTGAGCGCCAGCAACCTGGCCCGCTCCGTGCCGCTGGCTGCCAGGTGCCAGTCATCGGGAAGGCGCACGCTGATTGGCGTATTCCAAATCACATCGAAGCTGGCGCGCCGGCGCGCAACGATCATCTCGCGCAACTCGGCGGCAAACCGCGCACTGGGCAGGCCCTGGCGCTGCCAGTTGAAAAGCTCATTCGCCTCTACATCGCCGTGCACTGAAGGCAAAGCGCTCTTGACGAAGGGCCTCATGAAACTCGGCACCACCCTGGCATGGCGGGCGATGGCGCCGCCAAGATTAGGTGCGAGTTGGCCGTAGCCTGCGGCGTCAGGGTTGGGGGCGGCGTCGAGCTGTTTCAATGCATGCCCTTTTCGAGAGGTTCGTGATCGTCGTCCTCGGCGTGATCGTGGCGCTCGGTGGCTAGTCCCGCGACCTTCGCAAGCGAATGCTCGGCCTTCCCCGCAGCGCCTGGCCCTATGGCTTGAACGTACCCGGTTTTTTGCTGGTCACGTCCTTGGTCAACCGGTCGGCAAGGCTGGCGGCAGCACTTGGGACCGGCGGGGCTAGGGGATACGCGGCTCGATACGCCTCCAGCACAAAGGCTCGGTGCAGAAGGTAGTCACCGGTCTCGTAGTAGCCGAGCTGTGCTTCGACATATTCACCGGTCATCGTGACCGGGAATAGCACGGGAGGAAGACCGGACGCCATGAGCATCGCGTTTTGCATGACCCTGGAGGTTCGTTTGTTGCCGTCCTCGAAAAGCTGTAGGTACGACAGGTTGCAAGCGACGTAGAGGGACGCGCTAAACGGATCAGTTACCCGAGTCGCCTGCTTGAAAATCTTCGCGGCCTCTTGATCGAGGAAGGGAGCACCGTCAGGCGGGACGTATGACGAGCCACCGATGCGTGCGTTTCTGGTCCGGCGCGTGGCGCCGAGTTCGTCGTCTTCGAGAAGGCCTCGCATCAATGTCGTGTGAAGCGTGCGGGCCCCTTCGAGCGGCGTCGCAACAAGGTGTGAGGCGCGCGCGACGACCATGTCGTACGCCTTTCGCAGGTTCAGAATCATCTGCGCTTCACTCCACATCTTTCCGTGAGGCGCCGTCTGGCCTGTCTTCAGCAGCGTGATGGTGTCAGCGCGCGAGTAAGTGTTGCCCTCGATCTGGGCCGATGTGTAGGTGAAGTCGATTGCCGACTCTTCCTTCCAGCGCGGAGTGGCCAGCAGCTTCTCGAGGGGGTGCGCCTGCGCGTGGCGCGTTAGCTCCGCTACCTCGTCTTCGTTGAAGATCTCGAGGTTTTCGAGGCGCGCGCTGACGTAGTGAATCGACATTCGAGAATTATCCGGTCATTCGTTTCTTGTGCCACATGCGGCGCGCTGCAGACCAAACGTCGAGCGGAATCGCGCCGACGTTTGTGCGGGCCACGAGGTGGATTACCGCCTTGCCTTTGTTGCTGCTTCGTTCGCAGGGGCGAACTTCGCGGACGCTTTGCGACGAGGGTCCGGGATAGCAGCCTTGAGGAGAGCCCGCGTCTCCATATGACTGAGCGCCTCCTGCTCGTGAAGCGCTTGAGCGCCACGCAACTTTTCCTGCAGCTCGGCAATGGTGCGCGACATTGCCGCCAATTCCTGTACGGACGCGGCCCTCGCGTCCCGAATTTCGCTCGCGTGTTGCTCGCGGGCCAGCACCAGCGACGCTTCAGCCTGTTGCCGCGCGGCCTTTTCACGGGCTCCGAGCGCCGCGGCCGCTTTGGACTCTTCCCGTGCGCGGTCCACCTCGGCCAGCAAGCGGCGCTCCGTAGCCGCGTGGCGTTCGATGTGACGCTCCTCGGCTTCTCGTCCGGTGCGCTCTTGTGCGCTCAAGGATGCGGCGTGTTCAGCGCGTAACGCATCCTTGCTCGCCTGCAGGTCAGTCGCAAGGCGCGTCAGCCGTGACACTTCCACTTCAAGAGCTTGGCGTGTCCGCGCTGCTGCATCCATCTGCTCTTGCGCGCGGGCGCTCATCTCTGCCAGCTGGCGCGTCAGCGACTCGCGATCCGCCTGCGAGGAGGCGAGGGCGGCGTCGAGGCTAGCACGTGCGTGTTCGAAGGCGTCCTCGCGCTGAGTCGCCTCGCGCTCACGCACGTCAATCGCCGCTGCACGGAGTTCCAATTCGCGAACGGTCGCTTGCGTCGCCTGAGCCTGGCTCTTGGCCGCATGTCGCGACGCGACATCGAACAGCGCCTGGGCTGCCTGCACAACCTCAAGCGGTAGCCGGCTCGCCTCTTCGTCTGCTGAGGTGCGCGCTCCCTCAAGTCGGGGGCCCAGGGTCGCAAACCACTCGCGCAGCAGCGGTCCGACCGTATTCGGCGAGCCACGGCCGATTTTTAGCCGGATGCGCTCGATCGTCGGACTTTGACGCTCCTTGAGAAGCGCGTCCGCCGCCTGAAACACATCGGCCCGCTGGACACCGCGCGCTTTCGACCCGCCCATCGCCTCGTCCATTTTTTTCCCCGCTTCCTACACGCCGCCCGGCGCCCACGATCGCGGATTTCTGGCCACGACCACGAATTCATCCTCAACTTCGACGCTCGTACTTTCCGAGCGCCTAAAACAGCGGAGAATCGCCGCTCCCCACCATAACACTGGGTTATCGTGGGGAACCGTATGTTTGCTGTATTACAACATACTGTCATACGTAGTGAAGGATACACCCAAGATGCGCGAAAACGAGGTTTTTGTCCCGATCGAGCCCGGAATGCTGGTGCTGGACGCCGATGTGATCTCAAGGCGCACCGAGCAGTCGGTTCGCGCGATCCTGCGAGAGGGCGAGTCGACGAACACGCGCAGCTCGTACGAGGGAGCGATGCGCTACTGGGGCGCATGGTTCGGCGCGCGCTATGGGCGGGCGCTGACGCTGCCGGTCCAGCCGGCCGTCATCATTCAGTTCATCGTCGACCACGTCCTGCGAACCGCAACGGGCGACGCGGCGGAATCTGACGACGACCTCGCGCCGGCGGTTGGGCCCGGGGCGCAACCGGGGCTAACTTGCGATCTACCGTCGTCGGTCGATGAGTTCCTTGTTGCCCAAGGCTACAAGGGCAAGCGCGGCGCGTTGGCGCTCAACACCATCAGGCATCGGATCGCGGTGATGTCGAAGGCTCACCAGAATCTTGAATTGGAGAATCCGTGTTCTCATGCAGCCGTGAAGCGCCTTCTGGTCAGCACACGCAGCGGATACGCTGCGCGCGGGCAGATTGCTCAGCAACAGGATGCCCTGACGGCAGACCTGCTGGACCGTTTGTTGGCCACCTGCGACGAGACGCCCCGTGGCGTGCGTGACCGGGCACTGTTGCTCTTCGCCTGGTCGAGCGGCGGCCGGCGCCGTTCCGAGGTGGCCACTGCGGTCATGGAGAACCTGCGCGATTTCGGGGAGAGCGGCTACGTCTACACACTGCGGCGCTCAAAGACCAACCAGACGGGTGAGCAGAGGAATGACAGCTTCAAGCCCATCCGCGGACGCGCGGCGGCTGCCCTGACAGCCTGGCTGAAATTGAGCGGTATCGCCCGCGGCCCGATCTTCCGTCGGGTGATCAGGACGGGGCGCATCTTGGACGACCCTCTGAGCCCATGGGCTGTGCGGGCGATCGTCCAGGAGCGCAGTGAGCTCGCAGGCCTGAAGGGGCAATTTTCTGCACATTCGATCCGATCTGGATTCGTCACAGAAGCCGGCCGGCAGGGGATCGAGACGATGGAGGCGATGCGAATGACAGGGCACCGCAGTTTCGAGACCTTCCTCGTGTACTACCGGGCCGGGAACGTCCTCGAGAGCAAGGCCGGGGTCTTGATGGACTCAAGTGGCCAGGCCGACGTCGACGGCGCAGGGGGCAACGATCCAGACCGCGAAGCGGCGGTCAAGGGTCGTCAGTAGGCGGTCGACGTCTGCGGAAGGAAACGCGCCTTGTCGGCCGCGCCACGGTGCCGACGCATAGGATCAGTAGCTCAGGCCGCGCAGAGCTCGCGCTCGCGCGCAATGTGCGAAACGCGTTTGGTGGCGAAGGGGATGGTGCCGCGGACCGTGGGCGCAGGACGAACCCGCTGCGCGCCGACCAAGCCCCAGGATGCGGCGGTTGTCGCAATCACGCGGGCCGGGCCGGAAGGGCGGCGCTCCCCGGTGAGGGCTCGATGTAGGGCGGTGTACTCTTTCATGGCGGCGCTAATAATGTGCAGTCTTCGATTATAGGGCGAAATGACCTTAAGTACACTTTGTGGCATTTAATCGGTTCGAAGCTGCCGATTAGGCGCTCAGATTACTGTCGCCGGTGGCATCACGGGATAGCATCGGCGGATACTGGCCATCGGCCGAACGACGCCAACGTAAGCGTTGGCCACCACAACTTTCTTGCAGAGGACATCCATGGGTAAAGCCGCAAAGCGCAAGCTCGAGCGCCGCCAAGCAACGCCGCCGCTGAGTGCCGAAGAGCAGGAGCACCTGGGCCAGGCTATGCGAGCTGTCGTAGGTGCACTGACGGATGCCCATGGCGCGGATTGCCTGCTTTATGCCTCGATCGGGGCGCAGACGCTACGCCAGCTCGGCTACCCGACTGCGCGGATGGTGTGCGGCAGCGCCGCCTGGCGCGTGGGGTCGGGTGACCCGGACGTCATCTCTCACGCGATCGAGATCAACGCGCCCGGGGATACCGTCTTCGCGCCGAACATCGAGGCCTCCAAGGCGGGGATGTTCCACGCATGGGTCGAGCTTGGCGACACCGTGATCGACTTCACGACCGGCTCGTTGCGCGATAAAGCCGAACAGCTGGACGCCATGGACGGCGGCCACACCCAGGTCGACTGGGCGCCGGAGGTGCTCTGGGTCGACAAACGTGCGATGGTTCCGTTCCGCGAGGTCGTTCAAAGCCCGGCTGCAGGGGTGTTCCGTTACCAGGCCCGCGGGGATGTCGAACGAGTGGTCGCGCGCGAGTTCAACGCGACTTTTCAGCCTCAGACCTACGCCGCGGCCGTCCTCACTGCGTACCGATCATTCAAGGCCGGAAATCAGTTGCGAGTGATGGGTGTCGGTAGTGATGCAGGTGATCTGCAGACGGCTGACATGGCCCGGGAAGCAAGCCGCGTGCGCGGCATTCGTCCGCTGTGACAGCTGCTGCAGATTGAGGCAAATTTGCGTCGGATCACGCGGCACCGGAAAATCGACGCGCGCCGGTGAGGCGTGATGCGATGCAGATGACCACTACCTCCACCCCCTCGAATTCATCGTGCGTGCCTTCGCACATGAGCCCTGCGCTCTGCCGCAAGTGGCTCGACACCTGCATGACGTTCGCACGCCAGTCTGACCAGATCCGTGGAGTAGCGAGCGGGCGGCCGGCCATCGCCGATGACGAACTGGCGGATCCCTTGACGGCCAAAGCATTCGGCTTGCTGCTGCAGTGGGCCTGCGAGGACAACGCCGGATTCAGCGCTACGTTTGGACCGGTTGCCTGGAGTGAGGAATGCCTCTGCCCTTTCCATTCCGACGGTCTGAGCTTCATCTCGAACGTCGTACGCAATGGCATCCTCGACGACTGGGAAATCTACGCGAAGTGGACGGACGCTGGCTACGTCATTGTTCTCGAGCTAGAGAGTAGTGGCGCCGACCGGCGATTTGGCTACGAGTGGGCCCCGGACTGGTTACACCGGCGCGTCGGCGGCGCTCGAGATCCGGTGGAACTGTCCGCGGATATCCGGGACGCACTGCATATCCGCTCCATCGAGCTTAGCTCCCAGCTAGCCGTCGATGGCCCTGCCGCGCGCCGCGCGAATCACCTCCGATAGGTCAACATGAATCGCATCACCTTGTTGACCGCCGCGCTCGACGCGCCGCACACCATTGAGCAGCACCGCATCGAGCTACGGCTTAGCGAAGCCCAGCCTGGTGCAAACGCGCTCGCCCAACTGGGGGACCGCCTTCAAGCGGTATTGCAGACCGCGAACCCTCCCGAGCCCGCCCATGGTCCCGAAGATGGTCCTAGCGTGGCTGAGGCGTATTTGGGCTGGGTGCGCTATGAGAGGGCCCGGAAGTTGACGCCTAGCCAATGGGCGGACATGCATCGACGCAACCTTGAAGGAGCGAGCTTCGACCATCTTGTCGACGCCTTGCCGCCAACTGGTAGCCCTCGAGAGCTCGCTGCGAGGCGTCGCGCCGGCCGACCCTGACCGGATGTGCCTCCGATGCCTGCGACTGCTCGCCGCGCGGGGCCCTGACCGCAGCCGTCAACCAACTGGATTGAGTCCGTCCTATGAGCCTCACGCGAACGTTTTCTGACCTGATGCGGTCGAGCCCGTCCCAGTACTACGACCTCCTGGACCGGGTTGCCGGTTCGGTTCATCAAGGCAACCTGCACCAGGCCGTGCGTGACGTGGCCACCATCCCCTCGGGGCACACCTCGTGGCATCTCAGACTGGAAGCTGCCGTCGAGCAGCTACAGGGCGCGGCTATGTCCGACGACCCTGACACGTTCGAGATGCTCTAGACGCGCTTGGCGCTGCTGTCTCGCGTCTGGGGCAGGGCGCAATATCGGTGCGGTTTTGACTTTAGGTCGTTGCGACCTAAAGTCAGCGCATGACTTCAGAATGCCTGGTGCTGATGCCCTGTTCGGGCGCCAAGTTGAGCCACCCTGCGCGGGCCGACGAGATCTACCGGGGCGTCATGTGGCAGACGCTTCGCTCCCACATTCCGGCCGTAGATCCTCCGGAACTCCTGATTCTGTCCGCGCTGTACGGCTTCGTCGAGCCTGCTCGCGTGTTGCACCCTTACGACCTGAGGCTTGACGCTGCCCGCGCGGCACAGCTCAGTGATTCGCCCGCCGCAGGAGGATGGGAAGCATGGCCGAGCCCCCCGTCGCGGATCTTGCTCGCGGGAGGAGGGGAGTATCGAGGCTTGATGCGCAAGCTCATCGGGAACCTCCAGGCCCTCGGGAAGCTTGGCCGGGAGCTCCAGGTGTCGGAGGTGAGCGGGGGTATCGGATGTCAACGAGCTCAGCTGGGACGATTCCTACGCGATCCGGGCGGCCTTCCGGCACCGATCACTGGATACCAAGCGAACGGCACGCCGCTCCTGGCCGAATTGAGCGGCTTCGCTGTGGGCGATAAGGCAGTAACTCGATACCCAGGGTGTCCTGGCGAGCCGGCAACCATCAGCAGTTTGTTCATAGGTCCCTCGGGGCCGACCGCGGATATTGCGCTCGATGATCTGCGACCAGCGCTCGCATCTGGGAAGCAACGTCGCGCCTGGAATCGCAGCAGGTGGATCGGCCTTCGGCACCTAGCGCCCAGCAAAAGCACGTCCGTTGCCTCGCCGAATACCGGCGAGCAAGAAAAGAAGCTCTATTTTGGTTAAGTGCACTGGTGCACCATAATTAATGCAATGGCGCTCTGCTGGGACTGAATCCCGTAAGAGCCATTAGTTGCCTAGCCCGACACCAAAAGGACACCCAATGCACGCAGAGAAAGCTCGCCCAATTCATTCAGGCGGAACACGGCCTGAGCGCGGCATACGGCCACGCGCGAAGTGGCCGCTGCGCCGTGACGAACGCACCATCCCGCTCGCCTTCTCGCATGAGCTTGTGATCGATAACTTCGCTGGTGGAGGAGGCACGTCGACCGGACTGGAGCGTGCATTGGGGCGGCCGGTAGACATCGCGATCAACCATGACCCCGAGGCGCTTGCAATGCACGCCATCAACCACCCGCGCACGAAGCACCTTCTTGAGAGTGTGTGGGCGGTGAACCCTCTTAAGGTCACTGGGAATCAGCCTGTCGGCTTGGTGTGGCTCAGTCCCGATTGCAAGCACTTCAGCAAAGCAAAGGGCGGCACGCCTGTTTCCAAGAACATACGTGGGCTGGCGTGGGTGGGGCTCCGATGGATCGCACTGTGCAAGCCGCGAGTTTTGGTGATGGAGAACGTGAGTGAGATCCTAAGTTGGGGAGGATTAATTATTGGGCCAGACGGAACCGCACGACCCGACCCAGCGAAGAAGGGAAAGACCTTCGAGAGCTTCGTACGGCAGATTCGCGCCCATGGCTACGCGGTGGAGTGGCGGGAGTTGCGCGCCTGCGACCATGGTGCGCCGACGATTCGCAAGCGCCTTTTTCTAGTCGCTCGACGTGACGGGCTACCCATCTGCTGGCCTGACGCGACGCACGCCGATCCAAGTAGCGAAGATGCGCTCGCTGGCGTGCTCAAGCCGTGGCGCTCGGCGGCTGAATGCATCGACTTTGATTTGCCCTCGCAGAGCGTTTTCGATCGAAAGCGCCCACTCGTGACCAACACCATGCGTCGCGTGGCGAAGGGACTCTGGAGGCATGTGCTTACCAGCCCGAAGCCATTTATCGTTGCGAACGGTGGATCTCTCGCCCCATCATCAGGATCCTCGGTGGATCTCGCTCAGTCAGCTGGCGAGCAGCGCGCAACGTCGTTCTTGGCGTCGGATCGCGATGCCGCGAGCAATCAACCCAACATCCATTCGAGCCACCTGGCGGTCGAAGCGCCGGTGATCGCGCCACTTCGGGGTACAAGCGAGAGCCACCTGCACGGCACCGGTGTATCGGAGCCGCTTTCGACAATCTCTGCCGGTGGCACGCACCATGGACTCGCAAGCGCGAGCCTGGTCTCCATCGGGTACGGCGAGCGACAGGGGCAGGCTCCCCGAGCCCTGGACATCACGCAGCCTCTCGGGACGGTGGTCTCCGGCGGCGTGAAGCATGCCCTTGTCGAAAGTGCATTCGCTGCTGTCGCGGTAGACCCCTCCGAGCCCGGCGCCGGCGGTCCCCTGCCGTCCGACCTGGTGGCTGCGAGCCTCGTTGACATGGGGCACGGTGAATCGGCAGCAACGGGTGCCAAGCGGTGGAGCCACGGGGTACGTAGCCTCGAGCAGCCGCTGAACACGATCACGGCCAGCGGAGGAACCAGCGCGGTGTCCGCAGTGCACCTTACTCACCTTACACACCACGGCGAACGTTCTGGCAACGATGCCCGGGAACCGCTACGCACGATCACCGGCGCGCACCGTGGTGAGCAGGCGATGGTGGCAGCCTGCTTAGAGCAGGCATACGGTGGCTTCTATGAGGACAACTTCGGGCGCCCTGCGGACGCGCCCATGTCGACGATCCTGTCCAAGGGTGCGAATCAACGCCTCATCAGTGCCTACTGCGTCAAATACTACTCGAACGGCGGGCAGTGGCAAGGACTCGCAGAACCAATGCATACCTTGCCCACGAAGGGGCGCATGGGCCTCGTGCAGGCCATCAAAGTGCCTGTTGAATGCTTGGCGCCTGAGTTGCGCGATCGTGCTCGCCAATGCGCTGAACTGCTTCACGAGCACCTTCCGGAGCACTTCCCGGAGAAGGCTGATCTGATCATCGTAGGCGACTGGGTGCTCGTCGACATCACTCTTCGCATGCTTAAAGCTCCGGAGCTCTTTCTGGCCCAGTCGTTCCCCGCCGACTACATCATCAACGAGATTCCGGATCCTGCTCTTCTGTTTCTGGACGGAGTTCAGGCGGCAGATCCGCTCGCGGTGCCGCGCATCCCGCTCAGCGCGACGGCCCAGGTGCGGATGTGCGGCAACAGCGTGGCGCCGGCGCAGGCGGAGGCCCTTGTGCGGGCGAACTTCATGCACGAGGACTTTATGTACGGGCGCATGGCCGCTTGAGCATGGAACGCCGAGCTCCGTTCACCGCCAGGATGCGATGAACGTGGCCGGTGTTTTTGCGCTCTTATCCAACGGACAGCACAATTCGGAGCATGGACTCTCTTCCCGATAGCGGCAAACGCCAAATGGCCCGACCAGGGCTGACGCCCCAGATCTCACCTATGACGATCGGCGCTCTCATGCACGAGTTCGCGCGGTTCGATCCACAAGCCGCAGCTGCCGAATACCCTTGGGCGGACCGATTCGTAATGGGCTTCCCGCTGGCGCCGTGGCAGCGCGAGTTCAAGTGGTCTGTCGAGCAGGTGGAACGCTTCATTGCCAGCGTTTGGTCAGGGGTTCACCTGGGCACTTACTGCCTGACGGAGTACGAGGTCTCCGCAGGCCCGAACGGAAAAGGCGTCGTCTACGACCACCTTTCCAACTGCGTCATCGATGGCCAGCAGCGTCTCAAGGCTCTTGAGCTCTACTTGACCGATCAGGTGGCCGTGCCAGACGTACAGGGGGTACCGTGCACGTGGTCGGAAGTCGACTCGGTCGATCGCCGTCGGTTCGAGCGTACTCACTTCTCGCGCGGCGTCCTGCGAGAGCGCGATGAAACCAAGCTGAGATCTGCATACGACCTAATGAATTTCTCAGGATTGCCCCATGCCGAGCACGAGCGCGCATCGAGGCCGGCATCGGGCGGAATGCGGATGAGGCCCCGCTGAAGGGGAAATATGCGCGCTGGTCGGCAGTGTTGCGCATGACAGCGCCAGCAACGCGGTAGAGTCGAGATACGGGCCACCGGTCCGTCACCTGGCCAAGCCAGGAGTCGCCAGCTAAGCGTTGGCAGATGGGGCCCGTACGGGTCCGTTTTCTCGAGGAGTGCCAATGCACACCCTAAGTGTCGCTTCCGACGCGTTCACCGTCGTCGTCTGCGAGAAGCCGTCCACCTCCCGCGCGCTGCTGCCTGCTATCCGGCGCCACAGCGAGTTCTTCCCGCCAGGTCGTACCGTGATCGTTCACGCCAGCGGCCATGCGAATCCGGCTTTTTTCTTTCCATCCCATACGGGTTGGCATGACTTCCCCGTGGTGCTGGACACCAAGATGCGCGGATCTGAGCGCACGGACGCTACCGACCATGACAACTTCTACCGTGGCCTGCTGGTGCTGGATGACGGGTCACACCGTCCGATCGGCGACGAGGCTTTGCGCTTGTTGTGCCAAGACCCGAGCGAGGTGCGCCTGGTCTGCGCCTGCGACCTTGACGCCAGCGGGGCTTGGATGTTCGCTAAGGCATGCAGCACGGTGCTGAGCACCTCCGGGTTCCCCAAGGCCTTTGATATCCGGTTGCTTTCGTTGGACCCTGGCTCCGTAGGCCTGGCCGTGAAGGCGGCTGTGGATGGTCTCACTACCGATGCCCGTGAAGTAGGCTTCCGAGCGAAGGAGCTTCAGCGCCGCTTCGAATACAACTGGTGGGTAAACGCCCATGCGCTGCTGCGCCCGGTGATGTCGCGCGTGGGCCTCGCGTCTGATCGCGCGCTCTCAAAGTTCGAGGTGCAGCTTGCCTACTTTGTGCTCGACCGCGGCCCGTTGCCCATCAGTGTGCTGATGCGGGAGATGAACCGCTGGACTGGTACGGGTAGGTACAGCCCCGGCACGCTAGGAACCGCGTCCTCACGCGGACAGATGATCACCAACCTTCGCGATCGCGGCGTCTTCGCTCCCGAGCCTGGATCGAGCGACGGCCCCCCCGGCTCGGACCACGTCCAGCTAACGGCTTCGGGACTTGCTCTGCTCGGTGCCTTGCCAAAAGACAGCCGCGATCTAGATCTGCCACAGCGCCTGGCGGCGTGGGCGGCCGATCCCGTCGCGTGCCGACATAAGGCGGACAGCTACATCCGGCACTGGTTTGGCAAGGTTAAGCGGGGCAACCCGCCGTCGGCACCTAAGAGCTGAGGCCGAGTAGCCGGTCGATTTGGGCGGCGGAGCTGCCGGTTGCGGCTCGTCAGACGCGCGAAGGTGCGCGCATCGAGGACGAGTCACGTGCAGCCGATTTTGAAATAATCGCAGAAGTGCACATAATCGCCACACCTCAGAAAGGCGATTATCAATGCCGAATAACGACTCAAAGCTCGCCTGCGCTCCGCCGCATGCTCAGGCTGCTGTGACGCCTGACTCGTCCCACGTCTCCGCAGCTGACGTGCTCGTGGCCAGTGCGTATCTCGGTGCGCTTCGTACGCCGGAGGAGATGCGAGCTGCGCGGACGCATTTGCGGCCCGAAGTCATCAGCGCGCTCGCGCGCCGGCAGTCGCAGACACCTCTCAATGGCGTGTTGCGCGATGATTCCAAGCTGCTCGAGCTGTTGGCCCGCGCGGTGGAGCTCGTTCACGCGCAGCGCGATTGGATCATGGCCGTGCCGGCGCAAACCCCGTTGCCCGCGATGCCTGGATTCGACCGAGAAGATGCCGATAGCGTCCTTGAAGATCTGGAGGTCGCCGTCCTGACGCTGGCTTCGCGCCGGCCGGGCGGCGTCGCGAGCCCTGCGAAACTGCGGGCTGCCATCCTTGCGCTAGCGTGCGACGACGCGCGGGCCAACGACGAATACTCCGACCGGCGGAGTGCATTTCACTCCGGACACGACGTCGCTAAGCTTGCGTCTGCAGCGCTCGTGATGGGAGATCCGGAATGATCGTCCTGGCCAGCGATGAGGAGCATCGCGCCGACTATGGCATGCCTGCTGAAGCTTGCGCCAGCGACTGGCTAGGGCAGTGTGGGGGTGTGGGATGCGCCGAACAGCCGGCCAAGTGCACGCCCGGCGTGCGACTCCAACAGCAACGCCGGGCTGCAGGCAGCAGCCCGGACGCGCGGGTGCAATCGTGAATGCGGAATGGACAGAGGCGGATGCCCAGGAGCTCGCTCGCCTGCGACACAGGCAAGCGGCGGCCGCACAGCGACGCCATCGTGATCAGCATGCGCTGATGGATGCCACCATGGCCTCGTCGCTCGTCGCTGGCGAGATGCTCGACAACGCCGACCGGGTGATCGCACTGCTGACTCCCCATCGGAAAGATGCGCTGCCGTCGGAAGGCTGCGCGGCAGTCGCTCCGCGGGTAGGTCCATGAGCCTGCATCCCGATCCCGTTTCGCGCAGCGTCGCCGCGGCGAGCGAATCGCCGGCAGACGGCACCCGCGAGCTTCTGTGGGATCGCATGCATGCGATCGCAAGCGCCCTGGGTGCTTTCCGGTACCGCTTCAACAGCGAAGCTGTCCTGCACCAGGGGATGGCTGCTGCCTTGACCGACGCCAGCATCGCGTTCGAGCACGAATTCGTTGCGGGCCCGAAGGATCGCTTCGACTTCTGGATTGACGAAGGCATCGTGGTCGAGTGCAAGATCAAGGGCTCGTTCGCTCAGGCTGCGCAGCAGGTCAGCCGCTACGCAGAGCGCACGGACGTGACAGGGATCATTTTGGCGTCGACCAGGCCCTGGGCCGGCGCCATTCCAGAGGTCATCGCCGGCAAGCCTCTTCTCGCCATCAAGCTTGCGGTAGCCTTCTGATGAACTACGGCAGCATCACCGCCAGCGCCAAGGGCTGGAGCATCACCGGCGAGCCGTTTGTTCGAGCGCGCCTCAAGCGTGTGTTCCCGCGCGCGCCTCAGCACGCGGCGGAAAGCATTGATATCGCGGCCACACCTGAGAACTCGCGCGATCTGCTGTGGTTCACGCAGCGCTATCCAATGGACATCGCAGCCGAGCACGCCGCGAAGATGGAGGCGCTCGCGGCCCGGCACGAGCAGAGCGAAAAGCTGCTGGCTGACCTGCTCGCGGGCATCATCCCACCGGTTCACGTGGAGCTGGCCGAGCCTGCTCGCGACTACCAGGCCTTCGCCGCCCAGATGTTCGTCGAGCAGCGGAGGCTTCTGCTCGCAGACGACCTTGGTGTGGGCAAGACAGTCTCGGCCATAGCTGGAATGCTGATGGCATCGAAGTACCCCGTGGTGGTCGTGTGCCCTGCGCACTTGACCCCGCAGTGGCGAAAGATGCTCAAACGGTTCGTGCCCCGCCTGACGACGCACATCCTCAAGAAGGGCACGCTGTACGACTTGAAACCGAAGCCGCGCCGCGGGAAGGCCGCGCCGTCCGGGCAGGGCGAGCTGGCGCTGGAATCGGGGCTACCCGACGTGATCATCACGAGCTATCACATGCTTCGCGGATGGGCGGAATACCTCGCCGGCGTGGCGCAACTCGTCGTGTATGACGAATGCCAAGCACTTCGGCGCCCAGGCACGGACATATACCGGGCAGCGACCGTGCTGACCCAAGCCCTTGGATATTCACTGGGCCTGAGCGCTACGCCGATCTACAACTACGGCGTGGAATTCTTCCACGTTCTGGACGCCATAAATCCTGGAAGGATGGGCCCTTACAGCGAGTTCGTTCGCGAGTGGTGTACCCCTGGCGAAGGAGGCAAGACCAAGTTAGCGGATCCGAAGCTCTTCGGCAGCTATCTGCGCCGCGAGGGAATCATGCTGCGCCGGACACGCAAGGACGTGGGCCGCGAGCTGCCGAAGCTCACCAAGATCGTCCACGAAGTCAGTGCCGATGAGAAGGCGCTCGAGGACATGACGGGTAGTGCCGTCGGTCTGGCACGGATCATCCTGTCGCACAACGAGGCGTACAAGGGCCAGCGAATGCAGGCCTCCGGTGAGTTCGATGCGCTCATGCGGCAGGCCACGGGGATCGCCAAGGCGCCATACGTCATTGAGTTCGTCAAGATGCTGCTCGCATCTGGTGAAAAGGTCGTGCTTTTCGGGTGGCACAGGGCCGTTTTTTCACTCTGGATGGAGGGGCTGGCCGCCTTCAAGCCAGTGCTCTATACCGGAACCGAGTCGGTGAACCAAAAGGATGCTTCCGTCGAAGCATTCATAAGCGGCGACTCGCAAGTTCTGCTGATGTCCCTACGCAGCGGCGCCGGCGTAGACGGCCTGCAAGCAGTTTGCTCCATCGCAGTGATCGGTGAGCTTGACTGGTCGCCCGGCGTGATTGAACAATGCTGTGGGCGGGTCGATCGGGACGGACAGGACACGCCATGCACCGCCTACTACCTGGTCAGCGAAGCTGGTGCCGACCCGATCATGTGTGACGTGCTTGGCGTGAAGCGCGAACAGATCGAAGGCGTTCGGAACCCAGACATGGCTCTCGCGGAGCGCATCGACACTGGTGAAAACAACCTTCGCCGCCTGGCTCAGCAATACCTCGAACGTCATGGCGGCGCCGTCGATCTTGCCGTTGAAGATTTGGCGCATGCCTGATGCCGATCGCTTGTTGCGACGTACGATCAAAGCTTCCCCATGAAATGCCAAACTTGTGACCGTCTACTTGATCAGGCCGACGACCCACTGTCAGCGGATTGCGGTGGCGACTGCTGGGGGTGCGTCGGTGTGGCAGAGGCGGATTTGGGACTAGCATCGTCGTTGACCAAGGTCCGAGACGAGTTCGCGCGCGGCCTGCGCCCGGGCTGGTCAGCGCGAACTGCTGGCGGCTGACGCATATCGCCAGGCCATTTGGGCGTGGCAGCCGCATGCCGCAGAATCGCGGAGCTTCCACGAATGTGCCATGACACCAAGCTTCTCACCACTACATCCGGGCGACGGATTCGCGCCGCCAGCAGTGCCTTCGGCGGAGCTCAACACTCTTGGGTTTGAGATCCTACGATGTGCTGTGCGCCTGGCGCGAGATGAACAGGTGCGCCGCGTCGTAGATCTTCGACGGCGCTTGCAGGAGCTCTTCCCTGGAGACGACATCCAGATTGGCGCTGCACTGCGTACCTGGGCCGACCACGCGGTCCGTCAAAGGAACCTAGGAAACCTAGGTTGACGCGGCGGTTGACTCGGAGGGAAAGAACTCGCGAATGTCGGCAAGCTTCGCGTTCGGTTGCGCCATCGCCCACATGGCCAGCAAATACTGGGCGTTCGCGTAGGGAACTGAGGCCGGCCTGCTTGGCACGATCTGACAGAGGAGCGGATCGTCGTCCAGGTTGATCAGAGTGCGGCAGGCGAAGGGCCTGACGTCATAGATCGAGCATTCGCCTTCGGATAGAAACGGGCATGCGCTTCCTGCCCACGAAGCTCGAAGGCGTTCCTCTCGGGCCTGACGTTCGGCCGAGTCGAAGGAAGCGTGAGGATGCACCGCGTCGATTACCTCGGTCGGTCGCCGGCCGATCGTTCGACCGATCAATTCGGCCTCCGTCTGCGAAATACTCACCGCCTGGAAGCAGCACGCAGAGCAACCTTTGCGGCATGCCGCGACCGTGGCCATGGGGCGCGTCCACGCCGAAGCAGTGCGGTGTAGCCAGACAACCCTCTGTGCGACCGTGCGGGCGGCCTGGGCGGCTCGCAGCAGTCGTGGCACGTCGGGATCCGGCTTGATCTTCTCGATCTTGCCAGCCGCCCGCGCCGCGGCCACCGGCTCCCGCTGCTGCTGGGCAGCTACCAGCTCATCGAATGTAGTCCCGCCGTCCATTTCCGAATCGTAAACCCACTTCAGGCATCGCCGTAGACGCTGCGAATCGTGTCGCCGGCGCTGTAGATGCCATCGCCGAACCGTCCGGGTTCTGCGAAGTCGTCTCCTACAACAGCACACGCCTCGACTATCGCGCGCAGCGCGGAGTGAAGGTCCGGGGTCAGTGCGAGCGCGCTGGCTGCAGCGATGCCTGCAAACACCGTGCTGGGATCATGAAAGGGCTCCTCTGAGTCCGCGGGCGCCCGCCGCCGCGCACCGTGGAGATCGGTGGGAATCAATCTCGCACGGATGACGTCGCCGCAATTTCCATCTTTGCCGGTGTATCCGTCTCCCACGACGGCGCAAACGTCCACCACTTCGCAAAAGATGCGGACGAGCGCCGGCGACAGGGCGGCACCGGCAGGGGTCAGGCCGTGCCGACCCGCAATCAGCTCGAAAAAGGATGGCTGGACGCCAGGAATGGCGCTACTCACGGGTCAACACGGTCCGCCCGGAGCCAGCGCGCGGCGCGCGGCCGCAGCGCAGATCTATGCGGACGCACATGGACGCCGTGCACCAAGTGCAGGCCGCGGAGGGGGAAGGGGACATCACCGAATCGTAAGGCCAAGCCAGACCGCAATCATCCCGAACCGCCGCCAGCACGCTGGAATCCTGACGCGCAGGCGCCGCTGCTGCGCGCGACCCCGCCGCCAGCACCAGCCCAGCGAAAGCGCCAGGTGAAAGGATTCGGGGGCTGGTTTGGAGACTTATGGTCATAAAGACAGAATGGTGGATTAACGCAAGCCCACCGCAAGTATTTCCGTTGGGCAACCCATTCCGAGAATCCAACGGACTTCTGGCAACAATGCCTCTACGACCCACTTCCAAACCGCTTCAGCACGGCTCGGCTGTGCCCGACATCATGACGCTCAATGAGGCGACAAGCCCTGAAGAGCAGGCGCTGGCGCTCCGGGCGTTCCCCGAGCTCATCCCGAAGATGGTGGCGCTCCGGTCGGTAGAACTACGCCTGGACTGGCTTCACACCATCATTTTCGGCGGACTCGTCGACGTCGATGTGGCCCTCTCCAAGGTAAGGGACGCGATCGATTTCATGGATGTCGCCGAAGCTTGGCGAGATCGGATTCGCGCGCTGTCTACGTTCATGGCTGGCGGGCAGATCACGACCGCTGTTGGCGCTTCCATTGGGTCGGGTGGCGAGCTGGCCACGATTGACCTTCCCGACGGGCTGGTGCCATTGGTGGACGAAGCTGCGGTGCGAATCGCACGAGCCTACGGTCTTCTCAGCTCGCACAAGGAGTACACGCCGGTCACCCGCGTCAATGCGGACCTGGAGAACGCGGTAACCCACTGGATGGCCGCAGCGTGCGTCGTCGGTTGTGCGGATGCAGTGCGCGTCTTGGACCAGGCCTGTCCAGCCGCCAAGAATGGAGTGGTGCCGATCTCAGCGCTCGGTGGGCTGCAGGAGTTCGTTCTGCAGGAGGTACGACCACAGACCCGACGAGCGGATGTAGCTGACGACGTGGCAACCGTGGGTCCGCTGTTCTGCGCCCTGCAGTTTTCTCGGATCGATTGCATCGATGCGCTCTATGAGAACGTCCCGTCGGGGATCCAGCTTCAGGTCGGGTCGGCAGTTCTGCATGGGCAGGACGAGCCGTACTTCATGACGAACGTGAACGCTTTCTACGCATCGATGTCCACCAACCCCGCCTACGCTGTCGCGCTTGGCTACTCCATGAGGCAGGGGCCAGATGGCAAGGTCTCAGAATCTCGGTTGCACATGGTGCGCGAGCAGGCGCTGGAGTCACTTGACCAGCCACACCAGAGCAGATTCGTTCCGGTGTACGTTAGCATGGGCCTGTATGGGCACGACCCGGCGCGGTCGGTCCGTGCTGCGCTGGAAGGAGGGCACGCGGCCGTTGTAGAGAGCCTGCGTGGGATTTTGGACTGGCCCGAGCTCAAAAAGGAGTTCGCGCTGGTGGACCCTTTGCGTGCCGCGGCGGAGGCAGCTCTCGACCCGGCAGCCAGTGCGCGATACGAGGACGCGATTCTGGCCTACCTCGATCTGGCCGCCGCCGAAGGGTTCGCGCCGTTTGCGCTGGAGGCGCGGCCATCGCGGCGAGGCGGGTCGACACCCAGTGAGCGCACATTCGAGCCGGTGAGTACGATGGCCCGCGCGGGTTTACAACGTGCTGTCCTCCGCTACCTTGAGGCCGGGTTTGATGCACGCGCGGTTCCAGACGGGGGCGGGCGGTCTCTAATGGACTTGGCGGATCAAGAGGCGCCCGACATGGGGCATCTGATCCGGTCGTGGCAGGCCAGACGACGCGTAAGCGACGCAATAGGTCAGAGCGGCGCCCTGAAGGGTGGCAGCCCCGCGCCTGGCCGCGAATGAGGGGCTCTGGTCCCAAAATGGCAGCTTTTCTCCGCGCCGACAAAATAGCCGTCATCTAGGTTGCCAGGTGGTTACGACGATCCGTCAAGCCGCAGAAACGTTGCAACCGACCCTCTGCCGTGACCCGTCCCCCGGATTCGATCCCCAACGCCGCCCGTTCTTTGGGCAGCGAGCCAGTGCCCCTCATCCGCGACCTTCCGCGCGCGATCTCCGCGGCCGACCAAGCGGCAGTGCTCGCCAATATGGACGGACATGTCCTGACCAGCCACATCCGGCTGAGGTCGAGCATGCAGGACGTCGGTTGGATGGAGACGATCGTTACGGGTGGCTTGCTGGACGTGGGGCCGGACCTCGCCAAACAGCACACCAGTGCGTCGATGAGCGATCTTCGTGAGGACTGGGCCAGCCGCGTTGGAGCGCTAGCCGGCTTCATGCAAGGCGTTACGCTGGTGCTGCACGCCGGTCCGCCGAATACGGCCGAGCCAGAGGCGCACGCGGTGGCGGTCTTCGGTTCCACCCCCCAGTTCCGGGAGGTCCTCCGCTCTGCCGCGCCCGTCATCCTGCGGAGCGGCGAGCAGCTACTTCGACATCCTGCAGCGGGTCCGGGTCAGCGGGTGGAGGACGAGATCAACCAGGCCGTTTGTCGCTTTCTCGCCGCCGCCTGCGTGGCTGACCTCCCTGACGTCGTGACCGAGGTGGCCAGCCGCTGGCCGGAAGCCGCCGCCCAGCGCATGCCGCTCTCGGATCTGGGGCCGCATTTCGCGGAGTTCAGTCGCACCGTCATCCTTTCGGACGAAGTCACCCGGTCCGAAGCGATCACCGTGACGCCTGCCTACGTTGCTCTGCAACTCTCCCGCATCGACTGCCTCGACGCATTGCATGGCTCGGTTCCCGAGCACTTGCACCTGCTCGGCAGGACCTGCGATTCAGGCGAGCCCGAAGACTTCGACATCACGGGAGTGCATGAAGCGACGCCACTCCTCTGCAGCTTCGAGGCGTTTGAACATGAACTCCGACGTGAGGTGCGACGGATGACTCAGTCGCACAGGCCTCTCGCAGGATCGCCGCTGCTTGCTCAAGCAATGCGCTTCTGGAGCTCCGGCTATTCAGCCAATCGCCGCCCGTATCGCAGCGCATTTGCCTCGGCCGGTGTATACGACCTGGATCCTGCCGCCACGTTCCTGCAGGCGATCCGCGAGGGTCGGGTCGAGCTGGTGTCCGAGATGGGAGGCCGTTTCGGGTGGGATCGCGTCAGCGAGGACTTCGCCGGTACCGTTCTTGTCGCCGCTCACCGCTCCATGGATCACGTTGTGGACAGCCGCTATCAGCCGGCGGTGCTGGCTGCATTGGCGGTCGGCGAGTCCTTCGTGGGTGCTGACGCGTACGCAGTGGCAGCGACCCGCGTGGAGATGGAAGGCTTCGCGAAGCCCCCATTGGTGCTCGAGCCGGTTGCCACCATGATTCGCGCAGGCTTTTCCGAAGTCGTGCTTCAGTATCTCGAGCACGGGGTCAGCCCCGATGCCAAGCCAGCGCCCAACGGAACATCCATTCTTGAGGTCGCCGAAAGGATTCGTCCGGAGGTGGCTGCGCTCATCCGTTCCTGGAGCGCGCGCCAGCTGGCAAGGAAGGTCGCGGGCGCCGCTGACCTAACGCCGACGGCTCGCGGCGCGATGTAAGGCGGCCAGGCATCCATGGCCTTCAACCCCAAGGAATACGGCTCGCCGGAGGAGCTTCTCGTCGCGTGCGTGGTCGAGGGGCAACCGGAAGCAGCCGCTGTTGCACTTGCCGCAGGCGTCCAATGGGATCTCGTTGCCCTCAGTGATCGACCCTTGTCGAGCTTCCTGCAGCACTACTTCGTTGCCGACTCCGATGATGTCGAAGAGGCCGCACTCTTGGTGATCGAAGAAGCTGTGCGTGCTGGTCGGCTGGATGTGTTCGACGTCTACGAGACCATGGGCCCGAACGGCGACACGTCGCGTCTTGAGCCTATCAGCAACTTGGTGGAGGAGGGCTGCGAGCGAGTGATTGCTCGGATGCTCGAAGGTGGGCTCGACCCGCTTCTGCCGCGCGGCGGTCAAGGACACACGGTGCTCGATATCGCTACTGCAACTTCGGAATCTATCGCTGGACTGATCAGAGCGTTCGTGGCCCGCCAGCGAGCCATCGATCTGATGCGCAGCGCGCCGACCGTACGGATCTAGTGAGATAGGGTGCGCCATCCGTCGGCGTTTCGTCCAATGATTTCCTCCGCAACGCCCCTAGCTGATCCTCCCAGGAACCTGTCTGGAGGCCCTCGATGACTGCGCAAGGCGCGTTTCTACCGCTCGTGGCAGTCGGAGCTGGCACAGCGGCCGACAGCCTCTTGCTGGCACAAGTGAAGGAGGTTTCACGCCTAGGACTTGCGATGCAGCTGCTGACCGCTACATCCGGCACGAGCGGCGCTCAAGACCCATGTCTCGATGGGCTTCGCTGGCTGCAGGCCCATATCGTTGGTGGCAGCTTCGACTTCGACGATGCCGGGCCCGAAACGTCCCGCTGCGCGGCGGATGCACTGCCTCGCCTGGTAGCCATTACTCACTTCCTCAGCTGGGTGATCTGCCCCCCGCCAGCACCAGGCGGGATCATGTCGATTCGTCTGGATCCCACCCCAGAATTTCTGAACACGTTTGCGAACCTTGCACGTCGGGTGTCCGAGAGAGCCCGTAAGGGGCGCCCGAACGGCGCCGGAATCTCACCGGCGTACGTGAGCTGCGTGGCCACCGTGATGATGGGCGCCGCTGCGCTGGATCTAGGCGTCGAGGTCGAGGCGCTCGCCGAGGCATGCCCGGCGGCCATGACTCATCCGCTGCAGGTGCCGGCGGATGCCGTCGGGCCGCCTTGGCAACGACTGCTGTCGAATGACTTCGACCTGGCAGTCACGCCTTACTACGCTGCGATCCAGTTTTCCAGCCGTTCTGCCGTTGCCGCGCTTCTGCACGCAGGCTTGGACGGCAACTCTCCGCTCGCCTTCCGGCAATCGGAGCCTTCCGAAGAGCGCAGCACTGCCCACGGTTTTGATGCGGTGACTTGCTGGGACGTTTTCGAGCCCACGGGTTCTGTGGATGTCCTTGCCGACGCGATGCTGAGGCGAAACAGCTTTGTTTCTGCCGGGACGGGGCCACGCGCGGAGGACGGGCACTATGAGCAGCAATTGACTGCGCTGCTGTGTGCTTCGCTCAAGAGGCGACCAGGGCATGACTGGCTATCCGACCGGCTGCCCGCATTCTTGGCCGCGCGTGCATTCGACGCGGACGTCGTTCCCGCTGTCCGAAGTGCAGCTTGGGCGGGTCGGGCGGACATCCTTCGCCACCTACGCGACAAGATTGACTGGGCCGCCTTGCCCGAAGGGGCGCGCCCCGTCGACTTGGTCGTCGCGATCGCGGTATCGTCGAAGTTTGAGCCGGATTCGGCCGGGTTCGAGGATGCCTGTCTGGAGCTGTTGGCCATGGCGCAGGACGCCGCTTGCCCTGACACGTTCGACGTCGTATCGCTAGCGGCGATCTACGATGACGCCACCCCGCGCGCGCAGCCCATCCATGCGCTGATAGAGGCTGGGTTTTCGCGCGCGATGGGGAAATACATGGATGAGGGCTTCGACCCGAATTTGAGCTACGTGGGGCATCCGCCCGCTGCAAGCGTCGCCGCCGGGATCGGAACAGAGAAGGCCTTACGCGTTCTCGCGAGCATGCAGGCGCATGGCCGTCGTGCCTGCGTACGGGATCTACTCACGGAGCTCGATGCAAGCTACGACGCGCGGCCCTGACACGCTCTGGGAACATCGAGGGGCATTCCCGGCAGATCCCGCCTCGCTTAGCATTGCCTCATTCGCTACCACTCCCGCATGCAGTACCCATGCCTTACTTACTGTCCCTGGTCATCGCACTTGCCGCGGCGGGCGCCTATCTCGGCTCCATCAACCGCCGCCTGAATATCAAGGCCGACCCCGTGCGGACCTTCCTGCCACTTGGCATGGGAATCGGGGCGCTTCTGATGATGTCGCCCCTGATAGCCACATTGGCGGCTGGCGACGCCCTCGAACTGTCCGCGGGTCTACTGCCCATCATCCTGGGGGTCGTTGGCGCGCTGATTGCTATGACTACAGGCATTCTCGGCATCACACGCAGTGAGGGGAGCCCGATCCGCAGCATGCAAGCGCATGCAGGTGCTTGGCTGGTGCTGGCCGCGATCGTTCCAATGGTGAGCTACGCGAGTCACCTAGAGTTCGTCTTTGGCGGAGGCGAGGGGGTGCAGGCGGGGTACTTGAACGTTGGACTCTTGCCTGAGCAGGAGACCGGTGCCATCTGCCATCGCGGCGTGGTCTTGATGCGATGGGACGAATCGCGGACGACACCAGTCGAATACCGGTGCCCGAAATCTATCGTCCTTCAGCAGCAGACGTCGGTACCCCTGTTGCCCTGGCCAAGCTATGACTCCGGCAACAGCCTACGCCTCGCCGAGGTCCTGCACGCCATGATGCGAAACGCGGTCAAGCCGGCGAACTGAGAGTTCAGGCCTGGCTCACGGGTGAAAGCGTCGCGTGGGAGCCGCAGCCGGCGCCTCAATGGAGATGGCGCCCGTCGCCGTCATGGCGGTAAGCTCCTTTATGGAAATCGGCTCGAGACCGGGTATACCGCACGCTTCAGCCATCAACGCGCCCTCGGCGGGGGAAAAGCAGTGGATGGGCAGGACCTCAGCTCCCTGCGTCAACAGCCAGATCGTGCGGGTGACTCCGTCGATGGGGTACGCACACAGCCTGACCTCTTCATGTCCTGGCCCAAGCGGCATCGACGGATCAAACCGCGATCGTTCCGCGACCACCCCGTTGTGGCATACCGTCCATTGGGCAAGTGGGACAGGGCTCCGCTCATGTGACGCGAAGCCGTCAACTGCGCTTTGAAACTTGTAATCGTTCGGCCACGTCGACGGACCACCACTGGCGATGGAGTGCAGATGATGGCGCGTGTCCGCACGCCAGGCGTCGAGAAGACGCTGTGCATCCACGAAGACGACGGTCCCTGGGGCATCAGGCTCCTCCGATCTGCCAATGCACATCGAAACAGCTGCGTCCCCGATCGGGACGGAGAACACGGTCAGGGCAGTGCCGAAGAAAACCTTGCGTTCAACTCGCATGGTTCAGCCTGCTGGGGTGGATCATCTGGGCGTGGGGTTACTTAAAGGCGAAATGGCTTGAAAGATAATATGCCAGCGCTGAGTTTTGGCCGATTTTCAAGTTCCAAGGTACGCTTCCAGGCCTCCGCCATGCCCGAATCAAGACTTGTGAACGCCAAATCCCGCCCGCAGGGCCCCCGAACCGCTGAAGAGCGCACCATGGCGCTGGCAGGCATGTCGTTCGGTGCACTGAGGGAGACGATTTCTCATCACTCCTGCATACCCGAGGAAGATTCCGTGGACTGGCTGCTGGACGCAGTGAACGGCGGTTTCATGAGCGTTGCGCCGGCGATCGAGCCGACTTCGTCGACCAACGATATGGCCAAGGCGTTCGACCGGCGCGCACGGCTCCTCAATGTCCACGTTCAGGCGCTGACGCGGCAGATGACCCGAACTGCAGACGCGGGGCTGCCGGCCAAGGCCGTTCAAATCATCACGAGCCCGGATTTCGCCCGCAGCTACTTGCAAGTCGTAGTCGCGACGATCGAGGATGACGAAGAGCTCGATGCTCTGATGCCACGGGTCCATGTTGACCACCCACGGGACCATGCTTTCGCGACGCTGATGGTGATGGGATGCGCGCTGGACATGCCCGATTGCGTGCTTGCTCTTGCCAAGCGTCGTCCTTCAGCCATGGTTTACCCACTGCAGCTGAGCGCGGTGATGGGAGAGCACGGCGCGAGGTGCCAAGAGGTGTCGGGCCCAGCGCGGCGAACCATGCTCCTGAGTGCGTGCCCGTATTTCTTTGCAATGTACTTTTCGAGCCCCGGCAGCATGCGGGCTCTCGTGGAGGCCGGGTTCGACGCGCGCGAGGCGGTGGCCTTCACGCCCGACGGGCCGGAGGGGAAAGCATATGACGCGCTCACCGTCTGGGAGGCGTGCCGGGCACACATCGACAGGCAAGTTCTGGCAGTTGGGCTGGAGTTGGGCGAGCGGACGGCTCCGTTTGTTTGTTCTGAATCTCTCCGCGCCGCCATGATGGCCAGCCTCGCGCCAGGCCTCCATGACCACCTACGGGCGCATATCCCTACCTTTCTTCGAGCCGGCTATCTCGACTCGGTACCTGCGCAGGCGGTCGCTGCCGCTTGCCTGCATGGTGCGGATGACGTGCTCGAGCATTTCAAGGCCCGCATGCCTTGGGGCGAGCTAGTAGGCGGGGGTGAGCCCGATGCGGCCTTGTTGGCTATGTGCGCCAACACGTCGTTTACGCCTGGGCCGACCGAGCGCCGGCTCCTCGACCTGATCGCGACGGCGCGGCGTGATGGACCCGATGCCTTGAGTGGCCTACTGGCGCCTTACCTCGAGGATGAGACGGCCGACGGCGGCCGCTTCGTGGTCGAGCCCGCTTACTCACTGGTGCGCGCTGGAATGACCGATGTCCTGGTCGAACTGATGCAGGCAGGCCTCGCTCCGACGAAGCGCCTAGATGTCCGCGCTCTCACGTTGCTGGAAATGGCCGAGGCTGAAGGCAGCGTGGATACGCTCACTGCGGTGCGGTCTTACCAGGCCAGACTCGTTGCGGTCACCTTGCTTGCTACAACGGAGCGAGCGATTCCATGCCTGTGAGCTCAACGCTTGCTCACCCACTGGCTACGGAGCCGATTGACTCGCAGGCGCTCCTCCAGGCCATAGAGCAGGCGGCGTCCCGAGTTTGCGTGGCCCCCGATGGGCCGCTGGTGTACGCCGGCATGCCTGCGCTACAGACGGAGGCGATCGCTTGGCTACAGTCCGCCGTCGCAACTGGCTGCTTCGATCTGGACGGGACGCAGGCGCGCGAACGCGACGTCGGGGAGCGGGTCAAGAAGCTCATGGGTTTCTTGAATTCCGTCGTGACAGACTTCGGGTCGCACGACGGGTGGATTAACTACGTACGGCTCCGCCCCTGCGACGGTTTCGTTGATGTCTACACAAGCGCTGTCGAGCGCCTGGTCGGATCCGCGGAGGGCTCGCCAGGCGCGCGCGAGATGCTAGCGCTGGCGCTGGTTGGCGCCTGCGCACTGGATGCGCCGTCGGCGGTCAAGGTGATCACAGATGCGGACCCTGGCGCCCAAGGCGTTTCAGTTTCGATGGACTGGATCAACAAACGCCCGTGGATCTCAAGCGGGACCCACACGGGGATGCGGGTAACCGCCTTCTACGCAGCCATCCAGTTCTCAGCCTGGGCGTCGATCGATGCACTGATCGAGGCCGGAATGCCTCCCGACGCCACGTTGGCTGAATCACATCACAACGGTCCAAGATCGCTCGACATGCTGACGACGTGGTCGAAGTTCGAGCCCTACTGCAGCCCGGAGGTCGCCGTTCGCGCGCTCGAGCTGCGATTGTCCGCTCAGACGACCAGCGCGGACGCTCAGTCGAAGACGCTGGAGAACCGGTCGTACTTCGCCAGGCAGTTCATTTTCGAGATGCAGTCGCAGAAGGCGAGCGTTCGCAAGAAGCTCATCCCTGCGATGCTTGGTGCAGGCGTGTTTGATGTGGTGGCGGTGGATGTCGTTCTTGAGGCGGTGCACCACGGCTACCCAGGCGTCGTGAACCACTTTCGCGGCCGCATGCCGTGGTCGGAATTGTGGGAGCGCGGGCTCGCTCGCCACCTTGCCCTCGGAGCGTGCGAATACCGGCACATGGCTCATCGCGATATCGAGGATGCAGCGCTGGCGCTGGTCGACTGCGCCATCAAGGACCGTGAGCCCTGGCGCGAGCACGTCTTGCGTACCCTCCAGATCGATGTCAGCGGCGCGGCGCCGCCGCCGGCCCCAGTGTTCGCCTGGATCGACTCCAACTTTCGTCGTGTCCTCCTGGCGTGCCTTGAGAGCGGCTTTGATCCGTCGGACCGCGTGGAGGGTGAATGCTCGCCGCTCGATCACGCAGACAGCAGCAAAGCGCCGTCGGCCGCGGAGCTCAGCGCCCTGATGCGCGCCTTCGTCGCACGGCAAAAAACCGCGAATGTCCTCGCCGCGCTAGATGCTCCCGATCCGGCGAGCAGCTCGGCCACCCTATAAGTAGAAAACGCATGTCCACACCGTCATTGCTCACAGTGCTCCAGCCCGGACACGACGCTGCCCTCTTCAGGAAAATCGCAGAGACATCCGAGCATTCGTTGCTGGAGTTCTTGTTTACCCTGGCCGTCAGGAAGGACGGCGTGTCAATGAACGGCTTCCTCGACTTTGCAGAGGAGACCGCGCGAGAGGGCCGGCCACTCAAGATGCTGCAGGTCGCACGCAAACCGTCTTACGTGCCCGCACACGCCGGCGACGCCCAAACACGACTGTCGACCGACCCCGTGTCCTACCTAGGAGCTTGTGTCGAGTACGTCGCGAACCATAACGGCGACCCGATGACCACCGAACAGATGCGTTTTCTGCATCGGGCCGCGAAATGGGCGCGCAGCCAGCCCTCTGGGGAGCGGCGCGTGACTCTGTTGTTGCAGTTGGCTGTAGGCCAGGTCACGGACCCGCGCGCGGCGACGGCGCTAATCGCCGCGGGTGCGGATAGCGCGGCGACCTTCCGATCGCTGCTCGGCGATGTTGGAGCCGACAACGTCGGGTGCATCGAGGAGGCGATGCGAGCTGGACACTTCCGCGTTGCTCAAGAGCTGCTCGCAGGTTCAACGCGGCAATCGGCGCTCTCATTGCTTATCAGCATCGAGACGCTTGCCGACCGAGAGGCTCACGACATTGTCGATGCGTACTGTTCACATCCGATGGTCATACCCTTGCTTGAAAAGCTCTTCGACGGCAAGGATGCATCGCTCGCGGAGATCCGGGGCCTGCTGTTTGCGATCGACGGTGCTGCGTCCAGACAGCATCAGCTCGACCTGTCCGCCGGCGAGAGCGAACGTGAGTTCGGTGATGCGCACGTGGCCGACAGATTCCGCTTTGCTTTGCTTGGCGCATACCTGCGCCGCTGCACTGTCCGCGGCGTAGCGTGGGAACCCTCGAGCATTCGGATGCTTGCGGGCGGCTTCGCCGCCGACCACACGCCGCTCGTCGGGTTCGTCAATTCCTACGCTGCAAGAATCGCCGCTTCTGAACAGCCTCCCGCCGGAAAAGCGTTGGTGCCGCGGGTTGTGCGTGAGGCGCTGGCGATGCACTGCCATCCCGCTCTCGAGTTGGCAGGTGCATTCATCGAAGCAGCTGCACGCTTTCCCAATGGATGCGGGATCAGCCACGGTTACGCCGTTCGCAGCAGCAGGGTGGAGGGCGTGATCAAGTCACAACACCCGTTGAATGAAGCAGACTTCATCCAAACGATCAAGGCGCTGACGTCTCGTGGCCACGATCTCGCTCGGTTGGCAGAGCTTTCACCTGGCGTACAGGCGCCTGCCATTCACAGCTGCGCGGTGCTCAACCTCCCAGACATGCAGACGAAGCTCCCCATTCTGCTGGCGCTCGGTGCAGATCCCGATGCGAGGAACGAAGAGGGCTGGACCGCGCTCGACAGCATCAGAGAGCCCGAGAAAAAGCAGCAATGGGCCTCGATAGTCAAGTCTTACCGACTGCGCCAAAGCGCAACCCGCTTGATCGAGGAGTTCGACGTCACAGGGCCGAGAGCGCTGCAGCCTTAAGTGGGCATGGGTCCATGCGGACGGCCCGTAGCTCGACCGCTGCACGTCGCTATTGTCCTGGTCGGCGCGGCGCGGGCGCGTTAGAAGTCGGCGACCGCTAAGACCAGAACCAGGCCACTTCCGCGATCGCCTATGCGCGCCGGTCCATGAAGTCTGAGAGTGCCTGCCAGCTGCCGAAGGTGTGCAGGCCAGGGTAGATCGGGCCGAGGTACATCATGGCTTCGGCAAGATTCTTCAACACCACGCCACCGAGCTCGGAGTCCGGCGAGCCGAGTCGTGCAGGAAGCTCCTCATCCCAGCCTTCTTCCACGCTCGGCCAGGGCACGGCGACAGAACGACCGTCCTGGTGCTGGAGGACCAGCCAGCCAGCGCCCGCTGTTGCCCCGTAAAAGATCATCGAGCTGTTGGACTTGCGCCAGTGTGCCCATGGTGACGTCTCGAGCTGGGGTGTTGCTGGCGGCGCCGGAACAGGATGTTCTGCCTGGTCGGCGGTATACCTGCCACCTACCGCCGGCGCAACCGGTTTCGCTGGAGCGGTCTGAGCGCGCCGCTGCGCATTCCAGATCTGTTGAATACGCTGGTCTTGCGACCGCTGCTGGATCTGGAGCTCCCGGGCCTTTGCTTCGAGTTTGGTGAGTGCCGCCGCGCGGAGCTGGGCATTGTCCGGAGCCCCGAGCCAACGCAGCTTCCCCTTCAATCGGATCCACTGAGTAGCCGCCTCGGCAGACTTGAGCCACACAGCGTCGTCCGGGAACCCGACCTCGAAACTCATCGCCGCATTGGCCATGGCCTGCGGAACGGGGGCGGGCGCCGTTTCGGCGATCACGATGTGGAGGGGGACGGCCAGGCCACTCGCAAGCTCAGCCGCGGCCATCGGCGCATGCCGCGGCGCGTCAAGCTTCCATTCAACGAGCGACGCCAATCCAGGTTCCCAGGCGACGCGCTCAGTCAAAGGTGGGAGTGGAGCACTGGTCTCGACGATCACGTACGCCGTGGGCGTGACCACTGGGGAGCGGATGGCAAGGTCCTGTGCGGCCAACCGGCGGAGCAAGTTGACCGCGCCGGCGAAGCACTCGGCCCGCTCTTGGCTGGCTTCATGGGCGAAGTGCCAGATCTTGACGTCACCCCGCTTGGCCACGAGCGCTGCGCCACAGGCTGCGCAGTGGCAGCCACATGCGGCGCCCCCCGGTACGTCCGCGACAAAACGTGTAGCGCCCTGGGCGTCAAGTCCGGCAAAGATCGGGAAGCGGGTCATCGAAGGCGCGTGATGTGGTGGCATCACTGTAGCGCTCAGTCCGCCCAGGAAGCCTTACTACGAGGCGGGCGGCAACTGCATACCCGCCCGCGCGGACTCCTGAAACACCCGCACACGTCGCGACCAAAGCATGTACGCGGCGAAGACAAGCAGGATCCCTGCGGGAACAAAGAGGTCAACGACACCTACGGAGAAAACGTAGGCGCCCGCCGCGGCCGAGAGAATCGCGAGGAGGTTGCCGGCGAAGCGACTTCCACGAAAGACGAAGAAGAACAGGACGCCTCCCAGCACCAGCCGAACTGCATGTGCGATCGAAGGCCAGTTGAACAGCAGAGCGACGGTAAGGCAGAAATAGATCACGCCGAAGGCGTAGATCGGAGCCGGGATTTTCTTGGTCAAGAGGGCGTGACTCATTGGCGGTGATCTTTCATGGACCGGTGATGGGGGCTTCGGGCACGGATTGGGCCGCGAGAGCGGACTGCGGCACCGCTGCGATGGACTGGAACGCCCGGGCACGAGCGCGCGACGCATCGAACGCCCATCCGCGAACGATGTCCGCCTGATGGAGCGGCAGGACAGCCGTGATCTGTACGTGGCCAGGCGGCACGTCACAGTAAGCTGCGATGCGTGAAACAGCCTGCGAGACAGCGCTCTTGGAAAGCCCGTAGGCAGCCACGAAATCTGACTGCGGACGGCCGTCAACAAGAACCCCGCGTGCGATGGCGATCGTCCGCGCCTTCAACGACTTGGACCGCCCGATCGCCGCGTCAAACTGGGCAGGTGTGAGCGTGGCCTTGGCCTTCACACGGCCACCGCTGGTGTCATCGCTGCCCATGTTGCTTCGCCTCGTTGGTTGGTGGGCGAAAGCTTAGCGTAGACCTGAGCGGCTTCAGGTCACAGCAGCGCTGCAGGAGCTGGAATTTCGTCGTTGGAGCGGATAGACGCCTCGAATCCCATCCCGGCAGTGCAGACGAGCCCTAGGCCCGTCCCTGAATCACGGCCGTTTGCGCGGGACGAGGCTCGGACTGCTGTCATTTGGCGTGCCGCGTATCGTTCTCAACAGACCGGGCTCGGGTGGCGGACCCAAGGCGGCCAGGATGCGCGGCGCAAGCGCCGCATCCATCTGCATGGCCTTCAGACACGATCCCAGGTACGCTTGGTCGGCGACCATCGCCGTCGCCGCGCGAAAGGCCTTGTCCACCAACTCGCCGTAAGGAGCAACGGCCTTCTGCCAGGCCGCGGGTGGAATGGGCCCCCAGCCGTCGATCATCATCGCTAGGTCGATGATGTCCCGGCTTGAGACTGACTTGTCGCGCGCGCGGTCAGCGTTGGCCAAGAGCTTTTCCGCGAACATATCGACACGGGAGAGCGTTGGCACGCCGAACTCAGAATGCATGGTGCCGGTCACCTCAATGCGGCCTTCGCTCACGATCTCGACTTTGACTGGCGCGCCGTCGACCTCGAGAACTGTGCGAATCCCGTACATGTCGGCACGGACCTCACGCATATGCTTTTGGGGCGTTCTGAGCAACGGGCCGAGATCGCTGTTGACGAGGTTTCGGAGCGTTCGGTACCCCTCCCGCGACGAACACAGCAGGTCGATGTCGTCCGAGCGCCGATACTCGCCAAGCGACAATGCGATTGCTGTGCCGCCACCGAAGAAACACTGAGCGTCCTCAAGTACCTTGGCATCGAATGCCGCCAGCACTTTCGCGATTCGCCGGTGGTGCTCCCGCTCAAACATTCATGACTCCGTGACCTTGCTCACGAGTCAAGCGCTCGATGAGATCGCGTTCTTCCGCGCCCAGGCGCGCCGGGTCGACATGCTTCCAGTTCCGCTCGTACAGGGCGAACGCCGTTGCGTCATCGATCTGGTCATCGGCGCGCCGATTCCAGCAGATGAGCTTGAGCTCAGGAAAGTCGCCGATGGTGATCATGTGAGGCGAGGAGCGTCGCAAAAGGCGGATTTTATTGCGAAAAGCGTCCTGAGCACCTCTTGTCCATTTTCTCCGGCATGCACAGGCGACCCGTACACGTGCAGCCGATCGATTATCGACTAGTGAAGCATGCGAGAAATCGGCCGAGCGAGCAGCTCGATGCCGAAAAGCAGCGGCTGACCAGATCGCTGAGTCTCGTCGTACCCCTCTTCCCAGGGGAACGTGCCAGTGCGATCGGGCCACACGATCTGCAGAAAGTCAGCGCCACCGGGAAGCCCGTCGCGCACGTGCTGCTTCAGGCGGCCGTCGGTCGGTCGGAGACTTAGCGGCAGGCTGGCAACGCCCTCGATCGTCTGCTCCGCATCGAGCCTAACGCCCTCAACGACCTGCTCCGCGAGGTCTGCCAGCAAGCGCTGCGCCACCGCGCCCTCCAGGCCGAAGACGATCAAGTCAGGATGCACGAAGGCAGACTGCAGCCCCGTCGTTCGGGTGTACCCAGGGCGGCCGCGCATAGGATCTTCAGGCACCGTTTGAAGGCTCCAGCTCGATCGAGGCGTTCGAATGGGGGCACGACGTTCATCGCTGTCAAAAAGCATGCGCATATTCTGGCATCCAAGCGACGTGCCTCTGGGGTAATCTGGTGATTCATCGAAGATTTTTGACAGCGAGCAGGAGGTGATCGGCCTGTGCCACAAAACGAGGCAAATCAAATGAGCTCCTGCGATCCCCTGACCCAACAAGTGCCGCTGACGGCAGAGCCTGTGGAGGTGTTCACCGCGCTTGCGGCGCGCCACGGCTTGATTCGTGAAGGCGACAAGATGGATCAGAACCTACTCGACATGGTCGTCGACGTGGTCCAGCTGTGCGCTCAGATTGGCGACGGTTACGGTGATGGCGAGGCTGGCGGCAACGCAGGAGAGCACATTCGCGCAGTCTATTACCCGTCAGCCTAAGAGCGTTACCGGTTGCGCGACCAGCACCAACGGCGGCACCGAATCTGAGGCTTCGCCCGCATCAGCGCTCAAGCCCTAGGAGACCCATCAAGGTCCTGGCATTCCGCTGACCCTGGTCTTCCCTATTATTGTTGAACACTACCTGTAGCACCTCGACTCGCTGCTCGAGGGCGCGGATCTGCGGGACTAGCTCTTCTAGCTCGGCTTGGCTGTAGTCCCAATCGAAGCGATCCGAGGCCGAGGTGGCACCCTTGACGTTCCAGGTTGCGCTGTTGCGTCCGTGCAGGCGGAGGATGGATAGCCTGGTGCTGGTGATTTCCCAGATCGAGGGCACGACGTTCGCCGTTTCCACCTTCGGGCTGTCGACGACGACGTGCGCGACTCCCAGCTCACGCTCGAGCTCGAGTGTTGATGACGCATGCGATGCATCAAACCAGGTCTTGTTCCGAAACTCGACGGCCATCAGCTGCTCACCCATCCTCGAGGCGCACTCCCGGAGATGTGCCTCGCCATCGTGGTTACATATGACCCATGGGGCGAACTGGAAATGGACAGCGGTTAGCTTACCGCTTTCACGCAAAGGTGCGACCGCTAGGTGGAAGCGGCGCCAGAGCTCGTCGAGGATCTGGAAGGGCAAGTCCTTGTAGTAGAGCTTCGGCTTCGTCGCAAGGATGGCGGGCAGGCTTTTCCGTATATCCCGATCCAGTACCTTCGCTTCTGTCTGGTGCCCGGTGAACAGCCGGAACGCCTTGACGTTGAACGTGAAGTCACGCGGTGTTCGCTCCGCCCACAGCCGCGCATTGGTCTGGGACGGGATGGCGTAGTAGCTGCTGTCCACCTCGACCATGGGGAAGACCGAGGAGTAAAAGCGCAAGCGGGCCTCCGCGCTTTTCACCTCAGGCGGATAGAAGAGCCCGCTGTCGATGAGCGTCTTGTCGGTCCAGGAGGCGGTGCCGACCAGCACCGTCATGGGAAGCCCTGCATGAACTTCTTCTCGAACTCGGCCGCTCTCGCCTTGTCGGTGCGGTGAAGGTAACTGCTGACCTCACGCATGAAACGGGTCGGCTCGGGGACGTCCCAGCCCACGCAGATTTCGTTATCGATCTGCGTCATCACGGGCTGAGGGATCCACTGCTGGGCAAGGCTCTCGACGAGCGCAGGATCAGGTTTCAATGGGTCAGCGTTTTGGCGGGTCACAGCGAGAACTGCGATGCCAGCCTTGCTGGCCTGGGCGAGCCATGCGTCCCTCGTCGCTACGTCGTCGCTCGAGAGTATCGACACCGCCCCGGAGAAGGCGTGCCGCATCGGATACTTCACGTCGGCCAGAAATGTGACCTTCGCTTTTGCGGCTTCGGCACTGTTCACGCGTACTTCGAACACAGCAGTCCTTCTTGAGTGGAGGCGTACCCGCCTGTACGGCTCTGGCCCCACGGCCCCTTCGCCGCACGAGTGGGCCGGGTCAGAACTCATTGTCGCCTACACCACCTGCGCCCCGCTACCATCCGGCGACCATGCACGTGCACAACGAAACTAGACCTGGAGTCTTCTGATGGCCAATGGGCACGCTACCGGCATGGCCGGCGAATTCGCAGTTCTGGAGCGCTTGTATCGCTCCGGTCACCAGCCGGCCCTCACGCTGGGTAACGCTAAGAACATCGACATCCTTTCGAAGGCTCCAAGCGGCCGGATCTTCCAGATCTCCGTGAAGGCAATCACCGGCGGGGGCAAGTGGGGCATCGGGAAGGAGGACTACTCGCACGAGCAGAACCTGGTGTTTGTTCTGCTGCACTACACGGCCTTCAACGACCTGAGCGTTCCGCCGCACGTTTGGGTTCTGCCGGCGTCCGCCGCCATGGAACTTCGCCGTCCCTGGTTCGAGGGGTTCGGCATCTACAGCATGAACAAGGCGTACCAGCGCCAGCTCGAGCCCTATCGTGATCGGTGGGATCTGCTCGATGCGGAGCATGCGGGCCCGGCCTATGTCCCGGATCCCACCTGGGTTTCGCCGACCGTGCTCGTGCCAGGCGGCATTCTCGCGAAGGTGCTCGCGACGCTCGAGGGATTCCAGGAGAGGAACCTGGTGTGGCCCTCTGGGCTGACCATGGGCGCGAAGGAACTGGAGGTGCTCCGCCGCCACCATCTGACCGCTGCCGGCTGGGCGTCCCTCATCGACAAGCTCGCGATTGCTGAGGGCGAGGGCGATGACGTGGTCGCGACAGGGCCATCCGGCTTGAAGTTCGTCCACGGCATCGATCAACCAGCGTCTGAGAAACCAAAGGGGAGGGCTTTCGCATGGATCGGCTTCGCGTGATGCTCGCCGGAAGATCTATCGCTGCCCTCATCGCCGCGTGCCTGGTGCTGGGGGCGTGCGACGAGCGTCCGCAACCGACCCCACAGAAGTCGCCGGCGGCCAAGGCGACGCCCGAGATGGCTCTTGGTGCGTACGCAGCTCGCATCGTGGCCGCGGATCGCGTCCGATTCGAAGGGAATGGCCCTGTGCGCCAGACTCTCGAGTCACCATCCTCGTACTTGACGTCGTTCAAATCGACGCATCCCGAGTGGCGAACTTCCAAGGATGGCGCGGTCAAGCCCGAGATGTATCAGCGCAATCGCGCGATCGCAAAAGCACTCGAGCAGCTCTACTGCACCGACGAGCTCCGAGCCATCATGCGCACTCATAAAGTCGCCATTGCGTCGGCAGAGGTGGTCGTCGATGGGGATCGAGGCGCGGTCGCAATGTGCGTCTCGAAGGAGCTAGGCGCAGTGGCCACGGGACCATGATGCCGGGGCGCAACTTCACGCTGGGCGGGACATGAGCATCAAGACGTTGTTGGCGCTGGTCTGCGCGCTGTCGCCCGTCGTCTGGTGTTTGATTTTGTACTTCTTGCGTGGCGACAAGGCCCGGTCAAAAACTCGGCCCACAACGGGAGCGTCGGGTGGGACGGCAGCGCCCGGCATGCCTGCGCACCATGTTGCCGCCACTTCCCGGCACGAGGCAGATCCAGCGACTGGTCCGGCCGCAGCGGCACCCACACGAGGGTCGGTACCGACTGGCGCCCGCAGCGCAGGCCTGGACGCGGCCGTAAGGCAGCTGGCCCCGGCGCCCACGGAATCGAAGGGTGAGCCAAAGACCCCGACGCAGACGAGTTCGCCCGTCACGGCTGAGGCGGCGCCGGCGTCGACATCTCCGCCCGCGGTAGCGCCGGCGCCGGCCGTTCCGCTGACGACCAGGGTGACCCGCCAGGCGCCGTCGCCGTCGCGGCAGCCTGCCGCCTTGATCGACCCTTCGCACTACCGGCGTCATTCCGGCGTGCCGGGCGTGCTCTACCTTGCGCGCAACAACGAGCGTCGTGAGCACGTCTACAAGCTCGGCTACACGGTTGGGCTACCTCCAGCGCGCATCGCCGCTCTCAACAACCAGGTCGAGGAGGCCAACGACATCGGGCGTTTCGGCCTTCTGCACACGGTTGCTGTCGGTTCGAGCTACGACATGGAGCAGGCCCTGTTCGACGTACTGGCGACGTGTCGAATTGCGGCTGAGCGGGAGTTTTTCATGGCGCCTGAGGCTCTTCTCAAGCGCGCAATGGACGCTGTCGCCCTCATGGCGGAGGACGGAGGGTTTGCAGTCAACTCTTTCCTCGAAAGCGCCCTGTGGGCGGAGCGCGCACCGATGCCACTCCCAGTGCTGCCAGAAGTGCCCGTTCCGGCGCGCCATGGAAGCGGCGGGGGGTGGGTGTACGTTTGTCAGAACTACTGGCACGCGCCTGGCACTGCCGTTTACACGGTGACCAAAGAGACAGAGCGCGCTGTCTTGAACAGGTTGAATGCGGCACAGCGGACGCTCACCTCACAGATTGGCTTCTACCGGGTGGTGGCGTGCAAGGCCGTGGGCTCGACCGAACTTGCGGCCGCTCAAGCAGCTTTGGCTTTCGCCCCGTATCGCATCGATGCCAGGAAGCAATTCATCCGCGCCGACCTCAGCGCGCTCCGAGCGATCGTGGCTTCGATTGACGAAGGCGTCCCGGTAGAGGCTCCGGCGCGTGCCGCGGCCGCGCCAGCAGCGCGCAGTGCTGACATTCCCTCGCCGGGTCAGCCGGAGTCCGTCGTGCAGCTGAGCAGTGAGATCCGGGTCGAAGTGGTGCTGGCCGCCGCGCCTCCGAAGCTCTGGGCGGCATGGACAGCGCTGTGCGGTGGGTGTGGCACGCGTTTGCGCTATCTGGGCGCGATCGGAGCATCTGGGCCTGCCGGATGCCCGTTCTGCCACGCGGCAGTGCATTGCACCATCGGAGCCCGACGCGTGCGCCTGGAGCCGCTCCCTCCATAAGGGTGGCACGGACATGTCCAGTTTGCTGACGCCGTTAGCCACAGCCACGTGTTTGAATCCTTCCCAATAGGAGACAGCATGGAAACGGAGCGACGTCGCGCGCGTGTGGAAGTCATTGAACAGATGTTCGAGGGGGCGGTTGGGCCAGCTTTCGATCGGGCTGACCTGGAGCGGATCTTGGGCGACGGCCATCAGATCCGGGTCGGCCGAGGATTTGGGCCGCCCAAACTTCTCACCCAGGCTTTGGAACAAGCACTCGAAGACGCTGGCATCAGGATGGAGCGGGGCACGGCTAAGACTGACGTAGAGGGCGCCGTGGCGTTGCTGGTCGCGAGCGGGCGGGTGGAGCTGCTGCGTGAGGTCAATGCGATGGGTCAACTTCTTGGCAGCGCGCTCGGCCCTGATCTGCAACTCGTCGCGGGCGGTGTCGTCGATTCGTCGCGCATCGCGGGGCTCGGCGTCACGCTCTGGATACGGCCAGCCACCTAGGTGCGACGGACGGCGCCCGGCAGTCGCGCACCGGGCTGGTGCTCGAGCGACGTTGGAACGCCACGGAGTCGAAGTGCCTCGTAGGAGGAGGCCGCTTGTGTGTCTTTTGACCTTCGGGAGGCCCAGTTGATCGGCAGAATTGTTCGAATGACAGAACTGGCCACCCTCCCGGACGATGAAGTCCTAGCGCGCGCCCGCCAATGGCGCACGCGTTCGTTGCGCGGTGATGTGCACGCCCGTGGCTTCGCTCACGAGTACGAGGTCGAGGCACGCCGACGGTTCAGCTTTGCGATGACGATCAAGACGCCGCTCGAGGCAGGGCGGGCAGAGCAGAAGCGGGCGATTTGGCGTTTCTGGAAGAGCTAGGGCCGGGGCTGCCAGGGTCCTGCCTACGGCCGCGGCAGTTGCCCGCGGACGCATCAACGCCAAGCTGGCCCGAACAAGCATCACTGAGGCTCCGCGATTCTTGCCAAAGTTCCTGGCTGTTCCGGTGGCTACGCGCTTCAACCCTAGCGAATAGCGGCACCGCGGCGCCATGTTTCGGTCCATGCGCGGCATCCAACCTGAACTGGACCGCCCGTTGCCGGCTCACCTACACGTTTGGGCGTGTACGCAGCCAACCGAAATCGCGCTCATAGTCGTGGGTCGCTACGATCGCGTCAACGAACCGATTATGCGATGCCGATTATCACGACACCCCCTCTGATGTCTGGCCAGGCCGCCGCGTCTACGCCAAGCCAGCGGAGCATGGTGTTGGCGTCTATGCATGACCTCAGGCCGGCGATGATCCAAACGTTCCTCCGCATGGCGGTTGAAACGCAGGACGTCGAATGGTTGGAGAGTGCGCGGTCTGCCGGCGTGTTCCAGGTGCCCATGGAGCTGGGCATGGACGATTCAACTGGCGGGAAGAGCACCATCCCCGCAGCGCCCATCGATCCCGTCAGCGGTGTGCAGGTCCTGCCGCTTTTCGAGTGCCTGTTCGCCGCGCTGCAGCAGGTGACCTATGAGGTCGAGGCGGGCGACGTGAACGTCGCGAACGTTGGCTTTGGCGCTGAGATGCTCGGTTTCGTGGAGCGCGTGATCGGCGATTTCGTCGTTGGAGCCTGCGAGCTGCATCGTCACAGGGAAACGCTCGACGCGAATTCGGGCAATACGACCTCACGGGACACGCGCATGGCCAACGCATTCCTCGACGGCACCGCAGCCGGTCTGATGGTCCTTGCGTCCGCCGTGCGCCTCCCGGATGCAGTCGCCGCTCTGGGACGGGCCTGCCCGAATGCCATGGACGCCGAGCTCGATCCGGCCCGGTTCATGCGCGATGACGTGGCTGCCGAGTTCCAAAGCGTTCGCGAGGTTCCGGAAGACGAAGAGGACAAGTTCAAGCGCAGTTGCCGCTTTAAACCGGCCCTGTTCGCGATGCACTTCGGCGCCGGGAGTTGCGTCGACGCTCTGGTAGCGAGTGGCTGGAATCCACGCGGACCTCTCGGGAGTTGGTACAACCCCGGCCCAGATGTCCTCGAACAGATCCCTGCCGATGATCCGTGGCGAGCATTCAACCGTCGCACGTCGAAGACGGGGCTGACGATGGTCGACATCTTGACCATGCAGGCGAACGAGCAGATTACCCCCTTCGCACCGGAGATCCTGTTCCGCGCACTTGAGCAGACGAAGCAGCACGGCGCGTTCCGCCCGGTCGACCAACTCGCCTACCTCTCCATCGGTCGCGACTGTCTGACGTATGGCGGCTCGTCGACCCTGTATGCGTTGATGAAGGCTGGCGCGTTCGATCTTGACGTCGCGCAGTCGTTACAGGACGCAGCAGACCAGGCCTTCGCCCCTCTCTTCGATCACTACCGCGATCGGATGCCGTGGAGCGAGTTGTTCGACGCCGACTACGACCGCTCCATCGTGCATGAGATTCTGGCGAGCGAGGTTGCGCGTCAGCAGCCGAAACTGTGCGAGGAGCTTGCACTGAAGGTCATCGGCATGGCTACCGAGGATGGCTACGCTGCCAAGGTGTTTGCGCCTCGAATCACTGACCAGCACATCGACACGATCGAGCCGGCGATTTCCGTGAATGCGATCCGTGTCGTCGAGGCTTTTCTCGACAGGGGCTACGACATGTGCGCACAGGTGGGCGATCACGCGAGCACGCCGCTCGAGCTGATGGAGGCGGCCGGTGCCACCGAGATGGAAGAGCTGGTGCGGGCGCACAAGGCAAGGGCGCACGTCAAGTCGCTCCTCGGAAGATCTGCGCTGAGCACAGCCGCCGTGTAGCAGCGCTGCGCTTAGCAGCAAACGGGTTGAGGGCTAAGAGGCAGGAGCAGTCGATCCAGATAATCGGCGATTTGCCGCCAATTCGTGCGATTAACCAGGCCGATTTATAATCGTTCCATGCAACGCGCTTCTGCGTGACCCATTATCTTATCTCAGGATTGTCCCCATGCTGACCACCACGATCACCGCCTCGGCCCCGCAGTCCATCAGCGTGGACGTCCTCTTGGAGAAGTACGCAAAGGGTGACGAGCGGGACGCAGATGCCATCTTCCAACGGGTGGCGAAAGCGATGGCGTCGGTTGAGAAGCCCGAACTCCGGCTCCACTGGGAAGCCGAGTTCTTGGCCAACCTGCGTCGTGGCGCCATTGGCGCCGGCCGCATCATGAGCGCGGCAGGGACGGCGATCAACAGCACTTTGATCAACTGCTTCGTGCAGCCAGTTGGCGATGCGATTTCAGGTGTGGACGACGATGGCATTCCGGGCATCTACGAAGCCCTTCGGGAGGCGGCCGAGACGATGCGGCGCGGCGGTGGCGTTGGGTACAACTTCTCGCGCATCCGCCCGAAGAACGCCTGGGTTCGCAGCACCCAATCGATGGCATCCGGCCCATGCAGCTACATGGACGTCTTCAATGCGTCGTGCAGCACCGTGGAGAGCGCAGGCTCGCGCCGCGGCGCGCAGATGGGCGTGCTGAACGTCCAGCACCCCGACATCTATGCATTCATCCAGGCGAAGCGAACGAAGGGCCGGTGGAACGGCTTCAATGTGAGCGTTGGAGTCACTGACGAGTTCCTCCGTGCACTCGAACGTGGCGAGGACGTACAGTTGGTGCACAAGGCCGCACCGGCTCCCCATCTCATCGCAGCGGGGGCTTTTCAGCGCCAGGACGGTCTGTGGGTTTACGAGACGGTTCCGGCGCAGTCCATCTGGGACACCATGATGCAGTCGGCATACGACTTTGCCGAGCCCGGGATCATTTTCATCGACGTGGTAAACCGTGAGAACAACCTGCGGTTCGTCGAGATCATCGAGGCGACCAATCCCTGTGGCGAGCAGCCATTGCCGTCGTACGGCTGCTGCGATTTGGGCCCGATCATCCTGCCGCGCTTCGTGCGCAATCCTTTCGGAATCGGCGGCGAGGCCACCTTCGATTTCGAGGCTTTCGCGGCCGCGACGAAGATTCAGGGCCGCTTCCTCGACAACGTTCTCGACCAGACCGAATGGCCGCTCGAGCAGCAGCGTAAGGAAGCTCAAGCGAAGCGTCGCATCGGGATCGGCTACACAGGTCTGGGCAACGCTCTGACCATGCTCAAGCTGCGATACAGCAGCGACGAAGGTCGTGCGATGGCTGCGCGCATCACGGAAGTCATGCGAGACACGGCCTATGACGGCTCGGTCGACCTTGCCATCGAGAAGGGCGCGTTCCCGCTGCTGGACGTCGAGAAGTACCTCAGCGAAGGCACGTTTGCCAGCCGACTGCCTGAACGCATCAAGGCGCGCATCCGTGAGCACGGCATTCGCAACAGCCACCTGATTTCAATCGCTCCCACGGGCACCGTGAGCCTGGCTTTCGCGGACAACGCCTCAAACGGGATCGAGCCCGCCTTTTCCTGGAGCTACACACGCACCAAGCGGGAAGCCGATGGGTCGAAGCGCGACTACGTGGTGGAAGACCATGCGCTGCGCGTGTACCGTGAACTGGGTGGGGATACCAGCGACTTGTCCAAGCTCCCGGACTACTTCGTCAACGCCATGCAGATGAGTGCGGCCGATCACATTGGCGTGATGCAGGCTGTGCAGCCCTTCGTCGACACTGCCATTTCCAAGACCGTCAACGTGCCGGTCGACATGCCTTACGCCGACTTCAAGGACATGTATCTCCAGGCCTGGCGCGCGGGTCTCAAGGGGCTCGCTACCTATCGACCGAACGACACACTGGGCTCGGTGCTCTCTACGACGCCGGCCACGGCTCCCGTCGCGCCTCCAGCACCAGCGGCTGTGGACCCGCTGCGTGTGGCCATTGATCGCCGGCCCGAAGGCGCGTTGCCGTCCGTCAGCGAGAAGGTCGTGTACTGGAATTCGGAAGGCAAACAGGGCGTCTATCTGACCGTCTCCTTCATGCAGGTGACGTTGCCCGACGGCAAGGTGGTCGAGCGGCCGATCGAGTTCTTCATGCCCGTGGGTCAGAACTCGCAGTCTCAGCAGTGGATCAGCTCAAGCATGCGCCTGCTGTCGTTGGCGGCCCGCGGCGGCATGGTTGAAAAGGCGCTGCGCGACATGCGCAAGGTCGCGTGGGATCGTGGTCCCGTGCGTTTGGGCGAAGTCGTCCGTGAGAGCGACGGCGCGAAGATGCCGATGTGGCATGACTCCGAGGTCGCCGCGATCGCCTACGCTGTCCAGGAGATCATCAAGAACCGCGCCGCCGTGCAACCTTACGGCGCAGGCCCGAGAGTCCTGCCGACCCCGGCGCCGGCGGCGCCTGTGCCGAAGGACATCAACCGGAACATCATCTTGCCCGGCAAGAAGTGTGCTCAGTGCGGCGCCCATGCCGTCATCAAGAAGGACGGTTGCGATTACTGCACCGCCTGCGGCGATATCGGCGCCTGCGGCTGAAGTCAGGCTCCGACCGGCCGCCCAGCCTTTGTGGCCATTTCTCTGGCCACCGCTTTCAAGCGCGTGAGCGAGGCTTGGCGGTCGACCTGCATTGAGCTCGCCGATACATCCTGGAGGAATTGAGCCAGGTCTTTGCCTCGCCTGAAGGCTGGCGTCCATAGCCTCTGCTCGGGCTCGCTGTCCTGGTTGCTGTACATCAGGCCTTGCTCCTCCAGCTGCAGGAAGTAGAGGTGCAGGGCGGCAGCCGTGGGGGTGAACCCGTTCGCTGAGCGGCTGCTCGCGTCGTCGTTTTCGCACCGATCGGGCATTGCCTGCAGGCACCAGCTGCCAGCTTCGATCGACGTGAACGCTTTCCTACCTATTCCGAACTTCATGAAGACCGGCGGTTGCCAAGAGTAGGGGTGATGTTGAAGCGCTCGCATCGGCTTCGAGCGCACGAGATCCTGCTGTAGGAATGGGGGCAGCTCCTCGGGTTTCAGCCGCAACGCTGCGCAGGCGATCGCCACGCGATCGACCTTGTCTTGCATGCCGAGCCAATCGGCTGCCTTCTCCGGTGACAGGGCGCGTTCCTTGAGCTCAGATAGAGCGCTCTGCGCCCACTCCATGCGCTTCGTCGCTGCCTTCAACTTCTGAGTTGCCGGACGTACCTTGGGCAGATCGCTGTCGGGGCGCCCAGGGCTCCATACTGTCCCCGCCCACCCGATCCGAAGGGCTGCTGCTGACATAGTGCCCCTCAGGGGCCAGTTGACCAGCCAGGACCAACGACTGGGTTCCAGCAAGATCCGCACGACTTCCTCCGCGGATATACCGCTGGCAGGCAGATCGGAGATGTCCAGTTCAGCCGCCGCTTCGTACTGCGTCATCATCCGCGCTCGCTTGGCTTCGTCGACCGCGTGCGTGAACCGTACCTCGAGCGCCAATCGTGTTCCGCCGGCGACTTCGAAAACGACATCGGGCTGCACGCCGTCGCCTCGCAGCTCAGGGTGCGCGGCCGTGAACTGATAGGTCTCGCTAGGCGCGAGGACTGTGGCCGCCACTTCGATGCCGTTCGCTGGAACGCTGAATGCGACCTCAACGGTGGGGATCACCAGGTCGCTTCGCAGCGCCAGTTGATCGCGGACGAACGCATGAAGCAGGCTCATCGGCTGTGGGTTGCAGTCCACGTCGTCAGCGCGATGATGAAAATGCCAGGCGTTCCTCTGTCCCAGATGTGCCTGCAACGGGCGCCCGCACTCCGGGCAGGTGCAACGGCAGAGAGACCCTCGATCGCGAGTCTCGTTCAGGTCTCCAACGAAGATCAGGCCGCCGTCGCGGCGACCATATGCAATCGTGGCGGGCATGCCTTTAGCTTAGCGCCTCGGCGGGCCGACAAGCAGCCTCTCAGCCTCGCCGCCACCAACTTGTACGCTACCCCGTGAACTCAGACCGCTTTCCATTCCGAAGTCTGCTGGGGGCGGCTCCATGCACGGAAGCGCGATCAGGCGCCGGGGAACGCCTCGCGAATGGGCGTCAATGCGCGCTTGAACCGTTGCACCGTGTTCCAGCAGGACTGCGTGAGGATGTTTGCTTCCTTCGCAGCCTGAGACTTGCCCTGGCCATAGACCAGCACCAGGCGCGCGGCGGACTGGGCCGGCTCGCGCGATCGGATGAGGGCTGCCACAGCGTTGAACTGCTCAGGTGTCAGTTGCGGTGGATCCGTAGCGAGCTCCTTCCGCGTTGGCGCGCGCGGAAATGCCTTCTTGACCATCTCAAAGTCTTCTTTGAACCGCGCGACCGCGTTCCAGACGGACTGGGTCTTACGTTCGACTGCCAATGCGCGCCGGGCGTCGATCTGGGCCCAACCGAGCACGAGCACGAGCATCGCGGCCGTGCGAGCTGGCTCGATGGAGCGTCTGAGGGTCGCAAGAACTTCAAACTGCGACATCGTCATCAGAGCGGGTAGGGCGACGAGCTCGGGATTCTTAGCCGTGAGCCAGACCAGATAGTCTCGCTCGATTGTGGCCAGTCGAGCCGCGGCGGCCTCCGCGTCGACGCCAAGGATGGCGGCCGCGGCGTTTACAGCCGCATCATGGTCTTGGGTCAGGACCGCAGGATGGAGCCGGTTGAGCACGGAATGGTCCCGCTTGTGCTCGCTGACGAATAGCTCGTAGCGATTCTCATCGATGCGCGTCACGCTCATCGCAGTGCACCCTTCGTACATTGGCGCGGCAGGCGCAGGAGCGCCGCCTCAGCAGTCGGCATACCGGTCGAGGCACTTGGATTGTTCATGGGGGCGATTTTATACATCCCTAGACATTTATTTGGGGTCGCGCTCGGCAATCTTAGGAATCCCAGATACGATTTCACGCAGGCGCTTTTCCAGCCAACTTTCCAAGCGCGATACATGCCCCAACTCATCTCGATCGATGGCGCCACCAGTCGCGACCTTGACGACGCTATCAGCTTCACGGCGCAGCCCGACGGGGGGCTGCAGCTGGTCGTCGCGATCGCCGATCCGACCGATCTCGTCCCGTACGACTCAGCGCTCGATTTGGCGGCGCGCGCGCAAGTGGCAACCGTCTATCGGCGATCGTCGGCATTTGCACGCATGCTGCCTCCGGAGCTCTCGGAACACGAGGGGAGCCTGGTCGCCGGCGTCGAGCGCCCGGTCTTCCTTTTTGAGATCGAGCTGAGCGACGAGATGGAGGTCCTTGCCTTCGATGTCAGCAGGGGACGCGCCACCGTTGCGCACCGGCTGTCGCATGACGATATTCCGGCCATCCTGGCAGCGTGTGGTCATCCACTGCACCAGCAGATGACGGCTGCGGCCCGCTTCGGCATCGGGATGCTACAGCGGCGTCGCCGCGGCGGCGCGCTAGCTGTGTACGACCTCCAGCGGCTGATCGTTGCGAATGAGGAAGGCCGCCTGGTTCAGCTTTCACGCGCCGAGGAAGTGCTCGGCCACATCATCGTGCAGGAGGCGATGGTGCTGGTGAACACGTTGGCCGCCAGATTCATGGTGGAGCACGATGTACCAGGCCTGTACCGCAACCATGTTCCACGGCCGGCATCCCCGCCGGTGCGGGATCTCGCGGAAACGCTGGATGCCTGGATCAAATCTGGCGAGCTGGATATCGCATCCGCGCGCGCACAGTTCCACGCGATCGTGGGGAGGGCTTCCTACGGTGCGACGACACTAGGCCACATCTCCCTGGCCACGCCTCAGTACACGCATGTGTCGTCGCCGCTGCGCCGCTATGCTGACTTGACGAATCTGCGCCAGATCCGCGCCCATCTCGAAGCCTCGCCGTGCCCATGCCGGCAAACGGACCTCGCTCGCCTGGCCACTCACATCAACGACACGCTGACAGAGCGCGATGCGGAGCGCGCAGAAGCCTTCAAGGAGGCCGTCACCCGGCGTGCGGATTCAATGTTGACGAGGGGCGCGGTGGCTCGAATGGGTGCGCCCGAGCTTGGCGCATCGATCAAGGCTGCTGCCGACAAGATGCCCGCCGAGCTTCAGGGAGAGTTGGCCGCGCGCCTGGATGCGGGAACGTTGGGTGACAAGAACCTCTGGCGTTTGCTGACGATGTTCCCGCCTGAGGCGCCGGGGCTGAGGGAGTCGGTCGAGCGACTCTTTCACCGCGATCCGTCACGAGCGATAGCCTTTCTGGAACACGCGAAGTCTGTGGGGTTCATCGACGGGTACACCGCCGTCGCAGATGCGGGACAGACGAACACATTCGTGGGGCGGGCGAGTGCGCGTCGACAAGGTGAGGTGTTCACGGGTGATTCGACCGGGAGCAGCAAGCGGCTCGCTCAGCAAGCGGCCGCAGTGAGCTGCATACGTGCGCTGCTAGGTTGGCCAGCGGATGCAGCGAACTGCGTTGCGACGCGAAATCCTGAGGGCGAGCCAAGTCGGGAGAGTAACCGGGATGTCGGGGGCGCGCCCCACGTTGAGCCGATGGTCAATGCCAAGGGCAGGCTCTTCGAGCGCTGCCAGGCCAAGCGTTGGGCCGCCCCGGAGTTCGCGATTACGCGGTCGGGCCAGGATCACGCGCCGGTCTTCCGGTGCATCGCAACTCTGGTCGCCGACGGGATGAGCTACGAGGTGATCTCTGAGGGCGCAGATACCCGGAAGGAGGCCGAGTCGCGCGCGTCCCACCTGCTGCTGCTGAAGCTGGAGAATGCTCCGGTCGTGCCACAGGACGCCCCAGAGCGGCCGCCGACGGCCGGAACACTTCTGCCGCCGAACCCGGTTGGCGCCTTACAGGAGTGGGCGCAGAAAAACAAGACATCGCTGCCCACGTACGAGATCATGCCGGCCACCGGGGGCTTCATTGCCGAACTGACGATAAAAACGACGCTGGGAGTTCGGACGTTTCGCGGGACCGGCGCCACAAAGGCGGAGGCCAAGAAGGCAAGCGCCGGCGCAGCATTCGTGGAACCGCACGACTGGCGCGAGGTAACTCGATGATGGAACCAGATGATCGCCATGCGGCCGAGGCGCCCCGCCTGGCTCAGGCTCAGGAACAGGCCTTCAGTTATCGGAAGGTGAACAAGTCCAAGCGGGATGCCCATCACCAGGTTTATATCGACGCTGTCCTTCTGGGGCACGTTTGGCAGGAGCCCACGAGGGTGATCGGTGCGGACGGGATTCCCATGAAAAAGCTTGAGCCACGCTGGTACGCAATGGCGGCGGCCGGACGGCGGGTCGAAGGGCGCGCCATGGGCGGCACGCGCGCCACTCAGGGCTTTGCACTGCGGCGCGAAGCTGCTGCCGCACTCTCCGCATATTGACCATCCCGGAAGAGGCTTCACGGAACCCTGTTTTCTCCGCGGTCGATTCCGAGCTCAACCCGCATCGCCGCCTGAGACGCCCGACTCGAGCAGGCGGGATGCGCTGGCAAACAAGCTGCTGCAGCTTCAGTGACGAAGCGAGTGGCGGCCCTCGAAAGCCAGGCCGCACTGAGCACATTAGCAATCGCTCGGTGGCGGCGGAATGCCTACTTTGTTACTAGTTAATCGTGCTTGGCGGCGCTCTCTCGCGCAGCCAACCGTTTCATGCGCGAAACAGAACGACAAAGTGACGCCTATTTGCCAGATAGGCAGCGGCTGTTCCCGCCTTGCGCTCAGTAGAATGTTTCGGCCTGAGCGACACTATTTCAGAATGTTCTTTGCATAATCGCCGAGACGTGTATAATCGGCATGTCGCAGCGATTTTGCTACGGCGATTTTGGCCCCTGGCCTCTAACTTAATCTCCAAGGGTAGTCATGTCGTTGAACCGAGCTCAGATTATCGGCCGCTTAGGCCAAGACCCCGTCAGTCGCACCTTTCCGAACGGTGATCAAGTGTGCAACGTGAGTGTTGCCACCACCGACAAGTGGAAGGACAAGCAGAGCGGCGAGATGCGTGAGGCCACCGAGTGGCACCGCCTGGTCTTCACCGGCCGACTTGCCGAAATCGCAGCCCAGTACCTCCGCAAGGGCGCCCAGGTTTTCGTTGAGGGCCAGATGCGCACCCGCAAGTATCAGGACAAAGACGGCGTTGAACGCTACACGACCGAGATCCGCGTCAACGATATGCAGATGCTCGGCAACAAGCCCGATGCAAATGGCGATGACCATGACGACGGCGGCACCCGTGACGCGCCCCCTCGCTCGCGGGCCCCAGCAGTGCCTGCCGGCAGTGGCGGGGGGGGCTTTGAGGACGACATTCCGTTCGCTTGCCTTCATTCGAGCCGCGCCGAAATGCTCGCCTGCTAACCAGTTAACCACCACCAACGCCCGATCTGAAACGCAACCGTAAATAGGACCTGATCATGAAGAACTTCGCTTTTGCCCGCCTCACTCTCGCTTCCTTGGCTCTGGCCGCCCTTGCCGCATGCGGCGGCGGTGGTGGCGGTGGTGGTGAAACGCCTGCCGCTGGCGGCGGCACCGGTGGCAACGTGCCCCCGGTCACCACGCCTGAGACCCCTCCCAAGGAACCCGATGCTCCCGCTGGTGGCACCGATCCTGTTGTCGTTCCGCCGACCACTGCGCCCTACGTCGCGCCAGCAGCGGCGACGGTCGCTGACTGCCCGCGCTTCCTGACTGCCGCTGCTGCCGAGTCGGTCATCGATCTGTCGGATTCGAAGGTGAAGGCGCAGTACGACTATCTGAAGGCACTCGACCCGAACGGCGCGTACCAGTCGTTCATCCGCTTCCCGCAGCAGTACATGGCCTGGTACAACACGTATGTCGGCTCGTGGGACCCGATCCAGTCGCACGGCACCAGCAACCATGAGACGCTGCATGCGATCGACCAGCAGCTCACGACGAACTGCCCGGCATCGGTGCCCGAGACGAACAACAACTCGTACCTGCTGCAGGGCACGCTGTATCGCACCGACCTGAAGACCGGCGTGACGGATACCCCGACGTACAGCAGCACTGTCGATGCGGAACTGCCCGTCGCTCTGAAGACCGGCCTGCGCTACAACACCTACATCGCTGGCGGCGTGAACGCAGGCAACGGCCTGGGTCAACTGCTCGACGAACTGAACGCATACACCAACTCGGCAATGCTCGAGAACAAGATCCTGGCAGGTGGTTCGCCGGCATCGTCGACCGCAGTGGGCTACGACGCTGACCTCGGCGGCACGGTGGACTTCATGATCTACCTGCAGTCGTACATCAAGTCGGCACGTCTGAATGCGCCGACGGCGTATGCAGCGATCCAGGGCAAGACGGCGCTGATCGCCTACATCAACGCTGTGTGGGCGCAAGCGGAGCAAGCGCTGGATGACGGCTATCCGTACACGGTGATCAGCGGCTCGACCGCCAGCCGTCGCCTGATCGTGTCCAAGGCTGCGCTGCAGGAAATCTACTCGGCCGGCATGCTGAGCGAGCTGGACGCCCTGGGCATCGCCCACAAGCCGGCAGCGTACTTCAACACGACGTACCTGCACTAAAGAGTGGCGGCCACGGCCGCCTCTCTGCAAACCAATCGAGCCGCTTGCGGCTCTTTTTTTTAGCTCAGCGAATGCCATCCTGGAGGACGCATGCCCAAACGCAAAGACGATTTAGACCTCCAGCACCAGCCAACAGTGCCTGACGGCCCGAGGCCGATCAACGTGATCTGCCCCATGTGCAGTGCCTCGGCCGGCGTGGGATGCAGCACTGCCACAGGGTGGGGCACCCGAACACACGCGCCCCGCTGGCGCGCGGTCGGAGTGCTCCTTCCAACTCCGCAAGATTTGCACAGGGACTACGTGGACCAGAAGCGGCGGCGGCTGGACGCTATTCGGGCTCAACCGGCACCGGCTTGGCTTCTGGAGGTTCGGGCACGCGCCGCTGTACAGGCTGCTGGCCCAAATGCCTCCGTGCAGAGCGACGCTCCGAGCCAACCACCCGCCTCGACATAAGGCGTGCTCCACCCGATCCGCCAAAAGAACGCACCGATTTCACTACGCCAGAAGGATTTCTATATGACCACCCCCACATTCGCGCTCCGCTCGGCTTGCTTCGGCATCTTGCTGGTGCTGGTCGCATGCACTGCCTCCGCCGCGGAGCCTGAAGTGAACCCCGAGAACTGCAAGGCGGCGAACATTCAGAAGATGCCCAAGGAGAAGCAGAAGGCTTTCGCATCGAAGTGCTTCTTCGATGTTCGGCCGACACGAAGCACCCCGCCCCGGCAGTGGTAGGGCATCGCTAGCGCGAGTGGCGCGCGGGCAAACCGGTGCTGGCTCGCTGATGGACGTTTTAGGTCGCTTACGCGATTGCCTATACGTCTTTACAGCCGCGCCTCGCGGCGGTGCCCTGCTCACTACCCCTGGAGAACATCCAATGCCCGCTACTTCGACGCTCATCCGCTTCATCGCCACCCTCAGCATGGCCGCCCTCGCTGCTGCATGCTCACCGCAGCCGAGCGGCAACTCGGCGCCGGTGCTCGTTGCAACCAACGGCGTCGTCGCGGTGGACCCACTCGCGTCACTGCTTGTCGAGTCCCTCCCTGTGAGTCCGGAGGTCGACGAGCTCGGCGTCGCCAGAACCAATGGCCATCTGTGGCTGTACGGGCTGAGCGTCTCGGATGACTCAGCGGCCCGGTCGCGTATCGCTGGAAGCATCAAACCGACGCTCAAGCGAACGCTCGACCTCGTGCGCGAGGCCTGCCCCGGAATCGATGCGGCGCTGGTGACGAAGCTGACCCGACAAAACGCGGCAGCAGTGGTCCAGGCCGTCGCAGTGGTGCCGTTCCAGTTTGAGTATCTGCTTTCCGCCGCGCACTCCGAGAGCTGCAAGCTCACACGCGTACGGCTTGCTATGGCCAAGTCGACGGGCGAATCCGACGCTGAGGCACTACAGACGGCGTTTGACGAGCAGGGGTGTGACGCCCTTCTGGAATCGCGCCGGCAGCGTGCGATCCAGGTTCTCGGTGAGCTCACCGTGAAGTATGTTGCCGAGAACGTCGCGAGTTGCAGCTGGCCCTGGTAATAATCGGCCACCAAATTCCGGCTGATGTTTCGTTAATCGGCGTGAAGTTTAGATAATGGCTTCATGACAAAAAGCCCTGCTCAAGCCGACCTTTTCGAGCCACTTCTCCAGGCGTACCGCGATGGTGCGGCCAACGACGAGGGCATGCTGAACGCAGACCTCTACCGCCGACTCGGCTTGGTGGGCGGTGAGCGCGTTCCAGTCGGCGCTTCGGGCGAGAAGCACAACTTGGATCATCGAAAACTGCGATGGCAGCAACACAACCGCGAATGAGGCGGTATGGACGCGCACCTATGACTACCTGTACTATGGACATTCTCAGTCATAAGGTCTGGATGGTGCCCAAAATGAGTTTTGTGTATGTGTTTCGCCTGGGTGCTTCGAGTCCTGGGGAACGCCGGCGGGGTCTTGTTCACAAGGCCGATGGGTATTGAGCGGGCAGATGAGGCCGAGCGTCCTTAGGCGAAGGGTGGAGGAGTTGCTGAAATCGCCGAATCGCGCGCTCGGTTCGCATCGAGACACTGTCTGTCGCTCGCAGCTTCTGTCAGGTTCGGACCTGTTCTACGGCCTGCGCGCGACGGCCAGCTCTGCAAGTAGCACAAGCAGTCGCATGCCATTCCAGAATGGCTAATCTGGAAACTGTCCTGTTTTCGCCTATGCGAGAGGTCGTCGAAGACGGCATCGTTCGTTGGGAGTGCGACCAACTGGCGCACCAAATTGAGAAGCTCCCGCAACTCTTCTGGGATGGTGGTGAACCTTGGTCCGAGGCCAACCACTGGGCGCATACGAAGGCCACAGGCACCGTCGGGGGAAATATCAAGACTGCCACGAGCTTGATGAAGCATCTGGCCGCGTATGCAACGTGGCTTGAATTCCTGAAGCTGGATTGGAGGCATTTTCCGGAG
>LNAP01000135.1_pt1 | contig 75869 bp, 63 predicted proteins | sample 602601 | NCBI WGS metagenome assembly LNAP01 (sample SAMN02440304, study PRJNA202911) | soil metagenome | biome: Subtropical and temperate rainforests or woodlands; isolation source: soil samples (1 kg each in a 20% v/v slurry with milli Q water) were... ...
GGAGGATCCAAGGCCGCTTCTCGACGTCGCGCGCGGCTGCTGATTGGGTGTCGCCCCATGACCCGTCGCGGCGTTCGGCGGTAAGGTACCGGCTGCATGTGTCGAGGCTACAGCTGATGGCGTGGCATTTGCCGAGGGCAGGCCCGCCGCGGACGGGTTGCTGCCCGTCGTCGACAAGGGCGGGGCTGCCCGCAAGGGGCGTTCCTGGCGGCCTGCGCTGGTTTTCCGACGCGGCTGGGAATTGCCGCTGCCGGCTTCCCGTTTGATCGGCGATGGGCGCCCGGTCAAGCCCAGGCGATGTGCCTTGCCGATCACCGCATTACGCGTAATGCCGCCCAGGATGGCAGCGATTTGACTGGCGGTTTGGCCCTGGCCCCAGAGTTTCCTAAGGGTTTCGATCCGCTGTTCAGTCCATTCCATGGCGAGCCTCCTCTATCGGGTGGATGGCGCGAGATGTTGTATGGCGCCTATTTCACCCCACAACATGCTGAGAGGCAAGAGGTGGTATGCAGAATCTTGTGGATAGCTGACGATAATCCCCAAGATTTTGATGAGATGAGTAGGGATCGTGGTTAACGCTTAGTCAACCACAGCTAATTGACGGCTAAGGATCTCTATAATGTCGGCAAGAATGCGACCGGAGGCGAGCTGGCGGTTGCGGGACAACAGGACGTAATTCGCATCCCGATCGCCTTTCAGCACCACTTTATTGACAGAAAAAAGCGGCTGTTCCTGACTTCGGCGATAAATCGAGAAAACAGCCATATTGCCTCGATGATCGATGGCATAATCACGCCATACTCCCCGCCCGACCTGCCGACTATAGATTGCCAGCAACTCATTGAGATCGGCGCGATTGAAAAATACCCGCCGGCTCTTGCGTTGGTAATCTGCGAGAAGAACCAGTTGCGCCATCTGCCTCCCGGACGGAATCTGGCTGTTGGGCCGGCAGCAATCTGCCCGATCTCATCATCGGGGGATCAATCGCCGAGTCGGGAGCAAGGCCCCGAACTGTTAATAGTCTTCCCCAAATTCCCGGCCGCGTCCAGCCCGTGGAACGGGCAGATTGTCATGGCTGCCGGGTCAAAGTCGCGGATCTCCAGCAGAAGGCAAATGACTCAGTGGATACGGATTTCCGAGCTGGCGGTGGGGTCGGGCTGGTCATAGCAGGTCACCTGAGCCAGATTCCGATAGCAGTAACCGGCATTATCCCGGTTCTCCGCGGCCTGCATCTGCGCCAGTTCTGCTGAGGTGAGGCAATATTTACCCGTCTGCTGATAGCGCAGAATATTGCAATCCTGACCGGTGATGGTCGAAATGAGGTTGTCTGACGCGGTCTTGCCGGTCTGATTGAGGCTACTGCCTTCAACCAGGCCATAAACGGCTCCGGCCGTCGTGATCTCGCAGCCGCCCAGAAGCAGAAGCGCGGCAGGGCCGATCACCCGCCAATAGGTGGTGCAGCGCAATTTGCGCCGGGCGCGGGAAAGCGGGTCATGACGACTTACTGGCATTGAGCGATCCTCGCGGAATGAAACTGGTCATCGCCAGAGGTTAAGCAAGAAACGTTCCAAGTTCGTAAATAAGGGCCATTTCAGCATAGCTGCCCGGCATGGCCCGCCCGCCCGTCACGCCGATAACAGGCCCCGATATCGGACTTTCAGCGATTTTGACGATGGCGGGCTATGTCGCTATGTTAGCGCGCAAATTTGCAACCAAGCCGGTTTTATCCAGGCCTCGCGCCGGATGGATGACGGTGAAAACAGGGACCGGCCGCCGGCAGCGGCCGCAAGAGGTAAAGCGTGGCGGATATTTTCAATGAAATCGACGAGGAATTGCGCGCGGATAAGGCGCGGGCCTTCTGGCAGAAATACGGCAATCATCTGATTGCTGCGGCGCTGTTGCTGGTCCTGGCGGCAGCCCTCTGGTGGGGCTGGCAGCGCTATGATGATTATCGCCGGCAGCAGGCCAGCGTCGATTTCCTGAATGCCGTCCAGGCGGCCGCTCAGGACAATTCAACGGGCGCCGGCGCTCTCGATCGGGTGGCGGCGCAAGGCGGCGGTTATGGTGCCTTGGCGCGCTTCCAATTGGCCAGCAATGCGGCGGCCAAGGACCCTGCCAAGGCTGCCGATCTGCTGGCCTCGATTGCCGGTGACGACAAAGTCGATGCACCGATGCGCGGCATCGCCGCGATCGAAGCCGGGCTTCTGAAGTTGCAGCTCAATAAGCCGGCGGATGCCTTGCAGGTGGTGCAACCGTTGACGGCGGAAGGCAATGCCTATCGTCTGTCGGCCTTGGAAGTCACCGGCCTGGCGCAACTGGCGGGTGGTGACAAAGTCAAGGCGCGTGACACATTCACCCAGTTACAGCAGGCGGCCTCGGCGCCGACCGGCGGCAGCACCGATATTGCTGCCCGCGCCCAGCAGATGCTGGATCGGCTACAGCAGTGAAAGCAACCGGTCCGGAACCGGACCGGTATTGTACCGACGCAGGCGAACCTGTGCGGTTTGGACAAAGGGATTTGGCGACCAGATGGGCGGCGCAATGAAGCGATTGGAATGGCGGGGAAACCGGCAGGTTAGCCGTGAGATGTCTGCTTGCCGACGATGGCAGGCGGCCATACGTGTGGGCCTTTTGGGGGCGGCGGCGCTGATTGCGCTGAGTGCCTGTGACCCGAGCAAGGTGCCGCTGCCGGGCGAGCGCGTTTCGGTGTTGCAGCTGGATCGCAGCTTGAATGCCGATAGCTCGCTGGCCGATGTGAAGGTGCGTCTGCCGAAACCCTATGCCAATCAGGATTGGCCGCAGGTTGGCGGCAATCAGACGCATGCCATGTACCATTTGCAGGCAAGCACCGCGCCGCTGAAAAAGATCTGGTCGGCAGATGTTGGTGCCTCGGCCAATGCCGACAACCGCTTGCTGGCAGAGCCCATTGTTGCCAATGGTATCGTCTATGCAATGGATTCAGAATCCGAGGTGACTGCCGTCGATGCGAAATCGGGTGATCGGCTGTGGCGGAAGGATCTGACGCCGGATGATGAGGATGACGACCTCTTCGGCGGCGGCTTGGCGGTTGCAGAGGGCAAATTGGTGGTCTCGACGCCATTTGCGAAAGTCTTTGCGCTCGATGCCAAGACCGGCAAGAAGATCTGGGAGTCCGACGCGCCTTCGCCGATGCGCGCCGCGCCGGCGGTGAGCGACGGCCGGGTCTTCGTCGTCACGCTCGACAACCAGTTGATCGTCTATGCGTTGGATGACGGTCGCCGGTTGTGGTCCAATGCCGGCGTGGAAGAAGCCGCCGGTCTGCTCGGTGGCGCAACGCCGGCCGTGCTTGGCAGCACCGTCGTGGCTGCCTATACGTCCGGCGATCTGCTCGCCTTCGACGTCGTCAACGGCCGCATTCTGTGGAGCGACAATCTCGCCGGCAAGACCAGGGGCGATTCGACGGCGACGCTGACCGATATCCGCGGCCGCCCGGTGATCGATCGCGAACTCACCATCGCCATCAGCAATGGCGGGGTCATGGCGGCGATCAATACCAAGCGCGGCGGGCGCATCTGGGATGCCAGCATCGGCGGAACGCAGAGCCCTTGGGTGGCCGGTGATTTCATCTATGTCGTGACCAACCAGAGCGAAGTCATCTGTCTGCAGCGTCAGGACGGACGTATCAAATGGGTGCAGAATCTGCCGCCTTATGAAGACCCGGAAAAGCACCGGGATCCGATCTACTGGACCGGGCCGGTGCTGGCCGGCGACCGTCTGCTGGTGACGGGATCTGACGGCTATGCCGTTTCGATCTCGCCCTATACCGGCAAGGTGATCGGCCAGGAAGAACTGTCGGGGCGCACGCATCTGCCGGCGGTGGTGGCGGATGGAACCGTCTATATTCTGACCGACGATGCCGATCTGATTGCGCTGCGCTGATCGGCGCCGTGGCAAGCTTGTCGGCTCGCGAGCACCGAGCCTAGAAAGAAACGGGGATCATGCCCTTTACCGTTGCCATCGTCGGCCGACCGAATGTCGGCAAATCGACGCTGTTCAATCGCTTGATCGGCAAGCGGCTGGCCATCGTCGACGATCGGCCGGGTGTCACCCGGGATCGGCGCTATGGTGCGGCGCGCTTGGCCGATCTCGAGTTCACGGCGATCGATACGGCGGGCCTGGAAGATGTGCGCGATGACAGCCTGGAATCGCGCATGCGTGAACAGACCGAACATGCGGTCGAAACCGCGGATGTCGCTTTGCTGGTCATCGATGCCAGGGCAGGGCTGACCTCGGTGGACGAGCATTTTGCCCGCCAGTTGCGCAAGAGCCGCACGCCCGTCATCCTGGTTGCCAATAAAAGCGAAGGCCATGCCGGCCGGGATGGCGCGATGGAGGCGTTTTCGCTCGGCCTCGGCACGCCGATCGCCATCTCCGCCGAACATGGCGAAGGCCTGGGCGATCTCTATGACGTCTTGCAGCCTTTGATCGATGCCTGGCGCAACAAAACGGGTAAAGGAGGCGACGCGCAGGACGAGGCGGCAGCCTTGGAGGCCGCGGCGCAGCCTTTGGTATTGGATGCCGAACTGGAGGCGCTACCGGATGATTCCGTCGAGGCGCCGAGCCATCTGCAATTGGCCATCGTCGGGCGGCCGAATGTCGGCAAGTCGACCTTGATCAACCGCCTCATCGGCGAGGACCGTTTGCTGACCGGCCCGGAAGCGGGCATCACGCGCGATGCCATCGCCATCGACTGGCAATGGCATGATCAGCCGATCCGGCTGATCGATACGGCCGGTTTGCGGCGCCGCTCGAAAGTGGTCGAAAAACTGGAACGGCTCTCCGGCGCCGATACCGAACGCGCGGTGCGGTTTGCTCATGTGGTTGTCCTGGTGCTCGATTCCCATGACATGCTGGAAAAGCAGGACCTGACCATCGCCCGGCAAGTCATCGAGGAAGGCCGGGCTTTGGTCATCGCCGCCAATAAATGGGATGCGGTCGAGGACAAGGTCGAGGCGCTGAAAAAGCTGCGCGACCGGTTGGATACCTCGCTGCCGCAGGTCCGCGGCCTGCCGGTCATCACCGTCTCCGGCATGACGGGGCGGAATCTCGACAAGCTGATGGATGCAGTCCTGGAGATTTATGCCCGCTGGAACCGGCGCGTGCCGACGGCGCAGCTCAATCGCTGGCTGGGAGACGTGCAGCAGATGCATCCGGCGCCTTTGGTCGGCGGCCGGCGGGTCAAAGTCCGCTACATGACGCAAATCAAGACGCGCCCCCCGACATTCGCTCTATTCGCGCAGATGGCGGATGATTTGCCGGATTCCTATCACCGCTACCTGTTGAACGGGATCCGCGATACCTTCGATCTCAGCGGCATCCCGCTGCGGCTCTACACACGCCGTGGTACCAACCCGTTCGACAAGGATCGGGATTAGGGGTTTGGGACGCGGGCGGGGCCATCCACCACGGGCCGCAAAACTTATCCGAAAATTTAAGATATTCCGTCAGGATGCTCCCATGCCTTAACAGCATGGGTAACGTGTCAGAATTCCAGACCTATTTTCGGCATCCGAGGCGTATATTGCACTGCAGCATAATTGGGCGGTCATTATTGCGTCTCTGATTTCCGCGAGAATAGGGGCGTGTGGCCATTCGGCCAGCCACCGGTTGTGCCAGAGCGGTTCTTGCGAACGGTTTTAAAATCATGAGCGACGGTGCCCTTCCTGCCGGAGAAACGCCAAGCGAGTTTGGCGGCCCCGTAACGTTACGCATTCTCTCCACCGTCTTTTTCACCTTCATCTGCTACCTGACAGTCGGTATTCCGCTGGCCGTGCTCCCGGGATACGTGCATCTCGATCTCGGCTACGGCTCGGTCCTGGCGGGGATCGCGATCAGCACGCAATATGCCGCCACCTTGCTGACGCGGCCGCATGCCGGGCGGACCTGCGACATGGTCGGCCCGAAGCAGGCGGTGCTCTACGGCCTGATCGGCTGCGGCGTCAGCGGCATCTTCCTCATTCTGGCTGCGTTATTCGAAGGAACCGCCTGGCTCAGCCTGGCCACCCTGCTGATCGGCCGGCTGGTGCTGGGCTTCGGCGAAAGCCTGGTCGGTACCGGCTCCATCACCTGGGGTATCGGCCAGATCGGCCCCCGCCACACCGCTAAAGTGATTTCCTGGAACGGTATCGCGACCTATGGCGCGCTGGCGCTGGGCGCGCCGCTGGGCGTCGTCCTGACACGCGAATTCGGCTTCGTCTCGATCGGCATCACCATCATGCTGCTGGCGGTGATCGGCGTGGCGCTGACTTTCCTCAAACGCCCGACCAAGATCATCAGCGGCGAGCGCATGGCCTTCCATCATGTCTTCGGTCGCGTCCTGCCACATGGCGTGGGCCTTGCCCTGGGCTCGGCCGGGTTCGGCACCATCGCCACATTCATCACGCTCTTCTATGCCAGCCGCAACTGGCCGGACGCGGCCGTGTCGCTCAGTCTATTCGGCGCGGCCTTCATCGGGACGCGGCTGGTCTTCGCCAATGTCATCAACCGCTTTGGCGGCTTCCGCGTGGCGATGGTCTCGTTCGTCGTGGAATGTGCCGGCCTGGTCCTGCTTTGGCTGGCGCCGATACCGTATCTGGCCCTTGCCGGTGCGGCGCTGACTGGCTCTGGCTTCGCGTTGGTCTTCCCCGCCCTCGGCGTCGAGGCGGTCGGCCTGGTACCTGCGCCCAATCGCGGGGCGGCTTTGGGGGCCTATTCAGTCTTCGCCGACCTGTCACTGGGCATCACCGGCCCGGTGATCGGCTTCGTCATCGGCGCCTTCGGTTATCCGGCGGCGTTCCTGTGTGCCGCCGTCGCGGCTGTCGGTGCCCTGCTGCTGACGGCAACGCTCTATCTGCGCTCCGGCCGCCCCATCCTCCCCGTCGCGGCGAGATAAGGCGGCGGCTCGACGTCAGCGGCTGTTGCGCGCCAGTTCCTTGCGCAGCGGCGTTGCGAGGTAGCAGCCGAATTCCTGTGGAAAGAAAACCTGGACGCGGGCATGCACCTTGCCCTGGCGGCCGAAAAAGCGGGCATCGTCATTGACCGGGCTCAGGGCGTCATGCCAGATCTCCGGATAGATATAGAGGCCGACACCGCCATCGAACCAGAAGGCGGTGAAGCTGTCGGGTGTGACATCGTCGCCAGGCAACGCCAATGTCGCGACGAAGGGACCGCCATCGAGCGGAAAAAACAGCTGGCCGCCATCAGGATGGTAATTGGCGCGCCAGATCAGGACATGGTCGCGCGGCGCCGTTGCCTTTCGCTCATCGGTCTCTGAAGGCTGGCGGCTCCAGCCCAGTACGTAGTCGTCATCGACGGCGTGATTGCGGCCCTTCAGCACATCGCCCTGCCAGTGAAATTCGAACTCGCCTTCGGTGGTGCCGCCCTGGTCGCCGGTACCGGCATCGATCTGGCGCCAGCCTTTGGCCGGCCACCGCACGATATCGATTTTACGCGCATCGGGATGGGCGATGATCTCGCCATAGCCTTTCAGGCTTTCCGGCGTGGCCAGAACCAGCGGCACCCGGTGAAGCGGCAGATCCGGCATGCTCGCGGCCTCGGGCTTCAAATTGGGGCCGACGGATTGTTGCGTATTGACTGACTGCATGAACTGGCTCCCGAGGTGAGAAAACGGTGGCGACCGGATGACGTAAAAGAAGCTTGGGCGTGGTCGATCAATTAATCAAATTTAAAATTATAGACTAGATTTCTAATGAAACTTATAACGAGCCCATGCGCTACAGTCAGTTGAGAGCCTTCGACGCGGTTGCCAGGGCCCGCAGTTTTTCGCGGGCGGCGCAGATGCTCGGCGTGACGCAGCCGGCGGTCTCGCTGCAGGTTGCGGCCTTGGAACGCGCTTATCGGACCGACCTGTTGCTGCGCAGCGGCACGGTCTTGACCCTGACGGCTGAAGGTGAGGCCCTCTTCGCGCTGACGCGGCAGATGTTCATCGCCGAAGCGGAGATCGAAGATCTCCTGAAATCCACGGAGACCCTCCAGCGGGGCCATTTGCGGTTCGGTGCGGATGGCCCGCATCTCGCCCTCGATTTGGTGGCCGCGTTTCGGCAGCGTTATCCGCTGATCACGCTGGAACTGGTTTTGGGCAATGCCACGCAGACCTGGAGCGCCTTGCTGCAATCGGTGGTCGATATCGCCATCATCGCCAACCCGCCGGAGGATGTGCGCGTCGCCCGGCAGCCGCTGGTGAAGCAGAACATGATGCTGCTGGTGCCGCGCGGCCATGCTTTCGCCAGGCTGAGCCAGATCGGGCTGAAAGATCTGGTCGACCAGCCGGTGATTTTCCGCGAACACGGTTCCAACACGCAGCACACATTGGAAGTAGCACTGAGGAAGGCGGGTCTCCGCCTGTCGCCGGTCCTGACTGTCGGCAGCCGCGAGGCGATGATCGAAGCGGTGTCGCGCAAGATCGGCATCGGCTTCATCTTCGACCGGGAAAAGAACGAAGATCCGCGCAGCATCGCCATCACCTTGCGCGAGCTGCGGTCCTCCAACAAGAATATGCTGGTCTATCTGAAGCCGCGCCGCCGCCGCCGCACGGTCCAGGCGCTGATCGAAGTTGCCGCCAGATTCGAGTGATGCAACGTCGCGTTCAATAGAGACGCGTGCGATAGCTTTCCGCCGTCATGCGTTCCGAGGTCTCCGGATCCAGTCCGGCGATCTGATCCGCCAGGACGCGGCCCAAAGTCGGGAAGTCTTCGGCGCCGAGATGCTTCCCGGGATTCCAGAGATCGGAACGGATCATTGCCTTGCCGCAATGCATATAGGCTTCCTCGACGGTCACGCGAATGACGCTCTGGGGTCGCTTGCCCTGGGCTTGCATCCCTTCCAGCACCGCTGGATCGTCGACGATCTCTGCCTGCCCGTTGACCCGTAAGGTTTCATTGCGTCCCGGCATGAAGAAGAGCAGACCGATCCGCGGATTTTCCAGGATATTCTTCAGGCCATCGCAACGATTGTTGCCGATACGGTCGGGAATGAGCAATGTCCGTTCGTCCACCACCTGCACGAAACCCGGCGCGTCGCCCTTCGGCGATGCATCGGCACGGCCCGCGCGATCGCTGGTCGCCATGACCAGAAAAGGCGATAAGGCGATGAAGGTGCGGCAATGCTTGTCGAGGCTCGGAAGCTGCTTCTTCAGTGCCCGTTCGGTCGGTTCGCCGTAATGGGTGCGCAGAGCCTCCTGCGTATCGATCGTCATCGCTCCCTCCTATGCGTGGAGAGGAACGATAAGCATGCGGCGTGGAGGCGTCAAATGGATGCCGGGTTGGTCGCGCTCAGGCGTCCTGCGCTTTGACGATCATGCCGGTCTCATTGAAATCGGCGCTGGCGAGGCGGACAAAAGCCTCGGTGATGTCGTCGGGCAGGGGTCGGGTTTCGGGATTCTCGCCGGGATAGGCAGCCGCCCGCATTTTGGTCCGCGTGGCGCCCGGATCGATCAGATTGGCACGGATCTTCGTGACGTTCTGCACTTCCAGCGCATAGGTCTGCACCAGCATTTCCAAGGCTGCCTTGCTGACCGCATAGGTACCCCAATAGGGGCGCGGATTCTGTGCCGCACGACTGCTGACGAAAATCGCCCGGCCGGCTTCGGACAAGCGCAGCAGCGGATCCATGCTGCGGATCAGCCGCCAATTCGCCGTCAGATTGATATCAAGCGCATCCTGCCATTGCTGCGGCTCGATATGCCCGACCGGCGTCAGCGGACCCAGAATGCCGGCATTGCCGACCAGGATATCCAGTTTGCCGAAGCGCTCGAACAAGGCGGCGCCGAGCTGGTCGATGGCGTCATATTGCCGTATGTCCAGCGGCACCAGCAGGCTCGCCTGGCCGCCGGCGGCGCGAATCGCGTCATCGACCTCTTCCAGGCCGCCGACGGTGCGGGCGGTGAGAACCAGCTTGGCTCCTTCGGCGGCAAATCGCCGGGCAACCGCCGCGCCGATCCCGCGACTGGCACCGGTGATGAGCGCTATGCGTCCGGCCAGCCGACCGGGCTGGGGCACAGCAATCGTGTCGGACATCAGGAGGCTTTTTCCGTGACCAGCAAGGAAAGCTGCGCGACCTTGTTGCCGCCATTCTGATCGGTCAAGACGGTCGGATAGTCGCCGGTGAAACAGGCATCGCAATATTGCGGCTTTTCCGGATTGCGGCTGGCATGGCCCATGGCGCGATAGAGACCGTCGATGGTGACGAAGGCCAGGCTGTCGACACCGATGATCTGTGCCATTTCGGCAATGTCGTGCTGGGCAGCCAGAAGCTTGCTGCGTTCCGGCGTGTCGATGCCATAGAAGCAGGAATGCATGGTGGGCGGACTGGAGATACGCATATGGACTTCGGTCGCACCCGCCGCCCGCATCATCTCGACAATCTTCCGCGAGGTGGTGCCGCGCACGATGCTGTCATCCACCAGGATGATGCGCTTGCCCTGAACCATGGCGCGATTGGCATTATGCTTCAACTTGACGCCGAGATCGCGGATCTGGTCGGTCGGTTCGATGAACGTGCGGCCGACATAATGATTGCGGATAATGCCGAGTTCGAAGGGAATGCCGGATTCCTCGGCAAAGCCCAGGGCCGCCGGCACGCCGGAATCCGGCACGGGAATCACCACATCGGCGTCGATGCCGGATTCGCGGGCCAATTCGGCGCCGATCTTCTTGCGCGCCTCATAGACGCCGCGGCCATCCAGCAAGCTGTCCGGCCGGGCGAAATAGATGTATTCGAAGACGCAGAAACGCTGCGTGGTCGGACCGAAGGGGCGCATGCTGCGCAACCCGTTCTTGTCGATCACCACCATTTCGCCGGCCTCGATATCACGAACATAATCGGCGCCGACGATATCGAGCGCACAGGTCTCCGACGCCAGAATATAACCGGTGCCGAGCTTGCCCAGCACCAGCGGCCGTACGCCCAGCGGATCGCGCACGCCGATCAGCAGATCATCGGCCAAAGCCACCAGCGAATAGGCGCCTTCGATCTGGTGCAGCGCATAGATCAGGCGATCGACCACATTGCCGCGCAGATGGGTCGCCATCAGATGCAGGATGATTTCGGAATCGGTGGTCGACTGGAAGATGGCGCCGCGCTTGGTCAATTCGTCGCGCAGCGCGTAGCAATTGGTAAGATTGCCGTTATGGCCGAGGGCGAAGCCGCCGAATTGCAGATCGGCAAAGAGCGGCTGGACATTGCGCAACCCGCTGCCGCCGGTGGTGGAATAGCGCACATGACCGATCGCGCTATGGCCGGTCAGGCGGCTGATCACCGATTCTTTGGAAAAATGGTCGGCGACATGGCCGGTCGACCGATAAGCGTGGAATTCCTTGTCGTCGAAGCTGACGATGCCGGCGGCTTCCTGACCGCGATGCTGCAAAGCATGCAGGCCCAGGACGGTCAGCGCAGATGCGCCCTCATTGCCGAAGATACCGAAGATACCGCATTCCTCTTTCAGATGGTCATCGTCGAAAGGCTGCGTTGTGATCATCGCGGTGACGCTCCGGTCTAAAAGGCGCCTCGGCGGGCGCCGATATTCCGGCCAAACCGGGCCGGCGGCTATTGGGCACCTTGCAGCAGGCGCTCCAGATCCTTGCGTTCGGCGTCCTTATACCCGGAACCTGCTGGTTGTCCACCCGGTTTCGCGGGGGCCTGACCTGCACCGGCTGCACCGCCGGCGGAGTTGCCCGCCGGCTCCTGCTGGCCGGAGATCGGCGCCACACCGGCCGTTGCCGGTGCATTTCCGGACGGCAATCCCTTGGAAAGCCCCTGATAGGCATCGTTCAGGGCCTTACCCTGTTCGATCTTCTGCATGCCGGTATCCAGGGCCATGCTGCCGCGATCGACGATATCGGCCGGCAGCAGGGATTTCAGGAAATCCGCCCCCTGGGCGACCAGGCGCTCGGTCCGGGCATCATTGACGACATCGGGCCTGGAGGTCGGATTGGGCATCGCCCAAGTCATCAGAATATAGGCGAAACACACGATCACCGCGCCGCGGACCAGGCCGAAGATCAGGCCCAGCGAACGGTCGAGCGCACCTAAGGCGCTGGCTCGTACATTGGCCGAGAGATAGTGATTGAGGATGCCAAGTACAACCAGGGCGATGATGAAAATGCCGATACCGGCGACGATATCCGCCAGCAGGGGCTCGTGGATGTACTGGTTGGCGATCGGTCGCAACCGGGGCAGCAGGAAGACCACTGCCAGGACGGCCCCGACCCAGCTCAGGATCGACAGAACTTCCTTCACCAGGCCGCGCGACAGCGCCAGCAAGGCGGAGAGGCCGATCACGGCCAGAACACAGATATCGACAAAATTCACGCGGCGTCTCGTCGCAGTGGTTCAGGTAGGTTCAAGCTGGCCCCCGGACTTTGTGCGGCCCGCCGGCCTCAGCCGGGGAAGGCGCCTTCGCCGAACCGAGGGACAGCGATCGCGACTCATTATAGAGCCAGTCGATCAGATCTTGTAGGTGGCCTATCTCGATCACCTGCAATCCCTCGATGGCGGCGCCGGATCCGTCAGTTTTGCCATCGCCGCCCTTATTGCGTGCGCCTTTGCTGCGGGATTGGGGATTCTGCGGCGCCAGCGCCCGCCGGAAGCCGAGCTTGCCAGCCTCGCGCAGCCGCTGCTCGGCCTGGGCGACCATCCGGACCTCGCCGGACAGGCCGATTTCGCCGAAAACGATGACATCCTCCGGTACCGGCCGATTCGAGAGGGCCGATGCCAGGGCCATTGCCACCGCGCAATCCGCCGCCGGCTCGCTGATTTTGAGGCCGCCGGCGATGTTGAGATAGACCTCGTTGCCGGCCAGCGCCAGCTCGCAGCGCGTTTCCAGTACGGCCAGGACCATGGCCAGGCGGTTGCTGTCCCAGCCGACCACGGCGCGGCGCGGCGTCGACATGGGCGAGGGCGAGACCAAAGCCTGCACTTCCATCAGGACCGGGCGGGTTCCTTCCATGCCGGCAAAGACGGTGGCGCCGCTGACATTGCCGCGGCGCTCGGCGAGGAACAAAGCAGAGGGGTTCGGCACCTCATACAAGCCGCCATCGGTCATTTCGAAAACGCCGATCTCATTGGCCGGACCGAAACGGTTCTTGACCGAGCGCAGGATACGGAACTGGTGGCCGCGTTCGCCTTCGAAATAGAGCACGGTATCGACCATGTGTTCGAGCACGCGCGGCCCGGCGATCTGACCGTCCTTGGTGACATGGCCGACCAGCAGCAGCACGAAACCGCGCGATTTGGCGAGCCGGATCAGCTCGGCGGCGCAGCTGCGCACCTGAGCGACCGTTCCCGGCGCCGAATCGAGGCTGTCGAGATACATCGTCTGAATGGAATCGATCACCACCACATCGGGTGGATCGCCGCGATCCAGGCTGGCCATGACGTCGCGCAGGCTGGTTGCGGCCGCGAGCTGGGCGCTGGCACTGCCGATACCGAGCCGCCTGGCCCGCAGTTGCACCTGCTCGACCGCCTCTTCGCCGGAAATATAGGCGCAGGAAAGCGCCGGCTTGGCCTGGCCGAGGGCCGCCACGACCTGCAGGAGCAGTGTGGACTTACCGATTCCGGGATCGCCGCCCACCAGCAGGGCCGAGCCCCGCACCAGACCGCCGCCGGTGACGCGATCGAATTCCGCGATACCGGTCGCACGCCGGATCGCTTCCGGGATCGGTGCATCGAGGCCGACGAAATCGACGCCCTTGCCGCGTTTGCCGCTCAGCCCCTTGGGAACCGCCGCCGCGCTGGTTTCCTCGACCAGGGAATTCCAGGCACCGCAGGCATCGCATTTGCCGGCCCATTTGCTGAAGCTGGCACCACAGGACTGGCAGACATAAAGCGTGCTCGCTTTCGCCATCTACCGTGATCTCCACATGCTGTCTTGCGACTCGACTCAGTCTAACCGATCTTGACCTTAAAGCGGCCGAATCGGCATCTTGATCGGGCCGTCGGCGCGGCCATGGACAAATTGGTCGACATAGCCGTTGCCGGAATGATCGATATTCTCGGCCGGTCCAGCCCAGACGATACGCCCTTCGAAGATCATGGCCGCCTGATCGCCGATTTCCCGCAGGCTGTGCATGTCATGGGTGATGGTGAGGGCGGTGGCGCCGAGATCGCTGACGCATTTGGTGATCAACTCGTTGATCACCTGGCTCATGATCGGATCGAGGCCGGTGGTCGGCTCGTCGAAGAAGATGATTTCCGGCTCGGCGGCGATGGCACGGGCCAGGGAGACGCGCTTCTGCATGCCGCCCGACAATTCCGCCGGATAGAGATCGCCGACTTCCGGGCCCAGGCCGACAGCGCCCAGTTTGCGGATGGCAATGTCCCTGGCTTCCCCGCGCTTCATGCCGCGGCCCTCGATCAGGCCGAATGCCACATTCTCCCAGACGGGCAAACTGTCGAACAAGGCGGAACCCTGGAACAGCATGCCGAATTTACGCATGACGGTTTCGCGCTGCTCGGAGGAGGCGCCGACCATTTCCTGACCGTCGATTTCGATCGAGCCCTTATCCGGCGTCAGCAGGCCGATGATGCATTTGATCAACACCGATTTGCCGGTGCCCGAACCGCCGATCACCACCAATGACTGTCCGCGCGGCACATCGAGGTCGAGATTGTTCAGCACGACCTTGCGGCCGAATGCCTTGTACAATCCCCGGACCTTGATCTTAGGAGCACTGCTCATCGCGCAAAAAACAACTCAGTGACAACATAATTGAAGATGAGGATCAGGATCGAGGCCGTCACCACCGCATTGGTCGTCGCCTGGCCCACACCCTGCGCGCCGCCGCGCGAATGATAGCCATGGTAGCAACCCATCAACGCCACGATGAAGCCGAAAACACTGGCCTTGACCAAGCCGGAAACGACATCCAGCGTGCGCAGGAAATCGACGGTGTTCTTGAGATAGGTGTCGTGATTGAAACCGAGTTTCACGACGCTCACCAGATAGCCGCCGCCGACCCCGATGATATCGGCGATCAAAACCAGGATCGGCAGCATGAGGAGGCCGGCGATCAGCCTTGGTGCGATCAGATATTTGAAGGGATTGGTGCTGAGCGTCGTCAGGGCGTCGATCTGTTCGGTCACCCGCATGGTGCCAAGCTCGGCCGCCATGGCAGCACCGACGCGGCCGGCCACCATCAGCCCGGCGAGAACCGGACCCAACTCGCGGGTCAGCGAAATGACCACCACATTGGGGATCGCCGCTTCGGCGTTGAAGCGGGAAAAGCCGGTATAGCTTTGCAGCGCCAGGACCATGCCGGTGAAGATCGCGGTCATGCCGACCACAGGTAACGAGTAGAAGCCGATCTCGATCATCTGCTTGAGGATCAGGCGCGGATAATAGGGCGGCTGAAGGGCGAGCAGCACGGATTTCGCGGCAAAGAGCGTCACCCGGCCGATTGCTTCCAAACCGGTCAGAAAGGTGTGGCCAATCTTTTGCAGCAATGAAAACACCCTGCTCTACCCCGCCGGCAGATATCGGCGCTGATAGCGCGCCGATAGCGAGGTGAGGATTTCGTAGCCGATCGTCCCTGCATCGCGTGCCAGATCGTCGGCGCTTTGCCGCGGACCAATAAGGTCGACCAGGGCACCCGGCTGAACGAGATCGGACGGCACGCCACCGACATCGATCGAAAGCAAATCCATCGAGACTCGACCCACTATCGGCGCCCGATGATCCCCTAAATGGACCGAGCCCTGGTTGCTGAGTGCGCGCAATACCCCGTCGGCATAGCCGCATCCGAGGATAGCAATCCGGGTTGGGTGCGCGCATTTGTGTGTCGCACCATAACCAACGGGTGTGCCTGCGTCAACGTCCCGAACTTGCAGGATTTTCCCTTGCAGCCGAACGACTTGCCGCATCGGATTGGGGCGGCCGGGCACGGGGTTCAGGCCGTAGAGCGCAGCACCGGGGCGAACCAGATCGAAGTGGTAGTCGGGGCCGAGAAAGATGCCGGCGGAATTGCAGAACGAGATCGGCGTCCCGGCCGGAATAAGGCCCGACGCAGCGGCCAGATGGCGGCGGAAGGTGGCCAGTTGTTTCGGGTTCAGCGGCGAATCGGGTTCGTCGGCACAAGCGAGATGGCTCATCAGCAAGGCGACCGGAAAGCGGCGCAGCGTATCGCTACTGGTCACGAGGCGCTGCCAATCGGTGGCGGTGAGGCCAAGGCGCGACAGGCCGGTATCGATTTGAATGGCGGCAGGCTGGGCGACATCGGCATTGCGGCCATGCTGCAGCCAGTCCTCGATTTCGGACGGGCTGCCGAGCACCGGCACGAGGCCCGATGCAATGACATCGGCGGCACTGCCTGGCGGCAGACCGTTCAGCAGAAAGATCCGCGCCGTGCCGCCCAATCTCTGGCGCAGCGCAACACCCTCATCCAGGGTGGCGACAAAAAAATGCCGACAGCCGACCTCGGCGAGCGCCGGGGCGATGCGGTCAGCCCCCAGGCCATAGGCATCGGCTTTCACGGCCGCGCCACAACGCGCCGGGACGACACGGCCGGAAAGGAGCCGGTAATTCTCCACCACAGCGGCAAGATCGATGGTCAGTGTCGCCGCATTCGGATCTGGCATGGGCTCCCTGTCGTGCCGCGTTGCTGGATCGCGCTCAATTGGCGCAATGACGCGTCCCTGTCAATCGTCACCCCGGCACTGGATCAGTAATGATCCGGCAGATGATCTTCGTCCGTCAAATTGCCGAACTTCGTGATGTTGCCATCGAAGAACAGGTTCACGGTCCCGATCGGGCCGTGCCGCTGCTTCGCCAGGATCAATTCGGCCTTGTTATGCAGCCGGATCGCTTCGGATTGCCATTCCTGGAACTTGGGATCGGATTCGTCGGGTTTCTTGCGCTCGTGATAATACTGTGCGCGAAAGACGAACATCACCACGTCAGCGTCCTGCTCGATCGACCCTGATTCGCGCAGATCCGAAAGCTGCGGCCGCTTGTCGTCCCGATTCTCGACGGCGCGTGAGAGCTGCGAGAGGGCGACCACCGGCACATTCAGTTCCTTGGCGATGGCCTTGAGGCCGCGGGTGATCTCGGAAATCTCCTGCACGCGATTCTCGCCGCCCTTGGTGCTGGCCGAGCGCATCAGCTGCAGATAGTCGATGATGATGAGATCGAGGCCGTATTGGCGCTTCAAACGCCGGGCGCGGGTGCGCAAGGCCGGGACGGTCAAAGCCGGCGTATCGTCGATGAAGAAATGCCGCGACGACATGATCTGAGCGGCCTCGACCACGCGCTGGAATTCCTCGGGCTTCACCTCGCCGCGCCGGATGCGGTCGGAAGAGACGCCGGATTCTTCGGCCATGATACGGTGGGCGAGCTGTTCGGCCGACATTTCCATCGAGAAGAAAGCGACCCGGAACGTATCGTTCGGTTCGGCGCTTTTCTGCTCTTTCGCGGCATTGAAGCCCATATTGGTGGCGAGCGCCGTCTTGCCCATCGAGGGCCGGCCGGCCAGGATGATCAGGTCCGATGATTGCAGCCCGCCCAGCTTGGCGTCGAGATCGGTCAGCTTGGTCGGCACGCCGGTCAGGTGGCCATCGCGCTTGAAGGCGAGTTCGGCCATTTCCAGGGCGTTCTTCACGACCGTGTCGAAGCGCTTCGGACCGCCTTCCGTCTGGCCGCTTTCCGCCAGATTGAAGAGGCGCATTTCCGAGCCTTCGATCTGATTGACGGCAGTGACGTCAGGATCGTGGATATAGGCGTCGTTGACGATCTCGGTGCCGAGCGCGATCAACTGGCGGCGCAAGAACAGATCGAAGATGGCGCGGCCGTAATCCTCCGCATTGATGATGCTGACCACGGATTGCGCCAGTTGGACCAGATATTGCGCGCCGCCGATTTCCGCCAACGCACCGTCCTGGTCGAACAGATTCTTCAGGGTCACCGGATTGGCGATCTGGCCGCGCTGGATGAGTTTGCCGAGCGCTTCATAGATACGGCCGTGCAGGGCATCGGCAAAATGCTCCGGCCGGAGAAACTCGTTGACCTTGTCAAAAACCTGGTTGTTCGCGAGGACCGCGCCGAGCAGCGCCTGTTCCGCTTCGGTATTATGCGGCGGGATGCGCGGGGCCACGGAATCCGAGGGTTGATCGGATGAATTGCGCAAACGGGTGACATTGGCGGTGGGCAGGTTTGATTCCATGGCGCGACACTAGCAGACTATGCCCGACTCGGGGCCTGTGGATTAGGTGGATAACGATGATAAACCGGAATCGGTACGGAATTGAGGCAGCATGATTCCTATTCCCGCTTCCTGCGCGCCAACGAAAAACGGCCATCCCCTTGGGGATGGCCGTTCTCGTGATTGAGACCAGACGTTGTTCGGCCGGACTTACGCCTCGGCGCTGTCCTGCGCCTGTTCGGCTTCGGCCAGCAAGGCGTCGAGATCCGGTGTTTCGTCTTCGTCGGTCTTCTGGACGAAACCGCCGGCTTTCTCCTGCGCCGCCGCTTCGTCTTCCGACTTGGCGACGTTAGCGATGACACTGACGATCACTTCCGGGTGCAGCGCGACGCGCACCGGATGCAGGCCAAGGGTCTTGATCGGCTTGTCCATGATCACCTGACGGCGATCGATGGTGAAGCCGGCCTTGGTCACGCCATCGGCGATATCGCGGGCAGCGACGGAACCGAACAGAATGCCGGTTTCGCTCGCCTGACGGATGAGGATGATCTTCAGCCCCTCGACGCGCTCCTTGATGCCTTCGGCTTCCTGGCGGCGGCTGAGGTTGTTGGCTTCGATCTGCGCTCGCTGTGTTTCAAAGCGCTTCTTGTTGTCTTCGGTCGCGCGCAGAGCCTTCTTATGCGGCAGCAGGAAGTTGCGGGCAAAACCCGGCTTCACATTCACCACATCGCCGATCTGACCCAGCTTTTCGACCCGTTCCAGCAGGATGACTTCCATGTCGTCCCCCTTATTTAATCACATAGGGCAGCAAGCCCAGGAAACGGGCACGCTTGATCGCCTGAGCGAGCAAACGCTGCTTCTTCGTCGAAACCGCGGTGATGCGGCTCGGCACGATCTTGCCGCGCTCGGACACGAAACGCTGCAGCAGCTTCACGTCCTTATAATCGATCTTCGGTGCCTGGTCGCCCGAGAACGGGCAGGATTTGCGGCGACGGAAGAACGGGCGGCGACCGCCACCGGCACCACCGGAGCGACCACCATCACGGCCACCTTCCCGACCGCCGTCACGGCCACCTTCCTGGCGCGAGTCCATACGATCTGGGCTCATTGGGCTTCTCCTTCAGTGCTCGGCTGGGCTTCCTGACGGTCGCGGGTCGGGCGCAGGCGATCGTCGCGATCGCGATGGCCGCCACCGCGCGGTCCGCGGTCATCGCGGTCACCACGGGGGCCGCGATCGTCGCGGTCGCCACGCGGACCACGGTCATCGCGATCCCGGCCACGGCTCTGCAGCATGGCCGACGGGCCTTCTTCCAGCTCGTCAACCTTCACCGTCAGATGGCGCAGCACGTCTTCATGGATGTGCATGTTACGCTCCATCTCGATCACCGCCGCGGCAGGCGCGTCGATGTTGAGGAGGACGTAATGACCCTTGCGGTTCTTCTTGACGCGATAAGCGAGGCTCTTCAGCCCCCAATATTCGCGCTTGGTCACCTTGCCGCCCTGGGCATCGATGATCCCGACGAATTGCTCGGTCAGGGCTTCCACCTGGGCGGCGGAAACGTCCTGGCGCGCAATAAAGATATTCTCGTAGAAAGGCATCTGCTGATGGCTCCCTCTGGCTGTTGCACGGTCCGGTGCTGGGGTTGGACTTTGCGCCGGGCGGAATTCCGACCGGACGGCAAAGCGTGGCCACATCAGCTTGCCGGGCCTAGCCGGTTTCACGAGCATTTCGCCTGTCTTGGGCAGCAAGGGCCGCCCGCAACGGAAACCGGCAGGGTTGAGGCGGCGGAATATACAGATTGAGCCCGGGAATGCAAGGCGAGGTTTGCGTTTTGGACGCAGCACCTTGCGATTTTACCAATGGACCTGTATCGACCGGCCAGCTTGACTTGCGAGGCGCAGCCGGTATCTATGCCGGCCAGAAAATCGCCCGCAAGCGGTTCTTTGTTTTAATATTGATTAACCTTACTGAATATCGGGGTGGCAGATGACGCGTGCTTTCGTCTTTCCAGGACAGGGATCGCAGGCGGTCGGGATGGGCAAGGCTTTGGCGGAGGCGTTTCAGGCCGCCCGATATGTTTTTCAGGAAGTCGACGAGGCGTTGTCACAAAAGTTGAGCCTGCTGATGTTCGACGGCCCGGAAGCGGAACTGACGCTGACGGAAAATGCCCAGCCGGCCCTGATGACGGTCAGCCTCGCTGTCTTGCGCGTCCTGGAAACGGAAGGCGGCTGGCGGTTGGGAGAGAAGGCGGATTTCGTGGCCGGCCATTCGCTGGGTGAATATTCCGCTCTGGCGGCTGCTGGCAGCCTGAACCTTGCCGATACCGCACGTTTGCTGAAATTGCGCGGCCAGGCCATGCAAAAAGCCGTTCCGGTCGGTGTCGGCGCCATGGCTGCCTTGTTGGGGCTCGATCTCGATCAGGTCCAGGAGATCGCCGCCGCCGCCGCTGCGGCGACCGGGCAGGTCTGTGCCGCGGCCAATGATAATGCGCCGGGGCAAGTTGTGGTCTCGGGCCATAAGGAAGCGGTGGAGAAGGCCGTCGCGCTGGCGGCGGAAAAGGGCGCCCGGCGCAGTGTCATCCTGCCGGTTTCCGCCCCCTTCCATTGCCTGCTGATGCAGCCCGCCGCCGAGGCGATGGCGGCCGCCCTGGAAACGGCCGATATCGCCATGCCCGTGGTGCCGCTCATCGCTAACGTCACCGCTCAGCCCGTCAGCGATCCGGCCACCATCCGGCGGCAGCTGGTCGATCAGGTCACCGGCACCGTCCGCTGGCGGGAATCGGTGATCGCCATGAAAGCGGCCGGCGTGCATCAGGCCGCCGAATTGGGCGCCGGCAAGGTGCTGGCGGGCCTGATCAAGCGCATCGACAAGGAAATCGAGACCTTGTCCGCTGGTACCCCGGCGGATCTCGAGGCCGTCTTGAAAGCTCTCGCCTAAATCAATCTTCTCGTGGAAGGCAGTCTTGATGTTTGATCTGACAGGTAAAACCGCCCTGGTGACGGGTGCTTCCGGCGGCATCGGCAGTGCAATTGCGAAGGCGCTGCACGCCCAAGGCGCGGTGGTCGCACTTTCCGGAACGCGCCGCGGAGCCCTTGAGGCGGTGGCTGCCGAATTGCGGGAGAGGGCACATGTATTGCCTTGCGATCTCAGCGACGCCACAGCCACCGAAGGGCTGGTCAAACAGGCGGAAGCGGCCATGGGCCAGCTCGATATTCTGGTCAATAATGCTGGATTGACCCGTGACATGCTGGCGCTGCGGATGAAGGATGAGGATTGGCAGCGGGTCATCGACGTCAATCTGACGGCCGGCTTCCGCTTGGCACGCGCGGCAATGAAGGGAATGATGAAGCGCCGTTGGGGACGCATTATCGGGATCACGTCGACGGTTGCCGTGACCGGCAATCCCGGTCAGTCCAATTACGCCGCGGCCAAGGCGGGGATGATCGGCATGTCGAAATCCCTGGCCCTGGAGGTCGGCTCCCGGGGGATCACCATCAATTGTGTTGCCCCTGGATTTGTCGAGACGGCGATGACAGATGCCATGACCGATGACCAGAAAGCGCGGGTCCTTCCCCTGATTCCGGTTGGCCGGCTGGGCCAGCCGAGCGAAATCGCCAGCGCTACAATCTATTTGGCGAGCGAAGAAGCCGCCTATGTGACCGGCCAGACGCTGCACGTAAATGGCGGCATAAGCATGATTTGATACGGTTTTTGCGATTTACCCGGCGTCTGGTCAAAGCCGGGTAACTGTGTTAAGTGACCCCGCGGAAGTGCTTGGATACGGTTGCGCTGCTCCTATATTAGGATTGGTTGCGCATCCTGCCCATAACTGACGACGGCGGCATGTCCAGGTCGTCCATTGCCGAAAGTGGGGCTTGCCAATATTCAGACAACGGCGATGTCATCTGGGTGACGTCACCACGGGTTAAGACAGTTTTGGGGGCCGCTACTGATTCGAATCGGAACATCGTCCGATTTCAATCATTGGGGCCGATACATCGAGGAAAGAAAAGATGAGCGACATTGCCGAACGGGTGAAAAAGATTGTGATCGAGCATCTCGGCGTTGACGAGGCCAAGGTCACCGAGACAGCCAATTTCATCGACGATCTGGGCGCCGACAGCTTGGACACGGTCGAGCTGGTAATGGCGTTCGAAGAGGAATTCAGCTGCGAAATTCCAGATGACGCGGCAGAAAAGATCCAGACCGTCAAGGACGCGATCGACTTCATCAAATCGAAGGCCTCCTGAGGCTGAAAGGATGCGGCCGCCCGGGCGGCGGGCGGCCGCCTGTACCGTGGCAGCAGACTGACACGTCAGCATTGGGTCCGTGCAGCAAGTATCCGTCATTTAAACAGGACTGAAGGGTTGTCATGCGCCGAGTCGTCGTCACCGGAATGGGCATCGTCTCGCCTTTGGGCGTGGGGGTGGAGCATGTCTGGAAGCGTCTGCTGAACGCAGAATCCGGCCTCAGCAGCATTAAATCCTGCGACGTCTCCGATTTGCCCTGCAAAGTCGCCGGCGAAGTGCCGCTGGGCGACACCGCATCCGGCAAGTTCAATGCCGACGATTATGTCAGTTCCAAAGACCAGAAGAAGATGGACCCCTTCATCATCATGGCGATGGCGGCGGCGCAATTCGCTGTCGCCGATTCCGGCTGGGTCGCGGATACGGAAGAGGACCAGGAGCGGACGGGCGTCATTATCGGTTCGGGTATCGGCGGTCTTCAGGGAATCTACGAGACATCGCTGATCCTGGCCGAGAAGGGGCCGCGCCGCGTCAGCCCGTTCTTCATTCCCTCTTGCCTGATCAACCTTGCCTCGGGCCATGTCTCCATCAAATACGGCTTCAAGGGACCAAATCATTCGGTCGTGACGGCCTGCGCCACCGGCAGCCATGCCATTGGCGATGCCGCCCGGCTGATCGCCCTCGATGATGCGGATGTCATGGTCGCCGGCGGTGCCGAATCGACCATCTGCCGGATCGGCATTGCCGGGTTTGCTGCCGCTCGCGCACTCTCCACCAGTTATAACGAGACACCGACCGAGGCATCGCGTCCCTGGGACAAAGGCCGTGACGGCTTCGTCATGGGCGAGGGCGCAGGTGTGGTGATCCTGGAAGAATACGAGCATGCGAAGAAGCGCGGCGCGAAGATCTATGCCGAATTGGTCGGCTATGGTCTCAGCGGCGATGCCTATCACATCACGGCGCCCGCGGAAGATGGCAATGGCGGCTATCGCGCCATGGTCGCGGCCTTGAAGCGCGCGAAGATGAATACCGAAGACATCGACTATATCAACGCCCATGGCACCTCGACGCCGCTGGGAGATGAAATCGAGCTCGGCGCGGTGAAGCGCCTGTTCGGCGAGCATGCCTATAAGCTGACCATGTCGTCGACGAAATCGGCGATCGGTCACCTGCTGGGCGCTGCCGGCGCGGTCGAGGCGATCTTCTCGATTCTTGCTTTGCGTGATCAGGTCGCGCCCCCGACACTCAATCTCAATGATCCGTCTGAGGGCTGTGATATCGATCTTGCGCCAAAGCAAGCGAAGCCGCGGCCGATCCGGACGGTTTTGTCGAATTCCTTCGGCTTCGGCGGCACCAATGCGAGTCTGATTTTCGTCGGACCGCGCTGAGCGGCCATCGCCAGTACAGGCGCGGGCGAAAATGGGTTGGCGGCTTTTCAAGATATTCGTCACGGTTGTCGCATTGGCCCTGGTTGGTGCCGGCGTCTATGCCTATGTCCTCTGGACCGATTTCAATACCGGCGGGGCGCTGACTGAGGAAGCCGACGTCGTCATCCCCAAGGGTACGCGGATATCGGCCATCGCCGAACTCCTGACCGAGGCCAAGGTCATCGACAATCCGCTGGCCTTCGAGATCGGCGTCCGCCTGACTTCCGGCGGCATGGCCCTGAAAGCCGGCGAATATGAGTTTCCCGCCGGCATCAGCCCCCGCACGGTGATGCGCCTGATGATCGACGGCAAGGTCGTGCAGCACAAGGTCACGATTCCCGAAGGCCTGACCGTCGCCGAAATTCTCGATCTGCTGAAGACGACACCGTTGCTGGATGGCGATGTGCCGACGGCACCCGCGGAGGGCACCCTCCTGCCGGAGACCTATCTCTATCTGCGCGACGATACGCGGGCTGGCTTGGTCGAACGCATGCAGCGCGACATGGAGACGCTCCTGAAAAAGCTGTGGGCGGACCGGGACCAGACCATTCCCCTGACCAAGCCCGAGGAAGCCGTGATCCTTGCCTCGGTGGTGGAAAAGGAAACCGGCCGCAAGGACGAACGGGCCCATGTCGCATCGGTCTTCTATAACCGCATGGAAAAGGGCATGCCCCTGCAATCCGATCCGACCGTGATCTTCGCTTTGACCAATGGCGAAAAGCACCTGGATCGCGCGCTGACCATGAGCGATCTGAAGACCGCCAGCCCTTATAACACCTATCTCAATGCCGGCCTGCCGCCGACACCGATCGCCAATCCCGGCATCGAGGCGCTGAAGGCGGTGTTGCATCCGATCAAGAGCAAGGATCTCTATTTCGTCGCCGATGGCACCGGCGGCCATGCCTTTGCCGCAACGCTCGATGAGCACAACAAGAATGTCGCCAACTGGCGCAAGTCGCAAAAGGCGGCAACCGGAAACTGATCGCCGAAGGCGGGTCGAACGATATCGCCGCTTCCCGCACGTTTCCGCCGTTATCTCTCCCTTCGCTAGTCCTTCTTCGGCAGTCTCGCCAGCAGCGGGTCCATCAGGGCTGGCGTCATCAATCCGATGAGCCAAGCAAGCATGGATGTCTGCCAGGGAAAGGCGATGCGGGCCCGGTTATGTGCCAAACCATCGCGGATGATGCGCGCCGCTTTCTCGGCCGACATCAGGAAAGGCATGGGAAAATCATTGGCATCCGTTATCCGGCTTTTGACAAAACCCGGCATGGCCACATTGACGGCGACACCTTGCGCGGCCATCTGTCCACGCAACGCCTCGCCCCAGGCCTTGACGGCGGCCTTGCTGGCACAATAGGCCGGGGCTCCGGGAAGGCCGCGATATCCGGCCAGGGAAGACATGATGGCAAGTTGACCTCGCCGACGCGCCGCCATGCGCGGCAGCAAGGGCAGAACCGTATTGAGAACGCCGTCGATATTGACCTGGAAGATCGCCCGTGTTTGCTCTTCGCTTTCATTGCCGTCATGCGTGCCACCGGAAATGCCGGCATTGGCAATCGCCAGATCCAGCGGCATGGCCGTGTCCACTTCCTCGATCCAGGCGGCCATTGCAAGCCGGTCGGTTACATCCAACACGGCAGTTGCCACCTCGGCCCCGGCATCCCGGCAGGCGGTTGCGATGGCATCGAGCCGCGGCGCAGACCGCCCGCTGAGAAACAATTTGCGTCCCGGACCGGCATATATCTGCGCCAAAGCAGCACCGAGGCCGGAACTGGCACCGGTGATCAGGACATGCTTCGGGTTTTGCATGATGTGTTGTTCCCATTGAAATATTGCAGTTTTGCACCCAAGCGTTCCGGGCCGATGCTCCGGCATGGCTGCCGGCCATTTCTTGGCCGATCGCTTGCCAGTATTGTCGCCATCGTTGATGATAGCCTGCATCACCGCATGAGTCGCTTGGCCACTCAACTTTGGCGGCCGGATGTGAAGACTGCATGCAATGAAAGGAACAATTCGTGGCAATTGCCAGCATGACCGGGTTCGCCCGCCTGGACGGGTCTATCGAGAACTTTTCCTGGACGTGGGAATTGAAGAGCGTCAACGGCCGCAATCTCGATATACGCTGCCGCCTGCCATCCAGCTTCGAGAGTCTGGAGGCGGCGATCCGCACTGCCGCCGGGGAGCGATTGAAGCGCGGCAATGTCAATGTGCAGCTCAATGTCGATGATCATGCCAAGGTTGGCACCTTTCGCCTGAACGAAGCGGCGCTGTCCCAGATCGAAGAGCTGATGCGCCAGCTCGGCAAGCGCCTCAATGCCGCGCCGCCGCGCCTGGATGGCGTATTGGCCCTGCGCGGCGTTGTCGATATTGAGGATTCCAGCCCCTCTCCGGAAACGACCGAGCTGCGCCTGCAGGCCTTGCGGCAGAGCCTGGCACAGGCCCTCGATCACTTGCATGACATGCGGCAGGTTGAGGGCGCCCGTCTGTCCGAGCTGATTGCCGGCCATTTGACGGAGATTGAGCGTCTGCGCGTGGCCGCCGGCAAGATCGCGGCGACCCAGCCTGAGGCTTTGCGCCAAAAGTTGCTGCAACAGCTGAACAGTTTGCTGAGCGATGCCGGATCGTCATCGACGCTCAGCGAGGAGCGCTTCGCCCAGGAAGTCCTGCTGCTGGTGGCAAAGGCCGATGTGCGCGAAGAGCTGGACCGGTTGGCAGCGCATGTCATGGCGGCGCGTGACTTGGTCGCCGCTGGCGGGCCGATCGGCCGCAAGCTCGATTTCCTGTGTCAGGAATTCAATCGGGAAGCCAATACGCTCTGCTCGAAGGCGGCGGACCTTGCCTTGACCAATATCGGGATCGAGCTTAAGGCCGCCATCGAGCAGTTGCGTGAACAGATTCAAAATATCGAGTAGCGGATTTCGACAATGGCAGAGACGCGCGAGCCACAAGGCGGATTCATCGATGTACATCGGCGGGGATTGATGCTGGTTCTGTCCTCCCCATCGGGGGCGGGCAAGACGACGATTTCGCGCAAATTGCTGCATCTCGAACCGGATCTGGCCATGTCGGTTTCGGCCACGACCCGTCCCAAGCGGCCGGGCGAAGCCGCCGGTGTTGACTATCATTTCGTCGATGCGACGGAATTCAACCTGATGATCAATCGCGGTGAATTCCTCGAATATGCCAAGGTCTTCGATAATTACTACGGGACGCCGCGACAAGCGGTAGAGGCGGCACTCGCCAAGGGCTCCGATGTGCTGTTCGATATCGATTGGCAAGGAACACAGCAATTGGCCCAGGCTGCCAGAGAGGATCTCGTCAGTGTCTTCATCCTGCCGCCAACCACGCATGCCTTGGAGCAGCGGTTGCGGACCAGGGCACAGGATAGTGCCGATGTGGTGGCGCATCGCATGTCAAAGGCCGCCGATGAGATGAGTCACTGGGCGGAATACGACTACATCGTCATCAACCAGGATATTGAAAGCAGCGTCGCGCGCGTCCGCGCAATCCTGATAGCCGAGCGGTTGAAGCGGCAACGACAGATCGGCCTGGCCGAATTCGTCAAAGGTTTGCGCGAGGGCCGTTAACCATAGCGACCGCTACAAGCGGTCTCAGGCGCCGCTGGGGCCGACTGCATGACCGGATGGCCGATGATGTTCCAGATGCCGGGCGAGGGCGCAGAATTGCTCGATGCTGAGTTCCTCGGCGCGGGCCGTCGGCGGGATCGACAGGCCCGTCAGCACCGCTTCGGCGTCGCTGAAGAGGGTACGCAAGGACTGTCGCAGCATCTTGCGGCGTTGCCCGAAGGCCGCCTGGGTGACGCGTTCCAGATCCCGCTGGCGCGCCGGGAAGGCGGGGCTGGGACGGGGTATCAGCTGGACGATGCTGGAGGTCACTTTCGGCGGCGGCGTGAAGGCGCGTGGCGGGACATCGAACAACCGCCGTGGCTCGGCCAGCCATTGCGTCAATATGCTGAGGCGGCCGTAATCCTTGCTGCGCGGCTTCGCAACCAGGCGTTCCGCCACTTCCTTCTGGAACATCAAGGTCATCGACTGAAAAGCGGTTGCCTGCGAGAGCCAGCCGATCAACAGGGGGGTGGCGATGTTATAGGGCAGGTTGGCCACGATCCGGCGTGGCGCCTGCCCCAGTTTGGCAAGATCCGTCGCCAGGGCATCCCCGGCAATGACGCGTAGTCTTTCGGGATAAGCCCCGGCAATGTCCGCCAAGGCCGCCAGGCATCTGTCGTCCCGTTCGATGGCGATGACCTCTCGTGCACCGTGCAACAGCAGCGCACGCGTCAAGCCGCCGGGGCCAGGACCGATTTCGATGACCGTACCGGCAGTAAGATCGCCGGCGGCACGGGCGATCCGGCCGGTGAGATTGAGATCCAGCAGAAAATTCTGGCCAAGCGATTTCCTTGCGGCGAGGCCATATCGATCGATGACCTCACGAAGTGGCGGCAGGATCTCCGGGTCGCTCATGGCGCGGCGACCGGCCGCTACATCCGGATATCGACAACGGCCGAACGGCGTAAGTCGCTGAGATAACCGCGCGCCAGGGTCTCCATGCGCTGTCTGCCGAGACGATCGGCAATGGCCACCCGCGACAGGGCGCTGTTCTCTTGCCGGCTGCAGATGACGTAGATGCCGACACCTTGACCCGTGCGGATCGGCGCTGTTGCCACGCCGATCGGTTGGTTGATGGCGGCAGCCTGAACTTCCGGCGTGAGCTCGTTGACCGAAACCGAGCCGAGATCGCTATAGACGCCGGGCGCCGCGTCGGCCGATGCGGCCTCCACGTTGCTGCAGCTTTGGATCTTCGCCGCCACGGCTCTCGCCGCATTGTCCGCTTTGGTGACCTCGCTATCGGCGGCATTTTCCGGCAAGGCCCAGAGGACGCGTTTCAAGGTGATATTGCCGGCAACCGCCTCGCCGCCGCTGGCGGGCCGCGTCGCCTTGACGATGCCAAGATAATATCCGCCGATACCGTGGACCGGGCCGATCAGCTGATTGACCGGGGTGGTCTTCACCAGGCTGGCAACGGCCGGCTCCATCTGGTCGAGCCGTACCCAGCCTTGATCGCCGCCCTGGTCCGCCGATTGATCCTGGGAAAACTGATTGGCGAGAGAGCCGAAATCCGCCCCGTCATGGATTTGGTCGGCCAGACGCTGGGCCGATGCGGCGACCGAGGAATCCTGGCTCGGACTATCGACGGACAGGTATATTTGCAGGAGCCGATATTCCGATTGTCCTTGTGTCGCCCTGATGCGGGCGATCTCGTCGTCGATTTCCTCGTCGGTGATCTTGACCGATGAGCGCAGCTTGGTCGAAACGAGTCGCACCCAGCTGATATCGGACTTGATCTGCTCCGACAAAGCCGACATCAGAATTCCCGCTGTATTTAGCTGGCTCTGCAACTGGTCCCTGGTGAGACCGTTGCGTTGGGCAATACGGGTGATCTGCTGATCCACCTCTTCGTTGGTGACGCTGACATCGGCTCTCTTTGCCTCTTGAAGCTTGAGATGCTCATCGATCAGCTGGCGCATCACCTGCGGCAACAGGCGCCGTTCAACCTCTGGCGTATCGTTGAGCTTGGCCGACAACATGGCGATACGCATCCGCATCAACAGGTCGAGTTGCGTGATGATATCATCATTCACGACCGCAGCGATCTTCAACTCATCCTGGGCCGGTGCGGGGAGGGGCCAAGTTACGGCGCTGCCGCCAATCGCCAGAGCTAGAAAGGCAGCACGCCAGAATCGCATCGAAATCATCATTGTCACGTCATACTATCCAATTTGGTCAATACTGTGACCGCAGCCACCCCCGGGATCGGCAACGTCATATTCCGGTTTTCAGTGCGCCGAGATTCTTGAACGTTACCGAGAAGAATCCGGAAAACTTGCCTTCGGTCGTTTCGGAACTATCGCTCGGATCATAATAGACACTGAGTGACATGCCAAAGCACTCGTCGAGGTAGTTCAGAATGCCGCCGATTTGCGATATTTCACTTTGCTCGAGATCATAAGTGGAACTGGTGCCGAGCGACCAATATTGGCCAAATTTGCTGTTCACGCCCAGGCTAACGAATTCCCTGCGGTTACTCGTATCATTGTTGTTGTTGGTAAGGTCGATATCCTGAGCGTTGTTCAGCTCGATATAACTCACACTGACATTGAATTCCTGCGGACCGGCAGTTACCAAAGCTTCCTGACGTTTTAATGACTCATCGTTGACGTCGTAGCGGAAGCGATAGCTGAGGTCGAGATATTGATTGGGCGACAACGTGGCGCGTCCGACGATGTCCGTGAAGTCGGTGTCGATGCCGGTTCCCGTCAGGTCCTGATCGCGATCGCCGCGCGTGAATTGGTAGCTTTGGCCGAGGAAGACGTTTGCCTGGCCGCCGCTCGCCAGATAGCCTGTCCAGTTGAGGCCGTAGGTCGCGCGCGAGCCGGTATCGTAGCGGTCCAGCCCGACGAAGCGGTTGGCGGAAAAGAGGCGCGTATCGTCGAGGTCGAAAAAGCGGCTGTCGTTATTCGCGATCTTGTTGGAATTGCCCCAGTCGGGAGCGCCGACCAGTTGAACGATCGGTTCGATCACCTGGCTGAAGCTCTCACTGGCGCGCACAAAGGGGTAGCGCCAGGTAAATGACGCCTTCGGCACGACACGGCCCTTGACGCCCGAGAACGATGTATCCGCCTCGTTATGCTCGTTGAAGTTCGGGTCAATGTCGTTTGCCGCGTAAAGCGCGGTATCCAGCGAAACGGTCAGTTTGTAAATGTCACCAAACGGGCTGGTGTAAGGCAAGGTAAATGACGGGCTGGCAGCGATACGATACTGATCTCCGTCCTGGCGGCGGAGGATATTCATCGTGTCGAAATCAACCGCCCAGGTCGAGTCGGCCCAGCCGGGCTCGCTGAGGAAATTGTAGTCCAGCTTTGGCGTGACGAAGGGCGCATCGTTGTTGTTGAGATTCGTCCTGGTGCTTTGGAAGGCATAAGCCCAGGCGGAGGCGTAGGAGCGGCCGAAGAATCCTTCCGTATACGCCTGATCCTGCAACCAGCGGGCGGAACCGAGATGGTAGCGGCGCAGATAGTCCTTGTCGGTGACGACCTTGAAATCGAAGCCGGCGCGCCAATCCTCATTCAAATTGAAAAGGCCGTCGCCCTGCAGATGTCCACGGAAGGCGTCCTTCACCACGCCACCATTATCCGAATCCACCGGCCGGTCTTCGACGGTCATCGAACCGCCGAGCGAGAAATTGCCATCTTCGATCCGCTGCCGGTAGAGCAGCATCCCGACGGCCCCCGGATTTTTTTCCGGATTGCCGCCATAGCGGAAAATCGGCGTGATCGTGAGATCCTTGTCATCGCCGAGCGTTAGGAAGTAAGGCTGCCGAAGCTGAAAGCCGCCCTTGCTGGAATAGGAAAAGCCCGGCGTCAGGAGGCCTGATTGACGGTCGACGCCGATATCCGGATGCCGGAACCAGGGTGTGTAAAAGACCGGCACCCCCCACATTTCCATCCAGGCATCATGATAGGTGATCGTCTGCTCATCCTCGTCGCGATAGGCATCCTTCGCCTTGATCTGCCAGAGCGGGGTCCGGGTGGGATCGGTCTGGCAGGGCAGGCACGGCGTATAGACCGCATGATGGAATTGCATATGCGTGTCGTCGGTCTTGGTCGCGGTATTCGCGGCCAGGCGCGATTTGTCGGCCATCAGGGCCCGGAAGCCTTCGAAGGCGCCATTGCTGAAATCGTCGCTGATATCGACATAGTCGCCGAACATGGTGTCGCCGGTCGGCTCCAGCACGGCGACATGCCCGGAGGCGGTGATGCGCTTGGTGCGTTCGTTATAGGCGACGGTGTCTGCAAAAGTGGTCTTGTCACCGCGGCGCACCTGCACATGCCCGCGCGCCACGTAGAGACCGAGATCCTGGTCATAACCGGCCTCATCGGCGATGAGATGAACCGTCTTGTCATCGTTGGCTTGCTGATTGGCCGGCTTGTCGGATTGGCCGCTGCCGGCAGGGGCCGGACCGGCATCTCCCGCAGCCTGGCCGCTATCGGCAATTTGCCGCATGCCGGCATATTGATTGCCGGCTGCCGTCTGGATGCTATCGGCGTCCGAGCCGTTATTGTCGTTGTCGCCCACAGCCTCCGATTGTTCGGTGCCGGCCGCCTGGCCTGTACTGGCCAGCGGCGATCCCGCAACGGTCTGCATGATACCCGACTGGCTCAGCGTGCGATCATCCGCTGGCGGTGCGGCCGGCAGGGGGACCGCCGGGGCGGGATCATTCGCGATCAAGCGAATCGTGTCGGACCGGGCCGGCTGGCCGGCGCCGCTGTCATCCGCGATATTTCCGTCTGGATCAGTATCAGCCTGGCCCGTAGCAGTTGGATCCGCACCGGCATTTTGGGCGTTCCGGCGCGCTTCCCAGGCGGGACGGCTCTGCGCGATCCATGCCTTCAGCCGCGCAGCGCTGTCCTCGTTGGAAACCTCGTTTCGGGGAGTGTCGTCACCCTGCTTGGCAACCGCTTTCGGCGCCGAAGCGGTTTTCGAATCCGCATGGGAAGCCGATGATCCGGACGGACCGCGGCTTTCGGCAAAGGCGGGGCGGATGCTGCCATCGAGGCCCAGCCACAATGCGCTCACCGACAAACCAAGCACGAATCCGGTCAGAATATTGCCGGTTAGCCAAGCCCGCATTGAATTGCTGTCCCTCATTCCCAAATCGGCACCCCCTATCGGTCGCAAGCCGATAAGAGATTCCCCCAAAATTCCCGATGCGACGGGTCCCGTTCACGCTCGCCGGCACCGCCCCCCGCCTCGGCCGCGCTAAAGTAACACGTTGACCTAATTCGTCCACTGATTTCATGGCGTTACGGGCGAGTCGCGCGATGTCAGGATAGGGCGCGGCAGGGGTGACTCGGCGGTGTCGACTATGCTATTGCTCAAGGCCGAGCAATATTCGAATATTCCCGTGCACGTTCATCAGACATTGCCCGCCCTAAACATCAAATCAGTGAGGATGAAATGAAGATCGCCTTTGCCAAGCCGGAATTGCCGGCGCAAGGAACCTTGGTGGCTGTGGTCGCCGAGCAGCGCAAGCTGGGGCAACTGGCGACGCAAATCGACAAAGCCGGCAAGGGGGCCCTCGCCCGGGCCCTGGCGGCAAGTCGTTTCAAGGGCAATGCAGACGAATTGCTGACCATCCTGGCCCCTGCCGGTACCGAAGCGGACCGCCTCGTCCTGGCCGGGCTTGGCGAGCCAGGGAAGCTTGATGCGCTGGTCGCACAGGCCATCGGCGGGCGCCTGATCGCAACGCTGAACGGGGCCGGCGAAAAGGAAGTGGCGATCCAAGTAGAGGTCCCCGAGGGTGCCCCGCTCAGCGAAGCGGCGCTGGCCGCACAGATCGCTTATGGGGCCCGCTTGCGGGCCTATCGGTTCGACAAATACCGCACCAAGGAAAAGCCCGAGCAGAAGCCGAGCCTGAAAAAGGTCACCATCATGACCAATGACCCGGCCGCCGCGAAAAAGCTCTTCGATCCGCTCGACAAAATTGCCGATGCGGTGGATTTCGCCCGCGATCTGGTCTCCGAACCGGGCAATGTCATCTATCCTGAAACGCTGGCGGAACAGGCGCGCAGCCTCAAGAGTTTCGGTGTCGAAATCGAGGTTCTCGGCGAAAGTGCCATGAAAAAGCTGGGCATGGGCGCCCTGATCGGGGTCGGCCAGGGCAGTGAGCGGGAAAGCCAGCTCGTCACCATGCGCTGGAACGGGGCCAAGGACAGCAAGCAGCGGCCCGTGGCACTTATCGGCAAGGGCGTCACTTTCGATACCGGCGGCATTTCTTTGAAGCCTGGTGCCGGCATGGAAGACATGAAGTGGGACATGGGCGGCTCGGCGGCGGTGATCGGCGCCATGCGGGCCCTGGCGGCACGCAAGGCCAAGGCCAATGTCGTCGGCATCGTCGGCCTGGTCGAGAACATGCCGTCCGGCAAGGCGCAGCGTCCGGGCGATATCGTCACCTCGATGTCGGGCCAGACCATCGAAGTCCTCAATACCGATGCGGAAGGCCGCCTGGTTCTGTGCGATGCCATGTGGTACGCGCAGGAGCAATATAAACCCCAGGTGATGATCGATCTTGCCACCTTGACGGGCGCGATCCTCATTGCGCTCGGCAACTACCAGGCCGGCATGTTCGCCAATGACGATGCGCTGGCGGAGCAATTGAGCGCCGCCGGCAAGGTGACCGGCGAATTGCTCTGGCGCATGCCGCTGGCGCAAGCCTATGACCGCATGATGGATTCACCGGCCGCCGATATGAAAAACATCAGCGGCAGCCGCAATGCCGGCAGCGTCACCGCGGCCCAGTTCCTGCAACGTTTCGTGCAGAAGGGCGTCGCCTGGGCGCATCTCGATATTGCCGGGATGGCCTGGGCGGACAAGGATCAGCCGACCTGTCCGAAGGGTGCGACGGCTTTTGGCGTCCGCCTGCTGGATCAGCTGATCGCGGCCAATTACGAAGACAAGTAACCGGGCGATGGCGGTGCCAGATCTGCGGTATCCGGGTAGCATTCCCAATGCCGGCGGCACCGTCGCTTTCTCAGGCTGATGCGAAACGTTGATGACTGAGATCCGCTTCTACCATCTGCAGCGGGCCAAGCTGGAAGATGTCCTGCCGACCCTTCTGGAACGAGCTTTCAGCCGCGGCGACCGCATCGTCGTGGCGGTCGGCTCGCCGGAACGGGCGGAAGCCTTGGCCGCCTTTCTTTGGACCTATAGGCCGGACAGTTTTCTGCCGCATGGCACGGCCAAGGATGGCGAGGCCGCAGCACAGCCGATCTATCTGACGCCCATCGAAGAAAATCCCAACCAGGCGACATTGCTGCTGCTGTGCGACGGTGCGAGCTATGTCGATCTCGGCCAATTCAAGCTTGTTTGCGAATTGTTCGACGGCAATGACGACGCCGCTTTGCGTGCTGCACGGATGAAGTGGCGCGATTACAAGGAGGCCGGCCATAGCCTCGTCTATTTCCAGCAGACCGAAGCGGGACGCTGGGAAGAAAAGGCACGCAGCTGATCGCCAGACGACCAATTATTGCAACGCATAAAGCCGGCATAAATCCCCTCGCCCATTCGCGGCGGGGTCATCTGCAAAAAATGCAGACCCGTCCGGGCCATGTTCGATCCTAGGATGAGCGCTCGATCGCGTTCATGACGGAGCGTTGCATGACGAAATGGATGGCGGCGCTTAGCGGCGTTCAGGGATGTGAATATTTCCGGCATGGGCAGCCATGCGGACCCGCCCGGTGGCGTCCATGGGGCCTGGCATACAGGCCATCGGCCCCGGTCGCCTGACACGCGAGACCACCAAGATTATGATGGAGGATGCTATGTCGCTTTTTCGAATCCCGTGCGGATTGATGAAATGACGGCAGTCCTGACCCCGGCCGAGGTCAAGGAATGGCGCCGTGGCGAGCGCGAGCGACTGATTTCGCTGCGCCTCAAACAATCGCCCGGCATGCGTGAAGAATGGACAGCCAAGATCACCGAAGCCCTGGAGGCGTTACTGATGGCGGCAAAGACGCCGATCAGTTTCTACTGGCCCTTCAAGGGTGAGCCGGATTTGCGGCCGCTGATGCGTAAGCTGGCTGCCGCCGGCAAGCAGCTCGCTCTGCCGGTCGTCGTCGCGCCACGCCAGCCGATGCAGTTCCGGCCGTGGACGCCGCGTTGCAAGATGGAGCCGGGAATCTTGGATATTCCCGTGCCAGCGACCGAGGAAACGGTGGTGCCGGGCTTGCTGCTGGCGCCGGTTGTCGGCTTCGATCCCCGGGGCTTTCGCCTGGGATATGGCGGCGGCTATTTCGACCGTACCTTGCCGCATATGCTGGGCGACCGGCAGGTCATCGGTGTCGGATATGATTGCGCCGAGATTGCCACCATTCATCCCCAGGGCCATGATATCCCGATGACCATGATCGTGACCCAGTCGGGCCGCGTGGTCGATTGACGGCGCGCCGCCATGGCTGACGACCCGCCGGAAGTCGCGTCACCGGTCTGTTATCTGCCGGAGGCCGAGGCCGCCTATGCCGGCTACCTGACGCCGGTGGAACTGGCTGGCCTGCTTCAACGATGGATGCGGATGGCAGGCGATCCGCAAATCGCCGCTGCACTGGCGGCCTTGATGACTGAAACGCCGCCGGTTGACATTGCCGCATTGCCATCCAAGCCCGTCGCGCCGGATCTCCTGCGCGCGGAAATGGTGGCAGCCTTGCCGAAGATCCGCGACGATCACTTGCATCGCAAGCTGCAGGCCGTGATCCTGAGATTCTGAACGAGCGCCTTGGCAGGATTGAACGGCGCTGCTATCGCTCGTCGCCACGTCATTTGCCGAGGGGAGGGAAGAGACCATGGGGAGCGGCCTGACAAGCGAGCGGCGCGGCGCCTTGCTCGAGCTAACGATCGATCGGCCGAAGGCCAATGCCATCGACAACGGCCTGAGCCGGGCCTTGGGAGAAGCCTTCATCCGCTACCGTGACGATCCGGATCTGCGCTGCTGCATCATCGGCGGTGCCGGCGATAAATTCTTTTCCGCCGGCTGGGATCTGAAGGCGGCGGCCGAAACCGGGTCCGGCGGGGAGAATTACGGTCCCGGCGGTTTCGCCGGCCTCACCGAGTTATTCGACCTCGACAAACCGGTCATTGCCGCGGTGAACGGCCTTGCCGTCGGCGGCGGGTTCGAACTGGCCTTGTCGGCCGATCTCATCATTGCCGCAGACCACGCGGCCTTCTTCCTGCCGGAAGCGCAGATCGGCCTCATGCCTGATGCAGGCGGGATCTTTCGTCTGCCCCGCCGTTTGCCGGAAGCGATCGCGCTGGAAGTCCTGCTGACGGGCCGGCGATTGAGTGCCGCAGAGGCTTTGCAATTCGGACTAGTCAACCAGGTCGTGTCCAGCGCCGAGCTGTGGGAGGCGGCACGCAATATGGCGACGCGCATTCTCGATTCGGCGCCTTTGGCGGCCATGGCGATCAAGCAAACACATCGTCTGACGCGGCAGCTCGATATTGCTGCGGCTTATGCAACGCTGCGCAGCGGCAAGGTGCCGGCTTATGATCGCCTGCGGCAGTCCGACGATTACTATGAAGGCGCACGGGCCTTTGCCGAGAAGCGCAAGCCGATCTGGAAGGGTGCCTGAAACGACGGAGCCCGGCTCGCCTGAGCCGGGCTCCGTCGATGAGATCCGTCAAGCCGCGTTACGCGAAACGGCCATGGCAATGCTTGTATTTCTTGCCGGAGCCGCAGGGACAGTCGGCATTGCGGCTCAGCTTCTTCCAGGTCGATGGATCATTGCGATCGATGCCGTCGCCCTGCGCCGCCGCCGAGGTTTTAGGCGGCGCCGGCGGCATCGTCTGTGCGGGTTCGGACGGGCTTTCGCTCTGCAGATCGTCCTGTGTGCGGATCTCTATATGGGCCAGTACCGAGGTAATCTGCTCGCGCAACCGGGCTAGCATCGCCTCGAACATTTCGAAGGCTTCGCGCTTATATTCGTTCAGCGGATCGCGCTGGCCATAGGCCCGCAAGCCGATGCCGTGGCGCAGATGGTCGAGCGCCAGCAGATGCTCTTTCCAATTCTGGTCGAGAAGCTGCAGCAAAAGCGACTTCTCCGCCATCCGCAATACGTCGGGGCCGAAATTGGCGGCCTTTTCGGCCATCTTGCGATCGGCATTATCCACCAGCCGGTCGCGGATCGCTTCGTTGGCAATGCCTTCTTCCTTGGCCCAATCGGCAAAAGGCAGGTCTAGGTTGAAAATGCGCAAGACCTCTTCATGCAGACCGGCCATATCCCATTGCTCGGCGAAGGCCTTTTCGGGAACATAACGGGCGACGAGGTCATCGATGACCTCATGGCGCATATCGGTAATCTCTTCCTTGAGATCTTCCGCCTGCATCAGGTCGCGGCGCTGTTCGTAGATGACCTTGCGCTGATCGTTCATCACGTTGTCGTATTTCACGACGTTTTTGCGGATATCGAAGTTACGCGCTTCAACCTTCTGCTGCGCCTTTTCCAGGGCCTTGTTGATCCACGGATGGACGATGGCTTCGCCTTCTTCCAGGCCGAGGCGCTTCAACATCGTATCCATGCGCTCGGAGCCGAAAATACGCATCAGATCGTCTTCCAGGGAGAGGAAGAAGCGCGAAGCACCGGGATCACCCTGACGGCCGGAACGGCCACGCAGCTGGTTGTCGATGCGGCGGCTCTCATGGCGTTCGGTGCCGATCACGAACAACCCGCCGGCATTGAGCGCCACCTCTTTCTTGGCGGCAACATCCGCCTTGATCTCGGCGATCTTCTTTTCGCGAGCCGCCTCGTCGGAAATGGTCGCCGTCTCGCGCTCGATCCGCATCTGCAGGTTGCCGCCGAGCTGAATGTCGGTGCCGCGGCCGGCCATGTTGGTGGCGATGACGACCGCACCCGGCACGCCAGCTTCGGCGACGATATAGGCTTCCTGCTCGTGGTACCGCGCATTCAACACCGCATGCGGGACGCCCTTCTTCTTCAGGAAGTCCGAGAGCAGTTCCGATTTCTCAATCGAGACCGTCCCGACCAGGACGGGCTGCTGCCGTTGCCGGCATTCTTCGACCAGTTCGGTAATCGCCTTGTATTTTTCCTTGGCGGTCCGATAGACCTGATCATGCTGGTCATCGCGCCTGACCGCCACGTTGGTCGGTATCTCGATCACGTCCAGGTTGTAGATCTCGGAAAATTCCGATGCCTCTGTCATGGCCGTACCGGTCATGCCGGCGAGCTTCGGGTAAAGGCGGAAATAGTTCTGGAAGGTGATCGAGGCGAGAGTCTGGTTCTCGTTCTGGATCGAGACGTTTTCCTTGGCCTCGAGCGCCTGGTGCAACCCTTCCGAATAACGCCGGCCTTCCATCATGCGGCCGGTGAATTCATCGATGATGACGACCTTGTCGTCCTTGACGATGTAATCGACGTCGCGCGTGAAAAGCTTGTGTGCACGCAGGCCTTGATTGACGTGATGCACCAGATTGATGTTGTGCAGATCGTAAAGCGAGCCCTGGTTCATCAAACCGGTGCCGCGCAGCAACTGCTCGATATGCTCGGTGCCTTCCTCCGTCAGGGTGACGTGGCGCGACTTCTCGTCTTTCTCGTAATCCGTCTCGGCCAGATGCGGAATGAGCTTGTCGACCTTCATATAGAGTTCGGAATTGTCCTCGGTCGGACCGGAAATGATCAGCGGCGTGCGCGCTTCGTCGATCAGAATCGAATCCACCTCGTCGACGATGGCATAACTGAAGGGCCGCTGAACCATGTCTTCCAGGCGGAACTTCATATTGTCGCGCAGATAGTCGAAGCCGAATTCGTTATTGGTGCCGTAAGTAATGTCGCAAGCATAGGCCTCGCGCCGCTCGCTATCGGTCAGGCCGTGCACGATGACGCCGACGCTGAGGCCGAGGAAGCGATAGATCCGCCCCATCCATTCGGCATCGCGCTTGGCCAGATAATCGTTGACGGTGACGACGTGAACGCCCTTGCTTTCCAGGGCGTTCAGATAAACTGCCAGGGTCGCGACCAGCGTCTTGCCTTCGCCGGTCTTCATCTCCGAGATCTTGCCTTGATGCAGGACGACACCGCCCATCAGCTGCACGTCATAATGACGCTGGCCCATGACGCGCAGGGCGCCTTCCCGTACGGTGGCGAAAGCGTCGGGCAGGATGTCGTCCAGATCTTCGCCCTTGGCCAGGCGCTCGCGCAGCCAGGCCGTGCGCGCCCTCAATTCGTCGTCGCTGAGCCCTTTGAGCGTCGGCTCCAGGGTGTTAATCTCGGCGACCGTCGCATTGAGGCCCTTGATAAAGCGATCACTGGCCGATCCGAAGATCCGCTTGGCAAGGGCGGAGAACATGTAGACCTCGATTTTCTCAGATTTTTCGTGATTCGATGCGGGAAACAGATAGGTCCGCTGCCTGCGACTGTCAACTTGAGCAATTTTGTGACAGGCTGGGGCCTTTCCGCTTGTACGCTGGCTTAGCCCGGGGCAAGATGCCGCCCGCCCGATCGCTGCGGTGGTCGCCTTGAAAATTCAATGTTTTTCAGGGGATAGGCTCATACCCATCGCCGAGGATCTGCATTTGACCATGTTTCATTCGACCCTGATCGCGAAAATTTGCCGCAAGACGCTGTTGACCACGCCGCTGGCCCTGAGCCTGGCCCTTTCGACAGCCTTGCTGCCGGGCGCTGTGAGCCAAGCGGATGATGTGAAGCCGGCCGCGCCGGCGGATGCGCCGGCTGCCGGCGCCGCAACCACGGATACCAAGCCGATCGATCCGAAGACGGTGGTGGCCAAGGTCAATGGCGAGGATATTACCCGTCAGGAAGTTATCGAGTCGGCCGACAGCCTGCCGCCGCAGATCAAGTCCAATATGGATATGGTGTTTCCGCAGCTCACCGAACGGCTGGTCGGCATGAAATTGCTCAGCGCCGAGGGGCGCGACCAGAAATTGCAGGATGATCCCGAAGTCAAGGCGATCATGGACAAGCTCGAGGATGAGGCCATTCGCCAGGTTCTGATCACCCGGCTCCTGAAGACGAAGGTGACCGATGACGCCATCAAGGCGAGATATCAGCAGGACCTGAAGGACCATCCGCCCCAGGACGAGGTCAAGGCGGCTCATATCCTGGTCAAGACCGAAGCCGAGGCCAATACCATCATCGCCCAGCTGAAGAAGGGCGCCGATTTCGCCAAACTGGCGAAAGATAAGTCGATCGACAAAGGCAGCGCCGTCAATGGCGGCGATCTCGGCTTCTTCACCAAGGAAATGATGGTGCCGGAATTTGCCGAGGCCGCCTTCAACATGAAGCCGGGCCAGTACAGCGACAAGCCGGTGAAAAGTCAGTTCGGCTGGCATGTGATCGAGGTCGAGGACCGCCGCCAGCAGACCCCGCCAACCCTGGAGGCGGAAAAGGATCAGATCCGTCAGTCGCTGTCGGAAGATGCCGTGCAGCAGGAAGTAAAGGATCTGCGCGCCAAGGCCAAGGTCGAGATCTTCAACGCGGACGGGACGCCGGTAAAGGCTCAGTAACCATCGGCTGACTCGACTGAAGATCTAAGGGGGGATCATCGCCATGGCTCATCAGGTGTCGCCGCTGGCGCCGAAATTGACGCCGGTCCTATCGCCGGTCGCCGGTGTCCGGCTGACCGGATATGAGTGCAATGTCCGCTATAAGGGGCGCCCGGATGTCATGCTGATGGAGCTGGCGCCGGGCAGCACCATCGCGGGCGTGCTGACCAAATCCCTGACCCGGTCGGCCCCTGTCGATCTTTGCCGCAAGAACCTGAAATCCGGCAAGGTGCGGGCCATCCTGGTCAATGCCGGCAATGCCAATGCTTTTACCGGCAAGGCCGGCATCCAATCGGTGGATCGCAGCGTCAAGGCGACGGCGGCGGCCCTGGGCTGCAAGCTCGGCGAGGTCTATATCGCCTCGACCGGCGTGATCGGCGAGCCGCTGGCGGATGACAAGATCACCAGCAAGCTGCCGGCCATCGTCAAAGCGTTGAAGCCGGATGCCTGGCCCGAAGCGGTGGCGGCGATCATGACCACCGATACCTTTCCCAAGCTGGCGACCAGGACGGCGACGATCGGCGGGGCGACCGTCACCATCAACGGCTTTTGCAAGGGGTCAGGCATGATCGCGCCGGACATGGCGACCATGCTGGCTTTCGTTGCGACCGATGCCAAGATACCGGCCGACATCCTGCAGGCACTGCTCAGCCGCGGTGCGGACCGTTCCTTCAACAGCATCACCGTCGACGGCGATACCTCGACGAGTGACACGCTGCTGCTGGTGGCGACCGGCCAGGGCCCGAAGCACCCCAAACCGGCCAGCGCCGGCGACCGGTTGCTGAAGGATTTCCGCGAGAAGCTGGAAGACCTGCTGCAGGACTTGGCGATCCAGGTGGTCAAGGACGGCGAGGGTGCCCAGAAACTGGTGACCATCGACATCACCGGTGCCGCCAGCGCCGCCGCTGCCCGGCGGATCGGTCTGGCGGTCGGTAATTCGCCGCTGGTGAAGACCGCCATTGCGGGTGAGGATGCCAATTGGGGGCGTATCGTCGCCGCCGTCGGCAAAGCCGGCGAAAAAGCCGACCGCGACAAGCTGTCGGTCAGCATTGGCGGCGTGGAGATTACCCGCAACGGCCAACGCCGCCCGGATTACGACGAAGTCCCGGTTGCCAAGCATATCAAGGGACAGGAAATTCACCTGGCCGTGGATGTCGGCGTCGGCACCGGCAAGGCGCGGATCTGGACCTGCGATCTCACGCATCGTTATATAGAGATCAATGCCGATTATCGCTCGTAACGCGAAAGCTCCGGAAACATGCCCTATGAGTCGCTGCGCGATTTTCTGAACCGGCTGGAAAAGGCCGGACAGTTGCGCCGCGTCTCGGTCCCGGTCGATCCGCATCTGGAGATGACGGAGATCCAGACCCGGCTTCTGGCGGAGCAGGGTCCGGCGGTGCTGTTCGAAAACCCGGTCGGCAAGGATGGGCGGCGCTATGACATGCCGGTGCTGGTCAATCTGTTCGGTACCGTCCAGCGTGTCGCATGGGGCATGAACCGCGAGCCTGCCGAATTGCGCCAAGTCGGCGAGACGCTGGCTTTCCTGAAGCAGCCGGAGCCGCCGGGTGGCTGGCGCGAGGCCCTGGATATGCTGCCGCTGCTGAAGACCGCCATGGCCATGCATCCGAAAACGGTCAGCTATGGGCCCTGTCAGGATGTCGTCGTCAAAGGCGACGACATCGATCTGACCAAGTTGCCGATCCAGGGCTGCTGGCCGGGCGAACCGGCACCGCTCATCACTTGGCCGCTGGTCGTGACCAAGGGGCCCGGCAAGCGCCGCGAAGACAATTACAATCTCGGCATCTACCGCATGCAGCTTCTGAACAAGAATCAGACGCTGATGCGCTGGCTGAAGCATCGCGGCGGCGCTTTGCACCACGCGCGCTGGAAAGCAGAAAAGCCGGAACCTTTGCCGGTGGCGGCGGTGATCGGCGCCGATCCCGGCACCATCCTGGCGGCGGTGACGCCGGTGCCGGAGACCGTCTCGGAATATCAATTCGCCGGCCTGCTGCGCGGGCGCAAAGTCGAACTGGTCGATTGCAAGACGGTGCCGCTGAAAGTGCCGGCCACGGCGGAAATCGTCCTGGAGGGCCATGTCTCGCTCAGCGACTACCGCGACGAAGGCCCCTATGGCGACCATACCGGCTATTACAATTCCATCGAGCAGTTTCCGGTCTTCACCGTCACAGCCGTCACCATGCGGCGCGATCCGATCTATCTGTCGACCTTCACCGGCCGCCCGCCCGATGAGCCCTCGATATTGGGCGAGGCGCTGAACGAGGTCTTCATTCCGCTGCTGACCCAGCAGTTTCCCGAGATCATCGATTTCTGGCTGCCGCCGGAAGGCTGCAGCTACCGGATCGCCGTCGTCTCGATGAAGAAGGCCTATCCCGGCCATGCCAAGCGCGTGATGATGGGCGTCTGGTCCTTCCTGCGCCAGTTCATGTACACGAAATTCGTCATCGTCGTGGATGACGACATCAATGCGCGCGATTGGAAGGATGTGATGTGGGCGATGTCGACTCGCATGGATCCGGCCCGCGACATCACCGTGATCGAGGGCACGCCGATCGACTATCTGGATTTCGCCTCGCCGGAAAGCGGCCTGGGCGGCAAGATCGGACTCGATGCCACCAATAAATGGCCGCCCGAGACCAAGCGCGACTGGGGCGAGAAGATTCGCATGTCCGACGAGATCGTCGACCTCGTCACCAATAAATGGTCGAGCTATGGCCTGCCCGGCAGCGGCAGGCCGATCTGGAAATAGGATGGCCTCCTATTGGCCGAATGCCTTGGCATAACTTTCGGGCTTGAAGCCGACCAGCAGCGATTTGCCCAGATCGAGGACCGGCCGTTTGATCATCGAGGGCTGCGCCATCATCAGGGTGATAGCCTTCTCGGCCGTCAGACCCTGCTTCTCTGCTTCCGGTAGATTGCGGAAGGTGGTGCCGGCACGGTTGAGCAGCACCTCCCAGCCAAGCGCCTTCACCCAGGCCTGCAAGCGATCGCGCGTAATGCCGGCAATCTTGTAGTCGTGGAAGCTGTAATCGATGCCCTGCGCATCGAGCCAGGTCCGCGCCTTCTTCATGGTGTCGCAGTTTTTGATGCCGTAGATGGTGATGGTCATTCCGGGTCAGAGCCCCCTGCAGTTGTCGTTGTCATTTGCCCGGTCCGATCCGGCTGGGTTCTTGGGCCCGCGGATCTAATCATCCGCCTCTGACCGGTCCAGCAACTTGTACAGCTTCACGGAATCTTCGTGATAACCCTGGCGGGCATAGAACCGGCGGCCATGCTGATTGCTGGCGAAGACGTCCAGGCTGATGCAGCGGTAGCGGCGCTGCCTTGCCCAATCCTCGGCCGCTTCCATCAGGCGGCTGGCGATACCGCGTCCCTCCGCGGCCGCCGTGACGGCGAGCATGGCGACATAGGCGGCGGCTTCGCCCGTCACCGGATCGGGCGCAGTCTCCAGATGGATGAAGCCCAGCTTCTGATCATCGTCTGACATCGCGATCATGGTCGCCGTGTCCGCTGCGGAGATCGCGATGGCCTCGCGTATGTAGCGATCCTGAAATCGCCGGATCTCTTCGGGGCTGCGGCCGGTCAATCGGCCGACATCGGCAAGACGCGGCGATAAGCCGAAGATGAAGGCATGATCGTCAGCGACTGCCGGACGGATGCGGATCGTCGAGATCGACATGGTCACTCTCCGTGCGGCGGTCATCTCCGCCAATGAAAAAGGCCGGCGTCTCCGCGCCGGCCTCCGATCTGCTGGAAAACGCGGCGCTTACTTGAAGATCACCTTGGCGATTTCATAGCTTTTCGAACCGCCCGGCGTGGAGACCTCGACGGAATCACCGACGGATTTGCCGACCAGCGCCCGCGCCAGCGGCGCGGTGATCGCCAGGCGTTTCGCCTTGATATCGGCCTCGTCCTCACCGACGATCTGATAGACCGCCTTTTCATCGGTATCTTCGTCGATCAGCGTGACGGTCGCACCGAACTTGACCTGCTTCCCGGTCAGCTTCGATACATCGATAATTTCGGCGCGGCTAATCTTGTCTTCAAGTTCCATCACCCGGCCTTCGATAAAGCTCTGGCGTTCACGCGCCGCGTGATACTCGGCATTTTCGCTGAGATCGCCATGCTCGCGCGCTTCGGCGATGGCGCGGATGATCGCTGGCCGCTCAACCGATTTCAGGTGCCTCAACTCATCTTCCAGACGGACAAACCCATCGGCCGTCATCGGGATTTTCGACATCTTTTCAGACCCAAAACAGCAAAATAAACCCCTCGGGTGCCGTCTGGCCTTCTACCAAGCCAGACCTCACCCGATGGGCCGGAAAAGGGTGAACAATCAATAGCTTAACAGATCACCCCGGCTGCAAACAGATCGCCCTGGATCTCAGGACGCCTGTTTAAAGTACGACTGAAGGGGCGCAACTTCAAGATCCCCACTGGCCAATGCACCGATCGCCGACACCGCGGCCAGGATACCCGACAGGGTGGTGTAGTAGGGAATGTTCCCCATCAGCGCGGTGCGACGGATATCGAAGCCGTCATGGATCGCCTTGGCGCCGCTCACGGTGTTGAGCACCAGCTTAATCTCACCCCGCTGCATCGCCTCGACGATATGCGGGCTGCCCTGATGCACCTTGTTGATGGCGCGCACGCCCAGGCCGTGATTGCGCAGGAAGGCCGCCGTGCCCGGGCTCGCCAACACGTCGAAGCCCATTTCCAGCAGCTTCTTCACCGCCGGGATGACGGCAGTCTTGTCCTTGTCCTTGACCGAGATGAAGACGCCGCCATTATGCGGCAGCATCAGCCCGGCGCCCATCTGCGCCTTGAGGAAGGCGCGGGGGAAATCGCGGTCGAGGCCCATGACCTCGCCGGTGGATTTCATTTCCGGACCCAGGATGATATCGACGCCGGGAAAGCGGGCGAAGGGAAAGACCGCCTCTTTGACGGCGACGTGATGGCGGGCGGTGGCGTTCAGATCGAAAGCCGACAGCTTCTCGCCGGCCATGACGCGGGCGGCGATCTTGGCGATCGGCGTACCGGTCGCCTTGGCCACGAAAGGCACGGTGCGGCTGGCGCGGGGATTAACCTCCAGCACATAGATATCGCCGTCCTTGACGGCGAATTGCACATTCATCAGCCCGACCACATTGAGGCCGCGCGCCAGAGCCTCCGATTGCCGGCGGATCTCGGCGATGACGCTGAGCGACAGCGTGTGCGGCGGCAGGGCGCAGGCGGAATCGCCGGAATGAATGCCGGCCTCCTCGATATGCTCCATGATGCCGGCGACATGTACGGCGCTGCCGTCGCAGAGCGCATCGACATCGACCTCGATCGCATCCTGCAGATAGGAATCGATCAGCACGGGATTCTCGCCGGATGCCTGGACTGCCCGCCGCATATAGCGGCGCAAGCCCGCCGGTTCATGCACGATCTCCATGGCGCGGCCACCCAGGACATAAGAGGGCCGGATCACCACCGGATAGCCGATGCGCTCGGCAATGCGCTCCGCTTCCTCCGGCGAGCGCGCGATCCCGTTGGCCGGCTGGCGCAGATCGAGCTTGTGCAGCAATTGCTGGAAGCGTTCGCGGTCCTCGGCGAGATCGATCGCATCGGGCGAGGTCCCGAGGATGGGGATGCCGGCCTGCTCCAAAGCATGGGCCAGTTTCAGCGGCGTCTGCCCGCCGAACTGGACGATGACACCAAGCAGCTTGCCGGTGCGCTGTTCGACCCGCGCGAGCTCGATCACGTCTTCCGCCGTCAGCGGCTCGAAATAGAGCCGGTCGGAGGTATCGTAATCGGTCGAGACGGTTTCCGGGTTGCAATTGACCATGATGGTCTCGTGACCGGCAGCCTTCAGCGCATAGGCGGCATGAACGCAGCAATAGTCGAATTCGATGCCCTGGCCGATCCGGTTCGGCCCGCCGCCCAGAATGATGACCTTGTCGCGCGTGCTGGGATCGGCTTCGCATTCAGCCGCCTCGATGCCGTCGCCCTCATAGCAGGAATACATATAGGGCGTCGCCGAGGCGAATTCGGCGGCGCAGGTATCGATCCTTTTATAGACCGGCCGCACGTCCAGCCTGTGGCGATGCGCCGTCACCTCATCCGCCTTGCGCCCGGTGAGCTTGCCCAGCCTTGCATCGGAGAAGCCCATCTTCTTGATGCGCAGCATGGCGGCCTTGCTAGCCGGCAGGCCATGGGCACGGATCTCGGCTTCCACCGAAACGATATCGGCGATCTGGCGCACGAACCAGGGATCGTATTTGCTGACCTCGCAGATTTCCATGACGCTCAGGCCGCGGCGCAGGGCCTCGGCGATGACCAGCAGCCGGTCGGGCGTTGCCTTGGCGAGCTGGGCACGGATCTCGGCCTTGTCTTCGCCAAGCTCGACCTCATCGAATCCGGTCAGGCCGGTCTCCATGGACCGCAGGGCCTTCTGCACCGATTCCTGGAAGCTGCGGCCGATCGCCATGGCCTCGCCCACCGATTTCATCGAAGTCGAGAGCACCGCTTCGGCGCCGGGGAATTTCTCGAAGGTGAAGCGTGGCATCTTGGTGACGACATAATCGATGGTCGGTTCGAAGGAAGCCGGCGTGACCCGGGTGATGTCGTTATTCAGTTCGTCCAGCGTATAGCCGCAAGCGAGCTTCGCCGCGATCTTGGCGATGGGGAAGCCGGTCGCTTTCGAGGCCAGAGCGGAAGAGCGCGAGACGCGCGGATTCATCTCGATCACGACCAGACGGCCGGTTTCCGGATGCACGGCGAATTGCACATTGGAGCCCCCGGTATCGACCCCGATCTCGCGCAGCACCGCGATCGAGGCGTTGCGCATCAGCTGATATTCCTTGTCGGTCAAGGTCAAAGCCGGGGCAACGGTGATGGAATCACCGGTATGGACGCCCATCGGGTCGATATTCTCGATCGAGCAGATGATGATGCAGTTATCGGCGCGGTCACGTACGACCTCCATCTCATATTCCTTCCAGCCGAGCACCGATTCCTCGACCAGGACTTCGCCGACCGGTGAGGCCTTCAGCCCGCCTTCGACGATACGGATGAAGTCTTCGCGGCTATTGGCGATGCCGCCGCCCGTGCCGCCCAGCGTGAAGGAGGGACGGATGATTGCCGGCAGCCCGACCAGCGCCAGCACATCCAGGGCTTCCTCCAAGGTAGCGACGAGATCGCCCTTGGGGCTAGCCAGACCGATGCGATCCATCGCCTGGCGGAACAGCAACCGGTCTTCCGCCATGTCGATCGCCTTGGCATCGGCGCCGATCATCTCGACACCGAGTTCGGCAAGCTTGCCGGATTTATGCAGCGATAAAGCGGTGTTCAGGGCCGTCTGACCGCCCATGGTGGGCAGCAAGGCATCCGGCCGTTCCTTCTCGATGATCTTGGCCACGACATCGGGCGTGATCGGCTCGACATAGGTGGCATCGGCCAAGTCCGGGTCAGTCATGATGGTCGCCGGATTGGAATTGACGAGGATCACGCGATAGCCTTCCTCGCGCAACGCCTTACAGGCCTGGGCGCCGGAATAATCGAATTCACAGGCTTGCCCGATGACGATCGGCCCCGCGCCGATGATCATGATCGATTTGATGTCAGTGCGTTTGGGCATCGGTCATACTCGCCTTATCAAGAGCGCCCCGGAGGCGCAGAAGCACGCCATCCGGATTTTGCAGGATTTCGTTGTTCCAGAAGCGGATCACTTTATGTCCGCGAGCGTTCAGCCAAGCTGTCCGAGTGTCATCATGTATCGTTGCGATCGCATGCTGACCGCCATCGACTTCGATGATCAGATTTGCAGCCGGGCAGAAGAAATCGACGACATATGGGCCGATCGGCGCCTGACGCCGGAAGCGATGGCCGTTGAGCTGCTTCAGCCGCAGCAGCGACCAAAGCTTTTTTTCTGCATCGGTCGGGTTCTTACGCAGGTTGCGAGCGCGTTCCGAGGGCATGCATTACCCCCCGCCCCGACCCTCCCCCGCAAGGGGGGAGGGGGTTCTCGGTGATCCCTTATTCCCTCCCCCCTTGCGGGGGAGGGTTAGGGTGGGGGGATTGCTCCCAGCTGCACATTCAGCCGGCAAGTTTCGCACCTGTCTTGTGCTGCGAGACTTTTTCCACGAAGCGGTGGAAGAGGTAGTGGCTGTCTTCGGGGCCGGGTGAGGCTTCGGGGTGGTACTGCACCGAGAAGACCGGTTTGCCGACCAGTTCCAGACCTTCGACCGAGCCGTCGAACAGCGATTGATGCGTGATGCGGACGTTTTTCGGCAGGCTTTCCGCCATCACCTGGAAGCCATGATTCTGGCTGGTGATCTCAACCTTGCCGGTGTCCAGATCCTTGACCGGGTGGTTGGCGCCGCGATGGCCGCGAGCCATCTTCTCGGTCTTCCCGCCCAAGGCCAAAGCCAGCATCTGGTGGCCGAGGCAGATGCCGAAGACCGGCAGGCCCTGATCGATCAGATCGCGGATGACCGGCACCGCATAGGCGCCGGTCGCCGCCGGATCGCCGGGACCGTTGGAAAGGAAGACGCCGTCGGGGCGATGGCGCAGGACATCGGCGGTGCTGGCACCCGCCGGGACCACGGTGACGGCGCAGCCGGCCGCCGCGAGACAGCGCAGGATGTTGCGCTTGGCGCCGTAATCGATCGCCACGATGCGGTAGCTCGGCGCCGTCTGGCGGCCATAGCCGCGGCCGAGCGTCCAGGTCGTCTCATCCCAGTTGAAGGTCTGGCGGCAGGTGACGTCCTTGGCGAGATCCATGCCGTCGAGGCCCGGCCAGGCCTGGGCTTCGGCAATCAGCGCAGGGATATCGAATTTTCCGTCCGGGCTATGGACCAGCACGCCATTGGGCGCGCCGCCGTCGCGGATGCGCCGGGTCAGCTTGCGGGTATCGACGCCGGCGATACCCGGCAGATTGTGGCTCTTCAGCCAGGCATCGAAATGCTGTGCCGCGCGCCAGTTGCTGGGCTGGGTGATGTCGGCCGCGAGCACGCAGCCGCGCGCCGCCGGGGTGGCGGTTTCGATATCCTCGGCATTGGCGCCGACATTGCCGATATGGGGGAAGGTGAAATTGATGATCTGACCGGCATAAGAGGGATCGGTCATGATCTCCTGGTAACCGGTCATCGCGGTGTTGAAGCAGACCTCGCCCACCGCCGAACCGGCGGCGCCGAGACCGTGCCCCTTGAGCACAGTTCCATCCGCCAGAACCAGGAGAGCCGTATGCAGGGGCGCATCAAGCGGTTTCGGCGCGAGGTCTTGGGGGCCAGTGCTGGTCATCGGGAGGATCCGTTTTGCTTGGGGTTCTGCCGAGAGGGGCTGCAGAGCGGCCGCTGCCGCCGGTGAGACTGCGGAAGGCTGGTCGCCGGCCAGGACAATGTCGGTCGGAACGATTTCGGCCGGGATCGCCTCAGCCGCCGGGATCGCCTCAGCCATTGGCACGCCTGTCTCGGTCTGACGGCGCAATTCGGCGAGCACGACCTGCCAGCGCCAGGGGATGACGCCGCGTTCGATCCATTTATCGATTGCCGGCAGGGTCGGTACTTTGTAGCCGCGGGCTTCGACCAGGTCGCGAAAGCGCTCATAGATGGCCTTGCGGCCGTCCATCTGGCTCAGACCGACCGCGCGCGCCCAGTCAACCAGGACCTGCTGTTGTTCAGGCCGCATGCCAGTTCCTTATTGTCGACAGTTTACGACAAGATACGACAAAATGTCTTGATGGGCGCAGTCCTACGCGTCAAGAGGCCGGTGGTCAAGGAGATTCCATCGCTGCCGGCTATCCTGAGATTAGGAATATTATCTCTTACCGTCCAAAGCCGATGAACCTATCGGGGGTAATTGCTACCGCCCCGGCCAAGGTGTACCTTCCGCCGCTTATCACAGAGCTGGGATGGGCTGGAACCGATGCTGCGTCAACGCCTTAACGATGATTTGAAGACCGCGATGAAGTCGCGCGACCAGGCCGCCACCTCGACCTTGCGGCTCATTCTCGCGGCCTTGAAGGACCGCGATATCGCCGCCCGGACACGGGGCGTCAGCGACGGCGTCGATGAAACTGAAATCGTCGAAATGATGCAGAAGATGGTCAAGCAGCGCCAGGAAAGCGCCGAGCTCTACAAGCAGGGTGCGCGTCAGGATCTGGTCGATCAGGAGCTGGGCGAAATAACTCTCATTGAGCGCTATCTGCCGCAAAAGCTCTCGGATGCCGAATCAGATGCAGCGGTGGATCAGGTTGTGGCAGAGTTGGGAGCGACATCGATCAAGGACATGGGCCGGGTGATGGCTGCCTTGAAGGAGCGCTTCGTCGGACGCATGGATTTCGCCAAGGCCGGCGCCCGCGTCAAACAGAAACTCGGCTGATCCACATCAACGGACGGGGCTTGGCGGATGGCCTTCCCCCCATCTTTTCTGGAAGAACTCCGGCAGCGTGTATCGATCATTGATGTGATCGGCCGCAAGGTCCGGTTGATTCGGCGGGGCCCGGAAGCCAGCGGCCTCTGCCCCTTTCATAACGAGAAATCGCCCTCTTTCACGGTCAGCGAGGATAAGGGCTTCTATCACTGCTTCGGCTGCGGTGCGCATGGCGATGTCATCGGTTTCGTCATGAACAGCGAAGGGCTGGATTTCCGCAATGCCGTGGAAAAGCTGTCGGCGGAAGCGGGCCTCACCGTGCCGCAGGACAGCCAGGAATCGCGCGAACGGGCCGAGCGCCAGGCGACATTGGGCGGCGTCATGGAGCTGGCCGCCAAGTTCTTCGAAGGCCAGTTGACGGCCAGCGGCGGCAGGATCGGGCTCGATTACCTGCAGCGGCGTGGGCTGTCGCCTGAAACCATCAAGCGTTTCCGCCTCGGCTATGCGCCGGATAGCCGCACGGCCCTCAAAGCGCATCTCGAGAAGCAGAAGGTGCCGGAGGCCCTGTCGGTGGAGGCGGGGCTGCTCATCCAGCCGGAAGATGGCAGCGGCCCGACTTATGACCGTTTCCGGGCCCGTGTCATGTTCCCGATCCTCGATCGCCGCGGCCAGGTGATCGCCTTCGGCGGCCGCATCCTCACCGATGAAAAGCCGAAATACCTGAACTCCCCGGAGACGCCGCTCTTTCACAAGGGCCGCACGCTGTACAACCTGTCCCATGCCCAGAAACCGGCGCGGGACAAGACCGAGATCATCGTGGCCGAAGGCTATATGGATGTGATCGCGCTGACCCAGGCGGGGTTTCCCCAGGCCGTGGCGCCGCTCGGCACCGCTTTGACGGAAGAGCAGATCGAGCTGCTCTGGCGGGTGGCGCCGGAACCGCTGCTGTGTTTCGACGGCGATGCCGCCGGACAGAAAGCGGCGGCGCGGGCGGCAGAGCGCGTGCTTGCCATTCTGAAACCGGGCCTGTCACTGCGTTTTGCCTGGATGCCGGCCGGGGAAGACCCGGATTCCCTGGTCAAAACCCAGGGGCCGGCGGCTTTCAGGCAGGTTCTGGACGCGGCCATGCCCTTGGTCGAGGTATTTTGGCGTATGGTGCTGGCAGAGCGGCCCCTGGACACGCCGGAGCGGCGCAGCGGCTTCCGGCGCGATCTCTTCGCCGCCGTCAACCGGATTGCCGACAAAGCTGTCCAGGAAGCCTATCGCCAGGACATCCAGGGGCGGCTGGATGCGCTGTTTGCCCGGCCGCGGGACGCTGCCGGCGGCCGTCAGAAAGCCGGCACCTGGACGCCACGGCCCGCTTTCGACACCCTGCCCAATGCCGGGATGGGCCGGAACCAGCCGCGCTGGTCGCGGCCGGCGCATCTCGCTGAATTGGGTGGCGCGGATGCCCGGGGCGGCCTGGCCAGCACGCAACGCCTACCTTATGAAAAAATACTTGTAACACTCATTAATCATCCCGATTTAATCCACAGGCATGGCGAAGCAGTCGCCTTGCTGCACTTCCCGGCCGCGCCAGCCAATGGTCAGGAAGATGGCACTAGCGATGGCAGTGAAACAGGACAGCTCGGGACGACCGCCGACCTTGACAAGGTTCAGGCCGCCATTATAGACCTCGCTGCCCGATATCCGCAGCTTGACGCCGTCGCTTTACAGAACCATCTGAGGGATCTGGGCTTTTCCGCCGTTCTCGACACTCTTTTGGCGCGGACCGCGGATTACAGATTTACCCTTCGTTCGGCAGACCCGCTGTTTGCTGAAGAGGGGCTTTTGCACGTTATGGCCGTGCTACGAGAGCCTGACATCCGCGCCGAACTGGCGGAGGCTGCGGCGGCTTTGTCGGAGAGCATGACCGAAGAAAACCTGGCGCGGTTTGAAGCTGCCCAGCGACTGGCGCTGGAGGCGGAAAGCCGGCGACGGGACATCGACCGGGACGCATTCGGCCAGGTCATGAAGTTTTAGGCGTTTGAAAGCAGGTGGCGTCAATGGCAGTCAAGACCTCGGCCAAATCTGAACCGGCGAAAGCGCGCGAAGACGGCGCGGAAGGGCCGTTGATGGACGGCATGAACGCGGCCGTGAAGAAGATGCTGGCCAAGGCGAAGGAGCGCGGCTACGTCACATATGACGAGCTCAATGCCGTGCTGCCGCCTGAGCAAATGTCCTCCGAACAGATCGAAGATACCCTTGCTCTCCTGAACGAGATGGGCATCAACGTCGTCGAGAATGAGGAGAGCGAGGAAGCCGAGGCCGAGGCGCCGGCGGGCGACGCCGAGGAAGCGGATGATGAAGGCCGGGTGACCGGCAATCTCGACGATGCCGAAGTCGGCCGGACCGACGATCCGGTGCGGATGTATCTGCGCGAAATGGGCTCGGTCGAATTGCTGTCGCGCGAGGGCGAGATCGCCATCGCCAAACGCATCGAGGCCGGCCGTGACATGATGATCGGCGGCATCGGCGAAAGCCCGCTGACGCATCGTGCCATCATCGAATGGCGCGACCGGTTGAAGGCCGGCGAAATCCTGCTGCGCGACATCATCGATCTGGACGCCACCATGGGTGGCGTTCCTGGTGAAGGTGACGGCATCATGCCCGCTGCGGAAGTCGCCGATTTCGACGAAGAGGAACCGGAGAAGGAAGAAGGCGTCGAGAAGGAAGAAGGCGCCGAGGGTGAAGGCGATGGCGAGGGTGACGAGAATAACATGTCGCTTGCAGCCATGGAGCAGCAATTGCTGCCCTCCTTGCTGGAGACCTTCGACAATATCGCAGCGCTCTATAAGAAGCTCGACAAGGTGCAGGTGAAGCGCCTCGAGACCATTCTGGCCGGCGAGGAGCTCAATCCGCGCTCCGAGAAGGCCTATGAAAAGATGAAGCAGGAGATGGTCGATCTCATGCGCTCGGTCCGTCTCAATAACGGCCGCCTGGAAGCGCTGGTCGACGAAATGTACGGCCTCAACCGCAAGCTGATGGGGCTCGAGGGCCAGTTGCTGCGGCTGACGCAGAAAGCCGGTGTGAAGCGCGAGGAGTTCCTGCAGAAATATTACGGCTCCGAGCTCGACCCCAAATGGTTCATCAAGCTTGGCCGCCTGACCTCCAAGGGCTGGAAGAATTTCGTCACCAAGCACAAGGATGAAGCCAAGGACATCCGCACCGAAATCGCCAATCTGGCCGAGCAGGTGAAGCTGCCGGTCGGTGATTATCGCCGCATCGTCAATATCGTGCAGAAGGGCGAGCGCGAAGCCAGCCGCGCCAAGAAGGAAATGGTCGAGGCCAATCTGCGTCTCGTCATTTCGATCGCCAAGAAATACACCAATCGCGGCCTGCAATTCCTCGATCTCATCCAGGAAGGCAATATCGGCCTGATGAAGGCGGTCGATAAATTCGAATATCGCCGCGGCTACAAGTTCTCGACCTATGCGACTTGGTGGATCCGGCAGGCGATCACCCGTTCGATCGCCGATCAGGCCCGCACCATCCGTATTCCGGTGCATATGATCGAGACGATCAACAAGCTGGTCCGCACCAGCCGCCAGATGTTGCACGAGATCGGCCGCGAGCCGACCCCGGAGGAATTGGCGGAAAAGCTGATGATGCCGCTGGAAAAAGTGCGCAAGGTCCTGAAGATCGCCAAGGAGCCGATCTCGCTGGAAACGCCGATCGGCGACGAGGAAGACAGCCATCTCGGCGACTTCATCGAAGACAAGAATGCCGTTCTGCCCCTCGATGCCGCCATCCAGGCCAATCTGCGCGAGACCACGACCCGCGTGCTGGCCTCGCTGACGCCGCGCGAAGAGCGTGTTCTGCGCATGCGTTTTGGCATCGGCATGAACACCGATCACACGTTGGAAGAGGTCGGCCAGCAATTCTCGGTGACCCGTGAACGTATTCGCCAGATCGAAGCCAAGGCGTTGCGCAAGCTCAAACATCCCAGCCGCTCGCGCAAGCTGCGCAGCTTCCTCGATACCTGATAGCTGCATCACCCTCTCCCCAAGGTGGGGTGGGGGTGTTATAGCTCTGGTCGTCAACTGACGATCCGCTGCACGGTCACGCAGCGTTACGGTCGGGCCTGTAGTTCAGTTGGTTAGAACGCGCCGCTCATAACGGTGTTGTCGGGGGTTCAAGTCCCTCCGGGCCCACCAATCTTTCAATGATCCACGGATTGTTATTCGGGCTGCGGATAGTACCGTCAGTTTGCGGTCGGGCCACATGTCGGCCTGCTGCCGCCGTCACCGTAATATTCTTTTCGCCGCGTTTCGTCGAACGTGTCGCGGCTTATTTCGCAGGCACGGGCAACGCTCAAATCGTCCCAGACCTTGAGATATCCGTCGTCGCCTGCGGTGACGAATCGTTGACCGTCCGGATGAACGGCGATGCGCCAGCTGGCACCCTGATGCGCCAGCCATGGCTCGATCAATCGCCGGCCCGTCAGCACATCCCAGAAATGCAATTTGCCTTGTCGATCGACCGCAATCAAAGAGAGGCCGTCGGCCAAGAAAGCGACATCTGTCGCGCCGCCGGAATGACCCGTAAACGACGCCATCTTCCTGCCGCTCGCGACCTCCCATAATGTGACCACCTCGTCACCGGACGCCGTCGCGACAATCGTGCCGTCTGGGCTGAAAGCGACGCTCCAAGTCACATCGTGGTTGACCGGGATCTCTCTTTCGATCCGATCGGCTTTCACATTCCACAACCGCACGCGTGCATCTGTGGAAGAAATTGCCAGGCGACTCCCGTCCGGCGACCAGGCGGCCCGTGTGATGTGCCCCTTATCTTGGGGAATTTCCTTCTCGAGCGTATATGTTTTCAGATTCCAGAGGCGCAGGCCGGACTCGCTTGCGGTCGCGAATCGCGTACCGCCGGGATCGATGGAAATCGACCAGATCGCGGCGTCATGTGTGTCAATTGACGTTTCCAGAGCCCCGTCACTGATACGCCAGATGCGCATTTCGCCACTGCGATCACCGGAGATCAGGTGTGCGCCGTCAGGCGTGAAGGCAAGCGCCCATACCTGTTGCCGATGTCCGGAGAGCAGCATCGGCGGTTGATCCGATCCCAGCTTCCAGATTTCGACGTTGCCGGAATCGTCTCCGGCCGCCACAAATTGCCCATCGGCACTGAGCGCGATGCCCTTCGCAGAGCGGCCGATCACCTGGTATTCGTCCGCAAGCGGAACCTTGCTCTCGAGCCGCCAAAAACGAACCAACTGATCCTTGCCCAGTGTCACCAGCAGATTGCGTTCGCTGCTCAATTCCAGATCCATGATAGCCGCGTCATGACCACTCGGGGTTTTTGCTTCGAGTTCACCATGTATGACATTCCATAGACGCAGTCCGCCATCTGCACCGCCGCCGAACAGAGTGCTGCCATCGGCGGAGAAAGCCACGCCATTGACCTCTTCCCCTGCCGCTGCGGTCGGACCGATGAGCTTGCCGCTCGGATATGAGAACAGGATCGATTTCCCGTCGCTGCTGGAGGTAGCGAAGAGCCGTTTGGTCGGATCAAGGACAAGTTTCCAGATATCACTGGTATGGACATCTCGGATCGGTTCGAATAGCGGCTCGCCATCTGGCAGGGACCAGCCGTATATATCGCCATTTCCATTGCCAGCGAGGAGGCCGCGCCCATCGGGACTGAAGGCCACACTCAAGAAATCGCCGGTGCGGTCGATCAGCGGCTTGCGTGCCGGTGCGGCCTCGGTCGCGTCCCACAAGCGGACCGTGCCATCCTCAGCTGCAGTTGCGATCGTTGAACCGCTCGGGTCGAAGCGCACGCTCCAGACGACGTCATCGAGACGAGCGACGAGCTTCGGCCTGCCGTGGATGCCGTCCTCGATCGGCCACAATTGAATCCGCCCATCATCACCAACTGTGGCCAGCATCTTTCCCTGCGGCGCAAAGTCGAGATCCTCGACGCCACCTTTGTGGCCTTGTACCGATGGACCTGCCGGCCGTCGTGTCGCCGTATCGATGATATCGATGCTGCCGTCCCGTCCGCCCGCGGCCAGCAGTGAGCCGTCCGTGCTAAGCGCCAAAGCACGCGCATCACCTACCGAAACGGCACTGCCCAAGAGGGCCGGTCCACCTTTCGACAAGGCGAAGCGCGATGCCAGAAGGCTTGCTCTAGCGTCATATCCCGGCTTCTTGCCCTTTGCACGCGAGACCGCGTCACCCGCCAGATAGAGGGCCAGCAGCGGGTCCTTGTCGGCAAGTTCGTTAGCGACCGCGCCAAGCGCCACCGCAAATCGCTCATTGGCTGCCGAGGTTGCCTGGTCAGCCAGCTCCTTATTGGACTGCGCATCCCGGAGCGCCAGAAAGGCGACCGCCGATGCCGCCGTCGCGCCAACCGCAAGGAAGGCAAGCACGCCGGTGGCAATCCGGCGAATTCGCCGCACCCGGCGCTCATCGGCTTCCGCCGCTGCTTGCTCCCGGGCTCTCGCCTCTGCCGACGCTTCGATGAACGCCCGCTCCTGGTCGCCGAGTTGGTCGGCGTTCTTCTCCATCCAGTCGAGCGCCGAGAGCAGGGGGGCTCCCCGATACAGACGATCCTGCTCGCGATTTTCGGCCACCCATTCCTCGGCGGCACGCGATATCCGCTGGCGGGTCCGCAGGTTGTCGCGCGATTCCTCGATCCAATCACGCAGCCGAGGCCAAGTCCGCAGCAATGCTTCATGGGCGATCTGAACGGTTGCATCATTGACGGTCAGAAGACGCGCCTCGGTGAGGCCCTCGACAACACGGTGGAGGATGTCGGGGCCGGGGTCATGCTCAATTTCCGACCTGGCGAGGATGCGCCGTGAATCGGTTGTTCCTTCACCAGGCGTGACCAGGCGAAGGAACAGCCGTTTGCTTGCCGCTTTTTCAGCGTCGTCAAAGCGCTGCTCAAATGTCAAATCGGCCGTCTGGCTGATCGCGCCTGCGACCCCTCCTGCCGCGCGGAAACCCTCCAGCGTCAGGATGTTTCCCTTGCGACGCATCCATGTCTCGACCAAAGCGTGGGCCACCAAAGGCAGTGCCCCCACCTCTTCGCCGGCTTCGCTGATCACCGCGTCGACCAGGCCGCGCTCTAAATGAAAACCGGCCCGCCGTGCAGGTTCCGTGATTGCCCGGCGCAGTTCCGCATTGGTCATCGGGCCAACCAATACCTGATTCTCCGTGATGCGTTCCGCCAGCCATGGGATTTGCGCGCAGGCGGCGTAGAAATCCGCTCGAATGGCGACGACGAGGCGGATCATGCTATGGGCAGGATCCGTCATGGCCGAAAGGGATTCGATGAGCTTGTTCTTCTGCATGGCGGGCGCCAGCGTGAACAGTTCCTCGAATTGGTCGATGCAGATGACGATCGGCTGTTCGGCTCCGTCCACTTGGCCGAGATGGCGGGCGAGCGCCGGACGCGCCATCAGGTCTTCCAGCGACACGGAGGACCTTCTGCCCTCCGGCAGCAGCTTCGTCAGCTGATAGTAGAGCTCGGCTATCGGATCGCGGCCGGGGGTCATGAGAACAATGCGCCAATGCTCGCTGCCCAGGATCGCGCCCGCTTCGAGCGCGGGAATGAGCCCGGCGCGAACGAGTGAAGACTTGCCGCTTCCCGACGGGCCGCCGACAATCAGCACTTTCTGGAGCTGCATGCGACGGACGAGCTCGTCGATGAGAACTTCCCGCCCATAAAAGCTGCGTGCATCCTCCGGCTGATAAGATGCAAGGCCCTTATACGGGCAGTGTTTTGAGGATGGCTGCCGCTTGGCGGCAGTCTGTAGCTCCGTTTCCGTCGCCTCTTCAGAAAGCACGTCATGAACTGCCGATCTCCAGCTCTCGATGGAAGAGAATCGCGACTTGGGGTCGAGCGCCATGCCTATTTCAATGAATTCGCGCCATCTTGGCGGCAATAGCGGCAGGCTTTCGAGCACGGCATGGGAATGTGGCGGCCTTTGCCTGGTGATCACGTGCCAGATGATGGCAGATGCGGCATAGATATCTGCTGCCGGCGTTATCCTGGCGTCTTCTTCGCTCTGTTCAGGCGAGCGATAAAATGCCGACCCGGCAACCAGTGTCGAAGCTCCGCCCTCCCTGAAGAGGTCCTTGGCGATGCCAAGATCGCCGACCAGGATGCGCTCGTCGGGCGCGATCAGCGTGTCATATGCACCAGCATCGCCAACCGCTGTTGCATCAGGATCCGGCACGGCCCGGCGGGTGAGTTGAAACAAGATGTTTGCGGGCTTGATGTCGCGGTGGATGACGCCGGCTTCATGGATGGCGGCAAGCCCATCCCCCAGCGCATCGGCCAGACTCGACAGGCTGCTCGTGTCGGGCTTGGCCGACAACCGCTTTCCAATCAGGCGCTCTGCCAGCGTCCCTTGATCGGCAAAATCCATGACAAAATATGGTCGCCCGTCGGCCAAGCGGCCGATGTCATGGATCGTGACCACGTTCGGTGATCGGATGCGCCGGATGAGCCGGGCCTCATCCAGGAATCTCTGCTGGATATCGCTGCCGTCCTGCACAAATTCCGGGTGCAGAATCTTGATGGCGACGAGAGACTGGAGGTCCTCGTCCCAGGCCTGGACGACCATCGCAAACCCGCCCCGCCCGATCTCATGACGAACTTCGTATCGGCCGAGATAAGCGGGTAACGACATTCGGGATCACAAATAATCGCTCACATCCACGCACTGGAAAAGGGTGACATCGATAATATCGTGGTTCCGATCGCCGGCACTCACACAGATGGTCTTTGCCTCACCGCGGACGCTGGTCGAGGCAGCACTTTGCGTTACATAGATCGGATAGTCGGCGGTTGGATGCCATTCTCCCTGCTTCACGTGGTGGACGGGTTCAGCATTATTGGAAACCTGCTCGACCTTAAAGTTTTCACCCCACCAGACATGAATGTGATTTCGAGAGAAATCGGGTGTGTAATTGGCTTCGAAGGTAAGGCGGAGTTCGTTTCCAGCCTTTTCTACTTTGATGATTTTGACGACGCAGCCATCGACAGGACAGGCATTCGGAGGTGCATCCTCCGCTCGTGCAACCGATAGCGCCGCGCTGACCATCAACGCCGATACCAGCACGAGCGCCCCCGATCGGGGCCAAATCCAGGAACTGTGGGAAGTCAAATTTCTATAGTTCATTTGGCCTCACCCCGCTCGGAGAGATTGAAACTACAGGAAATTTTACGTATTATTATAGTTAATTGTATATTGTCGGGTCAAGGTTCACCCTCCAGTTGCCGCGGCGCTGGATTAGGATTGGGACAATGAGAACATCGTCCGCAACGGCGCTTTTGTATGCTGTGGTGAGATCCTGTGATGTTCCTGATTTAACTGCAAGATATTCTTCAGTCATACGACTGCGATCCAATTTCTGTGCAGACGACGATGCTGGATGCAACTGAATGCGGCGGAGCAACCTTAAGGCTGCAGTTCTCCTTGCCGACGTGGTCGGCAGCACGTCGCTTTATGAGTCGATCGGCGATGCAGCTGCATTGAGCCAGATCACCGATTGCCTGGACACAATCCGTGCGATCATTCGAGCCAATGGCGGGGAATTCATCCATTCAAAGGGCGATGACATACTTTGTATCTTTGTGGACCCCGGCGCCGCACTTGCCGTGGCCTCTCAGATTCTGAGTTCGCCGCGCGGTGCGATCTCTATTCGCACCGGATTGCATTTCGGGCAAATCATTCGGGCGCGTCATGACATTTTTGGCGACGTCGTCAATTTGACGGCCCGGCTGGCAGCCATTGCAAATCCCGGCGAGGTTCTCGCGAGTCAAAGTCTCGTGGATGTGCTGTCCCCCAGAGATAAACAAAGGCTCGCCTTGCTCGACAAGATGACGTTCAAAGGAAAGTCCGAAGCTTGCAACATTTTCATGCTGCTCGACGAAGATCGAACTTTCAACACAGAGATATCGTTCAGGAACGCGGGAAAAAGCCAGGCGCAAGACGCGCCGACTCGCACAGTCAGCGTGACCCTTCGCTACAACGATCAAACGAAATCGTGCGGTAATAACGAGAACATCACGATCGGCCGGTCAGACGACTGCGATCTGGTGGTGCAACGGCAATGGGTATCCCGACACCACGCCACGATCACGATCGCCAATGGCAGGGTTCGGCTTGCCGAGCGAAGCTCATCCGGCACATTCATATCGACGCATTCGGGCCATGAAGTTCTGGTCCGTCGAGAGGACGTGCTGCTGCTCGGTTCGGGAGTCATTTCTCCCGGCGTGCAACGTACAAACAGCGACGCTCAGCTCATCCACTATGAAGTTGCCGTCGACTGAGACGTAATGCCGATTATCGTTGCGAGGAGATTCATTGAAGGACAGCATTGTCAGTTGCCGCTACTCAGACTGGATCGGCGCGCCGGCATCTGTGTCGCGACCTGTCTTTGCCATTGGGGATGTCCATGGATGCGCCGATCTTCTCGAAGCGCTGCATGGTGAAATACGATCGATTGTCGATACGGATGCTCTCGCGGCGCCGCTTGCCACCCATCTTGGTGATTACATAGATCGGGGACCTCGACCGCTGGAATGCTTGAAAATGGCGCTCGACGGGGTGCCGGGCATCGAGACGATTTCCCTGCCGGGCAACCACGAGCAGATAATGAGGCATGTCTTGGAATCCGAAGGCGCTGACCGGGACAACACCCTTATTATGTGGCTTTGGAACGGCGGTGAACGAGTCACCGCCGAGCTCGGTATGCAAAATGGTGCCGCGGCTCTTGCGAATCCTGACGAAGTCGTCGCCAGGTTGAAAATCAGGCTGGCGGCGCATCTCGATCGCTTCATGAAAATGCCCAATCATGTTCGGCTGGACGGCTATTTGTTCGTTCATGCCGGCATCAATCCTGCCATTCCTCTGGCGGCGCAGCTCGAGCGATCCTGGGGCGAGATCGCCAAGGACGGGAAGGAGGATGATCCGCTTTGGATCCGCGAACCATTCCTTCAGCATGGTGGCAAGTTCGAAGACGGATTGATCATCGTTCATGGCCATACGATCCATGGCACGCCCCAGATCACGGCGAATCGCATAGGTATCGATACTGGTGCTTATCGATCCGGACGCCTGACTTGCCTGGAGATTCGCGACGACCGGATGCGCTTCATTACAGCGATGGGCGGTTCGGATCGAGCAGGATTCGTCAGGCCGGCTCGATGAGGCGCTCTAACTCAACATATCGCCGCCACCGGATTCCGACGGCGCGTCAGCACCGCAGTGATATCGGCGATCGGTGACGATCAGTTCTGGCTGATCATCACCGCGACATCGTGGAAGATCTTGTTCATGCCGAGATTGAGGGCCTTGACCGCATCGTCTATGTCGCCGCTCGCCGCCGGCTCCTCTGCGTGAAAGACCTTGGTGGCGATGAGGCGGTTGCTGTCTTCTTCGATCAGGCTGAACTCGATTTCGATGATGGCACTATTGGGATTCGCCCGCTGCTCCAGCCGGTAAAGCGTCCCTTTCAATACATATTTCGCATCGATGCGGAGTTCGCTGGGGACGATTTGCGGCGCCGCTTTGGCGCTGCGCAGATAGGAAACCAATTCGTCACGCAGCATTTGCCGCGGCGAATCGCTCCAATAGGCATAGTTGCGCTGCTCCAGCCGTTGCCCGTCATTGGCACTGAAGAGCAGCGGCCGCTCGGCCAAGACACCATCGGTCGTGAAAGGCGGAACCTCCAGCACCCCGTTCAGCGGCCTGTCGACCGGTATCGCCGCCGGCACCGCGATCAGGCGGAAATATTGTTCCTTGGGCACCTCCGGTGCCGCACAGCCGGCCAACAGGAGGAAGAGTGCGATAAAAAGACGAGACGCGTGACGACCCATCTTTACGGCTCCTTCGGCGCATTGGGGACGGGCGTCAGTCCCTTATCCGGCGCCGGCGAGCCGCCCGAAAGCAGCAAGCCTGGATTCTGCCGGATCAGGCGGCTGAATTCGTTCATGTTGCGGGTGCTCCCTTCCAGGTTATTGGTGATGGCATCGATATTCTGCGACAGGGTACGCAGGATGTAAGAGAGATCCGACACTGATTTATCGATATTGCCGGTGTTCTCCCGAACCAGGCCGCTCAGCTGATCGGCCAGGCCCTTCGCCCGCTGCGACAGGCTCTTCAGATCGTTGGTGGCCGCCGCCGCATTGGCGGAAGCGGCTTCGATATGGGTAAGGGACTGGTTGACCGCATCGATATTGCGGTCCGACAGCATCTTGTCGATCTGCCCCATCTCCAGATTCATCTGCGAGGTGAACTTCGCGAGATCGCCGGCGATCTGCGGTGTCTTCTCCTGCACCGATTTGGCGATGGCATTGAGCGAGCCGAAGAGCTGATTGAGATTGCCCTCGGTCGAACTGCCGATGCGATCGATGGTTTGACTGATCTTGGCCAGCATCGGCTTGAGCGATGAATTGCTGAGATCACCGACCTCCGCGGCGACCGCACTCATCAGGGAGAAGATGTCGGCCGGCGCGCCGCCCGGTATTTCGCCGCCCACCTTCACCGTCTCGGTGGCATGTCCGCCGGCGATCTCGATGGTTTTGGCCGCGAGAAAGCTGGAAGCGGCGATACGCGCGACGGAATCGGTCGGTATCTGCCAGCCCTGCTTGATGTTGACGAAGACGCGGAAACGATAGCTGCCACCGCTATTGTGTTCCGGTTCGATCAGGCGAACCTGGCCGATCGGATAGCCTTCATAGCGCACGACGGTACCGTATTTCATGTCGCTGACATTATCGAAAACGATGGAGTAGTCATCGGTCGGACCGGTACGGCCGCTCAACTTGATGATGACCACAATCAGCGCAATAACCATGGCCGAGACGAACAGGCCGACGACGGTATAGTTCAGAAAATGACTTCGCATATGGCGTTCTTTCGTCGCTCTGACAGTCGGTTGTCTCTTGCTTCAAACATCTTGTCGCCCCGTTGCCGGGTTTAATCCCCGGTCAGGCGGCGGAGATATTCGGTGGGGTCCACCTCGACCTCTTCCGCCTGGCGGTTGAGCAAATGCTGCACGCGTTCGTTGCTGTTGCTGCGGATCGTCTCCACCCGTTCGCAGGCCAGGATGCGGCCCTTATCCAGGATGGTGATGCGGTCGCCGATCTTGAAGGCGCTTTCGATATCATGGGTAACAACCACGACGGAGATATCCATCGCCTCGCGCAATCGCAGGATCAGATCGTCAAGCGCAGAGGAAACCGCCGGGTCGAGGCCGGAAGAAGGTTCATCGAGAAACAGCAGTTTCGGATCCATGATAATGGCGCGGGCGATCGAAGCCCGCTTCACCATGCCGCCCGACAAGGCGGCCGGCATGAGATCGCCGAAGCCGGAAAGATTGACCACTTCCAGTTTGATGCGCGCCATGATGTCCATGGTCTTTTCATTGAGCTTGGTCAGCTCCCGCAGCGGCAGCTTCACGTTTTCCGCGACGGACATCGAGCTGAAAAGCGCGCCGAATTGGAAGGCGACGCCGATCTTGCGGCGCAGTTCCAGCTTCTCCATCGCTTTCAGGGCGCCGAAATCCCTGCCCAGCAGTTTGACTTTGCCGGGAATGGGCGGCATCAGCCCCACCAGATGACGCAACAATGTGCTCTTGCCCGAGCCGCTGCCGCCCATAATCACCATGATCTCGCCCTGGTGGACATCCAGGGAAATGTCGAAGAGAACCTGCCGTGAACCGTAATGCCAGTCGAGATGGGCGACCTCGATGACCGCTGGCCGCGCCGCCAGTTCCGCCGCATCCGGGCGTCCTATCTCGTCTGGCACGGCTTGTTGCCGGGAGGTTTCAGGTTGTACGCTCATGGCCGCTCAATGCGTCGAGATATAGGCGAAGATCATATCGGCCACCACGATCAAGGTAATCGATTGAACGACGGATCTGGTCGTGACCTGTCCCACCCCTTCGGCCCCGCCGCTGACGCTGGCGCCATTGATGACGCCGACCAGGGCGATCAGGACGCCGAACAGGGCGGATTTGCCGATGCCGTGCCAGATGTCGCCGGTATGCAGGACGTTCATCGTATCGCGGATATAGGCGGCAAAGGATATGTCGAGAGCCGAGGAGACATATAACCCGGCGCAGGTGAGGGAGACGAGATTGGCCCACATCGCCAGGCACGGCACCGTGACGACCAGCGCGATCAGCACCGGCGAAACCAGGAAACGCACCGGATTGATGCCGATGACCTGCAGGGCATCGATTTCCTGATTGATGGTCATGGTGGCGAGGCGCGCGGCAATCGCCGAGCCGGAACGCCCGGCGATCAGGATCCCCATGATCATCGGCGAAAACTCCCGCACGACACCAAAGGCAATGCCGATATAGGCGAAGCTCTCTGCGCCGAAGAGGCCCAGCGAATAAAGGCTCTGGATCGCCAGCATCAGGCCGATGGTGCCGGAGAGGAGGGTGGCGATCGGCAATGCCGTCACGCCGAAATTCAGCATGGCAAGCATGGTCGCTTCCACGCGAACCGGCTGGCGGTACCGTCGGCCCATCACCAGCCAGAACAGGCTCTCCCCCAGCAGGCTGGCACCATAGCCGACCTCGTCGAGGCTCTGGGCAGTGCGGCGGCCGATCGTTTCGAAGAAGCGGGTCAAAGCAACCATGCAAACGCCCTACGCATTGCCGCCGAGGGCGGCTGAAAGATCGGCATGGATGGTGAAGACTTTGTCGAGACGGGCCAGTTCCAGCACCCGATGGGCGCGTGGGCTGACAGAAACCAGCGCCAGGTCGCGGCCATGCTTGCGGGCAACCTGCAATCCTTCGACCAGGCTGGCGATGCCGGATGAGTCGATATAACTGACATGCGCCATATCGATCAGCAGGTTCTTGCCCGATTTAAGATGGTCCAGCAGCGCCTGACGAACCATCGGCGCATTCTCAAGATCGATTTCGCCCTCAAGCGCGATGATGATGCGCCCGTTTTGTTCGCTGATCCGACCGACCGCCATTTTAATCCCCCGGCCTCTTCACTTTGCCGGCCTGTGGAGTTCTGCGCTTCACCAGTTCCAGCAAATTTCCCTCGCCCTCAGGCAGCGGGATGAAGGTTGCATCGTCCATGATGGCGCGGATGAAATGCGTTCCCAACCCCCCTGGGCGCACTTCTTCCAAAGACCGCGGCCGTATCTTATCCGGATCTACCTTGGGTGCGAAGTCTCGAATCCGCAGCATCATGCCATCCGGCAAACGGTGCATGGCGAGCGTTATTTCGCCGTCGTAATTGCCGCCATAGCCATGGACCATGATGTTTTCGATGGCTTCCGTGGCGCCCAGCACCAGGTCCTGAGCGTCATCAGCCGCAAAGCCGCAGGCCGTGGCTGCCGCCAAGACGGCCGGCCGCAGGATCTTCAGCCGGCTGGGATCGGCCGTTAATGTGAAGCCGACCAGGAATTCGCCGCTATCGCCGGCCTCCGAAGGTGCCGTGTCGCGTCCCAAGGCGCGTACCGCCAAGGCATCGTCGATGGCCAGCAATGTGAGGTCGTCGCGTGCCTGCCAGCCGGCCTGGTCCAGTTCCTGCAGGACGTGGCGCAAGCGGTCGAGCAGCTTGACGTCTTGCATGTTATCGAGCATCAGGCTGAGCCCGCCGACCCCCAGCTCCTCGTCCTTGCCGTAGCGAAACTCGGTAATGCCGTCGGAGTAGAGAAAAAGCTGGTTGCCGTCGAGCTGCAGCGATTGCGTGACATAGGTCGTCTCGCGCAGGATGCCGAGCGGCGGCGCTTCCGCCGGGAAAGTATCGAAATGGTGATCAGCATATTTCAGCAGCGGCGGCATGTGGCCGGCATTGGCGAAGTGCAGCTGGCCGGTAGACGGCTCGTAGCGCCCGACCACCATGGTGACGAACATGCCGAAGCGTGCCGTATCGCAGATCTCCCGGTTGAGGATGGTGGCGAGGCGTGCCGGATCCTGCACCGTCTTGCCGAGGCAGCGGAACAGGCTCGCGGTCTTTGCCATCAGCAAAGCCGCATTCATGCCCTTACCGGAAACGTCGCCGAGGCAAAAGGCGATGGCTGAATCCGGCAGCTGAAAGAAATCGTAAAAATCGCCTGAAACCTCATGAATCGGCCGATTGATGCCGGCAATCGGCAATGTCTCGTCATCTTCGGGCAACAGGCTGCGTTGAATGGCGGAAGCCAGCTCCAGCTCCCGCTTGAGGCGCTCCTGCTCAACCAGTTTGGCGGCAAGGCGCGCATTCGAAATGGCGAGCGCGGCCGAACTGGCCATCACCTTCAGCATGTTCTGGTCGCCGGCATCGAAAGGCTGACCGTCATGCTTGTTCAGTACTTCGACGGCACCGATGCTACTTCTGCCGACCGTCAAAGGCGCACACAGGATCGAGCGCGTGGTGAAGCCGGTATGCCTGTCCGCCTCGGCATAAAAGGCGCTGTCCTGATAGGCATGCTCCACCACCAGGACGGTGTCTTCGGCGACCGCCCGCCCGACAATGCCCTGGCCGCGCGGTACTGACAGCCCTTCGATATCGACCGGACCGGCACTGGCACGGCAGATCAGCGCCGTGCCGGCATCGTCCAGCAGAAAGATGGCGCCGGCCTCGACCTTCATCAGCCGGACGATCTGGGCCAAGGCCTGGCGGATGGTGGCTTCGACATTCTGAGTGGCGGCGAAGGATCGGCTGAGCGCAGCGGCGAAATCCAGGGGATCATGTGCCGGCCGACCAGTCCCAATGGGGTCGTCTCCTGCTACCATCAGGCGAAAGTTCCTCTATGCATATATCGGGATCCGGACTCGGCGCCGGCCTCCCTGTCGATGTTCCATAGTGATGCTTCCAGCCTTGTATGCCAAGGGTTCCCCCGGATTGGCGGCCGGATTCGGGGCATGGTTCACAATCTATGATGGTAAATTCTGGCGGTTGGCAGGTAGAATTCTCTCAAACTTTCCATCCCTTGCGGTTTATGTTCCTGACCGACGGATTGTCGACGGGGGTCTGAAATGATAGGTTAATGACAACAAAGAGGGGAGACGCTGACAAACCGGTCAGCTAATGGCGGAACCACGCAGCCGCAAACGTCCCGCAAAAGGGACGGGCTGAGGTCCGAAAACTTTAAAAATCTTCAATTGGGAGGCGTCATTGAGCAATGTAAGCATAGCGGCATCCGGCGAACCGGTCCGCGAGCCGACGAAGGGTGAACTGCGGACGGTTGTTTTCGCGTCTTCACTGGGGACTGTTTTTGAATGGTATGATTTCTATCTGTTCGGATCTCTGGCCGTCATCATTAACAAGCAGTTCTTCTCGGCGGTCAATCCGACAGCCGGCTTCATCTTCACGCTGCTTGCTTTCGCGGCGGGTTTCGCCGTCCGCCCCTTCGGCGCACTCGTATTCGGTCGTCTCGGTGATCTGGTCGGCAGGAAATATACGTTTCTGATCACCATCCTGATCATGGGTCTGTCGACTTTTGTCATCGGTCTGCTGCCAAGCTATGCCAGCATTGGTATTCTGGCTCCCATCATTCTGATCGGCTTGCGATTGCTGCAAGGTTTGGCGCTGGGCGGCGAATATGGCGGTGCTGCGACCTATGTGGCAGAGCATTCGCCGAACGGCCAGCGTGGCTATCAAACGAGCTGGATTCAGACCACGGCGACCTTGGGCCTGTTCCTGTCGCTGCTGGTGATTCTGGCGGTCCGTACCGCGATGGGTGAGGAGGCATTCGCCGCTTGGGGTTGGCGCATTCCATTCCTCGTTTCCGCGCTGCTGCTGGCCATTTCCGTCTGGATTCGCATGAAGCTCAGCGAATCGCCGGCCTTCCAGCGCATGAAAGCGGAGGGCAAGGGATCCAAGGCGCCGTTGACCGAATCCTTCGCCCGGTGGCCGAATCTGAAGATCGTGCTGTTGGCGCTGTTCGGTCTCACCATGGGGCAGGCGGTGGTCTGGTATACGGGGCAGTTCTATGCGCTGTTCTTCCTTACCCAGACGCTGAAAGTCGATGCCGCCACGGCAAATATCCTGATCGCGGTATCGCTGTTGCTCGGCACGCCATTTTTCCTGGTGTTCGGCTGGCTCAGCGACAAGATCGGCCGCAAACGCATCATCATGGCGGGCTGCCTGATTGCGGCGATCACCTATTTCCCGATCTTCAAGGCGATCACGCATTACGCCAATCCGGCGCTGGAAGCCGCCCAGGCCAGCGCGCCGGTGACGGTGGTGGCTGATCCGGCCACCTGCTCGTTCCAGTTCAACCCGGTCGGGACCTCGAAATTCCTGACATCCTGCGATATCGCCAAAAGCTTCCTGGCGAAAGCCTCGGTCAACTACGATAACGAGACAGCGCCGGCAGGCACGTTGGCCAGCATCAAGGTCGGCGACACGACAATTCAGAGCTTCGAGGGCGAAGGATTGTCGAAAGAGGATATGAAGGCCAAGACCGATGCCTTCACGGCGGAAATAACCGGGGCGATCAAAACCGCCGGTTATCCCGACAAGGCCGACCCGGCACAGATGAACAAGCCGATGGTGACGCTCTTGCTGTGGATCCTGGTGATTTATGTCACCTTGGTTTATGGACCGATCGCCGCCATGTTGGTGGAAATGTTCCCAACCCGTATCCGCTATACCTCAATGTCGCTGCCCTATCATATCGGCAACGGCTGGTTTGGCGGCTTTTTGCCGGCCATTGCCTTTGCGTTGGTTGCGGCAGAGGGCAACATTTATTACGGCCTCTGGTACCCGATCATCATCTCCGTGATCACGTTCATCATCGGCGTTTTCTTCATTCATGAAACCAAGGAACACCGCATCGACGTCTGGTAACGCCAGTCGTCACGCAAAGATCATTTGGCCCGCCCGGCTTCCGGGCGGGCTTTTTCTTGCGGGGTCACGGATCTGTCTGACGGGATGATGACGCCTCCGCCTGTGGAGCCCATTGCCTGACCGGAATCGCCCTCGGGGCTTTCCCTCCCGGCCTGCCTGGGCTAAAACCCTGGCCAATCCCATGAATCTGCAGGTTGGAGTAGGCGATGGCCGCATATCAGTACATCTATGTCATGAAGGGCCTGACCAAGGTTTATCCCGGTGGCCGCAAGGTGCTGGAGAATGTCTGGCTGAGCTTCCTGCCGGGGGCCAAGATCGGCGTCCTGGGCGGCAACGGCGCCGGTAAATCCACCCTGATGAAGATCATGGCGGGGCTCGACAAGGATTTCGGCGGCGAGGCCTGGTCGGCGGAAGGCGTCAGCGTCGGCTACCTGTCGCAGGAGCCGCAGCTCGATCCTGAAAAGGATGTGCTGGGCAATGTGATGGAAGGCGTCGGCCCGACCAAGGCGCTGCTCGACGAATTTGAGTCCGTCTCCATGGCAATGGGCGACGAGAATGCCGATTTCGATGCCTTGCTCGCCCGCCAGGCGGAGCTGCAGGAAAAGATCGATGCGGCCGATGCCTGGGACCTGCAGCGCACGGTCGAGATCGCCATGGACGCGCTACGCTGCCCGCCGGGCGATGCCGATGTCACCAAGCTCAGCGGCGGCGAGAAGCGCCGGGTGGCGCTCTGCCGCCTGCTATTGTCTCACCCCGACATGTTGCTGCTCGACGAACCGACCAACCATCTCGATGCGGAATCGGTCGCCTGGCTGGAACATTTCCTGGAAGACTATAAAGGCACCGTCGTGGCCGTGACCCATGACCGTTACTTCCTGGACAATGTCGCCGGCTGGATTCTGGAGCTGGATCGCGGCCAGGGCATTCCCTTCGAGGGCAATTATTCCGGCTGGCTGGAGCAGAAGCAGAAGCGGCTGGTGCAGGAAGAAAAGACGGAATCCGCCCGGCAGAAATCGCTGGAACGCGAGCTGGACTGGATCCGGCAATCGCCCAAGGCGCGCCAGGCCAAATCGAAGGCCCGTATCAACGCCTATGAAACCATGCTGGCGCAAAGCAATGAGAAGACCACGGGTGTTGCCCAGATCACCATTCCGGCCGGACCGCGTCTCGGCAATCTGGTGATCGAAGCGCAGGCGCTTAACAAGGGCTTCGGCGACCGGCTGCTGATCGAAAACCTGAACTTCCTCCTGCCCCCCGGCGGCATCGTCGGCGTGATCGGCCCCAACGGCGCCGGCAAGACGACGTTGTTCCGCATGATCACCGGCCAGGAGACGCCGGATTCCGGCACGTTCAAGGTCGGCGAAACGGTGGTGCTCGGCTATGTCGATCAGTCGCGCGACAGCCTCGATCCCAACAAGACCGTCTGGCAGGAAATCTCCGACGGCCTCGATGAGATCGAGCTCGGCAAGACCAAGATGGCGAGCCGCGCTTATGTCGGCAATTTCAACTTCAAGGGGGCCGACCAGCAGAAGAAAGTCGGCCAGCTCTCCGGCGGCGAGCGCAACCGGGTGCATCTCGCCAAGATGCTGAAATCCGGCGCCAATGTCCTGCTGCTCGACGAACCGACCAACGATCTCGACGTCGATACCTTGCGGGCCCTGGAAGAGGGCTTGGAAAATTTCGCCGGTTGCGCCGTGGTCATCAGCCACGATCGCTGGTTCCTCGACCGCATCGCGACCCACATCCTGGCCTTCGAAGGCGACAGCCATGTCGAATGGTTCGAGGGCAATTACCAGGATTATGAAGCCGATCGGCATCGCCGCCTGGGCACCGATGCCGATCAGCCGCATCGCATCAAATACAAACCGCTGGTGCGCGCGTAAGCACGGCGCAGGTTCCGCTGGAATAGGAAAAGAGGGCATCCGGGGATGCCCTCTTTTTTGTCTCCGGAACGTCTGCGGGTGATTTGATTTTGGCCTTAACGAAGATGTGATATCTTTTCGGTAATCAATAAAACTTGGGCATCAACTGGGTTGGGGGGAACGGATGGCGCGGAAAGAGGGCGATCATTCGCCTAATTTAAGGGGGTTTGCCGGCGCAACACGTCGCGGCAATTCCGGGTAATCGTGAGTCTCAAACGAACCGCATGAGCAGGATGAGCGGCCTTCTGCCCTCATGCTGCTCCGTCTAAACAACGATCAGAGCTGCTCTCACGATGAAAAAGTCGGTTATCGGTGCTGTCCTGCTGGCAGCTTTTGTCTTATCCGGCTGTCTGAGCCCCGAGGAAGAAAAAATCCTGGGGGCCTCAGCGGCGACCAAGGCGGACCTCATCCAGGTGCCGGGCCTGGTGCGCGAACCCCTGCCGGTCAACATGACATTGCCGGACGGTACGCCGGTCGTGCTGGAGGGAATGGTCACGCGGCCCGATCGGCCAGGACGTTTTCCGCTTGTCTTGATCAATCATGGAACGAATGCCGACTGGGACCTCCGCAAGGATGTATCGGCAGGTGATTTTGCTGCGATGGCGATCGATTTTGCCCAACGAGGCTGGGCCGCCGTGAGTGTGGTCAGGCCGGGTTTCGGCCGGTCCGGCGGTCCATATCTTGAAGACGTGGGTCCATGTAACGGTCGTCATTTTCTAACGACCGGCCGCCGAATGGGTGATGAGATCCTTGCCATCCTGGACTCCGTTCGCCTGCAACCCTGGGTCGATCCGTCCCATGTTCTTCTGGTCGGTCATTCTGGGGGTGGCTTTGCGTCGCTTGCCGCTGCAGCCACGAATCCCAAGGCCGTCATTGGCGTCATCAATTTTGCCGGCGGGCATGGCGCGATATTGAATGAGAAATTTTGCCAGCCGGAGAATCTTTTCAATGCCATGAGCGAATTCGGCCGCATGGCACGAATTCCGAGCCTCTGGATTTATGCCGACAACGATCACTGGATTACGCCCGATTTGGCGCGAAACATGTTCCGCGCCTACAAAGCCGGCGGTGCGCCGGCAACGTTCCTGGCGGAGCCTGCCTATAAGGATGAAGGGCATTTTTTCATTGATGCGATCGATCAATGGCAGCCGCCGGTGGAAGCCTTCATGCAGTCGCTTCATGTGCCGACCGCGATCGAAGTCAGATTGCCTGAGTCGACTTCCCTGCAGCCGCCCTCGGACCTGGATTACAATGGCCGCGCTTTCTTCACGAAATATCTGGCGCTGCCAAATTATGAAAAGGCTTATGCCGTCGGATCCGGCGGTGGCAGCGGCTATGGCTCAGGTTACCGGACCATCGAGGCCGCGAAGTTGATGGCGATGCAGGAATGCCGGTTCCGCAGTTCGGGATGCCGTATTTACGCTGTCGGCAATCAGCTAGCGCCCCAATGACAAAGCGGCACGGTCAAGGGAAGCCCGCATCCAGCCGCGAGCTCCCTTGCAGGATTTCCGCTGATACCGCTTAGCCGCGCCGCCGCCGCCGGCGTCCGCCGCCCTCGTCATCGCCGCCGGTAGACGCGACTTTCGGCGCCGGCAGGTTGACCGCCTTGGCGAGATGGGGATAGGGCGCCGTCTTGTGCGGCAGGGCCATGGCGCCGACGAAATGTTCCTGGAATCTCGGCTCGACCGCGGTCTCGATCTTTTCCACCTGCTTGACCACCCGGGCGATCTCGTCGCGGGCGGCGCGGTTGAGGAGGGCGATGCGGGCGCCTGTGCCGGCGGCATTGCCGGCGCTGGTCACCTTGGCGAGATCGCAATCCGGGATCATGCCGAGGACCATGGCGTATTTGACATCGATATGGCTGCCGAAGGCACCCGCGAGGGTGATACGGTCGAGCTTGTCGATTCCCAGATGATCCATCAGCAGGCGGGCGCCGGCATAGAGAGCCGCCTTGGCCAGCTGGATCGCGCGGACGTCGTTCTGCATGATCTTCAATTGCGGCGAGCCGTCATGCAGCAGATAGGAGAAGGTGCGGCCATCGGCCTCGACGCGCGGCGAGATCGCTGCCATCGAGCCGTCGATCACGCCGTCCTGGGTGATGACGCCGGCCAGATACAGCTCGGCCAGGCATTCGATGATGCCGGAACCGCAAATGCCGGTAACGCCGATCGCTTCCGTCTGGGCGGCAAATTCCGGATGGTCGGACCACAAATCGCAGCCGATCACCTTGAAACGCGGCTCCAATGTCGTGCGGTCGATCCGCACGCGCTCGATGGCGCCCGGTGCCGCGCGCTGGCCGCAGGAGATCTGCGCCCCTTCGAAAGCCGGGCCGGTCGGCGAGGAGGCCGCCAGCAGCCGGTTCTTGTCGCCGAGCACGATTTCGGCATTGGTGCCGACATCGACGATCAGGGTCATCTCGTCGGATTCATGGGGCGATTCGCTCAGGATCACGCCGGCGGTATCGGCGCCGACATGGCCGGCGATGCAGGGCAGCACATAGATACGCGCATTGGGATGCACCTTGAGGTCGATCTCGGTCGCCCAGAATGTGGTCGGTCCATCGGAAGCCAGGGCAAAGGGCGCGCCGCCCAATTCGATCGGATTAATGCCGAGCAGCAAATGATGCATGATCGGATTGCCGACGAAGGTGCATTCGAGAATGTCGCCGACCGTGCAATTGGCTTCCTTGGCGACCGCTTCGCAGAGATCGTTCAGCGCCTCGCGGACGGCTTTCGTCATCTCCTGCTCGCCGCCCGGATTCATCATCACATAAGAGACGCGGCTCATCAGATCTTCGCCGAAGCGGATCTGCGGATTCATCAGACCGGAGGAGGCGATCACCTCGCCGGTGGAAAGATCGCAGAGATGGCCGGCGATGGTGGTCGAGCCGATATCGACGGCCAGGCCATAGGCCTTGTCGTGGAAACCCGGCCAGACGGCGGTGATCTGCTTGCCCATATGCACGGCGACGGTGACCTTCCAGCCGCCTTTGCGCAAGGCTGCCTGCAGGCCCTGGATGACGCGCAGATCGGTATCGAGCTTGGGGAGCTCCCATTGCTCCGTCAGTGCCTTTTCCAGGCGCTGGAGATCGCCGGTCGGATCATGCATGTCGGGTTCCTGGACCTCGACATAATAGAGCCGCACCACCGGATCGAGGGTGATGTCGCGCATTTCGGCGCGCTTGCGCACCACTTGCTTATGGACCTGACTGTCCGCCGGCACATCGATCACGAGATCGCCCAAAAGCTGCGCCTGACAAGAGAGGCGCCGTCCCGGCTTCATGCCGCGCTTGTCGCCGTAGCGCTGCTCGACCGCACAGAAATCGCTGAGATGATCGCTCTTCGAGGTGACGCCGAGCTTCGCGAATTCGCCTTCCGAGACCACGACCTGGCAGCGGCCGCAGATGCCGCGACCACCGCAGACCGAATCGATATCGACGCCGAGCTGTCTGGCTGCCTGCAGAACCGGCGTGCCCACGCGAAAGCGGCCGCGCCGGCCCGACGGCATGAAGACGATCAGCGCATCATCGTCGCCATGGCCGTTACCGTTCGGTTGCGTCGTCTCGGTCGTTGCTGTCTCGTCCACGATTCGATCTCATCACTCTGAAATTGACTGGCCGGCGAATCACCCGGAAATCCATCCTGGGGTCATTCCGTCGCCCGATGCTCTTTCCGTCGCAGGCTATCAGCTGGTGCCGATGAACCGGCGGGGGAGGTTGATATGCCTGCGCCAGCTTGCAGGAAGGATCTTGTTGTAGCCCCTCTCCC
>LNAP01000136.1_pt1 | contig 75827 bp, 66 predicted proteins | sample 602601 | NCBI WGS metagenome assembly LNAP01 (sample SAMN02440304, study PRJNA202911) | soil metagenome | biome: Subtropical and temperate rainforests or woodlands; isolation source: soil samples (1 kg each in a 20% v/v slurry with milli Q water) were... ...
CAGCGCCTCGGGCTCGGCATGCGGGCGGCCGCCGGGCTGGGTCCAGCCGCGGCCGACGATCACGCCGTCCTTCACCACGATCGCACCGACGGCCGGATTGGGCCAGGTACGGCCCTGCCCGCGGCGCCCCAGCGTCAGCGCCAGCTCCATGAAGCGTCGGTCGGCGGCTTTCGACTGCTGGGATTTTTGCGCGAGCTGGTCTTCCAGAATGCGGAAGATCATTTGCGTAACAAAGCGAGCCGCGCGTCGTCGTCGCCGGAGAGTTCGCCGAGCACGGCTTCGAAGTCTTTCGCCTCGCGGAAATTGCGATAGACCGAGGCGAACCGGACATAGGCGACGTCGTCGAGCTGGCGCAGATGTTCCATCACGATCTCGCCGATCGCCTCGGACGAAATCTCCGCCTCGCCGCCGCTTTCGAGCTCGCGCACGATCGCGGAGACCATCTTCTCGACCCGCTCCGGATCGACCGGCCGCTTGCGCAGGGAGATCTGCAGCGAGCGGACTAATTTATCACGATCAAACGGCACCCGGCGGCCGTTGCGCTTGATGACGGTGAGTTCGCGCAGCTGCACCCGCTCGAAAGTGGTGAAGCGGAAGTTGCAGGTCACGCACACCCGCCGCCGGCGAATGACAGCGGAATCCTCGGTTGGACGCGAGTCCTTCACCTGCGTATCGAGACTGTTGCAGCTAGGACATCGCATCCGGATAAAACCTTACTGATAAATCGGAAAACGGTCGGTGAGCGTCCTTACCCGTTCCTTGATCGCGGCTTCCACCATCGGCGCCTTGCTGTCCGGCGACTGCGCGATCGCGTTGAGTACCTCGGCAATGAGGCCGCCGACCTGCTTGAATTCGGCAACGCCAAACCCGCGGGTGGTTGCGGCAGGTGTGCCCAGACGCAGGCCCGACGTGACGAACGGCGTCTCCGGGTCGAACGGAATGCCGTTCTTGTTGCAGGTGATCGCCGCGCGCACCAGCGCCTTTTCCGAAACGTTGCCCTTGAGGCCCTTTGGCCGGAGATCGACCAGCATCAGATGATTGTCGGTGCCGCCGGAGACGATATCGAAGCCCTGGGCGCGCAGGCTTTCCGCCAGCGCTTTCGCGTTTTCGACCACGTTCTTCGCGTAGACCTTGAAGTCCGGCCGCAACGCTTCGGCAAACGCCACGGCCTTCGCCGCGATTACATGCATCAGGGGGCCGCCCTGCAGGCCCGGGAAGATCGCCGAATTGAACTTCTTGGTCAGCGCCTCATCGTTCCACAGCATCAAGCCACCGCGCGGACCGCGCAGCGACTTGTGCGTGGTGGTGGTCGTGACATGCGCGTATGGCACCGGCGAAGCATGGACGCCGCCGGCAACGAGGCCGGCGAAATGCGCCATGTCGACCATGAAATAGGCGCCGATCGAGTCGGCGATCTCACGAAAACGCTTGAAATCCCAGGGGCGCGAATAGGCCGAGCCGCCGGCGATGATCAGTTTCGGCCGTACCTGCTCGGCCTGCTTGGCGACCGCGTCCATATCGATGATCTGGTCCTCGCGCCGCACCGTGTAGTGCGAGGCCTTGAACCATTTGCCGGACATGTTGACCGGCGAACCATGGGTGAGATGTCCGCCGGCGGCGAGATCGAGGCCCATGAAGGTGTCGCCGGGCTGCAGCAGCGCCAGGAACACCGCCTGGTTCATCTGGCTGCCTGAATTGGGTTGAACGTTGGCAAACTGCGCGCCGAACAGCTTCCTGGCGCGGTCAATCGCCAGCGTCTCGGCCACATCGACCCACTCGCAGCCGCCGTAATAGCGATTGCCCGGATAGCCCTCGGCGTATTTGTTGGTCATCACCGAGCCCTGGGCTTCCAGCACCGCGCGGCTGACGATGTTTTCCGACGCGATCAGCTCGATCTCATGGCGCTGCCGGCCGAGTTCGCCCTTGATCGCGGCGGCGATTTCCGGATCGGCCTCGGCGAGGGGTGCGGTGAAGAACGAGTCGGGCGCAGAGGCAGTTGCGGCGCTGGTAGAGGAAGAGCTGGTCATCGGGCGAATGTCTCCACCGCCGCAAGCCATTAGACGGGATGCGGACGGTCATGGGTGGCGGTCGGAAGCGGCGCCCGCGAGATACCACATCGGGCCAAAATGGCCAAGCTCTTGCGGTACAAGCCTGTAATTTATGCAAGATATGGTGGGGATGACGTTTTCCCAAGCCCGTCGCCCAAAACCGCGGTCCCGGCCTCGAACCGGGGGCCATAACCACCGCTATCTGTTGGTTTGAACAACTACCGGTTTGCTCCACCATTTCCGCCGCGGCGTACGGGTTCCAGCCTTTGCCGGAACAATGTTGTAAATTGGTATGCGCCGTTAGAGCACGGTCGACATGGCCGGGATGATTGACCATCTCGCTGTCGATGCGCGGATGCAGCGGCGCCCCCTGTTCTTTCACCCGCTACCTAGACGTTGAGCATCAGCGGCAGCATCGCCGAGGCTCCGAATAGTGCAGCTATTCGTTGCAGGCTGCGTAGTCGGCGCTGCCCGGCGCCGGCCTCATCGCGGCCTCGTCGTTCCTTGGCCGTGAGTGGGACGATGTGATCGATAGCGCCGGACTCCGCGATTGATCCATCGCCTCGAACCTCAACTAGAAAAGCGCGATGCTTCGCAGGCTAAGGATATTTCGTCGACTCACGAGGTCGAGTCGCCGTAGAAACACCTTGCCGTTTCGATTTTGAGGTCGTTGACGCCGTTGAAAGTGGATCGAGCCTTCGAACACGTCGATCGCATAAGGTCTGAGCAGGTAGCCGCGCTCTTTCAATATGTGGCCTTGGGCGTGATAGGCGCTGCCGGCGCTGCGGCCATTCTCGCCGGTGGGTTGATCCATATCGGCGCCCTGAGTTGGGTGGTGGGAGCGTCCTGGGTCAGCTACATCAGCGCTTGTGCGGTCGCGCATCTGGCATTGCGCTACCTGTACTATCGTTTCCAACCGAAAACCGACAAATGGAGAAGCTGGGCCGCGTGGTTTACCGCAATCAGTTTCGCCGAAGGCCTCGGTTGGGGGTGGGCGGCAATTGCGCTGGTCGGGGCGAATGATCGTTTTTCTACGGAAATGTTGATACTGGTCGTCGCTGTGAATATCGCTGGCATTGCGATGCCAACATTTGGCTCATATCTGCCGGCTTTTTTTGCATTCTTCTTTCCGACGACAATTCCATGCGTTCTCTGGGGCTTGGCCTCGGTGGATTCGTTTCTCGAAGCTCCGACGATGATGCTTCTGATGCTGCTCTACACCTTCGCGGTGGCAGGCCTGGGAATCATCCATAACAGGAACTTCAAGGAGCTTGTCGGCCTGAGAATCAAGACCAGCGCACTGGCTGAAGATCTTCGAACGCAGAAAGAATTGGCCGAACGGGCCAATCTGGCAAAGTCGACGTTTCTCGCAGCGGCCAGCCACGATTTACGCCAACCGATTCACGCGCTCGGATTATTCGTTGGCGCCTTGCGGAGTGCACCACTCACGTCGGAAGGCGTCCACCTGGTCGATCGTATCGAACAGTCGACGATCGCCATGGATAGCCTGTTCGGTGCGATACTGGACATTTCTCGATTGGACGCAGGCGTTGTTGAAGTACGCTCGCAAACTTTCGCCATCCAACCGCTGCTTGGCCGGATTTGCAGCGACTATGCCGAAGAGGCACAACAAAAGTCGATTGCGCTTGTTCAGCATTATTGCGGAGCGACGGTGCATACCGACCCGGTGCAGATGGAACGCATAGTTCGAAACATGGTGTCGAACGCGGTTCGTCACACCGACACCGGAAGGGTAGTCGTCGGCTGCCGCCGCCGCCGCGGCACGGTTCGCGTGGAGGTTTGGGATACTGGCCCGGGCATTCCCGCCGCCGATCAGGACAGGATTTTTCAAGAGTACATCCAGTTGAGAAACCCTGAACGCGACCGCACCAAAGGCCTTGGGTTGGGATTAGCGATCGTCCGCCGGCTTGGAATTCTGCTTGATTGTCCCATTTCCCTGCGTTCCGAACTGGGACGCGGCTCTTGCTTTGCGGTTGAAATACCCGAAGCGCTCGAGAAATCGCCTCCTGCAGCGCCGCTCAACTCCCCGGAAGCATCCGGCCGCGGACGTGTTCTGGTTATCGACGATGAAATTGCGATCAGAGAAGCAATGTACACTCTGCTGACCGGTTGGGGATATGACGTAACCACGGCGGATTCGGGCGCTGAAATGCTTGCGCATATTTCGGAAAATCCCGTTCGCCCCGATCTCATTATCTGCGACTATCGCCTGCGCGGCGAAGAAAACGGCATTGAAGTTATTCGCTCGATACAGTCGAAATTCGAGCAGGATTTGCCTGCGATGTTGATTACGGGCGACACCGCCATGGACCGCCTCATCGAGGCGCGGGCGAGCGGACTGCTGCTGCTTCACAAGCCTGTTCCGGACGGAAGACTGCGGGCTGCGATGATCAACTTGATCGCATCGTCCCAGCGCGAAAGGAGCGGCCCCGGCCATTCATTGGATTAAACCGGAGACCGGACCAGCTTAAATCAAACCGGCTTTGCGACCGGCCAGCGCCGCTTGCGTTCGATTTTCCACATTCAATGTCTTGAAGATCACGGTAATATGCGCCTTCACGGTTTTTTCAGACAGGCCCAAAATATTTGCGATTGATTTATTGGGCTTGCCCTCACTCAGGAACGCCAGAATTTCAATCTGGCGTGCTGTCAGCACCTGGTCAGGACGGCTCTTCGATCCGCGCTCGGAGCCCCCCGAGGTTTCCTCCAGAAGCAGCGGCGGAACGTACAGATTACCACTCAACACCAGTTGAATGGCGGATAGGAGAATCCGCTGCCCCGCAGATTTTGGAACATATCCCATCGCTCCGGCAGCCATGGCCTTGCGCACGTCTGATGGATTTTCGGATGACGAAAGAACGATCACCGGGAGTTCCGGTCGCGCTCGCCCGAATTCGGAAATGGCTTCCAGCCCTTTCATTCCAGGCATCATGAGATCGAGCACCACGACATCCAGATCGGGATGGCTGCCGAGAAGAGCAATCGCTTCACTCGCATCCTGGGCCTGGACCACTGCCATGTCCGGACCAATCTGCAGCAGCAATGCGGCCAATCCTTCGCGCAAGACCGCATGATCATCTACAACTAAAAGCTTCATACTGAAATCATCAACGACACCGCTTGCCTAAGCTTCAGAACATGCCGACAAAAGTTTCCAGCCGCAAACGAAAAGACCGAATATCGGCGCGGCACACGAGCGAGACCTAAGTCCCAAGACTTCAAACAGGTTTACAGAGGGAAACATCTGCGCATAACTTGACGCATGCCGAATTAAATCAAATCATTTTGGAGTGAAAATGAGCAAAATAAATCCGATTGCCCTGCTGGCATTTGCAGCGTGCTTATCAACCCTCGATACCGGGCGCGCGGCTACCGTTACAGAAAGCTTCAACTTCAGCGCGACAAACTTTTCCTTCATCAACGGCATTACCCCTCCAGTCGATACCGTTACAGGCAGCTTTACCCTGACGTTTGACCCGACCTTGAGCTACTCCGACTCGACAGCCGGAATCGTCTTGAACAGCCTGAATATCCCTCTCGGCTCCGCGATCTCGTTCAGCTACGACCCAGTCGCGGATTATCTGGTCGTTGGCGGGGCGTTCCTAGGCGCCGGGACGATCCAGATACTGCCGGCGTTGGACGACTTTTTCCTGCAGATAAATAACTTCGTTTCGAACCCGACAATTCATCAATTGGGCTATGCGGAAGCGTCAATTCCCAACGGCTATTATTACACACCCGTCGACGATCCATCGACGGGTACGGTTACGGCAGCGGTACCCGAACTCTCGACATGGGCGATGATGTTGCTCGGCTTTGCCGGTGTCGGCTTTGCCGCATTCAGAAAAGGGCGGATCGAGGCTGCCGTTCCGGTGGCCTGAACCTTGAATCTGCAACGCCACACACTCGCCCCCGGCCGGCGAAGTGTGTGGCGTTAACGCCATCCTGCCCCGAGTGGACGCCAGCCGCCCTCTACTTAACTTAAAGCCCCGTAAAGCCGGCCTTCACCGGATCGTTGCTGCCGTCGAGTTCACGCAGGTATGTCAGCCCGCACACCGTCAGCCGGTGGGTATCCTTTTCTCCCGCCTCCATCAGCGTGGCAAGATAGTCGGTCACCTTGGTGCGCGCCTCGGCGCTGGCGGCGGCGTTGCGGTTCATCAGCAGATCGTAGGTCTGCATGATGCGGTTGATGGCGGCTTCCATGGGGTCCTCTGGGCTGTCGGTCATACCAGTTCGACGGCATCGAACCTGGCGATCGCCTTGTTGGCGAGGCGAATCTTGTTGAACTCGCCGCGCTGATACATCTCGACGATGATCTCGAGCAGGCGCTCATTGGTGGCGAAGGTGTCGGCCATGGCGCCGGTCCGGCGCAGGTAGTTCGAGGCGATGGAATAGGCATCGCCGACGATTTCGACATTCATAACGCGCATCCGCTCGACCGGCATGATCTGGGCCTCTTTCGAGGGTAAAGCGCGAGCGCGGCAGAAGTTCCGTTTTGAGAGCTGTTCCCTGCAACGCAAAACGCACCGGTCCGGAAATCCGGCCGATGCGCTTTGGGGGAAGTCTCTCTTTCTTGATCGACAGGCTGCCGGTCTTCTCAAGCGGCCGGCTTGGCCAATTCCTTATGCTCTCAGAGCCGATACAGGATCTGGTCGGTCCAGAACCGCTCGAGCCGGTGCAGCGACTTGTTCAGCGTCGCGAACTCCTCGTTCGAGATGCCGCCGACCTGTTCCACGGTCTTGACGTGCTTCTGATACAGCGCGTCGACGATGCGGCGGATCTCCTGGCCCTGCGCGGTGAGGCGGATGCGGACCGAGCGGCGATCGACGCGCGAACGCTGATGATCGAGGAAGCCGAGTTCGACCAGCTTCTTCAGATTGTAGGAGACGTTGGAGCCGAGGTAGTAGCCGCGCGTACGCAGTTCACCCGCGGTCAATTCCTTGTCGCCGATATTATAGAGCAGCAACGCCTGCACCGAATTGATGTCGGCGCGACCACGGCGATCGAATTCATCCTTGATGACATCGAGCAGCCGGCGATGCAGCCGCTCCACCAAAGTCAGAGCTTCGAGATAGAGCGGCTGCACCGGAGCTTGTCCCGGAGCGCGGTCGGCGGGTTCAACCGCCGTCGCAACGGCTTTGATCATGACACTTCCCCTGTTGTCGTTTTTATCGACTTATTAGACGAAACTTGTGCCTCGCCTGATAGCTTCAACTTAAGGGGGGCGGTTTGAAGATCAGCTTAAATAAGACAATAAAGAGATCATGAATTTAAGACAGTGAATCACGGATTAAGCCCATGGACAAAGGGCTTTTCGCAACCTTTCATTGACGGTGCACAGGCTCTGTTCACGCTTCGTTGGCGACATCTGTCGCATATGGAAACAGCTTCGCTCAAATTCGAAACGTCTGCGTAACAGGTGTGACCGCAGCATCAGGGTGACCGAAAAGTTACCGCAAAAAGTTCCGAAAATTTTATGCGATTTTTCCCGCGCGCGGAAATTCCATACGTCCCCCTTGCGCCTATGGCGGCCGCTCGCGCGCCGCCATCCATGCGAGCGCAAGATACGCCGCGAGCATGAGCGCCTCGACGCCGACCACGGTCAGGCTGCCGCCGTAGATGCCCGGAAACATCAGTTCGATCACCGCCATCGACACCACGGTGGTGAGCCACACCACCGCGCCCCATGGCGTCGCCAGCCACAGCCCGACGGCCGCGACGAGTTCGATCACGGCGAAATAGACCGTGGCGGTCTGCCAGGCCATCGGCTGGTTTTCGAAGGCATCCTCTTCGCCGCCGATGAAGCCCGTCACCTGCGCCCAGTGATAGAGGCCCTTGGCCACCGAGATCACGGCCATGATGCGCAGGAACAGCACCAGCCGCCTGGTCCACACATTGTCGTCGGATTCGATCCGTTCGGACGAAATCGCCGCCACCGACATGGCATGGTCACGCGTCTGGTCGCGCGTTGGGGTTTCAGACATGCGAATAGGCCTTCATTTGAGCGAGTCATGACCCAGCGGGACGGCAAAATCAAATGAAGTTGCGGCAGGTCAAGGCGCGGTGACGCCGGGAATACAAAGTGCTACGAAAGAGATCGAGCAGAACTGGACTGCCGTCTAGGAGTGACCATCACATGGCGATCAAATTCGGGCGACCGATCGAATTGCGCGATGCGCCGCGGCAGAAGGCCGCCCCCGCCCCTGCCCTCGATCTGGTGGCTCGTCCGCGCCGCAACCGGAAGGCCGAATGGGCGCGCCGGCTGGTGCGGGAAAACGTGCTCACCACCGATGACCTGATCTGGCCGCTGTTCGTCGTCGACGGCCACAACAAGCGCGCCGGGATCGCCTCGATGCCGGGCGTGGAGCGGCTCAGCGTCGACCAGGCGGTGCGCGATGCCGAGCGGGCGGTGAAGCTGAACATTCCCTGCATCGCGCTGTTTCCCTACACCGAGTCGTCGTTGCGCGACGAGCGGGGTTCCGAGGCACTGAACCCGGACAATCTGGTGTGCAAATCGGTCCGCGCCATCAAGAAGGAGTTTCCCGGTCTCGGCGTGCTCTGCGACGTCGCGCTCGATCCCTTCACCAGCCATGGCCATGACGGGCTGATCGAGGACGGCCAGATCCTCAACGACGAAACCGTTGCGGTGTTGGTGCGCCAGGCGCTGGTGCAGGCCGAAGCCGGCTGCGACATCATCGCGCCGTCGGACATGATGGACGGCCGCGTCGGCGCGATCCGCGGCGCACTGGACCATGCCGGCTTTGCCGATGTGCAGATCATGGCCTATGCGGCGAAATATGCTTCCGCCTTCTACGGCCCGTTCCGCGATGCGATCGGCTCGGCGAAAACGCTGACCGGCGACAAGCGCACCTATCAGATGGATAGCGCCAATTCCGACGAGGCGCTGCGCGAGGTCGAACTCGACATCGCGGAAGGAGCGGACATGGTGATGGTGAAGCCGGGCATGCCTTATCTGGACATCGTGCGGCGGGTTAAAGATGCCTTTGCGATGCCGACCTTCGTTTACCAGGTGTCCGGCGAATACGCGATGATCGCGGCCGCCAGCGGCAACGGCTGGATCGACGGCGAGCGGGCGATGATGGAGAGCCTGGTAGGCTTCAAGCGCGCCGGCGCCGATGGCATCCTGACCTACTTCGCGCCAAAGGCGGCGGAGAAGTTGAAGGCCGAGAGGTGATCGTCATGCGGGGCGCGTCGTAGACGCGAACCCGGAATCTCGAGATTCCCGGTTCACTTCGCGCCGGAATGACGGAAGTCCAAACAGACCACCCCGGCCGCCGAATCGCCGGAATATTGCGGTCTCGTAGCCGTTGCAGGTCTTGCGCGCACCCGGGCGGTTCCCATGTTTCGCTGTGGGAATGCACAGTCGGGAGGACTGACCATGTCTTATAGCGGTTCGAGTAACAGCGGTGGCGGCGCCTGGCGCAGCGACGGCGGTGTACCGCCGCATGCCTTCGATCCCTTGCTGCAGCCGGAATTGTTTCGCGGCGTGCTGATGCGGCGGATATTCGCGTTCCTGATCGACGTGATCGTGCTGTCGATTCCGGTGATCTTTGGTTACGTCTTCATCGCGGTGTTCGGGCTGATCACGCTGGGGCTGGGCTGGGCGCTGTTCTGGCTGGCATGGCCCGCCACAGTGGTATGGGCCGTGGTCTATTACGGTGCATCGCTCGGCGGACCGCATTCGGCGACGCTTGGCATGCGGATGATGGATCTGGAACTGCGCACCTGGTACGGCGCGCCCGGTTACTTTGTGCTGGGCGCCATGCATGCTGTGCTGTTCTGGGTGTCGGTGTCGTTCCTGACGCCGCTGGTCCTGCTGGTCGGCCTGTTCAACAGCCGCCGACGGCTGCTGCACGACATCGTGCTGGGAACCGTGATTATCAACAGCTCCGTTCGGACCCAGATGGCGCAGCCGGCGCGGATGTTTTGAATCCGTCAAGGTGATGGGCCAAAGCGATTGACCGGCAGCCTCCGCGGCGCGATGCTAAACTTGTTCGGCTCCGACTGAATCGGGGCAGAACAGGCTCTGGTTGTTTAACGCGTCTTCTTCACGCAAACCGGTACCGACTTGAAAACGCTATAGTTCGGCTGCTTCGGAGGCCCGACGACGTCCCGTGACCCAGCATTCGCGTGATACCCCGCAATTCTACCTGACGGCGCCCTCGCCCTGCCCCTATCTGCCGGGCCGGCACGAGCGCAAGGTGTTCACGCATCTGGTCGGCGACAAAGCTGGCGATCTCAACGACCTGCTGACCCATGGCGGCTTTCGGCGGAGCCAGTCGATCGCCTATCGCCCGGCTTGCGACCAGTGCCGCGCCTGCGTTTCCGTCCGCGTCGTCGCCAACGAGTTCCGGGCGTCGCGCAATTTCAAGAAGGTCCTGGCGCGCAACGCCGACATCGTCGGCGAACAGCGCAGCGCGGTGCCGACCTCGGAACAATATTCGGTTTTTCGAGCCTATCTCGACCATCGCCATCGCCATGGCGGCATGGCCGACATGACCGTGCTCGATTACGCGATGATGGTGGAGGACAGCCACGTCGAGACCCGCATCATCGAATACCGCAGGCGCGGCGTCGATTCCGGCATCACCGGCCGCGGAGAGAACCTGGTGGCGGTAGCGCTGACCGACGTGCTCAGCGACGGGCTGTCGATGGTGTATTCGTTCTTCGAACCATCCGAGCAAAACCGCTCGCTCGGTACCTTCATGATCCTCGACCATATCGCGCGCGCCCGTCGGCAGGGACTGCCTTACGTCTATCTCGGCTACTGGATCGAAGGTTCGAAGAAGATGGACTACAAGGGCCGCTTCTTGCCGCAGCAGCGGCTGGCGCCAAGCGGCTGGCTGCGGGTCGATGCGACCGGCGAAGTGCCGTCGGAGCCGCAGGATTAGAGCTACTTCGCGTCACGCACGCTGCTCGCCCGGTCAAGCCGGGCGAGTTGTGGCTCAGCCGAACAGCGTATCGAACAGCAATTTCAGGTTCAGGATGACGATGATCCCGGCCACAATCCACGCCAGCGCGGCCACGGGACGAGCGATGGTAAAATTGCCCATCTTGCGCCGGTCGGAGACGAACCGCACCAAGGGAATGACGGCGAAGGGAAGCTGCATCGACAGCACGACCTGACTGAAAACGAGAAGGTCCGCGGTGCCGCGCTCGCCATACAGCGCCGTGACGATCACGACCGGGACAATGGCGATGCCACGGGTCAGCAGCCGCCGCGCCCAGCTTGGCAGACGCAGGTCGAGAAAACCTTCCATCACGATCTGGCCGGCAAGCGTCGCCGTCACGGTCGAGTTGAGGCCGGAGGCCAATAGCGCAACGGCAAACAGCGTCGATGCGATGCCAAGTCCGAGCAGCGGTGACAAAAGTTCGAACGCCTGGCCAATTTCGGCGACGTCGGAATGGCCGCTCTTGTGGAATGTCGCGGCCGCGACGACCAGGATCGCGGCGTTGACGAACAAGGCCAGCATCAGCGCAATGGTGGAATCCGTCGTCGCCCATTTGATTGCATCGCGGCGGCCCCGGTCGGAGCGTTCATAGGCGCGGGTCTGAACGATCGAGGAGTGCAGATAGAGATTATGCGGCATCACGGTGGCTCCGATGATGCCGATGGCGATGTAGAGCATCTCGGGATTGGTGAATATCTCGGTCGACGGCACGAAGCCGCGCAGCATCGCGGCGACCGGCGGCGCGGCGGCGGTGATTTGAATGGCAAAGCACACCGCAATGACGATCAGCAGCGCAATGACAAACGCTTCGAGGAAACGAAAACCCCTGTTCATCAGGAGCAGCAGCAGGAAAGCGTCCAGCGCTGCCAGCAGCGCTCCGCCGATCAGCGGAATCCCAAACAGCAGTTTCAGCGCGATCGCGGTGCCGATCACTTCCGCCAAATCGCAGGCGATGATGGCGGCCTCGCAGGCCAGCCACAGCGTGAAATTGACCGGCCGCGAATAGGTCGCGCGACAGGCCTGGGCGAGATCGCGATCGGTGACGATACCGAGCCGTGCGGCCAGTGCCTGCAGCAGGATCGCCATCAGGTTCGAGAGCAGGATCACCGACAGCAGCGTGTAGCCAAATTTCGAGCCGCCCGCGAGATCGGTCGCCCAGTTACCCGGATCCATGTAGCCGACGGACACCAGATAGCCTGGGCCGGCAAAGGCCAGCAGCCGCCGCGCCCAATGCCCCCCCGCGGGGACACCGACAGTGCTATTCACTTCCGGCAGGCTTAGTCGCGTGTTCGACGCATCCATGCGCCAGCCTCGGGTAGCCGGAACGACTTTTGGCGGAGGATCAGGGGGCAATCCGGGCGATCGTGCATCCATTCCTACAAGATGGGGGACTTTCGAATTTAATGCAACTCATTTGCAACTGCATCTAGACCCTTAGCTGCAATGCTCGGCTGTCATGCCGGAGCTCGGATTCTGCAAATGCTGGACGTAAGTCCTAGGGCCTTTGCTTGCTTGCCCCCCGTTCGCAATCCTTTTTTAATTTAAAATCTTAGCATTTATTTTTATTTGGGGGATTGGAAATGAAGCGGACTCGTATTGCGCTTGGTTTGCTCGCGGCCTCTTTCGCCACTGCTCTTTCCCCTGCCTGCGCAGATATCCTCATCAACGGCGGCTTCGAAGCCGATGTCGTTCCAGGCCAGTTCGGGAACTACACGGTTGCCGGCCAAGGCATAACCGGTTGGCAGGTCGTCACGGACAACGTCGATCTTGTGAACGGCCCTGCGAATAATTTCGCCGCGTTCTCTGGCAATCAATTCCTTGATCTGGTCGGCTTCGGCGCGACCGGCGCCATTCAGCAGTCGTTCAATACTTCGATCGGGCAAAGCTACACGTTGACATTCGCCTATTCCGATAATCCGACCGGGCCGGTCCCGGCGGCAGATGTTCTGATCGGTGATGGAACAAATACGACCGCTTCCTGGAGCATCTCGCACGATGGAGCTTCGACTGCTTCGCCGAATTGGACGCTCTTCTCTGAAACTTTTGTAGCGACGGCAGCCGTAACGTATTTGCGCTTCAATGAGACTTCAGGCGGCGGCAACGGCGGCATTTTCCTGGACGACATCGCAATCAATATTGCAGCCGTGCCGGAACCATCCACGTGGGCCATGATGCTCCTGGGCTTTGCCGGCGTCGGGGCGATGGCTTATCGCCGCCGCAGGACCGCAGCGCTCGCAGCCTGATCCGGATCGTACAAGGCTAAGAGAGACCGCCTTCGGGCGGTCTTTTGATGTTGGGCAGCCAATCGCATCCAGCAATGCGAAAGGCTAGGTCTGCCTCTTGTAAAGTACCGAGGAAGTGCTTTATGATATTTCCATGGCCAGACTCCCCCTCGAAACGCTCGCAGCGACCTTGCGCTACGCCCTTGCCCCCGGCTCGGCGGACATTGAAGCGATCGAGGCGACGTTCGCAGCCTACGACCGCATGATGCAGATATTGCAGGACGTGGCGCCGGTCGGCGCGAACTTGGTGTCTCTGCATGCGCAGGCCTACGAGAAGATTCGCGTCGAGACCGGTCTCCCCGCGCGTCTGGTGACGCTCGGCTTGCGTGACCGCGCCGGTTACCTGCCCGGCGGCACGACGCGCCGAATTCCGCTCGACGACAAGTTGTTCGCGATCAAGGGGCCAACTTCACTGACCATTAGCACTGTCAAGGGACGCGTCTTGGTGCCGTTCGAAGTCCCGGGCTATCTTGCCGGCTGGGAAAGTCCCTTCCCGGCTCACTTGGTCTCCGACGGCCGCGCTTACGAAATCCACATCGCCGTCAAATCGAAATCAATCCAACCGGAGGAAAAGACCATGCTTCACGAAGGCATCCTTGCGCGCATGGGCCGGCTGCTTGCCGCCATCGCCAGCCAGACCATCGACAACGCCGAGAACAGCAACAAGGTCGCACTGGTCAAACAGGCGATCCGCGAGATCGATGCCGGCGCCGATGAAGCCCGCCATGCGCTCGGCAAATCGCGCGCTGAGGAATTCCGTCTCAAGCGGCGGCGCGAAGAGCTGGATACCGAAGTCGCGAGCCTGACGGAAAAAATCCGTCTCGCAATTGCGGAAAATCGCGAAGATCTCGCGCGCGCCGGTGTCGCACGGCAAATTGATCTGGAATCCCAAGGTATCGCGCTTGAGCGTGCGATGGATTTCATCGAACTCGAAATCGATGAGCAGACCAAGGCGTTGCAGGCGATGCTTGGAGCGCGACGTGAAGCCGAAGTCCGTCTCGCCGATCTCGAAACGAGTCTTGTCCAGCAGGCGTTAACCGAAACCAGCCGGGGGCCTTCGGCGACTAACACTATAAGTGCCAACCGAGCCATGGCGGCGATCGCGCGGGTGACCGGCGTTCCCGCTTCCAGCGTGCTCGGCGACAAGGAACTCGACGAACTCGACCGCCTGCACCGCGAAAAGGAAATCGCGGCGCGGCTTGAAAGGATCAAATCGCAGCAATGAGTGCAGTTGGCGACATTCTGCTCGCCCCAGACGTGCGGCCATTCGCCATTGCGGCCGCGATCATGGTCGCTCTCGGCGGCATCGAAGTATTAACGACGCTGATCGGCTTCTCGATCGGCGAGCTTATCGGCCAGGACGCCGCAGTCGAAGCCGATAGCCATCACGGGCCCGACGGCCTGCTTCTCTGGATCAATGCGGGGCGCCTTCCGCTCCTGATCCTAATCATTCTGGCACTCGGCGTGTTCTCGATCACAGGATTCCTGCTCCAAGGCATTGCGCACGCGCTCGGCACCGCGGTGCCTGTCGTAATCGCTTCGCTTGCGGCTGCCGTCTGCAGCATTCCCATGGTCAGGACCACCAGCCGCGGCCTTTCCCGCATCATCCCGCGCGACGAGACCTATGCGGTCAGCGATGCCGATTTCGTCGGCAAGGTCGCGGTGGTTTCAGTCGGACCGCTTGATCAAGGACTGCCCGGCCGGGTTCGTCTCAAGGATGTCTTCGGCAACTGGCATATCGTGTCGGCACGCGCCAGTCCCGATTCGCAAAGCCTCCCGGTTGGAGCCAGCGTCTTGCTGGTCGACCGCGACGCCAAAGGTTTTATTGCTATTTCCGCGCCCGCCGACCTCATTGCACAACAACCCTCACCAGACAGAGTGTAAAAATGTGGGAACTTGCTGTACCCGTTGCCATTGGCGTAGCTGCTATTTTCGTTATCGGCCTCTTGTTCGCGAGGCTCTACCGGCGCTCGACTCGCGATGAGGCCTATGTCCGCACCGGCCTCGGCGGTCAGAAAGTGGTGCTCGACGGCGGCTCGATGGTGCTTCCGGTTTTCCATTCCACGGCCGCGGTCAACCTGAAAACGCTGCGGCTGGAAGTGGCCCGCGGCGGCCCGGATTCGCTAATCACCAAGGACCGCATGCGCGTCGACATCGGCGCCGAATTTTATCTTCGCGTCAAACCCGACAGTTCTTCGATTGCGCTGGCCGCGCAAACGCTCGGCAATCGCACCAACGACGCCGCCGAGCTGCGTGAACTGGTCGAAGCCAAATTCGTCGATGGTCTGCGCTCGGTCGCGGCCACCATGAACCTCGAAGAACTTCAGGAACAGCGCGCGACTTTCGTCAAGGCGGTACAGGACGCGGTCGGCGCCGACATCCAGAACAACGGTCTCGAGCTTGAATCGGTCTCATTGACGAGGCTAGACCAGAGCGACATCAAGCACTTCAATCCGAGCAATTTCTTCGACGCTCACGGTCTCACCACCCTGACCAAGATCACCAAGGAACGCGAGCAGGAACGCAACCAGATCGTCCGCACCACCGAAGTGAACATCGCGCAGCAGGATCTTGTTGCGAGACAGACGACCCTGACGATCGAAAGCACCAAGCGCGAGGCGGAACTGGCGCAACAGCGCGACATCGCGAACAAGACGGCCGCGATGCGCGCCGAGACGGCCAAGGTCGAACAGACCGCCGTGCAGAACGAGGCCGAATATCGCATCCAGCAGGAACTCGCGGTCGCCAACAAGCAGACCGAAGCCAACCAGGCCCGCGACACCAGGAAGATCGAAGCCGATCTGGCCGTGAAGCGCCGCACCACCGAAGCCGAGCGCGAACTGCAGATCGTCGCACAGGAAGCCGCGATTGTCGTCGCTACCAAGAGCACGGAGCAATCCGACGCGCAGACGATTGCCGAAACCGCGCGTGCCCTCGCGATTGCGGCCGAGGAAAAGGTCACCACGGCACGGTCCGTCGAAATCGCCGAACGCGACAAGATCATCAACGTAATCGCGGCACGAAAGGCCGCGGAGACCGAGGCGATGCCGATCACCGTGATGGCGGAGGCCGAAAAGCAAGCCGCGGCCAACAAGGCGGAGGCCATCAACGTGCTGGCGACGGCCGACGCCAATGCGGCAACCACCCGAGCCGCGGGCGTCAAGGCGCTCGGTCAGGCCGAGGCCGAGGTTGCCACGCTGAAAGCCGAAGCCCGCAACAAGCTCAGTCCGGCAATGGTCGAGTACGACATCAATCTCGCCCGCATCAACGTCATTCCCGATGCGCTTGCCCAGGCCGTCAAACCGATCGAGAAGATTTCCGACATCAGGATTTTCGATGCCGGTGGACTGCTCGGGCGCGGCAATGGCCACCTCAATGGTGGTGGCAATGGCGGCGGTGGATTGGGGCTCGGCGACGGTCTTGCTGCCCAGTTGCTATCGGTGTCGGCCTTCAAGCCGCTCATTGACAAGATCCTCACCGAGGCCGGTTTCGCTACCGGCCCGGACGCGCTGACCAGCCTCACCAATGCGTTGGCACAGAAAGCGCCGGATGCGCCTCGGATTGAGCCGCCGGCAAGGCTCACCGACGGTGCCCAAGCGCCGCCCGCAACCATCTCCGGCGTGGGTAAGGCAACGCTCGGTCCCAAATCATAATCGAACGACCGCAGTGCCGTTTAGATCGACATCAAGATGAGGCCCCCTGCACCATGCAGCAGGCCTTTTTCTTGCGACTCCTTCCGGACGCCTTGTCAGGAAACGGGTGGGTTCGAACGTCCCTAGGGCAGACCATGGGGCCAGATCGAATCTCAGGAAACCTGCCATGTCCGCGATCGCCACTGCCCCTCGCCTTCCCGCGACTTTCAACCGCCTGGCGTGGTCCAATCTCGCCGCGCAGTCGGCGGAACAGATTGCGCTGGCCGCCGCGCCCATCGTGGCGGTGCTGCTGCTCGGCGTCGGCGAAGGCCAGACCGGCCTGTTGCAGACCGCGCTGACGCTGCCGTTCATCCTGTTCGCCATTCCGGCGGGGCTGCTCGCCGATCGGATCTCGCGGCGTTGGCTGATGGCGGGCTCGGAAGCGTTGCGCGCCGCGGCGCTGCTTGGAACCCTCGCCCTGATCGGGCTCGAGCTGTTGACGCTGCCGCTGCTCTCGCTGCTTGGTTTCGTCGCGGTATGCGGAACGGTGGCCTACAGCGTGGCCGCGCCGGCCCTGGTGCCGTCGCTGGTTGCGCCCGAACAACTGCCCGCGGCCAATGCACGGATCGAACTGGCGCGCACCGTCGCCTTTGCCAGCGGACCGGCGCTCGGCGGCGTGCTGGTCGGATGGGCCGGTGCGGCGCCGGCGTTCGGATTTGCCGCTGCCCTCTCCGTCATCGCCGTGGTGCTGCTGTCGGGCATCTACGAACCGGCGCGTACGCCTGCGCCGCGACGCCATCCATTGCAGGAGATCAGGGAAGGCGCGGTGTTCGTGCTGCATCATCCGCTGCTGCGGCCGGTGTTCGTCACGCAGTTCATCTTCAACACGGCTTCGTTCCTGCTGCTGGCGGTGTTCGTGCCCTACGCGGTGCGCCGTCTCGGACTGTCGGCGACCGGCGTCGGGGCCACGCTTGCGATGTACGGTGTCGGCATGGTGGTCGGTGCGCTGCTGGCAACGCGGGTGATGCAACGCCTGCCATTCGGCACCGTGATCGGCCTAGGGCCTGTTACCGGCTTTGCCGCCGCCGCCGTGATGGCGCTGACCACACTCATTCCGGCGCCGTGGCTGGCGGGCCTGAGCTTCTTCCTGCTCGGCGCCGGTCCGATCCTGTGGGTGATCTCCACCACGACGCTGCGGCAATCGGTGACGCCGCCGTCGCTGCTCGGAAGGGTCTCTGCCATCAACATCATGAGCTATGGCGCGCGCCCGGTCGGCTCCGCGCTCGGCGCTGTCGTCGGCGGGCTCTACGGCGCGGAGGCGTGTCTCTATCTCGCGGCGGCGATCTTCGCAGCGCAGGCGCTGGTGATCCTGATGTCGCCGGCGGTATCGCTGGTGCGGCAGCCGGAGATGGTCGGCGAGACCTGCTGAGCGAAGGCCTCCGCCAACGTGTCCCGGACGCGCTCTTGCGCTGCCCGCAGAGCCGGGACCATGACCGAGACGGAGTTTGACGGGTTCCCCATTTTCCGCATTCCTGCTGCGTCAATTGGTGGTTCCCCACCTCGTTTTATATGATATGCATCATGTCATATCGAGCGAGGGCTTTCATGACCGACCAGACCGTCGCGACCATCGACGCGGCCTCGCACTCCGAGATCCCTTCCACCCCGGAGGCCTCCTCCACCTTCCTGCAGATTGCCGTGCTAGCGGCATTGGCGGCAACCGGGACGCTGGCGACCAACATCCTGCTGCCATCGCTGCCGCAGATGGCGGCCACCCTGCAGGTGTCGAGCGCTGCGGTCACGTCGGCGATTACGGTTTTCTTGGCGGTATTCGCCCTCGGCCAGCTCGTGGTCGGACCGATCTCGGATCGCTACGGACGACGCTGGCCGGTGCTGACCGGATTTGCGGTGTTCATTGCCGGCAGCATCTGGTGCGGGTTGGCGACCGACCTGCCCGGTCTTCTGGTGGGCCGCGTGATCCAGGCCGCGGGCGCCTGTGCGACCTCGGTGCTGTCGCGCGCGATCGCCCGCGATCTCTTCAGCGGCGCGGCTCTGGCGCGGGCGATGGCGCTGATCATGATCGCAATGGCGGCGGCGCCCGGATTCTCGCCGCTGCTCGGCGGCGCGCTCGACCACATGTTCGGCTGGCGTTCCGAGTTCGTCTTTGTCGCCATCTTTGCGGCGGTCGGGGCCGTCGCCTATGCTGCAGTGCTCGGCGAGACCCACAATTCGACGCGGATCCCGCTCAATCCGCTCGCGATCGCCAGAAACTATCTGGGCCTCAGTTCCGATCGCCGCTTCCTGATTCCGGCCGCGACCGTCAGCCTGATCATGGGCGGGTTGTTCGCGATGTTCTCGGCCGCCCCCCGTGTGCTCATCGAAGGGCTGCACTTCACGCCGATCCAGCTTGGCTTGTTTTTCGCCGGCACCGTCATGATCGTGTTTGCCGCGGGCATGCTGGCTACCAAACTCGCGCCGCGCTTCGGGCTGGATCGTTCGATCCAGGGTGGCCTGTTGGCCGCCGGGGCCGGCAGCGTCGCAATCCTGCTGGTGTCGATCTTCCACCCCACCTTCCTGCCGTTCCTCGCGGCGATGTCGGTGTTCCTGCTCGGCATGGGCATCGTCAATCCGCTCGGCACCGCGCAGGCGCTCTCTCCGTTCGGCGAGAAAGCCGGAGCGGCCTCGGCGTTGGTCGGCTTCTGGCAGATGATGAGCGCGGCGATCGCGGTGTGGCTGGCCGCAACGGTATCGCATGAGGCGATGTTCGCGCTCGGCATCGTGCTGACGGTGACTTCGCTGGTCGCAGTCGGGCTGTATTCGCTGCGCAGGAAAACGGCCTAAGTCGCGAGGTACCGCTGGTAGCGGCCGGTCACGGCTGCATCGAAGGCAATGTCGGGATCGAGGGTGAAGAGCTCCTGGGCACGGCCGATGCCACGCAACGCGAAACGGCCGGTGGAAACCAGATAATGCCGCCCGGTGGCGTCGAGACCGGACCGAAAATCCGAAGACACCAACAATTCGCGGTCGACCGAACGGCACATCGACGAGATGCGGCTGACTTCATTGACGGCTGGCCCGACCGCAGTGAAATCGAGCCGGTCCTCGCTGCCGATATTGCCGTAAAAGACTTCACCGACATGCAGGCCGACATGCGCCGTCGTCACCGGCCGGCCCTCATCCGAACGGCGAATGTTCAACGCCGCCATGTTGCGCCTGAAGCGATGCTCGGCCCGCAGCGCCGCGCGCCTTGCGGCAACCATGTCATCATCGGTGAACATCGCGAGCACGCCGTCGCCGATCAGCTTCAGCACATCGCCACCGGCATCATGCACGGCGTCGATGGACGCTTGCGCGTAGTCATTGAGAAACGGAATGATCTCGTCGGGCCCGATGCTCTCGCTGATCGCGGTCGAGCCGCGAAGATCCGAGAACCACAGCACGGCGTTGATGCGCTCGGTGACGCCGCGCGATATTTTTCCGCGCAACACCCGCTCCGAGGCATCGCGGCCGAGATAGACCCGGCCCAGCGTTCTGGCGATATCGACTTGCGCTGCGGATTTGATCGCGAGCCCCAGCACCGGCACGAGGTCGCGCAGCGCCGCCATGCCCTGCGCGCCGAACCCATCGTCGCACCGAGTCACCCAATAGGAATACACGCAGTCCATCTGGCCCATGGTGCCGGCCTCGCCAAACTGGTGCACGAAGGCCACCAAATGCTTGTGCCCTTTTGCGGCGAGATCATTGACTATTCCGAAGTTGTGCAAAGCGCCGTCGGCCAGGGCGATCGGCAGTTCCTCATGTCCGCGTTCGAGCATGTAATAGAAGAACGAGCGCCGCCAGTTTTGCGCGCCTTCGCCCTCATTGGTCGAACCATATTCAAACGCGGGGCTCTCGTTGGTCTCGGTGTCGTTCCAGCGAAAGCCGCGACCCTCGAAAATCGGGTGCAGCGTGTCGATGAAGACGAGCCCTCGCGACAGATCGAGCCCCTCGGCGCAGCAGCGCTCGCAGAAGCCGCGAAGCAGATCGTTCTCGGGCAGACCGGTCAGGCCCTGGTGAACCAGCCAGTTCATCAGGCGAAGACGGGGGTTGAGTTCCATACGCCATTATGGCCCGCAATCGTGCCGGGCGAAAGACTGCGGTCGATGCGGCGATGACCTCATCCCCTGACGTAAAATGCAGCCAACGGAAATTCGCTTTGTGGCGAAGCTTGTCATGCCAGCGCTTGTCGCAGGCCACGACAAGCACACGTTACGATCTCGCGCGGGTGACGACCTCGCCATCCTCCTTCACGAACGAAGCCGGGGGATTGTCGAGCAGATCAAGCACCGCCTCGGACGGCCGGCACAGCCGTGTGCCCTTATGCGTCACGACGATCGGGCGGTTGATCAGGATCGGATACGCCAGCATGAAATCGATCAGCTCCTCGTCGCTCCATTTCGGATCGGCGAGCCCAAGTTGCGCATAAGGCGTTCCTTTCTCGCGCAACAGTGCGCGGACCGGAATTCCCATCGCCTTGACCAGTTCGATCAGCCGCGAGCGGCTCGGCGGATGTTTCAGATATTCGACGACCTCCGGCTCTTCGCCGCTTTGCCGGATCATCGCCAGCGCGTTGCGCGAGGTGCCGCAATCCGGGTTGTGATAGATCGTCACGCTCATGACGGCGCTCTCGTCAACGCGCAGGAACGTCGGCGCCAGCCTCGTACCAGCCGCGCGACGCCTTCACGAGATATACGACCGAGAGCATGACGGGCACTTCGACAAGCACGCCAACCACGGTGGCCAACGCGGCTCCCGAGTTGAGGCCGAACAGGCTGATGGCGGCGGCGACTGCGAGTTCGAAAAAGTTGCTGGCGCCAATCAGCGCTGCAGGCCCGGCGACGCACCAGGCTACCCCGAAGCGCCGGCTCAGCCAATAAGCAAGCCCGGCATTGAAATAGACCTGGATCAGGATCGGAACGGCCAGCAGCAGTATCACGAGCGGCTGCCCGATGATCTGTTCGCCCTGGAACGCAAACAGCAGCACGAGCGTGGTCAGCAGCGCGACCAGCGACACCGGCTGCAGTACATTCTGTGTCCGCTGCAGTGCCGCCGGGCCAGCGGCAATCAGCGAGCGTCGCCATACCTGCGCAATGATGACCGGTATCACGATGTACAGCACTACCGAGATCAGCAGGGTCCCCCAGGGCACGGCGATCGCGGCGACGCCCAGCAGCAGACCGACCAGCGGCGCAAAGGCAAACACCATGATGACGTCGTTGAGCGCGACCTGGCTCAGAGTGTAGTGCGGCTCGCCCTCGCACAGGTTCGACCACACAAACACCATCGCCGTGCAGGGCGCCGCCGCCAGCAGAATGAGGCCGGCGATATAGGACGGTATCTGTGCCGATGGCAGCCAGGGCGCGAACAGGTAACCGATGAATAGCGAGCCCAGCAACGCCATCGAGAACGGCTTCACCGCCCAATTGATAAACAGCGTGACACCGATACCGCGCCAGTGCTCGCGCACCTGGCCGAGCGCACCGAAGTCGATCTTCAGAAGCATCGGGATGATCATCAACCATACCAGGGCGGCCACCGGCAGATTGACCCGCGCGATCTCCATGCTTGCAATGGATGCGAACAACGCCGGCGACAGATGTCCGAGTGCGACGCCTGCGACGATGCACAGGGCGACCCACAGCGAGAGATATCGTTCGAACACATTCATTTTGCTGCAACTCGCTCCCTGCGTTTCGCTTCAGGCACAGCACAAGGCAGGATGCTCTCGACGATCTGCTCGCAAACCTCGGGCCGACCGCCGCAGCAGTCCCGCATCATGAACAACATGAGTTCTTGAAAGCGCTTGATATTGGCCCGGTAGATAATGGTGCGGCTCTGCCGCTCACCCAAGGCGAGACCGGCGCGCGACAATATCGACAAATGGGCCGACATCGTGTTTTGAGGAACGCCGACCAGCCGCGCCAACTCGCCGGCAGCAACACCCCCGGGTTCGCTTTTCACCAGCAGCCGAAAGGTATCAAGACGGGTCGCCTGGGCCAGCGCCGCCAATGCGGCAATCGCATGTGAGTTTTTCATATATCCAGATATGTGGAAATAATTATCCGATGTCAACATGCCGTCTGAAGATTTGAGATGTCCTCCAAACGCGCAGCCCGTCCCAGCTAGCTGAACCTTCGGATCGGGACCACGTCGTGGTCTTCCGCCTTGATGACCGCCATGGCTATCTCGACGGCATCGAACCTCCGGTCGGTCAGAACCTTGGAGAACCCCTGGCGGTGCAACTCGCCGATCACAGCGTCAGCCACCCGGATCAGGCGGGCTGCCTGGGCAGAATCGTCGTCGGCCATTGATCAGTATCCTCCCACCGAACCAGTGCACGCGCTGATGTTTCAAAGTTGACGATCCTCGGAAACCGCGCTCAGCCATGATGGCCCTCGCCTATGAGAGGCGATGTTCATGCGCCCTCCCGTCCGCAAACTGGATTCGAGCGATCTAACCTCCGAAATCCGAACTCCAGTAGCTTTCGACCTGCCGAACAAGATCCGGCGGAAGCGGAACGTAATGCAAGGAGTCGGCTTGCGCCTGTCCGTTCTCCAACGACCATTTGAAGAAATCCCTAGCCAGCTTTGCCCGTTCGAAATTCCTGGGTTGCTTGTACATGATGATGAATGCCGTAGCGGTGATGGGATAGGCGTTCTCCCCCGAAGCATCCGTCATGATCACGAAGAAGTCCTTTGCTCCGCTCCAATGCGCGCTGGCGGCCGCAGCCTGGAACGTCTCGGAGCTGGGCTGGACGAAACGCCCCGCTTTATTCTGCACCAGGCCATAGGCGAGTTTGTTCTTCACCGCGTAGGCATACTCTACGTAACTGATCGAGTTCTTCGCCAGCGCGACGAACGCCGCAACACCTTCATTGCCCTTTCCGCCTGCGCCGGTGGGCCACTCGACCGACGTGCCCTCACCCACCTTGTCCTTCCATTCGGGACTGACCTTCGAGAGATAATTGACCCAGTTGAATGTCGTCCCCGACCCGTCCGATCGGTGAACTACCGAGATTGCCGCTGCTGGCAACTTGACGTCCGGATTGAGCTTGCGGATCGCCGGATCATCCCAGTTCTTGATCTTGCCAAGAAAGATGTCCGCGAGAACTGTACCGGAAAAGCGAATGACGCCGGGGCCGACACCCTCGACGTTGACGACCGGTACGATACCGCCGATCACGAGCGGGAATTGGCCGAGACCGCTCTTCTCCAACTCGGCCGGCTTCAAAGGCATATCCGAAGCACCGAAGTCGACAGCCGCCGCCCGGATCTGATGCAGGCCAGCCCCGGAGCCAATCGACTGATAGCTGATCTTGTTTCCGGTTTTGGCCTGATACTCCGCGGCCCACTTCTCGAGGATGGGAAAAACGAACGTCGATCCGGCGCCGGTTATCTCCGCCGCGAGGCTTGCCGACGCCACAAACGATAGCGTGGATGCCAAAATGAGTGCCCGACAGAGCTTGATCATTGGTTCCTCCTGGGTATATATGTCTATTAGTCTCGACATATAGACGTAGTATGACGACATAATGACACCGAATCCTGGCTGTTGCCGCCGGATGTCATTATCTCGTCATCCAATTTGTCGATGAATACCGACGCAATTGCGAGTTTCGCGAAGGACGGATCGATGGATCAGGCCAATTTCACCGACGCGGCGATCGAGGGCTTTGCGTCGCTCGCGCAGCCGACACGGCTGCGCGCACTACGTCTCCTTCTCGCCGCTCATCCGGAGAGTTTGGCTGCCGGTGAAATCGCCAAGCGCTGCGAGGTGCCTCACAACACCATGTCCAATCATCTCGCAACGTTGATGCGGGCGGGCCTGGTAGCCGTCGAAAAGGACGGACGGGCGATGAACTACCGGGCCGATGTTACCGGCTTTCGCGGGTTGATCGAGTTTCTCGCGCGTGATTGCTGCAGCGGGAAGCCCGAACTCTGCGGCGTTGTTCCGGAGAGGAGCACGCCGCCTTTCGAAGAACCTGTGACCGACGTTGTGACACCGGCCTTCAACGTCCTGTTCCTCTGCACGCATAATTCGGCACGCTCGATCATGGCCGAAGCGCTGTTGCAGAAAGTCGGCCGCGGACGATTTCACGCCTACTCTGCCGGTTCTGATCCGGCCGAAGCGCCTCTGCCCGAAGTAATCGAACGTTTAGCGCAATTAGGGCATGACGTCGCCCATCTGCGATGCAAGTCGTGGAACGAATTCACGGGTCCGGCGGCACCGCGGATGGATTTTGTCATCGCGCTTTGCGACACGCCGCAGGGGCAGTTCTGCCCGGATATCGGAACAAAATTCGTAACCGGCGCATGGCCGCTACCGGACCCGGCGCAGTTCACGGGATCGGCCTCCGAGCGCACGACATTGCTGAATGAACTCTACGCGATGATCCGGCGACGGATCGAGATTTTCATCGCCCTGCCGTTCGCGGCTCTCGACCGTATGGCCCTGAAGGCACGCCTGGACGAGATCGGCGATACCACACGAACATCTCCTTAAGAGGAATTTCCATGAAGGTTGGCATCAATGGCATGGGCCGCATTGGCAGGCTCGCGCTGCGTTCGGCACTCGGAGGCATACGGCGTCCCAAGAGCGATCCGCGGGGCGAAAATCGCCTGGACGTCGTTCACATAAACGAGGTCAAGGGCGGCATCGAGGCTACCGCCCATCTGCTCGAATTCGACAGCATCCACGGGCGCTGGCATGAGACCATTGGGGTCGAGACCGCGAGTTCCATCGCTATCGGAAAGAAAGGGATCAGCTTCAGCGAGCGCGCCGCGCCGGGTGACATCGCGTGGGGCGACCTCGGCTGCGATGTCGTGCTCGAATGCACCGGCAAGTTCCTGAAGCCGGATCAGTTGCAAGGCTATTTCGACCGGGGCGTCAAACGGGTGATTGTTGCGGCCCCTGTCAAGGATGACGCTGCACTCAACATCGTGGTCGGCGTCAACGACCACCTCTACGATCCGGCTCGGCATCGGCTGCTGACCGCAGCGTCCTGCACGACTAACTGCCTGGCGCCTGTCGTCAAGGTAATCCACGAGTCGATCGGAATTCGCCACGGACAGATCACGACGATCCATGATCCGACCAACACCAATGTCGTCGTTGATGCGCCGCATAAGGATCTTCGCCGCGCGAGATCGGCGATGCTTTCGATGCAACCCACGACGACCGGCAGCGCGACCGCCATCGCGTTGATCTATCCGGAACTCAAGGGCAAGCTGAATGGCCACGCCGTGCGCATTCCGGTCTTGAACGCCAGCCTGACGGACTGCGTATTCGAACTGAAACGCCCCACCACGGTCGAGGAGGTCAATCGGCTGTTTAGGTCGGCGTCGGAAAGCGTCTTGGCGGGTATCTTGGGTCTGGAGACCAGACCTCTCGTCTCGGCCGACTACAACAACGATCCCCGCAGCTCGATCGTCGATGCTTTGAGTACGATGGTGACGGACGAAACGCTGCTGAAGGTCTATGCTTGGTACGACAACGAGGTCGGGTACGCGTGCCGGATGGTCGATCTCGCCAACATCGTTCAACGCGCGGGCGTCTAGCCATGGTCCGAAACTACATCATCGTCACCGCATCCTATTGGGGCTTCACGCTGGTCGACGGCGCGTTGCGCATGCTCGTCCTCTTTCATTTTTTCCGGTTGGGCTATACGCCATTCACCCTCGCCTTTCTCTTTCTGCTTTATGAAGCAGCGGGAATTGCGGCCAACCTCGCGGGCGGCTACTTCGCGTCGCGTTTCGGCATTCCTCGAATGCTGGCGATCGGTCAGATGCTCCAGATCGCCGGCTTGCTGATGCTGTCGGCACTGGATCCCGGATGGGGAGCCGTGGCATCGGTCGCATGGGTCGTGGTCGCGCAAGGCATTGCCGGCGTTGCCAAGGACCTGACCAAGACCGCTTCGAAATCCGCCATCAAGGCGACCTCCGCCGAAGGCAGCGGACAGTTGTTCCGATGGGTCGCCTGGTTCACCGGTTCGAAGAATGCCATGAAGGGCATCGGCTTCTTCGTCGGCGGTCTCTTGCTGGACTTCGCCGGCTTCACGCATGCGCTATGGATGATGGCCGCCCTGCTCGGCGTGATCTTCGTTGCGGGGCTGCTGCTTCTACCGTCCCAGCTTGGCAAGGCCAAATCATCCAAAACCATTCGCGAACTGTTCGGCAAGTCGCGCGGCGTGAACCTGTTGGCGGCCGCGCGCATCTTCATGTTCGGCGCACGGGATGTCTGGTTTGTCGTTGGTCTGCCCGTATTTCTCTACGCCTACGGATGGAAATTCTTGCAGGTGGGCGCTTTCCTGGCGGCCTGGACGATTGCCTATGGCGGTGTGCAAGCTATCGCGCCCTCACTCGTAAGCCGCAGCGCAGACGGCCTCAGTCGCGAGGTGCCCGCGGCAAGAATCTGGGCTGCGGTTCTCGCAGCAGTACCGATCGCGTTGGCCGTCATCATGAACTCGACCGACGTCGCACGTCCCGATCTCGTGCTCGTGATCGGACTGGCGCTATTCGGGCTGCCGTTCGCCGTGAATTCATCGCTGCATTCGTATCTTATTCTGGCCTATGCCGGATCCGAAAAGGCAGCCGAGGACGTCGGCTTCTACTACGCTGCAAATGCGGCCGGCCGTCTCCTCGGCATCACTTTATCCGGCGTGCTATACCAGATCGCGGGCATCACGGGCTGCCTGGTCGGGTCCGCCGTGATGTTGTTGTTATGCTCCCTGATCACATTCCTGCTCCCGCTGAACGCCGACCTGTCGACTGCGAGGCCAGCCTCGGCCTGATCCGGAAATTTCGATCCTTTATTTCCATTATTCCGGAAATATGGTTGACAAAGATTCCGCAGTCTGGCATTTTGCCGCCATGAAACTGGACGACGCCGCCGCGCATCTCGAAGCTCTGGGCAATCCCACCCGGCTCAAAATCTATCGCACGCTTATTCGCGCGGGGGCCGCGGGCATGCCGGTCGGCAGGCTGCAGGACAAGTTGAAGATCGCGGCCTCCACCCTTTCCCATCACATCAAGGCTTTGGTGGTCGTGGGTCTCGTCAGTCAGGTGCGCGAAGCCACCACGCTGGTATGTCACGCCAACTACGAAGTCATGCAGGAGCTGGTGGATTTTCTGGTCGCCGAATGCTGCGCCGACGCCTCCGAGAGCAAGGACACCAAGACGGCGGCATAGCCTTTCCTGTGCCCAAAATTTCGATATTTCCGGTTTGACGGGAGAATGTCATGAGTGAAGCCAAGACCGTCGCGATCGTCGGAGCCGGCCCGGTAGGTCTCGCCGCCGCGGCGCATGTGCTGGAGCAAGGCCTTAAGCCGCTCGTATTGGAGGCCGGCGACAGCATCGGACATGCGGTGCGGCAATGGGGTCACGTTCAACTGTTCTCGCCATGGGAGTACAACGTCGATCCTGCGGCCGCGCGCCTGCTCTCGACGACGGGCTGGAATTCTCCCGAACCCGAGCAGTATCCGACCGGCGCGGAATTGCTCGATCGCTATCTCGAGCCGCTCGCCACCAAAACCGTGCTTGCGAGGCATATTCGGACCTCGAGCCGCGTCACCGATATCAGCCGCGTCGGCTTCGACAAGCTCAAGACCAAAGGACGCGCGACCGCGCCGTTTGAAATTCGATACCAGAACGGACAAGGTCCCAAGGTCGTGCGGGCCGATGCCATCATCGACGCATCCGGCACCTGGCATTCGCCAAATCCTGCAGGCGCAAACGGCCTGCGCGCCATCGGCGAGACGCAGGCGGCGGACAGGATCGTCTACGGGATGCCCGACGTGCTCGGACAAGATCGCGCGCGCTACGAAGGCAAGACGGTTGCGGTGCTGGGCGCGGGACATTCGGCGATCGGGACGCTCACCGACCTCGCACGTCTCGCGGCGCAATCGCCGGAAACGAAGCCGATCTGGCTGTTGCGGGGCAACGATCCGGCCAAGGCATTCGGCGGCGGCGCCAATGACAAGCTTGCGGCCCGGGGTGAACTGGGCACGGCATTCGCCGCATTGGTCGCCGCGGGCCGGATAAAGGTGGAAAGCGAATTTCGCGTCTCGCATCTGACCAAGGACGGCCCTCGCCTTGTCGTCGGCGCCGGTTCCGCCTGCTGCGGTCGTCAGGTGGAGGTTGACGAACTGGTCGTCGCGACCGGCTTCCGGCCGGATCTGGATTTCGTGCGTGAGCTTCGCATTCGGCTTGATCCGACTATCGAATGCCCGGTTGCGCTGGCGCCGCTGATCGATCCCAACGAACATAGTTGCGGCACCGTACGGCCGCATGGCGCAAGGGAATTGGCGCAGGATGAACCGGGCTTCTATTTCGCGGGCATGAAGTCGTACGGGCGCGCGCCTACCTTTCTGATGATCACGGGATACGAACAGGTCCGCTCGATTGCCGCTGACATCGCCGGCGACCGCGAAGCCGCCGATCGCGTCGAGCTGGTGCTGCCCGAAACCGGCGTCTGCAATCGATCGTCCACGCCGGATGCGAGCAATTGCTGTGGCGGGCCGGCAATATCGGAGGTTGACGCCTGCTGCGTGGCGGATGCAAAAGCCAAACAGGAAGGCAAGACGGGATGCGGGTGCGGATAGTTCCGGCTAGGAAAAACCATGGCGCTTAAGCCATGAGCGGGCGTCAGCTTCCGATCATCCTGGCGCTCGGCACGACGCAGACGCTGGCTTGGGCCTCGAGCTATTATCTGCCGGCGATCCTGGCCGATCCGATCGGGCGCGACCTCGGCGTTTCCTCGAACTGGATCTTTGCGGCGTTCTCCGCCTCGCTGGTGATATCGGCCCTGCTCGGTCCGCGGGTCGGCCGGCAGATCGACCTCGTCGGCGGACGATCCGTGCTGTCGATTTCCAACCTGACGCTGGCCGCCGGACTGGCGCTGCTCGGTTTTTCCTACTCGATCCCCGTCATGGTCGTCGCCTGGCTCCTGCTCGGCATCGGCATGGGATTTGGCCTGTATGATGCAGCGTTCGGCGCGTTGGGGCGGATCTACGGCGACGCCGCACGCCGCTCGATCACTGGCATCACGCTGATCGCGGGTTTCGCAAGTACGGTCGGATGGCCACTGACCGCCTGGGGACTGGCGACCATCGGCTGGCGCGACACCTGCTTTGCCTGGGCGGCGGCGCATATCCTGATCGGCCTGCCGCTCAATTTCTTCATACTGCCGCCGGTGAAGGGCGCGAAGGCGGCGGTGGCGGCCGCCGTCAAGCCGCACATTCCGATCGATCGGACGATGGTCCTGCTCGCGTTTGCCTTTGCCGCGGCCTGGACCGTCACCGGCGCGATGGCGGCGCATCTGCCGCGCATTCTCGAGGCTGCGGGAGCGACCTCGCTGCAGGCGGTGTCGGCCGGCGCACTGATCGGTCCGGCGCAGGTCGGTGCCCGCATCGTGGAAGCGAGTTTTCTCAGCCGCTATCATCCGCTGCTGTCGACCCGGCTCGCCTGCCTGACGCATCCGATCGGCGCCGTCATCCTCGCGGTCGTGGGCGGCGGCGCAGCCAGCGTGTTCGCGCTCTTCCATGGCGCCGGCAACGGTATCCTCACGATTGCGCGCGGCACGCTGCCGCTGGCGATCTTCGGGCCGCAAAATTATGGCTACCGCCTCGGCATCATCGGCGCGCCGGCACGGATGGCGCAGGCGGTCGCGCCACTGGCGTTCGGCTTGTTGATCGATGTGATGGGAAGCCGCGTCCTGATCGTCTCCTCCGCGCTCAGCCTCGCGGCCCTGGCGGCGCTATTCATACTGCGGAAGGAACCCGAGACTTCATCGGCGGCCGGCGGCTGACGAGATTGTCTCTTTCAATCCCTTCCCTTTTGAAGCAAAACCCGCGGCATGGAAAAAGAATCCGGCCCGACCACGGAAAGCCGCAGCTTCGTGCAGTGGGCAACCACGCCGCCGCAATCCTATGCGGTATATTTGGTTTGCCTGTTCCTGGTCGCGGTACTGTCGTTCTATGCGGGAACGCTGAGGCCGAAAAAGGCCGTCGGCTTCGGACCTCCGCCGGTGTCCGTCCCGCACAACTGATTTCCGTCGCTCGCCATGGGCGTCGAAGATTGCGCCGACCATCGCGAGAGCAGGCCTAAGTTTTCCCGACCTCATCGCGACGTTGCCGCTATCGCCCAATCCTGCCATTTAGGATAGCTTGACGGCATTATCAGAGGACCAAGCCAGAGACCAAGCCACCGCAATCACGGATCGTGCCGGCAGACAGGGAGTTGCCAATGGCAAGGAAGCCCGCTTCGCGCAAAGGCAATAGTCCGCCTTGGAATCCCGGCAAACATGCGGTCTGGAGCCAGCGCTGGGTCGATCCGAAGGATGCTGCGCCGACTGCCATCTTGTTGCGGCATCCCACCTCACCTTTCACCGGAGTGGTGACAGATCTCGACGACCAGACATTGCGAGCTTTCGCGTTCGCCTATATCGAGCGCGCCATCGAGCTTGCCGACATTGTGCCTCGGCTCGAGCTTCCCAACGAATGGCTTCAGGCGCTCAGTTCCACGACATTCAACCGACGGACAGCGGCAGCATTCGGATGGCTGCCGATTCAATGGCCGCCACAGGACTTCACAAACCCGGAGGCGCCGGCCGATCCGTTTGTCTCGTTTCGTGCGGAGCGCTTGTCAGCCCGGGGCGCGGTACTGCCGGATCAGACGATCATCCTGATGGCGTCCGAACGGCTGGGCGATCGGGTTCTGGGTTCTGAATTCGGCCTGCGGATTGTCATGCATGCGCACAAACGTCGGACCGCCAGGCAGGCCGCCGAATTCGATATCCGAATTACCGGAATGTCGGCATCGCTGCCATTCAGCGACCATCAAAGGGTGGGCGTGTTCAGTGAGGATTGGTCGGATCCCGCAGATGCGCAGCGCTTCGTCGACAACATCCTGGCGGCATTGGACAGTGGCCTGACAAAGACCCTGAGTCTGGACAACGTCAAAACCCGCGGGTTGCGGATCTCGCGCATCGATGGAAAGAGCTGGAAGTGCGAGCGGCGCGGAACAGGCAGATTTAAAAGTCCGCTTGGCAGCGAAGCCACGACACATCGTTACGTTCGGGACTATCCCTATTCCTTCGTGAGCACGGAAACAGTGTCGGCCGAAGGCAGGCCCTTGGACGGACCGGTTTCGATCCAGAAGGCTGAACTTTTCGCCGATGCGGCTGGAGAAGCGCAACTATTTCCGTGCGACCCGGCCTCGCGCGGAGGGCCTGAAGATTATCGCAAGCGGCGCCCTACCCGTTCGGAAAAGGACCTCATGGGTTTCCGCGGGCCTGCTAGATTAGGGCCCAAGCGCAACGTGTCGCTGCAATTCGGCGTGCCGGAAGCCATGCGCACAATGGTGGCGCCCCGCTTCGTTCTTGCCGACCGGACTACGCCGGCGGGCAACGTAAAGGCGGTTGATTTACCCGGGACCGGGCCCGAAATCCGTTCGGATGACTTTGCCGCCGTCAGCGCATTTCACAACGTCGAAGATTTTTTCAACCGTCTCAATGCCTATGGCATCGACGTCAACGCCTACTTCCGCGTGGCGAAGCTGCCGCTCAGGGTCGCCTATCGCTCAGGCGTCGAACCCGGGCCGGGCAAGGACGGTCAGGTCGTCAACGCCCGCGTCATTCCGGACGATTGGCCGACGGATATTGCAGGCCCAGTCACCCTTGGCCAGCGCCCCGGGCTGGAGATGCACTTGGCGCTCGCCAATTTGCGACATCGCGGGCGCAAGGCATGGAACGGCAAGGAGCGTTCTCCGGCCAAGCCGCTTGGCATCGCTGCCGACGCACGCTGGATCTGGCACGAAATCGGACACGTGATCCTGATGGCCTCGATCGGCGAACTGGAATTCCGCTTCGCTCACAGCGCCGGTGACGCCTTGGCGGCGATCGCCATGGATCCCCGGTCCAAGCTGGCTTCCGATCAAACCTCGCGCGGCCTGACCTTTCCGTGGGTGTTCATCCCGCGTCGCCACGACCGGTGCGTCGAGCACGGCTGGAGTTGGGGCGGCACCATGCACAGCGCGCTGTCGCGCGCCCCGTCTGTCGCGCCCCACCCGCGCAAGGCCTATCTGAGCGAGCAAATTCTATCGTCGTCGCTGTTCCGGCTGTATCGCTGCCTCGGCGGCGACACCAAGAAGTTTGGCTCGAGCGACGCCGACGAACATTTCCGGGAGCGCGCGTCGCACTACACGATCTATTTGATCCTGCGCGCGGTCCAACTGATGGGGACCACCGGGATCGTGGTAGGCAACAATCCGGATGATTTCGTTTCGGCGCTGACCGATGCCGATATCGGCACGCAGGCCTGGAACGTGAGCTATCCGTCCGTCGCCGGGAATATGTTCGAAAGGGTTGGCGGCTGCGCGCACAAGGTCATTCGCTGGGCCTTCGAGGCCCAGGGGCTCTATACGCCGCCGGGCATCATCACGAATGCGCCGGGCATGCCGCCGCCGGTGGATGTCTACATCGCTGATGGCCGGCCACGGGTCTACTCGACGCCAAACGGCAATACCGATTATGGTCCCGGCAACTACCTGCCGGTCTCCCTTGAATGGAATCGCAGCCAACAAGGCGGCGATCCGGCACCGGCATGGCAGGCACCGTCTGCCATTGCCGTGCAAGGCAACAACATTCGCGTGAAAGTCGGCAATCGAGGAAATCAATCAGCCGCCAATGTGAACGTCAGCGTTTGGTACCGCAAATGGCCGAAAAACACCAAGCCGCCGACATGGCACAATGGAGCGGGATGGACGCAATGCAGCCCACCTGTCAGCGGCGGCCAATCGATCGCAGCCGGCGCAGAGAAGACCTTCGGACCATTCACGCATACGCCGCCCGCAAAACGATATCTCATTCTGGCGCACGCAACCTGCAACGCCGACCCCGCGAATACCGATCCAGCGACGGGGCTTCCCTGTAGCTACCTCGAAACCGACCTCGGAGATCTGGTGCCAAGCGACAACAATCTTGCCCTGCAGGTGCTCAAACACAATTGAGCGCCGCAACGCCTGGCTATGGCAGTTTCGTCGGCCACTCGGCCGCGGCTTTGGCCAATACACCGCCAAGGCTCGGACAGTTGATATGCTTGTCGGCATTCGTTTCGTGGAACAGCGCGCGCCAGATTCCCGCTGCCAGGTGCCGGCTGCCGCTGGAGTCCGATGGATAGTGCACGCCCAAACGCTCGCGGTTTTTCGCCAGCCGTTGAGCCAACCAGAGCATCGGCGATTTGATCTCGCCCCGTCCCTGCAGAGGATTGGTCGGCGGCGCAGTGCCGCTTGCCGGAGGCGGATTTGGATCGATCATGTCGCCGGGCGAGCCATCGAACACCTTGAAAAGACCGTAGCGCTGACGGATTGCCGGAATCTCCAGAAGCATCAGCGCGATCAGATGGCCCAGGAACGAATGCCCGCTGGGAAAAGACGGGTGCGCTGGAGGGCCGAATGGCGGAACAAGGCCGGGGCAGAGTACCGAAGGACGCGCGCGCTTGAACTCCTGCTTGTAGAACATGTAGGCGATGTTACCGAGCGCCATTCCACAACTGATGTATTCGATGGTCCAGGGATGGCGTTCCTCGCTCGCGCCGAGGAAGCTGATGATGTAATCGGCCAATCCGTCGGCCTGAACATCGATCTCCCCGAGATAGCGCTCGCGATCGTCCTGCATGAGCTGCTGCAGCTCCTCGATCTCTGCGCGGACCCGCACCCACGCGGCGGTCTTTACGCCTGGCCATCCGGTAGTGCCCGCCAGGTTGGGATCTGGCTGCCATCTCAGATCCTCTTCTTCGAGCCAGCCATTGCCGAGCAATTGCGCCCGGGAGAACTGCCATCGCGCTGGTTGTCCGCCGAATTCGCGTGCCACCATGATCGAGGGACGCGACGGGTCCACCGAGGGCAGCCATTGGGTGAGTTGCGGATCGTAAGGCAGCGTCCAGAATCGCAACGCCGGATCCCAGTCCGCGGTCGTCCATTCAATGAACGCGTCGTCACCGTTCGCGTCGACCTGATAGGGATTGACGACCTCTGCGAATGGGAATGCCGGAACGCCGGCATCGTCCGGTGTAAAATCCAGCGCCCACGGCCGGTAGCGCAAATCCCAGGGCGTCGCGTAATAGCTGCGGGATGTGCCGATGCCGGCTCCTGCCCCTGCCCCCGCTCCTGCGCCTGCTCCAGCCCCTGCGCCCGCTCCAGCCCCTGCTCCGGCCCCTGCGCCCGCTCCAGCCCCTGCTCCGGCCCCTGCGCCCGCTCCAGCCCCTGCTCCCGCCCCAGCGCCTGCCCCGACAGCCATGTCGCGCCTCCCAAAATGCTTTGGTTTAGTATCGGTCCATTATCCGCCTAAGCGGGCAACCCGGCGGCCAGCAAGGCCTTTTCGAGACGGGATAAATCGTCTTGCCGTAGTGGATACCAAGAAACGAACGCCGAAACTCGAAACGATGGCTCGATTGCCAGAAGCTCCTGCGCGATGACCTGCGCTCCTGCTTCATCGCCCGAAATCGCGAGCGACGCCGCCAGCATCCGCAAGCCAGCGAGAAAGCGTGGATTGGCGCGCCTGCATTTGCGCAGCCACACGATCGCTTCATTGTACCGCCCAGCCACAAACTCGGCAATGCCGGCCACGATCCAGAAAAAGAAATTCAACGGGTCGAAGGGATTGAGGCGCCAGACGTTCTGCAATCGCTCCAGACCTTCGTCGGCACGGCCGAGATAAGCCAGTGTCAGGGCGCTCAAGCCCCACGCGAACGCCGAGTTCTGGTTGAGCGCCAGGGCCTCCTCGAAAAGATCAAGCGCCTCCTCGGGATTCTTGCCGACGAAGGCGACGAGATGCCCGGCGATCGCGAGCGCAAACGGATCCTCGCGGTCGAGCTCGATGGCCCGGCGCGACACGGCGAGCGCGCGCGTCCTGTCCTTGTCGGGATCTTTCGACCAGCCTTCGCCGATGCGGAAATTGAGCCACCACCCGAGATACGCATAAGCCTGCGCGTAAGACGGATCGATCGCGATCGCCCGTTCGAGAAGTTCGCCCGCCTCGCGGTAGCTCTCTTCCGTGAAGAAATAGAGCAAGGACATCGCGCGCAACACGCAATGATAGGCGTCCAGGCTCTCGGTCGGGCGATCGCCGACACGCGCCGTTTCGACCGCTCGCACACGCGGTTCGATCGAGGACAAGATGCTGCTGGCTATGCGATCCTGGAATTCGAACAGATCATCGGTCGAGCCGTCAAATCGCTGCGCCCAGATCGAGATATTGCCGACAATGTCGGTAAGTTCGGTGTTTATCCGCAGGCGCTTGCCTTGCCGCTGCACACTACCGTCAAGCACGTAACGAACATCGAGTTCGCTGGCAATCTGACGTAGATCCTTGCCGCGTTCGCGGTAACGCAGCGTGGAATTGCGAGCGATGACATAAAGCGCCCGGTTTCTCGACAAGCCCGTGATGATTTCGTCGGTAATCCCCTCACCATAGTAGCTCTGGTCCTCGGTGCCGCCGATGGTCCGGAATGGCAGCACGGCGAGCGTGGGCCGCGACGCCCATTGCAGGTAAGGCTGCGCGATCGGGTCTCCTCTGGCTCCCTCGGTCCATTGCACCCTGTACACGCGAACCAACCGGGCAATGTTCTTCATCGGCGGCGTGCCGAGGTCGTGGAATGTCAGCGGCAGGCGATTCATGACGTAGTCGCGGACCGCGCCCGTGACAACGATCTGGCCGGGCTCTGCGGTCTGGTGAATGCGGGATGCGATGTTGACACCGTCGCCCTGCAATATCCCGTCTTCGTCGATGACGTCGTCGACGTTGATCGCAATGCGAAGATGCAGCGCCTGCGGGTCCTCCGTGGCCCTTGTTCGCTCCTGCGCCTGCTGAACATCCGCAGCCCATCGCACGGCGTTCACGACGCTTGGGAATTCCATCAGCACCGCATCGCCGGCAATCTCGGCTATCCGACCGCCATGCCGCGCCATATGCGGCTCTATAATTTCCGTCCGGAGCGTCCTCCAGCGAAGTACGGTATCAACGTCCTGAAGGGCAATCAGGCGGGAAAAACCGGCGACATCGGCAAAAGCAATGGCGGCCAGGCGCCGTGTGATGGTTGACGGTAGAACGGGCGACGCTTCTTCCGCCTGCTCGGCTGGATTCATGAGACACCGTCGTTCGAGGGCTAATACCCGGACGTGTTCCGCACTGTGACGTGCCAATCGTCAAAACTTTACAACTTTTTTCAGGCTCGTTGTTACGGATAGTTAAGTGCCTACGATAGCTTTGGTTTTTGCCACACCTCAACGTTCTCGCTGCCGGCGCGCCATGAACCGGCCTCACAGAATCGTGCTGCATCAGACATCGCCCCGGTGGCCTAGCCGGTCGGGACTGGCGCCGCTGCCTCGTGCGAACAAAGCTCGACCTCGATCGTGATGTGGCTGAGCCCCTTCAAGCCACGCAGCCGGCGCTTATAGGTTGCCGGCGGCAGCGGCTGATCGGATACGATCGAGATCACCGCGGCGCGATGGCCGGGACCGACCTGCCAGAGATGCAGGTCGGTGACCTTGTCGCCCTTGGCCTCCAGCCGGTCGCGGATCACGGCTTCGAGGTTCCTGTCGACGCTGACATCGAGCAGCACGGCGCCGGAAGCGCGGATCAGGCCATAGGCCCAACTGGCGATCACGAGGCTGCTGATGATTCCGACCGCCGGATCGGTCCAGACCCATTGTGAGTACATCGCTATCACCAGCGCCGCAATCGCGAGCACGGAGGTCGCGGCATCCGCCATCACGTGGACGTAGGCGGCGCGGAGGTTGTTGTCGTGGTGGTGATGACCATGTCCATGATCGTCGGAGTGACCGTGCGAATGGCCGTGGCCGTGATGATCATGGCCGTGCGAATCGCGCAGCAGCCAGGCGCTGACGAGGTTGACGGCAAGGCCGAGCACCGCCACCGCGATCGCCTCGCCATAGGCGATCGGGACCGGATTGATCAGTCGCTCCGCGCTTTCATAGGCGATCTGCACCGCGATCAGGCCGAGGATGATCGCGCTGGAAAAAGCGGCGAGATCGCCGAACTTGCCAGTGCCGAAAGTGAAGTGGGAATTGCCGGCATGCTGGCGCGCGAACAGATAGGCGAGCGCGGCGATCCCCAGCGCGCAGGTATGCGTTGCCATGTGCCAGCCATCGGCGAACAGCGCCATCGAACCGAAGAACGATCCAGCCACAATCTCACCGATCATCATGACGGCGGTCAACGCGACCACGAACCATGTCCGGCGTTCGTTTTGCGAATGCTTCGGACCGAGGAATACGTGATCGTGGGTCCATTGTTCGATAGAGTGTGAGTGCACCGGTTCGTTCCCTGAAAGACCGTGATTTCGCCCCAATATAGGCTACGCGGAAGAAAGTTCTATGATGGGGCGGCAGGACCGGCGCGGCGCATGCCGCCCCGACCGTGCTTACACCATCTCCGCCGGCGCGAGCCTGCAGGCGTCGCTGCTGACCTCGACCTGCAGGGTCGCGTGGTGGATCCCGAAACGGTGGGAGAGCCCTTCGCAGACGTGATGCAGGAACGCGTCGTCATGGCCGCCGGGACGCACCAGATGCGCGGTCAGCGCGGTCTCGTTGGTGCTCATCGCCCAGATGTGCAGGTCGTGCACTTCCGACACGCCATCAAGCGCCGCAAGATAGTCCCTCACTTTCCCGAGCTCGATGCCCTTCGGCACGGCGTCGAGCGCAAGATTGACACTGTCGAGCATCAGGCCCCAGCCGCTCACCAGTACGACGGCTGCGATGACAAGGCTGATCGCGGGATCGATCCACAGCCACCCCGTGGCCATGATCGCGAGCGCCGCCACCACCACGCCGAACGAGACGCCGGTATCGGCCGCCATATGCAGATAGGCGCCGCGGACATTGAGGTCGCCGTGCCGGCCGCGCATGAACAACAGCGCGGTGCCGCCGTTAACGAGGATACCAAGTGCCGCGACCCAGACCACGGTCCAGCTCGCGACCGCCGCCGGCTCGCGTAAGCGATCAAATGCCTCGACCGCGATCCCCCCGACCGCGACCAGCAGCAGGCCGGCATTGAACAGCGCGGCGAGGATCGACGCGCGCCGGTAGCCATAGGTGTGCGTGTCCGTCGGCCGCCTGCCCGCCAGCCACGCTCCGCCCCAGGCGAGCAGCAGCGCGATCACATCGGAAAGATTGTGGACGGCATCCGAGATCAGCGCCAGCGAGTTGGCGGCGTAGCCGAAGATCAACTCGGCAATGACAAACGCGGCATTGAGCGAAGCGCCTACGGCAAACGCCATGCCGAAATTATCCGGCGCATGGCTATGCCCGGCATGGTCTTGCGAGTGATCGTGATCATGGTGCGCCACGCGGCAGTTATAGCGCGCGGAGTTATGGATACAATTACAGCAAAGCCCTGCGGTGATGGTTCCCCCGGCGGCGTGCCGGGACGACGAATGGCTTTACTCCACCCCACGCCTAAACTTGTTCGACTTCGGCAGGCCATGGGCGAGACGGCCGGCGTCGGCGCGGTTGCCGCGCCAGTCGGTCAATTCCTTCCAGCTCAGGCCCTGGTCGCGCCCGGCTGAATCTTTCCAGGTCAGACCTGCCTTGGAATCGAACACGGCGACGTCAGACAGCGACGCGCTGGTGTATTTCTGCAGGCGCACGCCGCGGCCGCGCGCCATTTCCGGCACTTGATCTAACGGGAAGATCACCATCTTGTGGTTGGTGCCGATCACCGCAACGGTGTCGCCGGCAACGGTTGTGATCGCCCGCGCCTCGTTTGGCATCTCGACGTTGAGCACCTGCTTGCCCTTGCGGGTGTTGCCGACGCAATCGTCCTCGTTGACGATAAAGCCCTGCCCTTCATGGCTTGCGATCAGGAATTTGCGGCCGCCCTTGTTGACGAACAGCGACACGATCGCCGTTTCCTGCTCCATGTCGATGAACATCCGGATCGGCTCGCCATGGCCGCGCCCGCCCGGCAGTTTTGCGACGTCCAGCGAATAGAATCTGCCGTTGGTGGCAAACAGCAGGAGCTTTGAAGTGGTCTCGGCGAAGAACGCCTGGCCGAGCTGGTCGTCGGTCTTGAAGGTCAGCCCCGAGAGATCGGCGACATGGCCCTTCAACGTCCGCACCCAGCCCTTGTCGGAGATGACGACGGTGACCGGCTCGCGTTCGACGAAGGCTTCCTCGATCGCAGCCAGATCATGCTCCGGCGCGTCGGCAAATTGCGTGCGACGCTTGCCGAGCGGCGTCTTCGGCCCAAAGATGTCGCGCACCTTGCGGACCTGCTCACCGACCTTCGACCATTGCTGGGCCTCAGAGCCGAGCAGCGACTTGATGCCTTTCAATTCGCTGTGAAGGTTCTTTTCCTCGGTGCGGATTTCCATTTCCTCAAGCTTGCGCAACGAGCGCAGGCGCATGTTGAGGATGGCGTCGGCCTGGACTTCCGTGAGCTTGAACGCTTTTATCAACGCCGGCTTTGGCTCATCCTCATTGCGGATGATCTTTATCACCTTGTCGATGTTGAGGTACGCGATCAGGTAACCGCCCAGCACCTCCAGCCGGTTCTCGATCTGTTGCTTGCGGTAATTGGAGCGGCGCTGCAGCACGTCGCGCAGATGGTCGAGCCATTCGCGCAGGCACTCGGCAAGGCCGAGCACCTTGGGGATGCGGCCCTTCACCAGCACGTTGAGGTTCAATGGAATCCGGCTTTCCAACTCGGTCAGCCGGAACAGCGATTCCATCAGCAGTTCGGGGTCGACGGCGCGGGACTTCGGCTCGATGACGAGCCGGACGTCTTCGGCGGATTCATCGCGGACGTCGCCGACCAGCGGCAGCTTCTTGTCGTTGAGCAGTTCGGCGATCTTCTCGACCAGCCGGGACTTCTGCACCAGAAACGGAATTTCGGTGATAACGATCGCCCAGGTGCCGCGCGCACCTTCTTCCTGGCTCCACTTGGCGCGGGTGCGGAACGAGCCGCGCCCGGTCATGTAGGCCTCGGCGATGGCCTCCTTGGAATCGACGATGATGCCGCCGGTCGGGAAATCGGGACCCTTGACCCATTTCAACAGCGTCTTCGACTTGGCGTCGGGCTTGTCGATCAAATGAAGTGCTGCGTCGCAAAGCTCGGCCGCGTTGTGCGGCGGGATCGAGGTCGCCATGCCGACCGCGATGCCCTGCGCGCCGTTGGCGAGCAGGTTCGGAAATCCGCCGGGCATCACGACCGGCTCTTTGGTCTGGCCGTCGTAATTAGGGCGGAACTCGACACCGTCTTCGTCGATGCCATCCAGCAGCAGCCGCGCGACCTCGGTCATGCGCGCTTCGGTGTAGCGATAGGCGGCGGGATTATCGCCGTCGATATTGCCGAAATTGCCCTGGCCGTCGACCAGCGGATAGCGCGAGGAGAAATCCTGCGCGAGGCGGACCATGGCGTCGTAGATCGCCTGGTCGCCATGCGGATGGAACGAGCCCATCACGTCGCCGACAATTTTTGCGGATTTCTTGAACGGCGTGCCGGGGTCGAGCCGCAGCAGCCGCATGCCATAAAGGATGCGCCGGTGTACGGGTTTGAGGCCGTCGCGGGCATCCGGCAGCGCGCGGTGCATGATGGTCGAGAGCGCATAAGCGAGATAGCGCTCCTCGAGCGCATCGCGTAAGCCGACCTCGTGAATTTCGGCCGGTTCTTCCGGCGGTAGCTGTCGTTTTCCCATGGGGAGGCGTTAAACCCTCGCGGTGAATCGGGCAAGACGCGAATCAGCGGTGAATTTAGGCCGCTCGGCGGGCTTACGGAACCGCCGCCCTCGCCCGGTGCTTCGTCACCGCATTGATAAAGCCATCGCGGGCGTCGGAATGGCCCTGCCCGCGCGGCTCCAGCACGTGGCGCAGCAGGAACAAGCCCGTCAGCCGAAAGCCGTCCTGCAGGTCCTGGTCGGACCAGCTATTGGCGCCGCCGCCGTCCTGTCGCAGGAATGCCGGCAACCGCAGCAGCCGGTCGCGCCAGGGCTCGCCGGCCTGGCGCGAGATCGCGCCGCCGGATTTCGGCGAGACGTAAATCAGCTCGGCGGTAGCGCCGGTCGCGGCGCAGTTTTCCAGGTCAAGCCCGAAGCCCAGTTCGGCCAGCATCGCCAGTTCGAATTTGATCAGGTGCGCAGCCGCCTCGCCGATGTCGTCGAAATCATCCAGCGTGCGCTCGAGCATCTCGTAGATGTCCTCGTGCGGATCGCGCTCCGGCAGCAGCCGCGCCAACGAGGCCAGATGGGTCACGCCATACACCGCGTGCGACGACGCTAGCACGGTGGCCGCGCGCAGCCTTGTGCCTTCGATCGCGTAATAGCCGAGGTGTTCGTCGAGCCGCGCCCGCCACACCGCGGTAACGCTGTTGCCGGGCTGCAGCATCGGCCGCATGCGCTTGCTCGCGCCACCGCGCACCAGGCCGAGGTGACGGCCGTGGCTGCGCGTCAGCAATTCGACGATGGCTGAGGATTCGCCATGCCGCCGCACCCCCAGAACGATGCCTTCGTCGGTCCATTCCATGGACGGGAGTTTACAGGATTCCGCGAGAGGGCGCAGCCGTCATTCCGGGATGGTCCGAAGGACCAGACCTCAGATGTGCAATTGCACATCGGGGAATCTCGAGATTCCGGGTTCGATGCTTCGCATCGCCCCGGAATGACGGTGGTGGCTACCCGATAAACCAGCCCTTTGCGTCGCCGGTGAAGGAGAAATACAGCCCGGCTGCCGTCAGGGCGCAGGAAACGATCTCGATGCCGCTGTCGAGTTGCACGCCACTCTCGCCGATGGCCTGCACCAGCGAGATCACCGACAGCGCCAACGCCACAGCCAGCGCCCAGCGCGGCCAGTTCTTGCGCCGCTGCGCGGCGAGCCAGACGAAGTAAACCATCAGCAGGATCAGCACGGCCGCCATCACGGTCGCGGTCATGATCGTCTGCTCCGTCATCTCACCGCTCGGCGTCCGGTCCTGGAACGCGACCGACAGCGCATCCAGCGTCAGCGACATGTACAGCAATACTTCGAACCAAAGCACGTTCTTGGGTACGTTCATCAGAGCGCCGGCTATTCCTTCGGGAACTCAAGTCCCATCTCGCGGTAGCGGTCGGGGTCATCGGCCCAGTTCTCGCGCACCTTCACAAACAAAAAAAGATGCACGGGCACGCCCAGTATTTCGGCGATCTCCTTGCGCGAATCCGCGCCGATCGACTTGATCGTGGCTCCCCCCTTGCCGAGCACGATCTTGCGCTGGCTTTCGCGCTCGACAAAGATCGTCTGCTCGATGCGAACGGATTTATCCTTGCGTTCGGTCCAGCTGTCGGTCTCAACGGTGGACTGATAGGGCAGTTCCTGGTGCAACTGGCGGAAGATTTTTTCCCGCGTGATTTCGGCCGCCAGGTGCCGCATTGGCGCGTCCGACATCTGGTCCTCGGGATAGTGAAACGGCCCCGGCGGCACCATTTCGGCCAGTGTATGGCGCAGGTCGTCGACGCCGTCGCCCGACAGCGCGGATATCATGAAAGTCTTTGCAAAACCCAGGCGGTCATTGGCGGCCTTGGCCAGCGCCAACAGTTTCTCGCGCGGCACCAGATCGATCTTGTTCAGCACCAGTATCTTGTCGTGCTGCACGGTTGCGAGCCTGGTGAGGATGGCATCGGCCTCGTCGTCGATGCCAGACTTGGCATCGAGCAGCACGCAGACCAGATCAGCGTCATGCGCCCCGCTCCAGGCCGTCGACACCATCGCGCGGTCGAGCCTTCGCTTGGGCAGGAAGATGCCCGGCGTGTCGACCAGGATGATCTGCGCGTTGTTCTCGATCACGATGCCGCGGATCAGCGCGCGGGTGGTCTGTACCTTGCGCGAGACGATGGTGACCTTGGAGCCAACCAGCGCGTTGACCAGCGTGGACTTGCCGACATTGGGGGCACCGATCAGCGCGACAAAGCCGCAGCGCGTCGCAACCGGGGCGGACTCGAGAGGGGGTTCATCCATCATTGCTGCCGCCGCCGACGCCTTCACGCGCGATCATCACGGAGGCCGCGACCTTCTCGGCAGCGCGCTTGCTGCCGCCGACGCCTTCGGCAGGCTCAAGCCCCGGCAGATCCACGGCGACCCGGAACTGCGGATCGTGATGCGGGCCGGTGCGCTCGATCTCGCGATAGACCGGCGTCGGCATTCCCTTGCTCTGCGCCCATTCCTGCAACACGGTCTTCGGATCGCGCAGCGGACGGCGCGGCTTGCGCATCCGCTCGGTCCAGTTGCGCTCGACGAATTGCGCCGCAGCCGCATGGCCGCCATCAAGATAGATCGCGCCGATCACCGCCTCGCAGATGTCGCCGAGCACGGATTTTCGCAGCCGCGCGCTGGCGCTGGCGCCGACCTGGCCGAGCTTGATGTCATCGACCAGCCCGAGCGACTTCGCGACATCGGCGCAGCTCTCCTTGCGCACGAGGTCGGCGAGTCGTTTCGATAGTTCGCCTTCATCGGCGTTTGGAAAAGCCCGATAGAGCATGTCTGAGACGATCAGCCCGAGCACGTGGTCGCCGAGGAATTCCAACCGCTGGTAGCTGTCGCCTCGCTTACGCGCGGCCTTCAACGCGGAAACATGCGTGAAGGCCGTGGCGAGCAGCGCCGGATCGGCAAATTTATGGCCGATGCGCGCCTCGATCGCAGCCGCCGCAGCCTTGGCGCTGACCTTGCGCTTCTTCTTCGCTGCCGCGGGTTCGCTGCCGGCGTCGTGCTGAGGACTTGCTGCGCCTGCCTCGGATGAAGTCTGGATATCAGCGGTTTCGTCGTTCATCGCACGATGGTGAATAGACGATTCCAGCGCACCGCGGTGGGCCAGCGCCAGAACATCCAGGCGTGTTCACCCTCGGCAATGGAGAAGAAGATCAGCTGCGCCCGGCCGACGATATTCTCGAACGGCACATAGCCCACCGCCGACAGCACGCGGCTGTCGGTCGAGTTGTCCCGGTTGTCGCCCATCATGAAGAAATGGCCAGCCGGTACGGTGTAGACATTGGTGTTGTCGTAGAAGCCGTTGTCAACGCAATCCAGCGTCTCATAGCTGACGCCGTTTGGCAGCGTCTCCTTCCAGCGCTTCACCCGCGCGGTGGCGTCCGACCCGCACGGATCCTCGCCGATGAAATCGCTCAGGCGCTCGCGCTTCACCGGCGCCTCGTTGATGTAGAGCAGCCCCTCCTTCATCTGGATGCGGTCGCCCGGCAGGCCGATCACGCGTTTGATGTAGTCGGTGGAATCATCCTTCGGCAGGCGGAACACCACAATATCACCGCGTGAAGGCTCCGAGCCGAAGATGCGGCCTGAAAACAGCGGCGGCGACAGCGGGATCGAGTAGTGGCTGTAGCCATAGGAATATTTCGAGACGAACAGATAATCGCCGACCAGCAGCGTCGCCTTCATCGAGCCGGAGGGGATGTTGAAGGGCTGGAACAGGAAGGTGCGGATCACGAGAGCGATCAACAGGGCATGGATGACGACGCGGATGGTCTCACCCAAGCCGCTTTCAGATTTGGTCCCGGATGTCACGCTCATTGCTTTCTCAATTCCCGGCGCTGTCCCGCGCGGTGGCAGAGCATTTTCCTCACGCGAATCGTCCGTCGTTTCGCGTCAAGAAAATGGTCTCGATTATGATGTTGAGAGCCAATTCCGGCGCAAACCCGAATCCGCTCTGGCTCGACGTTATTTCCTGCGGCGTTTTAGACGGTTGTTCGCAGCCGCGCAATCAACGGTCTCGTTAAAACTTGCTAATCCCTTGGCAAATCATGATTTTTAGTTTTGTGGCGGGCGGACGCCGTTACCGCTCCGGCGTCTCAGGGTCTGGCCGGACCGACCGCCGAAATGACGACAAAGGCCTGCGCCAGCGGCCAGTCGTCGGTAATCGACAGATCGATTCGCGCCTCGAAACCCTCGGGCGTCAGCGCCTCGAGCCGGGTCAGCGCCCCGCCGGTCAGTTGCATGGTCGGCCGGCCGCCCGGCAGGTTCACCACCCCCATATCCCGCCACCACACGCCGCGCCGGATGCCGGTGCCCAACGCCTTGGAGCAGGCCTCCTTGGCGGCAAACCGCTTGGCATAGGTCGCGACCACCATTTTCTCGTTCTTGGCGCGGCGCTCGGCCTTGGCCCGTTCGGCGTCGGTGAAAATCCGGTCGAGAAAGCGGTCGCCGTGACGTTCAATGACCTTGGCCACCCGGCGAATGTCGATCAGGTCGGAGCCGATGCCGATGATCATGCCTTGCCCGGCCGCTCGAGGGTCTTGCGGCCGCGATCCATCGCGGCCCGCATCAGGCGGACCGTCTCCCCGATGCCGACGAACAGCGCCTCCCCGATCATGTAGTAGCCGATGTTCAATTCGACAATTTCGGGCAACGCTGCGATCCGCTCCGCGGTCGCATAATCGAGACCGTGGCCGGCGTGGGCTTCCAGCCCGGCCGAGCGCGCCAGCTCCGCACCCTTGACGATCCGCTGCCACTCCGCCTCGGCCTTTGCGGCATGGCCGTCGACCACGGCATCGCACCAGGCGCCGGTATGGATTTCGATCACCGGCGCGCGCAGTTGTGCGGCCATTTCGATCTGGGCAGGGTCGGCCGCGATAAACAGCGACACCCGGATGCCGGCGTCGTTCAAGCGTGCGATGAACGGCTTTAGCGTGTTGTGCTGCCCGACCACGTCGAGCCCGCCCTCGGTGGTGAGTTCTTCGCGCCGCTCCGGCACCAGGCACACCGCATGCGGTTCGGTCGCCAGAGCGATTTTCAGCATGTCGGCGGTCGCCGCCATCTCGAAATTCAGCGGTTTTGAGATTTCGGCCTTCAACCGCGCCATGTCGTCGTCGCGGATGTGCCTGCGATCCTCGCGCAGATGCGCGGTGATGCCGTCAGCGCCCGCCGCGATCGCGGTAAGCGCCGCGCGCACCGGATCCGGCCGCTCGCCCGCCCTGGCGTTACGCAGGGTGGCGACGTGATCGACATTGATTCCAAGGCGCAGCGGAAGGGAGGGCATAAGGGACTCGCGGAAACTGAGAGTGCGGCTTGGATAATCCGACTGGAATGACGAACCTGGCTACCCGTTGACGCGTTCGACCCGTGCGACCACGGCTTTGGCGCGCAACTGGGCGATAATAGCGCTGAGATGCTTGAGGTCATAGACCTCAAGATCGATGGTGAGCTCGGTGAAATCAGGGGAGCGCCGGGACATGCTGATATTGTCGATATTGCCGTCGTGCTCGGCGATCACGGTCGCAACCTGGGCCAGGCTGCCAGGCTCGTTGACGTTGTCGATCATGATCCGGGCTGGAAAACGCTGCGGCACGCTATCGTCGACATCCCAGCGGACATCGAGCCAGCGTTCCGGCTCCTCCTCGAAATCCTTCAGCGCCGGCGACTGGATCGGATAGATCGTGATGCCCTCGCCCGGCGTCACGATGCCCACGATACGGTCGCCCGGCACCGCGCCGCCGTTCGGTGCGAACTTGACCGGCAGATCGGAATTGAGGCCACGGATCGGGATTGCCGAAGGGCTGCGGGCGGGATCGGCCGGCGATTTCAGCTTCAGCTTGACCGCGAGGCTCTTCTTGGCGCCGTAACGCACCACCCGCTCTTCCTTGTAGTCGGGATACATCGCGCGCGCGACGTCGGACGCCTTCAACTCGCCGCGCCCGACGGAGGCCATGACATCGTCGATCGAGGCACGCGCCAGCCGCGGCAGCGCCCCCTTGAGCTTGTCGTCGGCGTATTCGATTTTGGCGCGCGCGAACAGGCGCTCCACGATGCGGCGGCCGAGGCCGGCATATTGATCGCGTACGGCGGTGCGGGTGGCGCGCCGGATTGCCGCCCGCGCCTTGCCGGTGACCGCCAGCGCTTCCCAGGCCGACGGCGGCGCCGCCTGCGCCTCAGAGGTCAAAACCTCGACCTCGTCGCCGTTCTGCAACTCGGACGACAGCGGCGCGAACTTGCCGTTGATCTTGCAGCCGACCGCGCTGTTGCCGACGTCGGTATGCACGGCGTAGGCGAAGTCGATCACATTGGCATGGCGCGGCAGCGCGATCAGCTTGCCCTTCGGGGTGAAGCAGAACACCTGGTCGTGGAACAGCTCCAGCTTGGTATGCTCCAGGAACTCTTCCGGATTGGCGCTTTCCGACAGGATGCCGATGGTGTGGCGAAGCCAGGCAAAGGCGTTGGACTCGCGCTTGAGCAGTTCGGTCGGCGAACCGATGCCGTCCTTGTAAAAGGCATGCGCCGCGATGCCGAATTCTGCGATCCGGTCCATTTCCCGGGTGCGGATCTGCAGTTCGACGCGCTGGTTGCCGGGACCGATCACGGTGGTGTGGATCGAGCGGTAATCGTTCTGCTTCGGCGTCGAGATGTAATCCTTGAAGCGGCCGGGCACCACCGGCCAGGTCGTGTGCACGATGCCGAGCGCGCGGTAGCAGGCTTCGACGTCGTTCAAGACGACACGGAAGCCGAAAATGTCGGACAATTGCTCGAAGCCGACCGACTTGCGCTCCATCTTGGTCCAGATCGAGAACGGCTGCTTGCGCCGGCCGGCGACACGCGCGTTGATGCCGTTCTTTTGCAGGTTCTTGGAAAGCTGGTTTTCGATTTCGCCGATCAGGTTGCGGTTGCGCTCCTCCAGCGAATCCAGCCGCTGCATCACCACCGCATGGGCTTCCGGATCAAGGGTCCGGAAAGACAGGTCTTCGAGCTCTTCCCGCATCTCCTGCATGCCCATGCGGCCGGCAAGCGGACCATAGATGTCGAGCGTCTCCTCGGCGATCCGGCGCCGCGAGGTCGGCGGCACGAATTCCAGGGTGCGCATATTGTGCAGACGGTCGGCGAGCTTGATCAGGAGCACGCGGACGTCGTCGGCGATCGCCAGCAGCAGCTTGCGGAGGTTTTCGGCCTGCTTGGCCTCGCGCGACACCAGTTCCAGCCGCTTCAGCTTGGTGAGGCCTTCCACCAATGCGCCGATCTCGTGCCCGAAGATGGTGTCGATTTCGGCGCGGGTCGCCTCGGTATCCTCGATGGTGTCGTGCAGCAGCGCCGCGACGATGGTGGCGTCGTCGAGCTTCAGCGCAGTCAGAATCGCCGCGACCTCGAGCGGATGCGAGAAATAGGGATCGCCGGAGGCGCGGGTCTGGGCGCCGTGCGCCTTCATGGCGTAGACGTAGGCGCGGTTCAGCAGGTCTTCGTTGGTGTCGGGGTTATACGACCTGACGCGCTCCACCAGATCGTATTGCCGCATCATGCCCGAGCGCGGCTTGGCCGGTTTGGCCACCGCCGGTGCGGGCGCAGCCGAGGAAGGCGCCACGGCGACCGATTCGGTCGCGGCCTGCATCTGCCGTGCGTTGCGGCGCCAATACGCCATGGAATCACTGCCTTAGCTGCGGGCTTCGAACACGGCCCGCTTCAAATAATCCTGTGCATAGCCTAATCCGTTTTCAAACAAAGCAGCACCCCCGTTTGGGCGCCGAAATGCTCATTTTCGGATTTCGCGAGCGCAGCTTAGTGCGAAATTTGCAAGCTTCCGATCAATTCGGAGACAACCTTTTCGCGGAACTGGTCTGCGCCCTCCGCGAGGCATCGTAACCGTGAAAATGCCAATAAAAGCAAAGGCCCGGATTGATATCCGGGCCTTGCTGAATCGATGGTCGGCGATGCCTGGACTGTTATTCGTCCTCTTCGGGCTGCTCTTCCGGAGGCGCAAGGCCCTCGAGGCCCTTCAGGAGCTCTTCCTCGGTCATGCGCTCGACGGCGACCTCGGTGTCGTCGGCATCGACGCTGGCGCCTGCCGATCCGATCAAAGGTACGGTATCGGGTTCCGGCTCATCGACTTCGACGAATTTCTGCAGCGAATGAACCAGTTCTTCCCGTAAGTCCTCAGGCGAAATCGAGGAGTCCGCAATTTCGCGCAGCGATACCACAGGGTTCTTGTCGTTATCGCGATCGACAGTGAGCTGCGAGCCGGATGAGATCATCCGGGCGCGATGCGCCGCCAGCAGCACCAGGTCGAACCGGTTGTCGACCTTGTCAATGCAATCTTCCACGGTGACGCGCGCCATCGACTGTCGCTCCGTTAAATGGGACCGAAAATGTTGATTATGTTCGCTAGTTATAGGTACCAGGAGCTTTTCGCAAGACAATTTTGTGATTTGCGTTCCCGTTCGGCTCTGGTAACCCGTCACCGGGGCCAAAAATGGCCGGAGCGTCCAAGCATATGGCCGATGCCGCCTTGGACAAGAAATAGCTTCATTGCATCGTCAAAAGTATTGGTCTTTTCGCCCTCGCTGCACCACATTTGCGGTGGTGTTTGTGCCGGGGCTAGATTCACCGAACTTTAGGCTGCATGTGCTAGAATGCGCAGCCCATGGTGGCCGCGCCAAAAGACGTTAACAACAACGTGAGAACCCTTTAGATGTCCCCTGCTTCCAGCAAGATCGCGCTCTTTATCGATGGCGCCAACCTCTATGCAACCGCCAAGACACTCGGCTTCGATATCGATTACAAGCGCCTTCTCAAGGAATTCCAGAGCCGCGGGACGCTGTTGCGGGCATTCTACTACACCGCGATCATCGAGGATCAGGAGTATTCCTCGATTCGTCCGTTGATCGATTGGCTCGATTACAACGGCTACACCGTCGTCACCAAGGCGACCAAGGAATTCATCGACGCCAGCGGCCGCCGCAAGGTCAAGGGCAACATGGATATCGAGCTCGCGGTCGATGCGATGGAACTCGCCGAGCATGTCGATCAGATCGTGTTGTTCTCCGGCGACGGCGACTTCCGCTCGCTGGTCGAGGCGGTGCAGCGCCGGGGCGTCCGCGTCACCGTGGTCTCGACGATCTCCAGCCAGCCACCGATGATCGCCGACGAATTGCGGCGCCAGGCCGACGTCTTCACCGATCTCGTGGAATTGCAGTCCAAGCTCGGCCGCGATCCTTCCGAGCGTCCGGCCCCGCGCGAGCCGCGCCATCACGCGCCGCAATTCCTGCAGCGCGCCACCACCATGGCGCCGAGGGCCGATGACGACGAATTCGACGATTGAGACCAGCCTACCGGCGCCCGAAGCCGCCCTCCTCCGCACTGAACCCAACCGCGACTGCCCGCTCTGTCCACGGCTTGCCGATTTTCGCGCGCAAGCGCGAGCGCGTGAGCCCGGCTGGTTCAATTCACCGGTACCATCGTTCGGCGATCCCGACGGACGGCTGTTGATCGTGGGCCTCGCGCCGGGTTTGCAGGGCGCCAACCGCACCGGACGGCCCTTCACCGGCGATTATGCCGGCGATCTGCTCTACGCGACGCTGCTCGAATACGGTTTTGCCAGGGGCGTCTATCAGGCGCGGCCCGACGACGGGCTGGCGCTGGTGGACTGCCGGATCAGCAACGCGGTGCGCTGCGTCCCGCCGCAGAACAAGCCGCTGCCCGCGGAAATCAATACCTGCCGGCAGTTCCTGGCCGCCACCATCATGGCGATGCCGAGGTTGCGCGCGATCGTGGCGCTGGGCCGGATCGCGCACGACTCGATGTTGAAGACACTGAGCCTCCGCGCCGCTACGGCACCATTTGTACATGGCGCGGTACATCAGGCCGGCCGCGTGAAGCTTTACGACAGCTATCATTGCTCGCGCTACAACACCAATACGCGCGTACTGACGCCCGAAATGTTTCGCAATGTGTTCGCGAAGGTAAAGGCGGATTTGGAGTGAGGTCGGGCGTGTCCCGGACGCGGTGCAGCGTTCTCACGCTGCTCCGCGTAGCCGGGCTTCACGAGGCGGCGCGAAAGTTGTGACCCCGGATCAGCAGCGCACCACGCCGCAAGAGCGGCGCGCGGCGCAGCATCCGGGACACGGTCCCGGACGGTCTAAACCGGATTTTCCTTCAGCCATGCCAGCACGTCGCCGGCGTTTCGATCCGGCGGAAACACGGGATAGAACACCTGCGTGATGCGCGCGTTATCGACGATCAGCGCCAGCCGCTTGATCAGGGTCAGTCCCGCTACCTGCATGGTCGGCAGGTCCAGCGCCTGCGTCAGCTCGAGCTTCTCGTCAGACAGAACAGGAAACGGCAAATGCAGCCGCGAGGCCATCTCGGTCTGGTAGGCGTTGCTCTGCGTCGACAGGCCGAACACCTGCCTGGCGCCGGCGGCCTTCAGTTCGGCGAACAGATCGCGAAACGCGCAGGTCTGCGGCGTACAGCCCCGCGCGCCCGGGATCATATCCCAGTCATCAACGAGGCTGATCTTGCCGGGCTCGCCGGTGCGGGGATAAGCGAACACCACGGTACGCCCGCGCAACGCCGATAGCGTCACCGAGGTATCGTCGGTCGCAACCAGGCTGAGCGGCGGGATCGTCATGCCGACAAGATGCACCGCCGCACCATCGTCCGAGGGCGCAGGGATCTTGCTCCAGTCGACTTCGAGCAGGTTCTTCTGGTTCATCAGATCCTCGCCTGACTAACTCTATCCCCGCGCGCGCAGCAGGCGGCCCTTCTCCCGGCCCCAGTCGCGCTTCTTCTCGCTCTCGCGCTTGTCGTGCAGCTTCTTGCCCTTGGCCACCGCCAGCAACAGCTTGGCGCGGCCGCGCTCGTTGAAATAGAGCTTTAGCGGAATAAGAGTCATGCCCTCGCGGTCGACGGCGCCCATCAGCTTGTTGATCTGCTTCCTGTGCAGCAGCAGCTTGCGCGGCCGCTTCGGCTCGTGGTTGAAGCGGTTGGCCTGCAAATATTCGGGAATATTGGCGTTGATCAGCCAGATCTCGCCGTCCTTGGTATCAGCATAGGATTCCGCGATCGTGGTCTTGCCATTGCGGATTGACTTGACCTCGGTGCCGGTCAGCGAGATGCCGGCCTCGACCGTGTCCTCGATCGCATAGTTGAACCGGGCCTTGCGATTTTCGGCGACGACCTTGATCGCGCGCTCGTTCTTTTCGGCCATCATCAAATCTTTTTAAAGGAAGCAACCAGCGATAGCACCCACCCGGTGCGCATGCACGTCAAGACTTTTTGAGCAGGTCGCGGATCTCGGTGAGCAGCTCTTCCTGGCGGGTCGGCTTCGGCGGTGCGGGCGCCGCTTCATCCCTCCGCTTCAACTGGTTCATGGCCCTGATGACAACGAACAGCACGAAAGCGACGATGATGAAATTCAGCGTCAGCGTCAGGAAGTTGCCCCAGGCCAAGACTGCGCCTTGCTTCTTGGCATCGGCCAGGTTGGTGGCGGTGACGGATTTCGACAGTGCGGTGAAATAATTGGAGAAGTCGAGGCCGCCCGTGATTGCGCCGATGATCGGCATGATGATGTCGCCGACCAGCGAGGTCACGATGCCGCCGAAGGCCGCACCGATGATGACGCCGACCGCGAGATCGACGACATTGCCCTTCATCGCGAATTCGCGAAATTCCTTGAGCATCTGCAGCCCCTTCTGTTCGGCGTCGCGAATCGGAAGACTCATGGCGGCAACGTCGAGAGCTTTATTTCTTGTTTGAGCATGATCTATTCGGAAAACCGGTTTCCACTTTTCCGGATCATGCGCTAGTTGATCAGGCCCGCATGGACCATGGCGCTGCGCACCGCGGCGCGCGTCGGCTCCGACACCGGCACCATCGGCAGGCGCAGCTTCTCTTCGAGCTTACCCAGCAGCGACAGCGCGTATTTCACCGGCGCGGGATTGGACTCGATGAACAGGTTGGTGTGCAGCGGCATCAGCTTGTCGTGCAGCTTGAGCGCGGTCTTGAGATCGCCCTTCTGCCAGGCCAGATGGAATTCGGAGCATAGCCGCGGCGCAACATTGGAGGTCACGGAAATACAGCCGTGGCCGCCATGCGCCATGTAACCGAGCACGGTGGCATCCTCACCCGACAACTGGTTGAAGTCCTCGCCCAGTTGCGCGCGCTGCTGCGAAACCCGCACCATGCTCGCGGTCGCGTCCTTGACGCCGGCGATGTTCTTCAGTTCGAACAACCGCGCCATGGTGTCCACGCTCATGTCGATCACCGACCGCGGCGGGATGTTGTAGATGATGATCGGGATTCCGATCGCATCGTTGATTGCCTTGAAGTGCTGGTACATGCCTTCCTGGGTCGGCTTGTTGTAATACGGCGTCACCACCAGCACCGCGTCGGCGCCTGCCTGTTCCGCATGCTGTGCGAGCTCGACGGCTTCCTTGGTCGAGTTGGAGCCGGCGCCGGCGATTACGGGCACGCGGCCCTTGGCTTCATCGATGCACCATTCGACCACGCGCTTGTGTTCGTCATGGCTCACCGTCGGGCTTTCGCCTGTCGTACCGACCGGCACCAGACCATGGGTCCCTTCCGCGATCTGCCAGCTTACCAGAGAGCGGAAGGCCGCTTCATCGAGCGAGCCGTTCTTGAACGGCGTGACCAAGGCGGTGAAGGAACCCCGGAAATTCGTCTTGGCTGCCATGGACTTCCCTCCAAACGCACGATTTGCGCCTTGCCGTTATTGAACGGCCAATTCATACCGGGTCCAGCGATCCGGCGAAAGACCACACTGGGCCGACCCCGGCCGCGATTTTGCCGCGGTGCTGGCGCAGACATCGCAGGTCTCCGCCGTATTTAGTATTTTATCCACATATTCAATCAAATACAGCTAAGGCTTCAGCGATTGAATGATTCGCCGCGAAGGAATGTCGTGACCCGGTCCCCCCGCGCAGCAGCATTGCGGTCGACCGCCCTGGCTACGAGCCTGGCGTTGGCGGTTGGATGGTCGGCCTTTACCGTGGAAGCGTTGGCCGGGCCAAAGGTTCCAGTGCCGAAGCCGCGACCGATTGCGCGCCACGTCGTTGCCAAAATGGTGCCCGCCGCCGCGGCCAAGGCGGCCAAGAATGTCGCACCGGGCGGAACCGCTTCCGTCGCGGCTGCGGCCTCCGCCCCCATCTCCCCAGCCTTGGCGCCCGCGACACGGCAGCACGCAGCCTTGCCGCCTCCGGCGCGCAAACCGGTCACGCCGGCCGCGATCGCCGCGACATCGTCGACCTCGCAGACCGATAAGGAAGCGCTGGAAAACGTCATCGAACTGCTCCGCAAGCGCAAGCCGGCGGACGCCACGCAGGTGGAAACGGCGATATCGGACCCGGTAGCGAGGAAGCTTGCGGAATGGCTGATCCTGCGCAGCGACGATAATGGCGCTTCGGTCGAACGCTATCAGGCCTTCCTTGCGGCCAATCCGAGCTGGCCTTCGCAAACCTTCCTGCGTCGGCGCATCGAGGCGGCGCTGTGGGACGACCGTCGAGACAGCGCCACCGCGTGGGCGTGGTTCGAAAACGAATCGCCGATCTCGGCCAAAGGCAAATTCGCGCTGGCACAGGCGATGATCGCACGCGGCGACCGCACCAATGCCGAACGACTGGTGCGCAGCGCCTGGCGCAACGATGGCATGTCCGAGGATACCGAAAGCACGGCGCTCGATCTGTTCGGTGCGCTGCTGACGGGCGGCGACCACAAGGCGCGGATGGACAACTTTCTCTATAGCAACGATCAGGAAGGCGCGGCCTTGCGGGCGGCGAAACGATTGGGGGGCGGCTACCTTGCGTTGGCCAAGGCGCGTATTGCAGCCAACCGAAAGGCCTCTAATACCAGGTCCCTGCTCGAGGCGGTTCCCCGCGAACTGCATGGCGATGCCGGCTACATCTTCAGCCGGATCCAGTTGCTCCGCCGCGAGGAGAAGTTCGCCGAGGCCGCTCAGCTCATGATGAGCGCGCCGAAAGACCCCGGCCGCCTGTACAATCTGGACGAATGGTGGATCGAACGGCGATTGCTGTCGCGCAAGATGCTCGATATCGGCGAACACCGTACCGCCTATGTCATCGCGCGCGATGCGGCACTTCCCACACGCGACATCTACAAGACCGAACAGGAATTCACCGCAGGCTGGATCGCGCTGCGCTTTCTCAACGACCCCGCCACCGCTGCGCAACATTTTGCCCGTATCGGCGTCGGAAGCGTCAATCCGACCGCGCTTGCACGTGCCGGCTACTGGCAGGGCCGTGCCGCGGAAGCCGCCGGGCGCGCGCAGGAAGCCCGCGCTGCCTACACAAGAGCTGCGGAGCAATCGACCAGCTATTACGGCCAGCTCGCGCGCGCGAAACTCGGACTGCCGCAGATCGAGTTGAACGGTGCTCCCACCGGGCGTGGACGCGGTATCGAACGGCTGGAGATCGTCCGCGCCGTCCAACTGCTTTACGAGCTAGACGAGCGCGAGATCGCGATCCCGATCTTCGCCGATATGGGTGAGAACGGCGATCCCGACGCGCTGGTCGGGCTCGGCGAGTTGGCGTCGCGCCATGGCGACGCCCGCGGCATGCTGCTGCTCGGCAAGGCCGCGCTCAATCGCGGGCTGCCGTTCGACTTCTATGCCTATCCGGTCACCGGGATTCCGCCGTTCAGATCGATCGGGCCGGAAGTCGAGCAGAGCATCGTCTACGCGATCGCTCGGCAGGAGAGCGCGTTCAATCCGAGAGTGGTCTCGCCGGCGCGAGCCTATGGGCTGATGCAGGTGACGCCGGATGCGGCCCGTTACGTCTGCAAACGGCACGGGGCCACCTACGATCTCGCCCGGTTGAAAACCGATTCGGTCTATAATGCCGCCCTTGGCGCTGCCGAACTTGGCGGGCTGATCGACGATTATCGCGGCTCCTACATCATGACGTTTGCTGCCTACAATGCGGGCCGCGGCAGCGTCAGGAAATGGGTCGAGCGTTACGGCGATCCGCGCGATCCCAAGGTCGACGCCATCGACTGGGTCGAACAGATCCCGTTCGCCGAGACCCGCAACTACGTACAGCGGATCATGGAAAACCTGCAGGTCTATCGCGCGCGCTTCGGCGGCGGGAAACGGCTGCAGATCGAAGCTGATCTGCGCCGCGGCGCCAGCATCGAATAACGCAACCCAAACACTTTACAGAATCAAACTAACTCACTTGCGTCCGAAAACACCGGACAAGCATGACAAGGTGCTATTCTAACTAGCTCCACGGCTCCTCAAAGAGCTTGATCCCCGGCAGTTTCCTGCCGGGGATCCTCCGTGAAACCCAGACCCGATAATCAGAAGTTACGCTGGGCGCGAACCTGCAGCAGGAACGTATCCTGATCCTTGAACTCATAGAGAGTCGCCGGCTTCGGAGCGCTGGCCGCGAAAACCGAACTGCCTGACATCTTCTGGTCGAGATGGAACCACTGGACTTCGGCCGAGAACGTCAGGTTCTTGACGGGAGTCCAACGGGTGATCATGCCCAGTTGCGAGACGTTGAAGTCCGGATTGCAGGTGTAAGCGCCGGCGGCATTGCCGACCAGTGCCTGACCGGCATGGCTCGCAGCGAAAGCGGCGCAATAGGCACCCTTGGCAGAGGTTACGCCTGCGCCCAGGAGGTTGTCGTTGGCACCGCCGTCATACCGGACCGACGAGAAGCTGCCGAACAAGCTGCTCGACCAGTAGGGATCCCAGTTGTGGTTGAATGCCCCGCGGATACCCCATGCCGTCGTCAGCTTGATGCCATCAGTTCCGCCCGGAAAGTAGACACCGTCAGTGGTCGCACCAAAACCGACGCTCTGATACGCAGAGCCGCTGTCACCGAACATCGCAAAACTCGGCGAGCCGCCGCTGGTTGCGATCACGTTCTTGGTGACGCCCTTTGCATAGGTGGCGTCCATCTTGATGTCGTCGCCGGGACCGGTCGGGAGGTTCTTGATCTGCAACGCAACCATCACCGAGCCGCCCCACTTGGTTTCAGGGTGACCGCTGATTTCGGACAGACCGGTCGGCGCGGAGCCCGCACCCAGGATGTTGTACGTGCCGCTAACCTCATGCGCCGCGCCCGACACCTGGAATAGACCCCAAGCCTGATCGACACGGATGTTGCCGACGATATCGGGAGAATGAAAGCCGGCATAGGCGTTCGATCCCGTGCCGTTGGCACCGATGGCACCCGGAATGCTCAGGTTATAAACAGCCGTTCGATTCCAGACGGTCGGATCATCGAGACCGATAGAGGCCGACACCCCGTTGCCGAATTGGGCGGTGTACTGGATGTTGTTGACGCCGGTGTCGGTGTTGTTGCCGCCAAGCAGGTTGGAGTTGATGTTACCCGGAAAGCCGTTCCAGGGCGTCGAGTAGGCGGAAGACGACTTACCAAAGGTGAAGCCGGCGAACTGGATGAACAAGTATTCAACCGCGACATAGCCACCGCTCGGGGTGGAGAGCAGCGCCGAGTTGACGCCGGGAGCGGTGAGCACCGCCGGGTTGGTCGTTCCAAAGTTCTGAAACTGGAAGTCACCCTGCCCGAAAGTGCGAACCACACCGTATTCGGTCGCGGTGCGCGTATCGATGGTGAGCGCCATACGCGAACGAGAGAGCATGCGATCGGCATACCGGTTTTGCTGACCCATATCGCCGTTCCATGCCGGTGCACCGTGGGCGCCGCCATTGAACGTGGTGTCGACGCGCAGATAACCGCCGATCTTCATGCAGGTATCGGTGCCCGGGATGTACCAGAAACCGGCGCCGTACAGCGAGCAGATTCTTACGTATTCGACGGCTTTAGCCTTGACTGGAAGATCGGCCGCCTGAGCTCCCGTAATGGCGAGAAGACCCGCCGTCGAGCCCAGAATGAGATTTCTGAGAGCAGTCATTTTCTTTTTGTTCTCCGATGTGAATGCAGGCCTGCTTGGCAGGTCCCTTGTCACTCCGATAACGCAATATCGCCTTTGGAGAATGACAGAGAGGTGACTAGTGTCCGATTGAGTGTAGAGCGTGCTTTTGCTGCAACGCATCGGTGTAGTCTCCTGTCATTCGCCTCACTGCATCGCTTCTGCAGCACGCGGTGTTTCTGTTTGCTCCATCTTCGCAGGCAGCCAGGCTTGCCGATGATCGAAAAGATTGAATCCAGTCGCCGTCATCTCCGATTCCCGAGCCGCAGAATCAACCCAAAGAAAAACCCCCGGCAGTTTCCTGCCGGGGGTTCTTTTAGATACGTCTCAGACAATCAGGATCAGAAGTTGCGCTGAACACGAACGTTCAGAGACACAGTGTCCTGGTCCTTGAACTCGTAAACAGCGGCCGGCTTCGGACCGTTGGCTGCGAACAGGGCGGCACCCGTGAACTTCTGGTCGAGATGGAACCACATGACTTCGGCCGAGAACGTCAGGTTCTTGACAGGAGTCCAGCGGGTGATAGCACCGAGCTGGGCGGTGTTGAAGTCCGGGTTGCAGGTCGAGCCAGGAACCGGGACAACAGAAATTCTCGCGCAGATGGCGGAGGCCGCGGCACCGTCATATCGAACGCCGGTGTAGCTGCCGAACAAGCTGGTCGACCAATAGGGATCCCAGTTGTGGTTGAACGCACCGCGCACACCCCAGGCTTCCGTCAGGCGGATCGTGCTGTCGCCACCGGCAGTAACCGGCAGGTAAACGCCATCCGTGGTCGCGCCGAACCCGATGCTCTGGTAAGCACCGGCAAAACCGGTGTCGCCATACATCAGGAAGCTCGGTGACGCGGCGCTGGTGGAGATCACCTGCTTGGTGTCACCCTTTGACCAGGTCGCATCCAACTTGATGTCGTCGCCAGGACCGGTCGGGATGTTCTTGATCTGCAACGCCACCATTACAGCGCCGCCCCACTTGCTGTCGGGGTGGCCGAAGGCTTCCGCGCCGGGAGTGCCGCTCGGAAGATTATAGGCCGCGCGTACTTCGTGCGCCGAACCCGAAATCTGGAACAGACCCCAAGCCTGATCGACACGGATGTTGCCCACGATGTCAGGCGAGTAGAAGCCGGCATAGGCCTGGGTACCCGCGCCGAACGCGTTCACGGTCGTCAGGTTGCCCAGCGTCGTGCGGTTGAACACGGTCGGATCATCGAGACCGATGGTGCCCGACACGCCGTTGCCGAACTGCGCGGTGTACTGGATGTTGTTCACGCCGGTGACGGTGTCATGACCGCCAAGCAGGAACGACGAGTTGTTGCCCGGATAACCATGCCAAGGCGTTGCGAAAGCCGAGGCTGACTTACCGAAGGTGAAGCCCGCGAACTGGATGAACACGAACTCGACCGCGACGTAACCGCCGGCGGGCACAGAGAGCAGGTTTGAGTTGACGCCAGGAGCCGTGAGGACTGACGGGTTGGTGCTTCCGATGTTATTGAACTGGAAGTCGCCCTGGGCGAAGGTGCGGACGACGCCGTATTCGGTGGCGGTACGGGTATCGACCGTCAGCGCCATACGAGAACGGGAGCTGATGTTGTCGGCATAGCGGTTGTGCTGGCCGAGATCAGCGCTCCAGGCGGGAGCGTCGAAGACGCCGCCGTTGAACGTGGTGTCGACGCGCAGATAACCACCGATCTTCATGCAGGTGTCGGTGCCCGGGATATACCAGAAACCAGCACCGTACAGGGAGCAGATCCTCACGTACTCGACCGCTTTGGCCTTGACGGGAAGATCAGCCGCCTGCGCCCCACCCATGGCGAGCAAACCCGCCGCTGAGCCGAGGATAAGGCTCTTAACCATCTTCATGTTAACCTCCAAGTTGCTCTGTAGGGAAGGTTCCGGATCCGCTGGGTGCAAACACCCTAAGGTTGGTTCCCTTGTCCCTTAAAACCCGCTTAGCCGCTTCGCGCTTTCGGACACTCCCGCTAAACGCGAGGGACTTAAGCGAACCACCTAAAAACGGGACGACCTCGGGATGCCCCCCTCCGTCGCACCATCACAATTACCGAACGACCCTGCACACGCAATAAAGGAACCGCTCCGAACTCCCCGTTTAAGGCCGTTTTTGAATGGGTGTTGCACAAATAACACGCAAGAGCCGCCGAACTTTCGTCGCAAGCTATTGTTTTATTTATGTATTTTTAGATAGCTTGGTTTGGCCTGCAAATTGTTGCTGCAGAGCACGCGACCGCAGGTTTGCGCATCCGACGCGTTGGCGCGCGCCGAATCGTAAGACAAAGGCGACAAATTCACTCCGAAAATCGTTTCGAGGCAGAAGAAGATTCTGTCGCCTAAAGCACGCTGGGAACACGATGCGGGCGGCAACCAAGTTCCGAATCCGTCGGGCGGAACACGAGAAACCCCTATTTTCCCGGATTGAACGACATTGACGCCATCGAGCGGCAGCAGCGGGCGCGAGTTGAGCGGAGCTTGCAGTAATTCCAGTGGGAACCGTTCAAAAACGGAGACGCATCGATGGTCGCCCGTTGCGAATCTCAATCGGGCGGCCGTTACGACCAAGGTTCGAGAAGACGGCATCGCCGGCACCATGCGGCGTTTCGGCAGCGTCCGCGGTCACGACACCGAACGGGCGCCTCGCTGGCCGCCGTGGGAGACGCGTTTTGGGGCCTCGCTCAATCTGCTGCTTGCGGCCCGCCCCCGCGTCGGGCATATCGGCCCTAACGGAGCTGTGGCCGAGTGGCTGAAGGCGGCGGTTTGCTAAACCGTTATAGGGTTGTAAAGCCCTATCGAGGGTTCGAATCCCTCCGGCTCCGCCACTTCGGAACAAAACCGGGAACGCCGATTCCCGCCGATTTCCCTCCTTTAGCGGCCACAAGCGTCCTCAACAGGGTGCCTTTGCTGCCTTTGATGTAGATTGCGTCGTCGGCGACCTCGACGCGCTGCGCGAACGCCCGGACGTGATCCCGCCGATAGCCGCCCTCCAAGAGACGGAGTCGGTTGCGCGCCTCCGTCGCCAATTCCCGCACCGCTGCGCCTGTAAGGCCCTGGTGCGCGGAGCTTTTCAGCATGGCCTCGATCCGGGCCGCGTCCGCCCGCGCCTGATCCCGAATCGCCGTGAGACCGGCGATACGCTCGGAAAGGGCAGATTCGGCCGGATCGAGCGAGCCCGCCTCGATGGCGTCATAGAGACGATTGAGGCGGTGATCGGCCTCGGTCGCGCGCTGGTGCAACTCCCCGATATGCTGGCTGCGCCGCTCAACGCCTTCCTGCCGGCGATCCAGAAGCGAGGCGAGCACGACTTCAATCCGCTCGGGGTCGAGCACCCGTTCTTCAAGGTGCGTCACCACCATGCGGTCAAGCTTATCCATGGGGATCGCGCGGCCCTTGCAGCCGGTTTCGCCCTGACGCGCCTTGATCGAGCAGGCATAATAGCGATAGCGGCCGTTCTTGCCGGTGCGAAGCGTCATGGCTCCGCCGCAGTTGCCGCAATAGCAGATGCCGGTAAGCAGGTTCGGGCTGCTGACGACGCGCGGCGGTGTCACCTTCGGGTTGCGGGCCTGCAAAAGTTGCTGGAGGGCCTCGAAGGTCTCAAGGTCGATCAGCGGCGGCACCTGGACGGTGACGACTTCCTCTTTGGGTTTCAGCTCCTTGGCCTTGGACCGCTTGTTGAACTGATGCTCGCCGATATAGGTGCGGCGGGTCAGGACGCGGTGAAGCTGGCCGATGCCCCAACGTCCGCCGTTGCGGGTCATGATGCGGTTCTTGTTCAGATGGTTGACGATGGCCTTGACGCCCAGCGGGCCGGACATGCCGTCGCCTTCCGTCGCAAGGCGGAAGATCAGCCGCACGGTGTCGGCGTGCAGCGGGTCGATTTCCAGCTTCTTCTTGATCTTCGCGCCGCGCTGCTCGGCATCGACGACGCGATAGCCGATGGGCGGCAGGGAGCCGTTCCAGAAGCCCTGCCGCGCATTCTCCTTCAAGGCGCGCAGGACGTGCTTGGCGTTCTCCTTGGACTGGTATTCGTCGAAGAGCGACATGATCCGCCGCATCATGTCGTGGATCGGATCGTCGCCAAGCTCCTGCGTGATCGAAACCAGCTTCACGCCATTCTTCGCGAGTTTCCGGTAATAAAATTCCATCTCGAACTCGTCGCGGAAGAAGCGCGAGAAGCTATGAACCACGACGACATCGAACGGCGCGGGTTTGGCGGTCGCGGCCTCGATCATGCGCTGGAACTCGGGGCGGCGGTCATTCGTGGCGCTGTTGCCCGGCTCCACGAAGGTCTCGACAAGCTGGTAGCCGCGCGCCGCGCAATAGTCTTCGCCCTGCTTGCGCTGGTCGGGAATCGACACGGCATGTTCGGCTTGCCTGGGCGTTGAGACGCGCAGATAGAGCGCCGCGCGCACGGCGACATGAGGGCTCTGGATGTTCATAGTCGGCCTCCCGCCGCCTTCCGGGGCTCGGCGCGCTCGATCAAGGGCAACACCAGCTCCACCCGATCATGGACGACTTTGGGCGCGAGCTTGCGGCCCTGCCCCTTCTCCAAGCGGACAAGGCCATAGCTCTCCATCGTCTTCATGGTGCGCGACAGGTTGGATATGGCCCGGCCGGTGATCTCGGCCAGTTCCTCCAGCGAGCCCGGCGCTTTCTCCGCGATGATACGCAGCAGCTCGCGGTTCTCGGTGGAGAGAACCTGGGCAAAAGATTTCGTGGAGGTGAACCACACCTTCGGATCGCCCGGCGCGGGCTTTTCCTCGCCCTTGGCAATCCGCATGGTGCGGGCTTTCATTTCTTCGTAGTCGGCAATCCCGACTTTCAGGGTGGTCATAGCACGCCTCGCTCCTTCAAAACCGCGTCCACCGCCTGCCAGAAGTCGGCCAGCAGCGTGGCCGCGTCCTCGTAGGCGTAAGGCTTCACGGTCTGGAGGCGGTGCCGATGGTCCAGCGGCTCGCCGCGCCTGCCTCGGCCGACCGGATGGGCGTTGTCGAAGCCGACCAGCCGTTCGCCCGAAGGCCCGTGAAGCGTGAGCGAGTAATCGAGGCCGTGCGGCTTCTCCGGCGACGCCGGAACGCGGGTGACAACGAACTTCACCCAATGGCCGCCTTCGGGATCGACAACGAGCACTTGGCCGTCGAGGTCCAATAGCGTGTCGAGGCTCGGATCACGACCCTCGCTCATGGCCTTTTCTTATCATTCGATGATAAGAAAATCAAGCTCTTTTCGGGGTCGTCGATGGGACCGAACAGGCGGTCGAGCACATCGCCGAAGTAGCGCTCGAAGATGTCGATCTCTTCCTCGGTGATCGGCACCTTCTCCGGCCAGTCGTCGATGACGGACAGCTTCTCCACGTCGAAGGCGTCGGGCGGGCTTCCGCGCGGCGCACCGACGCGCGGCTGGGGTTCGTCATCATAGTCGTAAAGATCGTCGGGGAGCGTCTTAGGAGCGGGCTGTCGCGGTCGCCCTTTGCGGGTGCGGCGGCGCTCTGCGCACATGGAATCCTCCGTGGTTCGGTGGTGGATTCCGGGGCGCTCAAAGCCCCGGAATTAAGCGAACCATGGAGGGGGATCGGCGGCCTGTAGCGTGCCGCATTCGCGATAGCGCGTTGGCGGCACCCCTTCGCTATCAGGAGTGCTGCGCCCGATAGCTATGATCACTACGTCTCCGCTGTAGCCCTGCGATAGGACCGAAAGCTATGGTGCTTTGACAGGGGATGGCCTGCCGCGCTGCTTGTCGAGTGTCGATTATCACTATAGATCTCGTGGTATTGAGGCTCGTGCGAATCGGCAAGCGATGCACCCAGGAACGACAGTCCGGCAGGATTGCATTGAAAAGAACGGGTTAAGCGTCACCGACGCCGCTCGGGTTCTTGGTGTTGATCGGCAGACCCTCAGCAACTTGCTGAACGCCCGGTCGGGCATCTCGCCAGAGATGGCTGTCCGGTTGGAAAAGGCGTTCGGCACGCCTGCGCGCGAATGGTTGATGCGGCAGCTCGACTACGAGCTGGCCGAGGTTATGCGCCGGGCCAAGAAGATCAAGGTCGAGCCTTTCCGGCCAACGAGCACGGAAGGCGGGGGGAACGATGAACGCCGTCGAGATTGAAGAGGCCATATCCAAGCTCGCCGAGTACCCGTTCGACGCCGGGGAGTTTCCGTTCGCCTTCCTGCAAGCCTTCGGAAACAAGGAAACGACCCTCAAGCGCCTGCGCAAGGGCGAGTCGAACAAATCCGACCTTGGCGGCGTCCTTCAGACCAACAACATTCACATCGCCGTCGCTGCGCCCGGCGAGGTAACGAACACCCTTGCGGCGTTGAGGGCCAGCCCGGCGACGGCGCGGGCCAAGGCCAAATTCATCCTGGCGACGGATGGCGACACGTTCGAAGCCGAGGATTTGGCGTCGGGCGAGACGGTCGCCTGCGCCTATGCCGACTTCCCCGACCATTTCGGCTTCTTCCTGCCGCTCGCCGGCATCACCACCGTCAAGCAACTCCGCGACAGCTCTTTCGACATCCGTGCCACCAGCCGCCTGAACCGCCTCTATGTCGAGCTTCTGAAGGACAATCCCGAATGGGGCACAGCCGAGCGCCGCCCCGACATGAATCACTTCATGGCGCGGCTGATCTTCTGCTTCTTCGCCGAGGACACCGACATCTTTGGCGGCACGCGGCGCTTCACCACCACCGTCGAGCAGATGAGCGCCAAGGACTCATCCAACACCCATGAGGTGATCGGCACGCTGTTCCGCGCTATGAATATGAAGGACGCGGAACGGAAGGCGGCGAATATTCCTCGCTGGGCCGACCAGTTTCCGTATGTGAACGGCGGGCTCTTTTCCGGCAGCATGGACGTGCCGCGCTTCAGCCGGATCGCGCGTTCCTATCTTCTCCACATCGGCAGTCTCGACTGGACGAAGATCAACCCCGACATCTTCGGGTCGATGATTCAAGCAGTCGCCGAGGATGAGGAGCGTGGCGCGCTCGGGATGCACTATACGAGCGTCCCGAACATCCTGAAGGTGCTGAACCCGCTGTTTCTCGACGACCTGCGCGCGCGGCTCGACGAGGCAGGGGACAATCCCCGCATGTTGCTGAACCTGCGAAAGCGCATGTCGCGGATCAGGGTGTTCGATCCGGCTTGTGGGTCCGGCAATTTCCTCGTCATCGCCTACAAGCAGATGCGGGAGATCGAGGCCACGATCAACAAGCGGCGCGGCGAGCCTGACCGGCGCAGTGAAATCCCCTTGACCAACTTCCGAGGGATCGAGCTGCGCAACTTCCCCGCCGAGATCGCACGTCTTGCCCTCATCATCGCCGAGTATCAGTGCGACGTGCTTTATCGGGGCCAGAAGGAGGCATTGCGGGACTTCCTGCCGCTGGACGCCGAGAACTGGATTACCTGCGGAAATGCCCTGCGGCTCGACTGGTTAAGCATCTGCCCACCAGTCGGAACAGGCGTGAAACACCACGCCGACGACCTGTTCCACACACAGCTCGACCAACCTCAGATCGACTTCGAGAACGAGGGTGGGGAAACATACATATGCGGAAATCCGCCGTATGTAGGCGACAAATACCAGACAAGAGAGCAGAAGGACGATCTGAAGGCCTTAGCCGCGAAAGACGTTCGTGCGGTCGATTACATCGCCGGATGGTTCTGGAAGGCTTCCGACTACATCAGAAACGGCGGACGCTTTGCTTTCGTCTCTACCAATTCTATCTGCCAAGGGGTTCAGGTTCCGTTGATCTGGCCAAAAATCATTGCTGCTGGGCAGGCAATTTTTTTCGGTCACAAGGACTTCCTGTGGGGCAACAACGCTGCCAAGAACGCGCAGGTTACGTGCATTATCGTCGGCGTGGCGACATCGGATACCAAACCGAAATGCATATTCGACGGGAGAGAGCGCAAAGAGGTTGAAAACATCAACTTCTATCTGGCGCCGGGCAAGAATGTCATTGTCGAAAGGGCGAATGAACCAATCTCCAATGTCGCAATCATGTTTGGTGGTAACATCCCAAGGGACCAGGGAAATCTTCTACTCTCGCCCGATGAAGCGAGAGTCCTGACGGCCTCATACCCAGTAGCGGCTGAATTTATAAAGCCTATCTTGGGGTCGAACGAGTTCATCAATGGTTTGGAGCGATATTGCCTTTGGATCACTGACGCCCAAGCACCGCTCGCTTATTCTATCCCGCCGATCAAGGCGCGGCTTGATCGCATCCGCGAATATCGCTTGCATGGCAGCGAGCGAGGGCGCGCGGGTCTCGATACGCCTTACAAGTTCGAGCGAACGATCTTCGGGAATGACCATACGATCATTATTCCCAGGGTTTCATCGGAACGCCGTGCCTACCTGCCATGCGGATTGGTGTCCGCCGATGTGCGCCTCTCCGATCAGGCGCAGGCGCTCTACGACGCCCCTCTGTGGAACCTCGCGCTGATCGCATCGCGCCTGCATCTTGTTTGGATCGCCGCCGTCTGCGGCAAGCTGGAAACCCGATACCGTTACTCCAATACTCTCGGCTGGAACACGTTCCCTCTGCCAATCACTGGCTTAACCGAAAAGAACAAGACCGACCTGACCCGCTGCGCCGAGGACATCCTGTTGGCGCGCGAGGCGCATTTCCCGGCGACGATCGCCGACCTCTACGACCCGGACAAGATGCCCGCTGATCTGCGCGAAGTCCACGAGCGCAACGACGAGGTGCTTGAGCGTATCTATATCGGCCGCCGGTTCCGAAACGACACCGAGCGGCTGGAAAAGCTGTTCGAGCTTTATTCCAAAATGGCCGCCTCACCCGGCGCGGCGAAGAAACGCAAGGCGGGGGCGGCATGAGCGAATTCAATCGCATGACGATCGTTGCCGCTGCCGAGGTAGCCGCCGACTTCCATTCGCACAGCGATATGGAAGTCTTGGAGGTTCAATGGGGCATTGATGGGCGATGCAGTGCATCCAGCAAATCCGCTCGCGTTGCGAGTTGGGCGAAGCTTGCCTGCGACGAAGAACACGCCGTGATGACGGAGAATGGCCGTGTCTCTCTTGACCGGGCGCTGGTCGAGACCGCAATCACCGCTCCCGAGGCACGCCGAGATTCAGTTTCGTGGAAGAAGCTGGTTGCGGGCCTGCGGTTCGATGGCTTCGAGGTTGTCGAAACGGAGATCAGTGTTGCCGCTAAATATCCTTGGCAGAGCGAAGTCACCAAGAAAGTTACAACACTTGTGCGGATGTTGCCGGATGACGTTCCGGGCTTGGATTTCCGCGAAGCCGAGAACGAAGTTGTTGCCCTCCTAGACCGCAGCGGCTTCGCCGTCGCCAAGGGGCATCTGAAACAAGCAGTATCGGCGTTTCAGAGAGGCGAATGGTCTTCGGCTAACGGAGAACTGCGCAATTTCTTTGAGAGCTATCTGAACGAGATTGCCGTCGCTCTTGGCTATGTCGGCGGCGGTGACAGCAAGGCAAAGCGTGATTTTCTTGGCGATAACGTGCAGCCGCCGTTCTTGCTCGCGGACTATAACGAGTGGAATGCAAACAATCAGAAACCCCAATACGTTCAGGGGTTGATGAGCCGGATGCACCCGCATGGTGGGCATCCGGGGCTGTCCGAAGAAGAAGATGCGACCTTCCGGCTTCAGATAACACTGATAACCGCCCGCCTTTTCCTTCGCCGATTTAATCAACGAAAGGCGGCTTGATATGGTCAGCACTGTCCCTGGCGTCTCCGTCACCTACGCGCGCAACGGCAGCTCGACCAAGGCCAACGCCCTCGGCATGCGGCCGATGCAGGAACGCGCCTATGAAAAGCGGGGCGAGCAATACCTTCTCATCAAGTCACCGCCGGCCTCGGGCAAGAGCCGCGCGCTCATGTTCATCGCCCTCGACAAGCTCCACAATCAGGGGCTGAAGCAGGCGATCATCGTCGTGCCGGAAAAATCCATCGGCGCCAGCTTCAACGACGAGCCGCTGACCCGGTTCGGCTTCTGGGCCGACTGGACGGTCGAGCCGAAATGGAATCTCTGCAACGCGCCCGGCGCGGACAATGGCGGAAAAGTGGGTTCGGTCGAGGCTTTCCTGAAAAGCAGCGACAAGGTGCTGGTCTGCACCCATGCCACCTTCCGCTTCGCCGTGGACAGATTCGGGGTGGAAGCCTTCGACGACCGGCTGATCGCCGTGGACGAGTTCCATCACGTCTCGGCCAGCCCGGACAACAAGCTCGGCCTGTATCTCGGCCAGTTCATCGCCCGCGACCGCGTGCATATCGTGGCGATGACGGGTTCCTATTTCCGGGGCGACGCCGAGGCCGTGCTGTCGCCGCAGGACGAATCGAAATTCGATACCGTCACCTACACCTACTATGAGCAGCTCAACGGCTACGAATTTCTGAAGAAGCTCGACATCGGCTATTTCTTCTATTCCGGCTCCTATGCCGATGACATCCTGAAGGTGCTCGACCCGGCCGAGAAAACTATCGTCCACATTCCGAGCGTCAATTCGCGCGAGAGCACGAAGGACAAGATCAGGGAAGTCGAGCACATCATTGAGGAGCTGGGCGAATGGCAGGGCACCGACCCCGTGACCGGCTTCCAGTTTGTCAGGACGCCGGACGGCCGCGTCCTGCGGATCGCCGATCTGGTGGACGACGATTCGGCCAAGCGCGACCGCGTTTCCGCCGCGCTGAAAGACCCGGCGCAGAAGAACAACCGCGACCATGTAGACATCATCATCGCCCTCGGCATGGCGAAGGAGGGCTTTGACTGGATTTGGTGCGAGCACGCGCTGACGGTCGGCTATCGGTCGAGCCTCACCGAGATCGTGCAGATCATCGGCCGCGCCACCCGCGACGCGCCGGGCAAGCTGCGCGCCCGCTTCACCAACCTGATCGCCGAGCCGGATGCTTCCGAGGAAGCCGTTACCGAAGCGGTCAACGACACCCTGAAGGCCATCGCTGCCAGCCTTCTCATGGAGCAGGTGCTTGCGCCGCGCTTCGAGTTCAAACCGAAGAATCCGCAGAACGAACCGACACCCGGCTTTGACTATGGCGAGGGCGGCTATGATCCCAACAAGACCAATGTTGGCTTCAACGAGGAGACGGGGCAGTTCCAGATTGAGATCAAGGGTCTTGTCGCGCCGAAGAGCGAGGAGGCGCAACGCATCTGCCAGCAGGACTTGAACGAGGTCATCGCCGCCTTCGTGCAGGACAAGACGACGATCGAGCGCGGGCTTTTCGATTCCGAGCTGGTCCCGGAGGAGTTGACCCAGCTTCGCATGGGCAAGATCATCAAGGACAAGTTCCCCGAGCTGGACGAGGAGGATCAGGAGGCGGTGCGGCAGCACGCCGTCGCTGCCCTGAACCTCACGCAGAAGGCCAAGGAAGTCGCCCTTGGGGGCGGAGCCGGGGACGACGGCGAGAAGAGCCCGAACACCGCCTTTGTCGAAGGCGTCCGCAAGTTCGCGATGGATGTGCGCGAGTTGGACATCGACCTGATCGACCGCATCAACCCCTTCGGCGAAGCCTATGCCATTCTGGCCAAGACCATGAGCGAGGAGAGCCTGAAGCAGGTCGCCGCCGTGATCGGTGCGAAGCGCGCTACCCTCACCATCGAGGAGGCGCGGGAGCTCGCCAAGCGAGCCTTGAAGTTCAAGCAGGAGCGCGGCCGGCTGCCCTCGATCACCTCGCCCGACGCCTGGGAAAAGCGCATGGCCGAGGGCGTGGCGTTCCTTCAACGCATGAAGGCGGAGGCGGCGCGTGGCTAAGGGGTTCACCGACGATGATGACGCGCTTCTTGCCGAGCTTGGTATTGAGGCTGAGGCGAAGAGGGTGTCGAGCCGGACGCCGCGTGAGGAGCGCGTCATCGCCGGGTTCGAGGAGATTCAGCGTTTCGTCGAGCAGCACGGCCGCGTCCCGCAGCATGGTGAGGACCGCGACATCTTCGAGCGGCTGTATGCCGTGCGCCTGGATCGCCTGCGCGAACTGGCCGATTGCCGCGCCGTGATCGAATCCCTTGATCATCAAGGGCTTCTGGCCGGTGCGGAGCCTGCCCCCGTCAGCGCGGCCGACGAACTCGACGATGACGAGTTGCTGGCGCAGCTCGGAGTGGACGCCGAGCCATCCGACATCACCGACCTGCGGCACGTCCGGTCGGCTGCGGATAAGCGCGCGGCCGAGGAGATAGCCAATCGCCAGACATGCGAGGATTTCGACCAATTCAAGCCGCTGTTCGAACAGGTGCAGAAGGAACTCAACGCCGGCTTGCGGCAAACCCGCCGCTTCGAGCGCAAGTCCGAGATCGCGCCCGGCCGGTTCTATATTCTTGGCGGCCAGAAAGCCTATGTCGCGTCAATGGAGCAGCCGAGCGTCAACGAGCACGGCAATATCGACGCACGGCTCCGCGTGATCTTCGACAACGGGACCGAGAGCAATTTGCTCATGCGGTCCCTTCAGAAGGCCCTGCAACAGGACCCGGCCGGCCGGCGGATCGTCGAGCGCTCGGCCGGACCGCTCTTCGCCGATCAGAACGAGGAAGGCGACGAGGCCAGCGGCATCGTCTATGTGCTGCGTAGCAAGTCCGATCATCCGGCCGTCGCCGCCCATCGCGACGTGCTGCACAAGATTGGCGTCACCGGCGGTGACGTTGCGCGCCGCCTCGCCAATGCGAAGCTCGACCCGACCTTTCTCATGGCCGACGTGGAAGTCGTCGCCACCTACGAGCTTTTCAACATCAACCGCACCCGACTTGAGAACCTGATCCATCGGATCTTCGGTCCGGCCCGCCTCGACATCGAGATCAGGGATCGCTTCGGCCAGCCGGTCATTCCGCGCGAATGGTTTCTCGTGCCGCTGTTCGTGATCGACGACGCGGTTGAGAAGATCAAGGACGGCACGATCACCGGATATGTCTATGATCCGAGGAGTGCCGGTCTGGTAAAGCGCAGCGGGTCGCCCCTGCCGGGGGACTTGGCATGAGCAATGTCAACGTCAGGCGGTTGGTCGAGAACATCCGTTCCGGCACCAATATATACACGCCGTTGGTCGAGCTGGTCGTGAACGCGATTCAGGCCATTGACGCGAAGGGCATACAGAACGGCTTGGTCGAAATCGAAGTTCTCCGAAACGGGCAGGCTGACATCATCGACCGCCTTGAGGATGTTGACGGCTTTAGGGTCAAGGACAACGGCACAGGCTTCACCAAGACCAACCGTGACGCCTTCGATACCCTCTACACCGAACAGAAAATCGCGGATGGCGGCAAAGGATTTGGCCGCTTCACCTGCCTCAAATATTTTGACCGGGTGAAGGTATCCAGCACCTTCACCGAAGATGACGCCTTCCGTGACCGTTCTTTCAGGATGGGCTTGGACACGGACATCATCGTCGATGAAACGGAAGGTCCATCCCAGGCGCAGGCGACCGGCGCAACCATCGAGATTTCCGGCATCAAGTCGGTCAGGTTCCCCGACAAGAAGTTGGAAACCATCAGCCGCGTGGTGGTGGAGCGGTTACTGCCCTATTTCGTGGACCAGGATCGCCCCTGCCCACGCGTAGTGATCCGGGAGGCCAAGAACCCGTCCGATACCGTTTCCCTTAATGATTATCTGGGCAAGGAGAATAGCCAGATCGTCGAAATGAAGGTGGACGAAGGCGCGTTCTCACTATCGGCGAACGAGGATGAAAAGACCTTTCAGGTCCGCGTATTCAAATTCTTCGCGCCGCGAACGGCGAAGAGCAAGGTCAGCCTTGTCGCGCATCGGCGGGAAGTGACGGACAATCCGCTCCAAACATACATTCCTGAATTTGGGGAGGAGTTTTTCGAGCCTGGGCCGGATCAGGATTTGGCCAAGGGGCGCAACTTCGTCATCAAAGCCTATGTGTTCGGCGATTATCTGAACGACAATGTATCCCTCGAACGAGGCGAGTTTCGTTTTCAGATCGACACCGACTTGTTGAACGGCATATCCCAGAACGACATCGAGCAGAAAGCCGCCGAGATCGCGCAGTCGGCGGTGGGCGCCGAGATCGCCGAACGGAAGAAGCGCAAAGAGGTGCGCATCGCGGAGTATGTGACCAATGACGCGCCCTGGCATCGTATCCTTGCAAAGGAGGTCGATTTCAGCGCTCTGCCCATGCGGCCGTCAAATCAGGACATCGAACTTCATCTCCAAAAGAAGAAATATGAGCAGGAGATAGCGACGCGAACGCAGGTCACGGCGCTTCTGAACTCGCAAAATCCGGATGAGCTTGGCGAGAAAATCGCACAGTTGATCGAGAAGATTTCGGAAAACAGCAAGAACGATCTGATTCACTATGTCTCTATGCGCAAGTGTGTTCTTGAGTTATTTTCAAAGTCGTTGGAAATTGGAGCCGATGGAAAGCATAAGTCCGAGGGCGAGGTGCATGATGTCATCATGCCGCGCAAGAAGGACTCCGAGGAACTGAACTACGACGCGCACAATCTCTGGATTTTGGACGAGCGGCTGAATTTCACGTCCTATGTGTCGTCCGACAAGCCCCTTCGGTCATCCAAGGATCGGACAGACATCACCGTTTATAACCGACGTGTCGCGTATCGTGGCGACAATGAAGCCAGCAACCCCATCACGATTTTCGAGTTCAAGAAGCCTCAACGGGACGATTTTGCGGACCCGTCCTCCAAGGAGGACCCGGTCCAGCAGATCATCCGCTACGTCAATCAAATCCGGGAGGGCAAGTTCAAGACCGCAACTGGCCGCGACATCCTTGTGAACGACACAACGCCGTTCTACGGCTATGTCGTCTGCGACCTGACTAAAAAGGTCAAGGACTGGCTCCAAAAAGAGAAGAACTTTACCCCGATGCCCGATGGCCTGGGATGGTTCAACTGGTTCGGCAACATCAGCCTCTACATGGAGGTGGTTAGCTGGACGAAGCTGCTCCGCGACGCGGAAATGCGGAACAAGATATTCTTCAACAAGCTTGGTATCGACTGAACGGGCTGATGGTTGCGCGGAACCAAGCGGGGGCGCCGACATTGGCGGATCAGCCGGCCGAGCGCCGGGCCTTTGCGAAGCCGCGATCCGTGGCGATGAATCTTTCGAGCATCGGCACAATCAGCTTCATGGGATCGGCGGCAGGCTGGCCCGTCTCGCGGGCGAGGACTTCGGCATAGGCGACAAGATCGCGATGGAGCGGCGCGGGCAGCTCCACCGTGACCTTGACGGGCTTGTCGTCGGGGATCGGGCCGAGTTTCAGCTTGGCCATGGTCAACCTCGATAGGATTCGAGAATCAAATCGCGCGTAACGACAATCCTGACCGGGAAGCCCGGCCGGATCGTCAGCGTCGGCGCAACCTGCAACTGGCGGCGGATGATCTGCTGGCCGGCGTCGTTGATGGTGTCCTGGCCGCCATTGCGGATGGCGCTCAACAGACGGTCATCGTCATCGACGGCAAGTTCGGCCCCTACCGAGAGCAGCGTCGAGAGGCCGGCGGCCTTGGCCAAATCCCACCAATGATAATCGACGCCATCCTCCAGGCCGGCATAGCCCTGTGCATCCGCGCCGGGTTGCCGCTCCAGAACGATGGAACGTCCATTCGGCAGAATGAGGCGGTTCCAGACGAGCAGAACGCGGCGCTGCCCGAACTGCACGTTGTTGTCATACTGGCCGATGATGCGCGTGCCCTGCGGGATCAGGAGCAAGCTGCCGGTCGGGCTGTCATAGACGCTTTCCGTTACCTGCGCCGTGATCTGCCCCGGAAGGTCGGAACGGATGCCGGTGATGAGCGCTGCCGGGATGACGGCTCCGGCCTGTAGCACATAGGGCGATGCCGGCGGCATGACGCGATCCGACGCCGTGGTGCGCCGATCCACGGGCGCATTGAGAAAGGCGGCTTGCCGGTCCTGCGCGGTCTGCTGGCCGGGCTGCCCTGTCAGGCCCGCGAGATCGAGGCCGGGCATGGTCGAGCCTCCCGGCGCTCCGACCGGGCTGCCGGTGCGGGCCTCGGTCTGGAAAAACACGCGGCTGACGCGCGCGGCTTCCTCTTCGGCCAAGCGGCGCTGCTCCGCCGCGTCCACCGTGGGCGTCGTCATCATCGGCGGCGCGACGGGCTGGCCTCTGTTCTGCGCGCCCAAGATAGGGCGGCCGAGGTCGCCGGGCAGCGGCGGCCCCAGGACCGGGCCTGTATAGTCGCGCGGCAGGCCCGCGAGCCCATCGGCGGTTTGCCGGTTGCTGGTCGAGTAGAGTTCTTCGCCGCCCGTGCCGCCGTCGCGGGTCTGGAGCGCATAGATCAGCGCGCCGCCGATGCCGACCAGGGCGACGACCGCCACGCTGGCGAGCACCTTGCGCGAAAGCCGGGTGACGCGGGGCGGTTCGGCGCGAAGCCGCATCGGCGCGGCATTGGTTTCGGTATCGGTCATGACGATGGCCTCCCGTCCGTGCGGACAATCCTGACGGTCTGCTGGCGGTCGCCGCTGCCAAGGCGCAGCTCGGCCGCGCCGAACAGGCGATCCACGATCAGGATATGTTGGTGGATGCGGCTGTTGACGATTTGCGCCTCGCCGTCCGCGCCGAGCACGAAGATGGGCGGCATCTCGCCCTGCACGATGCCGCGTGGAAACTCGACATAGACGCGCCTGCCATCGTCATAGACGGCAACCGGCTTCCATGGCGGATTGTCGCCGGTCAGGCCATAGCGGTAATTGCGCGTGGTGGCGGCCGGAATGACGGGCGTGGCCGGCACCGCCTGCCGCTGCTCGGCTGGCGGCTGCGGATAGGCCCAGGCGACGGCCGGCATGTAGGGATTCTCGCCGGAACGCAGCTCGAGCATGTAGGTGCGCCGGTCGGTCGTCACGACAAGGCTGGTCGTGATGTCCGACCGGCTCGGCTTGACGAGGATATGGACGCGGCGCGTAACGCCCGAACCGGATTCCGTGTCGCCGATGATCCAGCGGGCGGTGTCGCCCGCCGCAATCGGTCCCGCGCCGGTCAGGCTCTCGCCTGGCTCCAGCGCGATGTTGGTGATCTGCCCAACGGCGGCATAGACCTGATAAAGCGCGCCTTCGCTCCACGGATAAATCTGGATGGCATTGTAATAGCCCTCGCGGCGTGGCTGCACGCGGGCCGCCGCATTGGCGTTCTCGACGCGCGCGGTCGGCGTGCTGGCGGACGTGCCGCCGC
>LNAP01000194.1_pt2 | contig 75637 bp, 65 predicted proteins | sample 602601 | NCBI WGS metagenome assembly LNAP01 (sample SAMN02440304, study PRJNA202911) | soil metagenome | biome: Subtropical and temperate rainforests or woodlands; isolation source: soil samples (1 kg each in a 20% v/v slurry with milli Q water) were... ...
CTTGCAGTTGGTGCTGGAAGTCGGCTTTGCTGGCTGCGGTGAAGAACGCCATCTGTGGTACTCCGCTTGGGCTTGTTATTGATGGAAGCGTCGCGTGCAGCCCTTTTTCAGGGCTGTCGGCCATCCTGTTCCTGATTCTCGGGCAGAGGAAACAGGACGACAGGTGGGTGAAGCTGGACAAGACCGGCAGGTCACATCCTTTTCCATGTAATTTCCATGTAATGGACACCTGCAAAAAGCCCTCGTGGTGCCCTTTGCAGGTGTACATCCGCCGTGCAGCTTAACGAGTGCGACAATGTGCCTGCTTGCAGCGCTGCGACATATTCGGTCAACGGCAAGCTAAACAGCCGGTTTGCATCGAACAACCGTAGCAGCCCGGCGAGCAAAACGGCACCTGGCGCTGTGAAATTGCGCGCATATTCTGCGTGTGACTGCAGTAATCCAGCAGAAAGTCGTTCGGGCTGGCAAAATTCACTTTATTTGCGCCCAGCAAGGCTCATCGAGCCAGGAGCCACCACCATGCAAATGAGCACCGCCCTTCTGATCGCCAACCCGTGCGACGAGGAAGAAGACAACATGGCCATGCTGTGCTGCCACAGCACCCAGGGCGAAATGTTCCTGATGACCCGCTACCCCGACGAAGACGAACTGGAAATCGCCCTGGAGGGTGAGCCTTCGACACTGGAAGGCGTCAAAGTGACCCTCAGCCCGACCCTGCTGAAAATCGAAATTGCCGCGTCGGACGCCGATGTGCTGAACGGGGATGATGTGCTGGAGATTACCCACGACACCGATGCGGCGGATTTGGCGGAGGTGGAATTGACGTTGCAGAACATCCTCAAGGGGACGGGCACTTATATCAGCCAGCTCTGAACCTGAAGCGCGACTGACTCCCTGCGACGAGTATGCTTGCTCGCCACAAGGAACTTGGAGGCACCCCGCCTAACTTATTCCTGCGCCGGCACAAGATTGCCGTCCGCGTCATGGACCAGATACTCGTCAGGAACGATACCTGCGCTTTCCTGGGCTGAGGTAAACCACCGTCGGTCGTTCTTATGTCGCGTCGCTCTTGACGACCCGCTGGGTTCTGAGGTCTTCTGAAACCGGTTTCAAAGCCACTAACAAAAATAAGCAGGTTTCAATTGATGAACCCCTTCTCCGCCGCCCAGCGCAGCCGCGTGACCATGCTTGATGTCGCCGAACGCGCCGGGGTCTCCAAGGCCAGCGTCTCGCGCTTCATTGGCGAGGATCGCGCCCTGCTTTCCGAGGCCATCGCTCAACGCATCGAGCAAGCGATCAGCGAACTGGGCTACCGTCCAAATCAGATGGCCCGCGGCCTCAAGCGCGGACGCACACGCCTGATCGGCATGCTGGTGGCCGATATCCGCAACCCTTATTCAATTGCCGTGATGCACGGCGTGGAAACAGCCTGCCGTCGCCACGGCTACAGCCTGGTGGTGTGTAACACCGACCGCGACGATGAGCAGGAACGCCAGCATCTGGCCTTGTTGCGCGCCTATAACATCGAAGGGCTGATTGTTAACACCCTCGGCCACCACCGTGATGAATTGTTGGAACTGCGCAGTGAAATGCCCCTGGTGCTGGTCGATCGCAAGGTCGATCGACTGGAAAGCGACCTGGTGGGCCTGGACAATCCGGCGGCCGTCGAGATGGCGCTCGATCATCTCGAACAGCGGGGCTACCGCGATCTGTTGCTGGTGACCGAACCATTCGACGGCACCAGCTCGCGGATCGAACGGGTCGAGAGTTTCAAGGCCGGCATTCAACGGCGGCCTGCCCTGGCCGGCACCGTTGTGGAAACCTGTGATCAGTTGACCACGCGCATCAAGAACTTTCTTGCCCCGCCGGGACATAGCCCCAAAGCATTGTTCTGCGCCAATGGCATTGCCGCCCTGGCCGCCACGACGGTGCTGCGCGAACTGGGTTGCCACTTGTTCGACGATGTAGGCCTGATCGCCCTCGATGATCTGGATTGGTACCCGCTGGTGGGCAGCGGCATAACCGCCCTGGCCCAACCGACGGCCGAGATCGGCGCCAGCGCGTTCGAATGTTTGCTCAAGCGCTTGCGTGGCGATAACGGGCCGGTGCGAACCCTGGATTTTGCGGCGCGGTTGATCGAGCGTGGGTCCACGCGGGGAAATGGTCGGTGATGAAGCCCTACCGCGAGCAGGCTCGCTCCCACACTGGATCTGCATCGCACTGGAGTCCCCTGTGGGAGCGAGCCTGCTCGCGATAGGGCCCTCTCAAGCACAACCTTTTTTTGCACAAAACTGAAACCGGTTTCAGAGGTATAAAAACAATGCACAACCCACCCGTCTCCATCAGCCTTTCCAGCTACGGTGCCGATCTGGTACGGCAACAGGGCCAAGGCAGTTTCATCGATCTGCTGGCTGCCGCTGGCGCTTCACGGATCGAATGGCGCGAAGAACTGCTCACCACAGAACAGCCCGCTAAACTGGCCGCCAGTGCCTTGGCCAAAGGACTGCAAAGTATTTTTTCCTCCCCACTTGAACTGTGGCTCGCCGGCCAGCCCAAGCCCAATCCCGCCCTGTCACTTGCCTTGCGACGTGCCGAGGCGTTTGGCTCGGCATGGCTGAAAGTCTCTCTCGGCTATTTCACCGACTCCCATGATCTGCCAGCCCTGGCGGATGCGCTGGCCGCCAGCCCGGTGCGATTGCTAGTGGAAAACGACCAGACCCTGCAAGGCGGGCGGATCGAACCATTACAGCGTTTTTTTGCTGCGACAGAGGAGCAAGCGCTGCCCATCGGTATGACCTTCGACATTGGCAACTGGCAATGGCAGGACCAATCGGCCGCTGTGGCCGCCCGACAGCTTGGGCGGTATGTGGCTTATGTGCATTGCAAGTCCGTGGCCCGGCGCGCCGACGGCAAACTGGTCGCGGTGCCTCCGGCGATGACAGACCTGCATCTGTGGGAACAACTGTTCAAACACATGCCCGCTGGTGTAATGCGCGCCGCCGAATATCCGCTGCAAGACGATGACTTGCTGCAGTTGACTGCGGGACATGTCGCCACCCTTGCCCGCCTAGGCCAATCATGCCGGGAGCCAGCCCATGCCTGAGTTCGATGTGTTGTCTTTCGGCGAAACCATGGCGATGCTGGTGGCCGACCAGCGCGGTGACCTGGCCAATGTCGAGCAGTTCCACAAGCGCGTCGCCGGGGCCGACAGTAACGTGGCCATCGGTCTGTCGCGACTGGGCTTCAAAGTGGCGTGGCTGAGCCGGGTGGGTGCTGACTCCCTAGGACGCTTCGTGGTGCAGACGCTGGAAAACGAAGGCCTGGATTGTCGCCACGTGACGGTCGATCCAGCCCACCCCACCGGGTTCCAGTTCAAATCCCGTAGCGACGATGGCAGCGACCCACAAGTCGAATATTTCCGTCGCGGCTCGGCGGCCAGTCATCTGTCGATCGACACCATCGCCCCCTCGCAGCTCGAAGCCCGCCACTTGCACGCCACCGGCATCGTCCCGGCCTTGTCGGTCACGGCCCGTGAGATGTCCTCTGAATTAATGATGCGGATGCGCGAGGCCGGCCGCAGCCTGTCCTTCGATCCCAACCTGCGGCCGAGCCTGTGGGCTAGCGAGTCGATGATGATTCACGAAATCAATCGCCTCGCCGCCCTCGCCCACTGGGTCATGCCGGGGCTCGGCGAAGGTCGCTTGCTGACTGGTTTCGACGACCCGGCCGACATCGCCGCGTTCTATCTGGACCTGGGTGCCGAAATCGTCGTGATCAAGCTCGGCGCGGATGGCGCCTATTTCCGCACTCAGCTAGGCCAGGGCGTAGTTGCCGGCGTGCCGGTGGCCCAGGTGGTGGACACCGTGGGCGCCGGCGATGGCTTCGCGGTCGGCCTGATCAGTGCGTTACTCGAAGGCCGCGCCATCACCGAAGCCGTACAGCGCGCCAACTGGATTGGTAGCCGCGCAGTGCAGAGCCGTGGAGACATGGAGGGATTGCCGACGCGCATTGAGTTACTGGCTGAATTTAATGATGCCAATCGCCAGCAGGCTCGCTCCCACAGGGTCGACGCATCCTCATGCGGGAGCGAGCCTGCTCGCGATTAGAACCACCACAAAACACACCTGCTGCAACAAAAACAACAAGCTCAGGAGTCAACGACATGCAAACGCTCAACCTCGCCACCCGCCGCTGGTGGTACATCATGCCCATCGTCTTCATCACCTACAGCCTGGCTTACCTGGACCGGGCCAACTACGGCTTCGCCGCCGCCTCGGGCATGGCCGAGGATCTGATGATCACCCCGGGGCTGTCCTCATTGCTGGGCGCATTGTTTTTCCTTGGTTACTTTTTCTTCCAGGTACCGGGGGCGATCTACGCGCAGAGACACAGTGTGAAGAAGCTGATTTTTGTCAGCCTGATCCTCTGGGGCTCGCTGGCGACCCTGACGGGCGTGGTCTCCAATGCTTACTGGCTAATCGTGATCCGCTTCATGCTCGGCGTGGTCGAAGCTGCGGTGATGCCGGCCATGCTGGTGTATCTCTGCCACTGGTTCACCCGGGCCGAACGCTCACGTGCCAACACCTTCCTGATCCTTGGTAACCCGGTCACCATGCTGTGGATGTCCGTGGTGTCCGGCTATCTGGTGCAACAATTCGACTGGCGCTGGATGTTCATCATCGAAGGTCTGCCGGCGGTGCTCTGGGCCTTTATCTGGTGGCGCCTGGCTGATGATCGTCCGTCCCAGGCCAAGTGGCTCAGCAACCAGGAAAAACAAGACCTGGAAAGCGCACTGGCGGCTGAACAGGTCGGTATCAAGGCCGTGAAAAACTATGCCGAAGCCTTCCGCTCACCCAAAGTCATCATCCTGGCACTGCAATTTTTCTGCTGGAGCATTGGGGTCTACGGGTTCGTGCTGTGGCTGCCGTCAATCCTCAAGGCTGGCCTGCAAATGAGCATTGTCGAGGCCGGTTGGCTGTCGTCGTTGCCATACCTGGCGGCAGTAGTCGCCATGCTGGTCGTGTCCTGGGCGTCGGACAAGGCGCAGAAGCGCAAACGTTTCGTCTGGCCGCCGCTGCTGATCGCGTCCGTAGCGTTTTACGCCTCCTATTTGCTGGGGCCTGAGCATTTCTGGTGGTCCTACAGTTTGTTGGTGGTTGCCGGGGCTTGCATGTACGCGCCGTACGGGCCGTTTTTTGCCATCGTTCCAGAGATCCTGCCGGCCAACGTCGCCGGCGGTGCCATGGCACTGATCAACAGCATGGGCGCGTTGGGTTCGTTCGGCGGCTCGTACCTGGTGGGCTATCTCAACGGCACCACCGGCTCTCCCGGTATGTCCTTTCTACTAATGAGTGGCGCCTTGCTGTTGTCGGTGGTACTGACCCTGGCCCTCAAGCCCGGCGCCAGCGACCGCGCCGTGTCTCAAACCGCGACGCCACACCCGGCGTCCGCACAGTCCTGAATCGAGCCCTCCATGAAAAAGCACGTAGTGTTGTACAAAGCGCTCTCGGCGCAACTGATGGACCGTCTGCAAGCTCAGGCCCAGGTCACCCTCATCGAGCACCTCGATGCGCCAGGCCTGGCCCAATTGCGCGACGCCTTGCCTGGCGCCCATGGCCTGTTGGGGGCCAGCCTGAAACTGGATGCGCCACTACTGGACTCAGCGCCGAACCTGCAAGCCATCGCCAGCGTCTCGGTGGGGGTCGACAACTACGACATCGACTATCTGACCGAACGCCGCATCCTGCTCACCAATACCCCGGACGTGCTGACCGAAACCACCGCGGACACCGGTTTTGCACTGATCCTGGCAACGGCTCGGCGCGTGGTGGAGTTGGCCAACCTGATCCGCTCAGGCCAGTGGCAACAGAGCATCGGCTCCAAACATTTCGGCACCGATGTCCATGGCAAGACCCTCGGCATAATAGGCATGGGCCGCATCGGCGAAGCCTTGGCCCAGCGCGGGCATTTCGGTTTCGGCATGCCGGTGCTCTACCACAGCCATTCGCCCAAGCCCGCGGTCGAGCAACGTTTCGGGGCCCGTTATTGCAACCTCGAGACGCTGTTGCGACAGGCGGATTTCATTTGTCTGACTTTGCCTCTGACGGCAGAAACCCAAGGGCTGATCGGTGCACAAGCGTTCGCGCAGATGCGTCCCGAAAGCATCTTCATCAATATCTCCCGAGGCAAGGTGGTGGACGAAGCCGCTCTGATCGACGCCCTGCGCAACGGACAGATCCGTGGCGCGGGGCTGGATGTGTTCGAGCGCGAACCCCTGAGTGCGGACTCACCGTTATTACAAATGGATAACGTAGTGGCAACGCCGCACATGGGTTCGGCCACCCACGAGACACGGGAGGCAATGGCGCGCTGTGCGGTGGATAATCTCCTGATGGCGTTGGCGGGAGAGCGACCGGTGAATCTGGTGAATCCGGAGGCGTGGGAGGGTTGATTCGTTCGTCCACGAGAATGAAGCCAAGCGCAGCTTTTTGGCGAGGGAATCTCTCCCCTCGCCACCGGTTCTGCCAGTACTGGATAGCCGACTGGCAACACCCCTCCTTTGAATCTTGCTCAATTACTCTAGCGGCACTTCATCCCGGGATGAATAAACCACTCAACCCATTGAGTAGATAGCCCAGAAAAGCAAACTTCAACAAAAAACCACCTTCCCTCAGGCACGTCCTACCGATCGCCAAGAACAGGCCTACACCAGCATCGGAAGTTGCATCCTAGCCCATCCAAAAGCCCAGTGTTATTAATTATGCACTTGCACAAAAACGCGCAAGTTAGGTGATCGCTAAGCGACACTGAATAATCAATAAAGGAGTATATGACATGGGTAGGAAGCGTTCTGAAATCAACACCTTTGATGTTCTGCCGCAGGCAATGGGCTTTTCCAAAGGGCTTCTGACAACCGAAGCCAACTTTTTTGCATCTCTGATCAACTGAAATCATTGATCGATTAAGTGCCTGTGAACAGGCGCCGAAAGGTTTCCACCTTTCGGCGCCTAAACCTAGAGGTTTCTATGCCAGAACGCGAACTAACATCTACCGAAGCTCTATTCAATATCATGTCCACCCTGCACACGCTCGGTTTTAGAGCCGAGGCCCGCTATACGACACCCTCCAGGCTAGTGGCAACGGCGGAGCTTTTTGATAGTGACAATCATTTTATTGAGTCAGGTGCGGGTAAAGGGCCGGACGCACTTATAGGTGCGCTGGCAGAAACCATCGAGCATGCCAGCTCTTTTCTAGCCCCTAATCATGAGTCGACATGGCACAGCACCGACAGTATTGCCAGTCAGAAAGCAGCTAAATACGACGGTTTCTTCACCCGCCTGCCATACAGCGACGAACCAATAGACTGCTTCACTCTCACATCGCTGGATAAAAAAGAACACCTGATTGCTCCAAGCGCTCTACTCTGCCCTGCTGCTGCCCGAAGCAACTCCAACGACACGCGTTCTACCATGCAATTCTTGGCACGTTACTCATCCAACTCAGGCATTGCTTTTGGCTGCACCGAAAATGAAGCTTTATTGCATGGCATTCAGGAAATAATCGAACGACATGTCTTATCTCTTTTTTTCATGGCGATATGCGGAATCGGCCCCAAGATGGACCTATACAAACCGTCGACGAGCTTGCTTAACAAGGCGCTCCTCAACGACCCTTCCGCCTTAGAACCCGCCAATAAACTGCAGATCATCATTATCAAAGATGTCTTATCTGTTTACTTTGCCGTTGCCTTTCCCAAAGCCGGCCCTGGAGACCAGCCTCTCTCAGCTATTGGCTCAGGCTGTTCGATGGACATTTGCACCGCCATTCAGAGAGCGGTGACTGAACAACTCCAATCCGAGAGTCTATATGATGTCTTTGAAGATTCCATGGACAGAAAAACTGTCAAGTTATTGTCGCACTCAAAAATCCTTAAAAATTTAATCGACTTGGCACCTGTTAGGGACCTGAACCTTCCTGAGCTTGAATGCCCACCACACGACTACAATGAAACTGTCCCGACACAATTAGACACGCTGCACAAAGCCACATCGAAGTCCGACAAAAAAATATTCTATAGAACTGTAGCGCGCTTCCCAAACAACAGCATCGTTACCCAGGCTTACATCCCTGGACTTGAACGCTTCAACATCATTAGAAATGGGCAACTCGTTGTACCTCAGCATGTATTACTCAGCAGTTGAAACCAGCCACCCATAAAACAATAACGGACGGTCGTATGCATCCTATGCAAACGCTCATTAGAACTGCCTGCAAAAAACATACGACTCTTCTGGCATCCACCATTGCAACAATCCTGGTGCTCAAGCTCATCGCACTCGCCCCACCTTTGCTCCTGGGGGCAATCGTCGACACCCTGTACGGCGAGAAACATGCAACCGTCAACCTAATGCTCACTCTTACGGCAGGCCTTGTGCTCGCTGGGTGCGTGCAGGCAATTATCAGCCCGCTACAGATCCATTTCCTATCCAAGCTTGTCCAGCAAATTATCATGGCCGCATCTATTGAATGGCTGGCAAACCTTATGCGCAAGGAATTTGCCCGGTTCAATTCATGGCGAATCGGTCACTTCATAAAGTCGGTGGAGCGTGGAATTACCGCTCACGAACAACTATTGACGTTTTTTGTTACCGTCGGACTGCCGCTGTGCCTGGAGTTCTTGATCGTTGGCGGCGCTTTTTTTTACATGGGTGGCATTGAAGTTTTTGTGAGCATGACGGGTCTAGGATTTATCTACCTGATTGTCAGCCACAAAATTATCAGATGGCGCAGGAAGCACATTGACGCTGTCAACGAGCAGGAAGATGAATTGAGCGCCCACCTATACAACACGCTCAATGCAGGCAAAGCAATAAAGCTGGAAAACGCCGAGTCAACCGCCACACAGCCGTTGAATGAGGCCTTCAAATGCTATGCCAATACTGCGGTGACCGCGGCAACCTCGGGTGGTTTCTTGAGCGCTGCCAAGATTCTGTTCGTCAGCCTCTCCACGGGCGGATTACTGGGATGGGGGGTTGTTGATCAACTGTCGAACCAGCCCAGTATCAGTGTCGGACAACTGGTGGCCATTTTTTCCATCGCCGGCAGTTACTTACTCAATATCGCCGCGTTAACGGAGGGCTATCGTGTGCTGGATCAGTTTCTTGCCGATCAGCGTCGACTTCAAAGCCTGCTTTTGCTCCCAAATTTTGACCATGGCAATCGGCAATCGGAAGTCAATTTTCGAGGGGCATCGACACTGATTCTGGATCCGTGCGTACTGACCGAAAATGGCGACGTTCGCTTGTCGATCACGCAAAGCCTGAGATTTACTCAAGGTCAATCCGTGGCGATCATCGGCCAGAGCGGTGCGGGCAAATCCACCTTGTTGGAAGTTCTCGCTGGTCTTGATCAAGAAACGCGAAATCAGTTGAGCATCGACGCAACTCCCGTTTCGCAACTGAATCCTCGCGCCCACTTGAGTGCATTGAGGTACTGCCCTCAGCAGCCCTGTTTTCTCGAAGGTCTCTTTGAAAGGTCCGTTCTGTTTGGCGTTAAAGCGTCGCCTCACCTCGACCAGGCAATACGACGACTGCAGCTACAGGACATTGTCTGTGAACGGAACATCAGTGAACACGCATCGAATATTTCTGGCGGTGAAGCCAAGCGTCTGTCACTGCTGCGTCTGATCAACAGGCCTGGGCGATTCAATTTGTTCGATGAACCCAGTGCATCAATCGAGCCCGGGTTGACCGACTCCCTATGGGACTTGCTGTTCGATACCTTCGCAGAACGCGGGCTAATTTGTGTCACTCATGATTTCGAGCATCTACAGCGCTTTGATCGGGTCATCGTCCTGCGCGACGGCGCGATTGTTGACGACGGGTGTTGGCAGGAGCTGGCCGACAGACCGGCAATCAAATTGTTGCTCAATGACTTTCAGGACACGGCACTAGCAGGCATACAGGAATAGATCTAAACGCCAGTCCCTGCGGGAGCCGATCAGGGGTGTTCATAGAGTCGGTGTTCACCTCAGATCCCACAATGAATCCAAACCGATCACAAATCCGCACACCAAACAAAATCCCGTTAGTCGCCACCCCCCGCCATGCATTAAAGTAACGCCCCCAGCCCCGACGTTATCCGAACGCCTGGGCCACCCTTTCCAGGAACAGTCACCGATGGAACATCGTGAAGCGCTGCTGGCGCTGCGAACCTTTCTTTCAACGCAGATCCTCGGCCAGGAAAAACTCATCGAGCGTCTGCTCATCGCCCTGCTCGCTGACGGCCACATGCTGGTGGAAGGCGCGCCGGGGCTGGCCAAGACCAAGGCCATCAAAGAGCTGGCCGAGGGCATTGAAGCGCAGTTCCATCGTATTCAGTTCACCCCCGACCTGCTGCCCGCCGACATTACCGGCACGGAAATCTACCGCCCGGAAACCGGCAGTTTCGTGTTCCAGCAGGGGCCGATCTTCCACAACCTGGTGCTGGCGGACGAAATCAACCGTGCCCCGGCCAAGGTCCAGTCGGCCTTGCTCGAAGCAATGGCCGAGCGCCAGGTCAGCGTCGGGCGCAGCACGTACGAGCTGTCGCCCCTGTTTTTGGTGATGGCCACGCAAAACCCGATCGAGCAGGAAGGCACCTACCCGCTGCCCGAGGCCCAGCTCGACCGCTTCCTGATGCACGTCAAGATCGGCTTCCCGGATGCCGCGGTGGAGCGTCGTATTCTGCAGCAGGCCCGAGGTGAAGCGCTGCACGGCGAAACCAAGCCCGAGCGCCGCGTGAGCCAGCAGGCTATTTTCTCCGCACGCAAGGAGATCCTCGGGTTGTACATGGCCGACGCCGTGGAGGAATACCTGGTGCAACTGGTCATGGCCACCCGTACGCCGGCCAAGTTCGACCCGGAAATGGCCGAATGGATCGCCTACGGCGCCAGCCCGCGAGGCTCCATTGCCCTGGACCGCTGCGCCCGTGCCCACGCCTGGCTCGCCGGCCGCGACTTCGTCAGCCCCGAAGACATCCAGGCCGTGCTGTTCGACGTGCTGCGCCATCGCATCATCCTGTCGTTCGAAGCCGAAGCTGCCGGTATTGACCAGGACCGCGTCGTGCAGCGGATTCTCGACGTCGTCGCCGTCGCTTGAGTAGCCAGCCATGAACAACCCACTGGCGCCCGTACCGGGCATCCGCGTCAGCCTTTCGGAGCTGATCGAGATGCGCCATCGCGTGCGTGAAGTGCAGTTGTTCTCGACGCCGGGCCAACGTAGCCCACTGATCGGCCTGCACCACTCCAAACTGCGCGGGCGCGGCGTGGATTTCGATCAGGTGCGGGTCTATCAGGCCGGCGACGACGTACGCACCATTGACTGGCGCGTGACCGCTCGTACTCAGGAGCCCCACACCAAGCTGTTTCATGAGGAGCGGGAGCGGCCGATCTTCATCATGATCGAGCAAAGCCATCGGCTGTTCTTCGGCTCGGGGCTGATGTTCAAGTCGGTGCTCGCGGCCCAGGCCGCCAGCCTGATCGGCTGGGCCGCGCTGGGGCACAACGACCGGGTCGGCGGGCTGGTGTTCGGAGATAACACCCATTACGAGGTCAAGCCCCGGCGCAGCAAACAGAGCCTTCTGCAACTGCTGAACCGCCTGGTGCGGGTCAATCAATCGCTGCATACCGAGGGCGAAGCGGACCGCGATTCGTTCGGCAACGCTTTGCGCCGGGCCCGGGAAGTATTGCGCCCTGGCAGCCTGGTGATCGTGATTTGCGATGAGCGCGCGCTGTCCGACAGCGCCGAACAACAGTTGAGCCTGCTGTCACGCCATTGCGACCTGTTGCTGTTGCCGCTTTCGGATCCGCTGGATCACGCCCTGCCCGCCGCCGGATTGCTGCGTTTCGCCCAGCGCGGCGCGCAGTTGGAACTCGACACCCTGAATTTCGAACTGCGCCAGACCTATCGCGCCCAGGCCGAGGCGCGCCAGGAGCGCTGGGAATTGCTGGCCCAGAAGCTGCGGATTCTGCTCATGCCCCTGAGCACCCAGGGCGACATGGTCGAACAGCTACGCGAATACCTGAACCCCAAGCGGTCGGGGAAAAGCCGATGAGCAGTCTCGATCAACTGCAGCCACTGATCACGCCGCCACCCATCGGCTTCTGGCCTCCCGCGCCGGGCTGGTGGCTGCTGCTGGTGGTATTGCCGTTGCTGGGGCTTGGACTGTGGCAATTGCGCCGGTTCCTTCCCGCCAAGCGCTCCACCGTGCGCGCCGAGCAACCCCTGGACCCTGCGCGCCTGGCCGCGCTGGCGGAACTCGCCCAACTGCCCAAACCCTACGATGGCGCCCCTGCCGGCGCCTGGCTGCAACAGCTCAACGGGCTGCTCAAGCGCCTGTGTCGCAACCACTACCCGTACAGCCAGAGTCACACCCTCAACGGACGTAAATGGCTGGCTTTCCTGGATAACCGCTGCCCCGCGGCAGGCCTGACCCGCTGGATGGTGCTGGTGGAAGGCGCCTACAAACCCGAATGCAAGCTCGATGACAAAGCCATTGCCGGCCTGACCCAAGCCGTCGAAATCTGGATTCGCAAACATGTTTGAGTTCGCCTGGCCGTGGATTTTCGCGATGTTGCCGCTGCCCTGGCTGATGCGCCTGGTGCTGCCGGCGGCCGACAGTGGCGAGCCGGCCCTCAGGGTCAGTTTCCTGGGCGACCTCGAAGGTCTCGTGGGGCGCCGGGCCCGAAGCAATCTGCCGACCTGGCGTCAGCAGGCACCCTTCATCCTGCTCTGGCTGCTGTTGCTGATTGCCGCTGCCCGCCCGCAATGGTTGGGCGAGCCGTTGCCGATCGCAGCCAGCGGTCGTGACCTGTTGGTGGCGGTGGATGTCTCGGGGTCCATGGACTTTCCCGATATGCGCTGGCAAGACGAGGAAATCAGTCGCCTCGCGCTGGTCCAGCACCTGCTGGGAGATTTTCTCGAGAGCCGCGAAGGTGATCGGGTCGGCCTGATCCTGTTCGGCAGCCGGGCCTACCTCCAGGCACCGCTGACCTTCGACCGTCGCACCGTGCGGCTGTGGCTGGATGAAGCGCGCATCGGCATCGCCGGCAAGAACACCGCTATCGGCGACGCCATCGGCCTGGCGCTCAAGCGCCTGCGTCAACGTCCGGCAAACAGCCGCGTGCTGATCCTGGTGACCGATGGCGCCAACAACGGCGGGGAAATCGACCCGCTGACCGCCGCCCGGCTGGCCGCCGAAGAAGACGTGAAGATCTACCCGATCGGCATTGGCGCCGATCCGGAAGAAAGTGGCACAGCAGGGTTTGTCGGGGTCAACCCGAGCCTGGACCTCGACGAAGCGACACTCAGGGAAATTGCCCAAACCACGGGCGGCCAGTATTTCCGCGCCCAGGATGGCCAACAACTGTTGGCGATCAAGACCACCCTCGACCAGCTAGAGCCGGTGACCCAACAGCCGACCCAGGCGCGCCCCGCCCAGGCACTTTACCAATGGCCCCTGGCCGTTGCGCTGCTGCTGAGCGTCTTGCTGGTAGCCCGGGAACGCTGGCCGGACAACCCTCTGCAGCGTCTGTTCACCCAGCCATTGTTCCAACCGGCAGAACATTCCGAGTGGCGCCGGCGACTCAAGCGCATGCGCCTGGGGAAACGCCGATGATCGCTCTCTGGCCACACTGGTTGCGTCCCTGGTTCCTATTGCTGCTGCCTTTATTGGGGTGGCTGCTGTGGCACCTGTGGCACCGGCAGAAACGCGTGGGCCGCTGGCAAATGATTCTGCCGCCGGCGTTTCATGCCGTGCTGCTCAGTGGCGGCAACGGCCGCGAAAGCAAACTCCCGTGGGTTGCCCTTGGCCTGGGCTGGCTGTTGGTGGTGCTTGCGCTGCTGGGCCCCAGTTGGGCACGGGTCGAACAGACCAGCCAAAAACCTGCCGATCCGCTGGTGGTGGTGCTGGAATTGACGCCGCAAATGCTCGCCGCCGACGTCCCGCCCACGCGTCTGGAGCAAGCCCGGCGCAAGGTGCTGGACTTGCTTCATAGCCGCAGCGACGCCCAGACCGCAATCATCGTCTATTCCGGCAGTGCCCATACGCTGGTGCCGCTGTCCGACGACCTGTCCACCAGCGCCAACCTCCTGGAAGCACTCACCCCCTCGATCATGCCCCAGAATGGCCATCGCGCCGACCTGGCGGTCAACAAGGCCATGGCCCTGCTGGATCAGAGCGGACTTGGTCACGGTCGGATCCTGCTGATAGGTTCATCGTTGAACGAACAGGAACGCGAGCATATCCGCCAGATCCTCGATGGATCTGCCACGCAATTGCTGATGCTGGGCATCGGAACACGCGAAGGCGCCCCGGTAACCCAGGAAGATGGCAGTTACCTCAAGGATGCCCAGGGCGCGATTCTGGTACCGCGCCTGGACAGCCCGAGCCTCAAGTCCTTCCTCAATGAGCTGGACGGCCGCTATCGCCCGGCGCGCCTGGACGATAGTGACCTGCGTGGCCTGGGGCTGCTGGACGGCCCTCGCCATTTGCGCAGCGACGGTCAGACGTTGCGCCTGGATACCTGGGCGGACCATGGCTACTGGCTGCTCCTGCCGCTGTTGTTGCTGGCCGCCTGCGCCGGACGGCGCGGCTGGCTGTTCTGCCTGCCGTGGGTGTTCATGGTGCCGCAAACCGGTCATGCCTTCGAACTCCAGGACCTGTGGCTGCGCCCCGATCAACAAGGCCAGCACCTGCTCAAGCAGAAGCGTCCGGCCGAGGCTGCCGTCCACTTCGAGGACCACCAATGGCAAGGTGTGGCCCTGTATGAAGCCGGTGCCTACAGCGAAGCCGCTCGCCGCTTTGCCGAGGGCAACGACGCCCGCGCCCACTACAACCGCGGCAACGCCCTGGCCAAAAGCGGCGAACTGGACGCCGCGCTGGATGCGTACGAGCAAGCGCTGGAGTTGCAACCGGACCTGCGTCCGGCCCAAACCAACAAAGCACTGGTGCAGAGCCTGCTCAAAGAGCAGACAGCAAAACCTGCCGAACCTGAACCCAGTGAAAGTGAGCAGCCAGGGCCCGCCGAGCAAGCACCGAACGCCAATGCCCAGGCACAAACTTCTGCGCCGGGACAGCCCTCCTCCGAAGCGACCGCGACACCGGAACAATCCCAGGGCCCCCAGGCAGCGCAACCGCCTGGTGCCCAGGATGTGCCGGGCAGCGAGTTGCCTGATGAGCGGACCACGACCCCACCACTGCGCCCCGCGGCCGGCCAGCGCAACGACGAAGAACAGCGCCAGGCACTGGAACAATGGCTGCGCCAGATCCCGGATAATCCGGGCGAACTGCTCAGACGTAAATTCTGGTATGAACAGCAAAGCCATCAGGCCCAGGGAAAAACCCCATGACCCGCTTCACCGCCTACCTCCTCGTGTTGCTGCTCTGGGCATCTGGAACCCAGGCCGTACAGTTGACTGCCAGTGTGGATCGCGGGCGCCTGAATTCCGGGGAGACCGTGGAACTGACCCTGGAGTCCAATGACGCCACACTGTTCGGCAAACCCGACCTGAGCCCGCTCCAGGCGCTGTTCGAAGTGCGCGGCACCCGCCAGGTCAACCAACTGACGACTCTTGATGGCGAGAATCGCGCCACCACCCGCTGGATCGTCACCCTGCTGCCGCGCCAAAGTGGCACCGTGGTCATTCCGCCCCTGCAATTGGGCGAAGTGACCAGCCAACCGATCACCCTGCAAGTGATCGAAAGCGAAACGCGCAATGAGCCGGGCAAACTGGCCCCGGTGTTCATCGAGGCCAGCCTCGACCAGACCGACGTCTATGTGCAGGCACAGGCGATCCTGACCTTGCGCATCTACCATTCGGTGTCGCTGTACGACGACAGCAGCCTGACACCGCTGCACATTCCCGATGCCCGTACCGAGCAACTGGGCGAATCACGCACCTACGAAAAGGTCATCAACAACGTACGCCACGGCGTGATCGAACTGCGCTACGGCATCTACCCCCAACGCAGCGGCGAACTGATGATCCCGGCCCAGACCTTCAGCGCCACCCTGGTCGAGCCGGTGGCCCAGGGAACCGCGCCGTCGGGGCCCAAGCCCGGCCAGTTGATGCGGGTCAGCTCCGAGCAACTGCGCCTGACCGTCAACCCCAAGCCCGCCAGCTACCCGGCAGATGTGCCCTGGCTGCCGGCGCGCAGCCTTTCCTTGAGCGAGAGCTGGAGCCCGGAACCAACCCACAGCCAGGTGGGTGACTCCCTGACCCGCAGCCTGACCCTGGAAGCCGAGGGTCTGGCCAGCGCCCAGCTACCGCCCCTGCCAGCCACTGAAATCAGCGGCCTGCGGCGCTACCCCGACCAACCGGTACTCAGCAGTCGCAGCAGCGAGCGCGGTTTGGTGGGCAGCCGTGAAGACCGCGAGGCCCTGGTGCCCAACCGCAGCGGCACCATTGAATTGCCGCCGGTGGAAGTGGTTTGGTGGAACACCCGGGAAGACCACCTGGACCGCACCAGCCTTCCAGCGCGGACCCTGCAAGTGGCGAACAATCCGAGCCTGATGGTGGACACGCCAACAAGCACACCTCAGATTGTGACGATCGTCGACAGCGACACCTTGCGGTATTGGCAATTGAGCACTTTCATCCTGGCCTGCACCACGCTGCTGGGCTTGGGCCTGTGGTGGCGCGCCCGTTCGCAGCCGGCCATCCTGCGCGCGACCCAGGCCGGGCCGAGCCCGCGGACCTTGCTGGACGACCTCAAGCGTGCCTGCCTGGCCAACGACTCCCACGCTACACGCCAGGCGCTGGACGCCTGGGCTCGCCAGCAACCGGAAACCCTGGCCGACATGGCCGCGCGCTTCGTGCCACTGTCCGACGCCCTGGATGGCCTCAACGGCGCGCTCTACAGCGAAACGGGTCAGTATTGGCAGGGCGAAGATCTGTGGCGAGCCATTCGTACCATTCCCGCTGCGGAAGGCTTCCAGGACCCGGCCGGCGACAGTGGCTTGCCACCGCTCTACCCCAAGTGATCCCTTTGCGGGACATAGCGCTTCTGTGGCTCGCCACAGGAGTGGCGCCAACTCATTTGGAGAAATTGCCCGGTTTCTCTCCTCTGTTTCCCAGTAAACTCTCCATCTTTTAGCCGCCTCTCTTCCCGCGGCCATCATCTGTTTTCTGGAGTTCATCTTGCGTCTGTTCCACACCTCCGACTGGCACCTTGGGCAAAACCTGCACGGTCAGGAACGCGACTTCGAACACGCCTGTTTCCTTGACTGGCTGCTGCGTCAGTTGACCAGTGAAAAGCCCGACGTGCTGCTGATTGCCGGGGATATCTTCGACACGGTGAACCCGCCGGTCAAAGCCCAGGAGCGGCTGTACGACTTCATCGTCAGTGCCCATGAACAAAACGCCAATCTGACCATTGTGATGATCGCCGGCAACCACGACTCCGGTTCGCGTATCGAACTACCGGCGCCGCTGATGCGTCGGTTGCGCACCCATGCCCTGGGCCGGGTGTTGTGGCTGGACGACGGGCAATTGGACGTCGAGCGCTTGCTGCTGCCGTTGCCCGACGCCAAGGGCAAGGTCAAGGCCTGGTGCCTGGCCCTGCCATTCCTGCGGCCTGCCGAGGTGACCGGCGCACAACTGGGTGACGATTACCTGCGGGGCATCGGTCAGGTCCATGAATGGCTGATCGCCGCCGCCAACGACAAACGCAAGAAGGGCCAGGCACTGATCGCCATCAGCCACGCCCACATGGCCGGCGGCTCGGTGTCCGAGGATTCCGAGCGCAGCCTGATCATTGGCAACGCCGAGGCCCTGCCCGCCAGCCTGTTCGGCCCGAGCATCAGCTACGTCGCCCTCGGCCATTTGCACAAACCACAAAAGGTCAACGGCGAAGAGCGCATCCGCTACAGCGGCTCGCCGATTCCATTGTCATTTTCGGAAATCGGTTATCAGCATCAGATTCTCGATATCACCCTGGAAGGCGAAACCCTGGTCAAAGTCGAGCCACGGCTGATTCCCCGGGCCGTCAATCTGCAGCGCCTGGGCCCGGCACCCCTGGCCGATATTCTGGTGCAACTCAAGGACCTGCCGGACATCGACCTGTTGGCCGATGTCCAGCGCCAACCCTGGCTGGAGGTGCGGGTGCGCCTCGATGAGCCGCAGCCGGACCTGCGCCATCAAGTGGAAACCGCCCTGCAAGGCAAAGCCGTGCGCCTGGTGCGGATCGCCGCCGAATACGCCGGCAACGGCGGCAGCACAAACGTCGAGGACGGCGCCGCGTTGGTGGAACTGGATCAGTTGAGCCCGCAGGAATTGTTCAGCCGCGCCTGGCAAGACACCTACGGCAACGAAGTGGACGAACAGACTCTCAAGGATTTTGCCGTGCTGTTGCAAGACGTGCAGATGGAGGGCGAGCAGCCATGAAAATTCTCGCGATCCGTCTCAAGAACCTCGCGTCCCTGGCCGGGCCCTTCGAAATAGACTTCACCGCCGAACCGCTTGCCAGTGCAGGCCTGTTCGCCATCACCGGCCCCACAGGCGCCGGTAAAAGCACCCTGCTCGACGCGTTGTGCCTGGCGCTGTTCGGCGCCGTGCCGCGCCTCAACAACACCGGGCGCGACGCCAAGGTGCCGGACGCCGACGGCGAAATCGCTACGGGCGATCCGCGTACGCTGTTGCGCCGTGGTACTGGCGATGGTTACGCCGAAGTGGATTTTCGCGGCATCGACGGCCGTCGCTACCGGGCGCGCTGGGAAGCCAATCGCGCCCGGGAAAAGGCCGGTGGCAAGCTGCAAGCCAGCCGCCAGAGCCTGCGGGATCTGGACAACGATCAGTTGCTGGCGAGTCAGAAAGGCGAATACAAGGCCCAGCTCGAAGCCGCCCTGGGCTTGAACTTTGAACAGTTCACTCGTGCCGTGTTGCTGGCCCAGAGCGAGTTCAGTGCATTCCTCAAGGCCGACGACAACGACCGCAGCGAGCTGCTGGAAAAGCTCACTGATACGGCCCTGTATACCCGATTGGGCCGGCGCGCCTTCGACAAGGCCAAGCAAGCCAGAGAGTCCCACAAGCAATTGCAGGACCAGGCCACCGGCGTCACACCACTGACCCCAGAGGCCCGCGCCGAACTGGACCAGCGCTTCAACGAAGCCCAGCAACAGCTCAAGACCCAACAGGCGCAACTCAAGCAACTGGAGCAGCAACACACCTGGCTTAAGGAACTGCGCCAGTTGCAAGAGCAACGGGCCAGCGCCGCCGAGCAACTGCAACAGGCCCAAACTGACTGGGACGCCCTGGCCGACGAACGCCTGAAGCTGACCCGCCTGGAACAACTCGCGCCGCAACGGCATCAGTTCATCCGCCAGACGGAACTGACCCGGCAGCTCGAACCCCTGGCCGTACAGGTTCAGCAGCTCACCCAGCAGCAGATCGATCTGCATGAACGCCAGGCCGAGCTGGAGAAAGGCCTGGGCGTTGCGCAACTGGCGCTGACCGCAGCCCGACAACACAGCACCGACAGCGCCCCCTTTCTGCGCCAGGCCTTTGAAGAACAAGGCACCCTCGCCCGCCTCGACAAGGAGGCTCGCCAAAGCGCCGAACGCCAGGAGCAGGCACAACACGCCTGTAGCGAAGGCCAGCGCACCATCGACACGCTGCTTGAGCAGCAAAAACAGGTGGCCGAGCGCTTGCAGCGAATCGCCGGGGAGCTTGAACAAAGCACTCACCTGGCGCCGTTGAGCGACGCCTGGCAGGCCTATCGTGATCGCCTCCAACAGCTGATGCTGATTGGCAATCGCCTGAACCAGGGTCAGGTTGAACTCGCCACCCTGGAGCAAAATGCCGCCCACGCCGCCGAGCACCTGGCAACCCACCGGCAAAACCTCGAAGTGCTCTACAAGGAAGCCGACGCCGAACCGCAAGCGGTGGCCGAGCAGATCCAGTTGCTCGCTAATCTGCTGCAAGACAATCGCAAGCAACTGCGTGCATTCGAGGATCTGACGCGGCTCTGGGCCAGCCAGCAAGAGCTGGACAAGCGAGGTGCCGAGCTTGAACAGCGCCAGCAACAGGCGTTGCAGGAACGCGACCGATTGGTACGCGAAGGCAGCGAAGCCAAGGCCGAACTGGCGATTGCCGAACAGACCCTGAGCGTCACCCGCCAACTGCTGGAGCGTCAGCGCCTGGCCCGCAGCGAAAGCGTCGAACAACTGCGTGAACAGCTCAAGGATGACCAGCCATGCCCGGTGTGTGGCAGCGTCGAGCATCCTTACCATCAGCCCGAAGCCTTGCTGCAAAGCCTGGGGCGTTTTGATGAAACCGAAGAGGCCAATGCACGCAAAGCCGTCGAGTCGCTCCATGAAAAAGTCATCGACCTGCGCGCGCAATACAGCGGCGTCATCGCCCAGCTCAAAGAACTCAAGCAGCAACAGGAACAGCTCGCCAGCCAGCATCAAAGTCTGGCGCCCAGCCTTGAAGGCCATCCGCTCTCGGCGCAACTGCTGGCCCAGGATGCGGCCAAACGCGACGCCTGGCTGGACCAGCAAAGCAGTCAGCTCAACCTGCGTATCAGCCAGGACGAACAACGCCAGGCCGCCCTGCTGACGCTGCAACAGGACGCCGCGCGCCTGGCGCAGCAATTGCGCGAGGCTGAAACTGCGCATCAGCAGGCATCACTGCACCTGAACAACCAACAACAGGAGCTGGCCCGGGATCGCCAGCGCCTGGACGAGGAACTGAGCCACTTCAGTACGCTGTTGCCGGCAGACACACTACAGGCCCTGCGCACCGAGCCGGCCGCGACCTTCATGCAGCTTGACCAGCAGATCGCTCAACGCCTGGCGCACCTGGAACAGCAACGCGACGAACTCAGCGAGCAGCTTCAGCGTCAGCAGGCCCTGGAGAAAGAGCAGGATCGCCAGCAAACCCGCCTCCAACAGTTGGAGTTGGCGCAACGGCAACTGAGCGCCCTGACGGAACAACAGCAGGCCTGCCAGCAGCGGCTCAAGCAATTGCTGGGCGAACACACCAGCGCCGAACAGTGGCAGCAGCAACTCGACCAAGCCCTGGAACAGGCCCACAGCGCCGAAACAGCGGCCAATCAACAACTGCAAGCGCTACGCCACAACCGGGTGGAACTGGCCGCCGAACTCAAGGCCCGCCAGGAACAGACCCAAGCGCTGGACACTGAACACACGGCCCTGGCCGCCAGCATCGCACAATGGCGCGCCAGCCACCCGGAACTGAATGATGCCTCTCTGGCCGCCTTGCTTGACCTGGACGAGCAAAGTGTCGGCCAACTGCGTCAACAACTGCTCAACAGCGAAAAAGCCATTGAGCAAGCCCGCGTGTTGCTCACTGAGCGCGAGCAGCGCCTGCAACACCATCAGGCCCAGCACAACGGCAACCTGGAATCTGAACAACTGGCCCAGGCCCTCACCGAACTTCAAAGCCAATTTACCGCCAGCGAGCAGCACTGCGCCGAACTACGCGCCGAACAGGCCGAGGACCAGCGCAGGCAGAACGCCAACCAGGCCCTGGCCCAGCAGATCGAACAGGCTTATACCGAGTACCAGCGCTGGGCACGGCTCGATGCGCTGATCGGTTCGGCCACCGGCGACCGCTTCCGCAAGCTGGCGCAGGCGTACAACCTCGATTTGCTGGTGCATCACGCCAACGTGCAGCTACGACAACTGGTGCGCCGCTACCGGCTCAAACGCGGTGGCAGCATGTTGGGGCTTCTGGTGATGGACACAGAGATGGGCGATGAGCTGCGCTCGGTGCATTCGTTGTCCGGCGGTGAAACCTTCCTGGTTTCCCTGGCCTTGGCGCTGGGCCTGGCCTCGATGGCGTCCAGCACGCTGAAAATCGAATCGCTGTTCATTGACGAAGGCTTTGGCAGCCTGGACCCCGAATCGCTGCAACTGGCCATGGATGCTCTCGACGGTTTGCAAGCCCAGGGACGCAAGGTTGCGGTGATTTCCCACGTGCAGGAAATGCATGAGCGGATCCCGGTGCAGATCCAGGTTCGTCGTCAAGGGAATGGCTTGAGTACCGTGGAGGTGAAATGAGCCGCGCCACGCTCTACTCGTTCCGGCGTTGTCCCTACGCGATGCGAGCGCGCATGGCGTTGCGCTACAGCGCGGTCGATTTGAACATTGTCGAAGTCAGCCTCAAGGCCAAGCCGCCCGAGATGCTGGCGCTTTCCAGCAAGGGCACGGTCCCGGTGCTGCAGGTCAATGGCAAGGTGATTGATGAAAGCCTGGAGATCATGCACTGGGCCCTGGCGCAGCATGATCCGGATAATTGGAGATTGCTTGGCGACCTCGAAGGCCAGGCGTTGACGGCCGCGTTGATCGAGGAAAACGACCAGGTCTTCAAGCTTCATCTGAACCGCTACAAATACCCCGAGCGCCATCCCGAGTATCCATTGGAACATTATCGGGCCGAGGGCGAGGTCTTCTTGCGCAGGCTGGAAGCGTTGCTTGAAACCCGAGCATTTCTGGCAGCGGCTCACCAGAGCCTGGCCGACGTGGCGGTGATGCCGTTCGTACGGCAGTTTGCTCATGTCGACCGGGAATGGTTTGCCGCAGCGCCCTACCCTCGCCTACAGCGTTGGCTGCAAGGCTTGCTGGATTCCGAGTTGTTCGTGGCGATCATGGCCAAGCAATCACCCACCCGGTGAACAGCTTTTGTGGCTTGCTTCAGGCAGCCACGCTGCACATGCGCACCACTGCACAATCGACCTGAAAAGGCCCGAAGAGGGCAAGCCTAGGCTTGACCGGCGGATTCCCCACCAACGCCCCCAAAGCCTTGGCGGTCAGGATGTTGTGCGCGATGTTGTGGTTGCACTCGATGGTCCGCGCCAGAGATCCCGCCGAGGCTTGCCCCAGACCCAGCAATGAAAAACCATTGGTGATGAACGCCAGGAATGCGATCACCCAAAACTTGCTTCTGTTCATGCGCCGACCGCCCCTTTTGCGGCGCCATGCTCGAGCGCGGCGCGGGCAACCGGGGAACCATAATGAACAGAAGGCCGGGCGGCCTGGAGAGAGGTTTCGACAGAGCCTTGGTATTGGGCACCGAGGCTGACCACCAACACCATCGCCACGTACAGGCCGATGGCGATGTACGCGCCGTGTCTGGCAGAAGATAGGATTGCGCTGGCCATGGGGTTCTCCGTGGGCATGTTTCAGTGCCCACAGAATCAATCAACTAAACCGATTTTAATAGCGACAAATACGCATAGTGTCTATCAGTTTTATTGATTACTAATCCAAACAGATCAGTCCCTAAGCAGGCTCAATAATCGCTCACGAGCAGCGTCCGGCTCGCCGGGGGTCGGCTGGGCGGCCGAAACAATGGGGGTGGAATAGAGAAACAGCAGCATCATTGCCAGACGCATCGCCATAGTGTCGATCTCTTGTTGGAGAAGGAGTCAATTTACTAGCGTCAAATTTAAACACATGGCCATGTGATATTGCAGCGGGTTTTTCGTAGGAGCAGGCAAAGCCTGCGATTTTTTCTCTTTTTCAAAGATGAAAAGATCGCAGGCTTCAGTCTTCAGCGCGGTTCAGTGTTGGGTCTTGTGGTCCAGGGCGGCGTAGAAGTTGGCGCTCTGTTGCAGGTATTTTTCGGTATAGCTCTGGGTGCGATTTTTCTTGTCGCTGATTTCAATGTTGGCACTGGCTGGCAGCGCTACGGTGGCGGAGATAGCGGAAGCAGCGATCACGGAGAAGAGATTCAGATTCATGTCGATAGTCCTCGGATGAGTTGGCTTGCCTGCCCGGTTGGGCCGTGAAGCAAACTTACGCGCCGAGGCATCTCGCTTTGAAATGCTTTGCAACACTAGCGAATATCAGTCTTGTTGATACAGCGACGCAGGCCCCGAAAATCGGGGCCTGCGCTTTACTGAGGGAGCATGAATTTCAAGTCGCTCGGCGCATCCATCGCCAGCTTTTGCACGGTTTTACCCAGCAGGCCGGTCTTGGGGTCACGCTCGAGAACCACGATCTGGTTGCTCTTCTGATTGGCGATCAGCAGGAATTTCCCGCTCGGATCGAGGCTGAATTCCCGCGGATGATCCCCCTCCACAGAGCGGCGCTGAAGCTCTGTCAGCGTGCCGGCAGTCGGGTCGATGGCGAACACCAGCACTTCGTTGGTGGTGCCACGATTGCTGACGTACAGGAACTTGCCATCCTTGGAGGCATGCAGCGCTGCCGCCGCCCTACCGGGCTGTGGTTTGCCCGCTGCCAAGTCGACCAGTTGCCGCTGGGTCAAACGCCCGTCCTGATAATCGAACACCGCCACCTGGGCGCTCATTTCCATGGTCAGCCACGCATGCTTGCCGTCGGCGCTGAACAGCAGATGACGCGGGCCGCTGCCGGGCGGCAACTGCACGAAGGCCGGATCGGCGGCGGTCAGTGGCAGTTCGGGGTTGGCCTTGGGGTCGTAGCGGTAGATGAACACCTTGTCCGCCCCCAGGTCGCTGGCGAACACGTACTTGCCATCGGGCGAAGACACGGCCGAGTGCACATGGGCGGACATCTGCCGCTCGGGATTGATCCGACTCGGCTGATGGCTGCTCACTTGCACCACCGGCGACAGCTTACCGTCGGTTCCCACCGGCAACACCGCCAGGGTGCCTCCCGGGTCTTCCACCACCGAGTAGTTGCTGACCAGCAAATGTCGACCATCGCCGCTGAGGCTCGAATGAGTCGGTTCGTTGCCCAATGACTGCACCTGACTGATCAGGCTCAGCTCATGGGTCTTCGGATCAATGGCGTAGCTGCTGACCTTGCCCACCGGGTCTTTTTGCCCCGGCCCGTTTTCATTCACCACGAACAGCCGGCTCATGTCCTTGGAAAGGGTCAGCCACGATGGGTTGTCGGTCTTGATCACTTGCAACGGCTGGGCATCGAGCTGGCCGTTGCGGCTGTCGAATTGCAGGCGGTAGATGCCCTGGCTCTGGCCGGCGGTATAGGAACCCACCAACAGTTGATGGCGCTCATCGGTCTCTGCCTGGACGCCCATGGCACCCACGCTACCGGCCATCAACAAGGGCCAGAAACTACGCATCCTCATGTGTGTCTTCCTCATCGTCGTGGCCGCTGGTCGCTTCCACGCACTCCAGGTGGTGGTCGCCCGAATCGCTGGTGATGATCCAGTGTTTCTTGACCACGTCGAACGTCGCGGCCTCCATCTGCGCAGGCGTGAAGCGCCAATGCTCGAGAGTGCGACCGTTCATGCACTCGACGTGCAACTGGTCTTGTTCGTCGAGGGAAAAATCGAATGCGTGCAGCCCGTCGATGATCAGCATGTCGCAGGTTTCGAGGGCGTGCAGCAGGGTGTCGGTCAAGGCAGTCATGGCGATCAGTCGGTCGTTGGGAAAGTGCTCATGATAACCCAATGTGGGAGTGGGCCTTGGGCCAAAAGGTTCGAAAGCACGGTCAACTGCCAGATCGCCATCGCGAGCAGGCTCGCTCCCACAATTGGATTTGCAGCGAACACACATCTTGTATTCACCACCCATCCACTGTGGGAGCGAGCCCGCTCGCGATAGCGGCAGCCCATTGAACTTCAATGCAACTGCCTGACTGCGATCAGAGCGCCTCGCGCCCCGGCACCCCATCGACCAATCGCTGGATGCCCAACGGATTGGCGTTTTTCAAAGGCTCGGGCAACAGGCTGTCGGGGTAGTTCTGGAAGCACACCGGGCGCAGGAAACGATCGATCGCCAGCGTACCCACCGAAGTCCCACGGGCATCGGACGTCGCCGGGTAAGGCCCGCCATGGACCATCGAGTCGCAGACCTCGACGCCGGTTGGATAACCGTTGAGCAGGATGCGACCGACTTTTTGCTCCAGCAACGGAGTCAATTCGCTGAACTGCTCGAAATCCGCTGGCTCCCCGATCATGGTTGCAGTCAACTGACCGTGCAGGCCGTTCAGCGCGGCAGTGAGCTCGGCTGGGTCCGCCACTTCGACAAACACCGTGGTCGGGCCGAACACTTCTTCTTGCAGCGCCTCGTCACCGTTGATCAACAAGCTGGCGTCAGCCTTGAACAACTGCGGCTGGGCCTGGTTGCCCTGTTGCGCACGTCCGGCCAGATGTTCGATGCCCGGGTGAGCCAGCAACTTCTGCAGGCCCTTGCCGTAGCTTTGCAGCGTGCCGGCATTGAGCATGGTTTGCGGGGCCTGATCGCCGATCAGCGCGGCCACTTGTTGGGTGAAGGCGCTGAATTGCGGCGAGCGGATGCCGATCACCAGGCCGGGATTGGTGCAGAACTGACCACAGCCCTGTACCACCGAGGCGGTCAAATCGCGGGCGACGCTGTCGGCACGCTTTTCCAACGCTTGCGGCAACACGATCACCGGGTTGATGCTCGACATCTCGGCGAATACCGGGATCGGCTGGGGCCGCGCGGCGGCCATGTCGCACAGGGCCCGGCCGCCCTTGAGGGAACCGGTGAAGCCTACCGCCTGGATCGCCGGATGCTTGACCAGCCATTCGCCAACACCACCGCCGTAGATCATGTTGAATACGCCGGCGGGCATCGAGGTTTTTTCAGCCGCGCGGATAATCGCATCAGCCACCCATTCGGCCGTTGCCATGTGGCCGCTGTGGGCCTTGAACACCACCGGGCAACCCGCGGCCAGGGCCGACGCGGTGTCGCCACCGGCTGTAGAAAATGCCAGAGGAAAGTTACTGGCGCCAAACACCGCGACCGGCCCCAGGCCGATGCGGTACTGACGCAAGTCCGGGCGCGGCAACGGTGTGCGTTCCGGTAAGGCACGGTCGATGCGCGCGCCGTAGAAATCGCCGCGACGCAGGACCTTGGCGAACAGACGCATCTGACCGCTGGTGCGACCGCGCTCACCCTGGATCCGCGCCGCCGGCAAGGCGGTTTCCCGGCAGACCACGGCCACGAACTCATCGCCCAAGCCATCCAGCTCATCGGCAATGGCTTCGAGGAACTCGGCCCGGCGCACTGCGCTCAAGCGGCGGTAGGCCGGATAAGCGGCAGCCGCAGCCTTGGCGGCAGCGTCAACTTCTTCGGCCGTCGCCTGGACGAACTCATGGGGCAAGGCTTCGCCGCTGCTGGCGTCAAGGCTCTGCAAGCGTGTCTGGCCGGCCGCGCTACGCGCGCCACCAATGTAGTTGTGGCCAAGGATCTGGTTCATCGAAAGTCTCCTTTAAAGTGTGCCGATAGTACCCGGGTTGAACACCGCGTCCACCGGGGCAATGCCGTTGACCAGCGGTGCGCCGAATTCGGCCTGGCTGATTTCGAACACGTCCCCCGGTTGCGTGCGGATGCCGTCGGCGAACGACAGGGTCGCGGTGCCGAAAAAATGCACGTGCACGTCACCCGGACGCAGGAACTGACTGTACTTGAAATGGTGGAACTCAAGGTTTTCGAGGCTGTGGCACATGTTCGCCTCGCCACTGAGAAATTCGTTCTGCCACAGTACTTGGCCGTTGCGCAGGATACGACTGGTCCCGGAAAGATGTTGAGGCAGTTCACCCAGGCGAAGTTCCGGGCCAAAGCTGCAGCTGCGCAATTTCGAATGGGCCAGGTACAGGTAATTCTTGCGTTCCATCACATGATCGGAAAACTCGTTACCCACCGCAAAGCCCAGTCTGTATGGCTTAGCGTCGTGGCCGATGACATACAACCCGCTGATTTCCGGCTCTTCGCCGGCATCTTCGGCAAACGGCGGCAGCGGGAACGGATGGCCCGGACGGACCACGATGCTGCCGTCGCCCTTGTAGAACCACTCCGGTTGCACACCGGCCTGTCCGCTCTGAGGCTTACCGCCCTCCACGCCCCACTTGAAGATGCGCATGGTGTCGGTCATGGCTGTTTCGTCGCCGGCCTGCTGATGCATCTTGTCCCGGGCCGAGGCACTGCCCAGGTGGGTCAGGCCGGTGCCGCTGACCAGCAGGTGCGCCGGGTCCGGGTGGTCCAGCGGGGGCAGAATGCGCAGTTCGCTGAGTAACTGCGGGTAGTCATGGGCGGTTCCCAGGCCCAGGCTGTTGACCTGCTGCTCAAGCTTCACACCCGCCTCAATGGCCGCCAGAGCCAGGTCGCGCACGGTCCGGGCGCCCTGCACTTCGCGCACTTGCTCGCCATCGACCACGCCGACGCGGCGTTCGCCGTTATTCAATTCGAACTGAACTAAACGCATATTTTTCTCCCTGCAAACAAAGCTTGAATAACACGCTGATCCCTGTGGGAGCGAGCCTGCTCGCGATAGCGTTGGGTCAGCAACATTGATGCGACTGACAGATCGCAATCGCGAGCAGGCTCGCTCCCACAGGGGATTTCAATCACCTCAGGTCCGCGTCGCCCCCCGGGCGCTGGCCGCGAACTGCTCCGCGGGCAGCACATGCTTGCGCTCCAGCAGGCGATACACCACGCCGGTCAACACCAGGCCGAACACCATCACGCAGGACAGGAAGTACAGCCCCGACGCCAGGTTGCCGGTGTATTCCTTCAGCGCACCGATCACGAATGGCCCGATGTAGCCACCCAGGTTGCCCACCGAGTTGATCAGCGCGATACCCGCCGCCGCACTGGCGCCGGCAAAGAAACGCCCCGGCAAGGTCCAGAACACCGCGGTGCAGGAAAACAGCGCGAACGCCACCAGGCACAGCGCCGCCAGTTGCAACACCGGCACCGTCAGCCAGGCACTGAGGAACAGACCGATGGCGCCCAGCACATAGAGCACGGCCAGATGACCGTAGCGATCGTTCAAGCGGTCGGAACTGCGAGGAATGATCAGCAAACCGATGATGCCGAAGATGTAGGGCACCGAGGACACGAAACCGGTCACCAGGTCAGTGCCGCCAAATTGCTTGATCAACGTGGGCAGCCACAGGCCCAGCCCGTAGATGCTCAGGGTCACCGGCAGATAGAACAGCGCTAGCAGCAGGACACGCTTGTCCTTCAAGGCGTGCAGCGGATTGCCGTGCCGGGTCTGGCCGTATTCCTCAAGGTCTTTTTTCAGTTCAGCGGTCAGCCAGTCCTTTTCGGTCTGGTCCATCCACTTCACCTGTTGCGGACCATCCGGCAGATAACGCAGCACCGGCCAGGTCAGCAAGACCGCCGGCAGGCCGATGACAATGAACAACCACTGCCAGCCGTGCAAGCCCAGGATGCCGTCCATGCCCAGCAAGCCGCCGGAGACGGGGCCGGTGATCATCATGGCGATGGGCTGAGACAAAATGAACAGGCCCAGGATCTTGCCGCGATGGCGGACCGGGAACCATTGGGTGATGTAGTACAGCACGCCGGGGAAGAATCCGGCTTCCGCCGCGCCGAGCAGAAAGCGCATCACATAGAAGCTGTAAGGCCCTTGCACAAACGCCATGCCGATGGTGATGGCGCCCCAGGTGATCATGATCCGCGCGAACCAGCGCCGGGCACCGAAGCGTTCCAGCATCAGGTTGCTGGGGATCTCAAGCAGGAAGTAGCCAATGAAAAACAACCCCGCGCCCAGGCCGTAGGCGGCGTCGCCGATGCCGATGTCGGCGCCCATGTGCAGCTTGGCGAAACCCACGGCGGAGCGATCCACGTAGGCGATCAGGTATAGCAGGATCAGGAAGGGAATCAGTTTCAGCGTGATGCGGCGAATTAGCCGCAATTCCTGGCTCATGGGACCGGTCTCCGATTGTTGTTGTTATAGAACCTTGGGGGATTTCTCTGACCAATGAGCGCCAGGACAATCCCTCCGTTGAATCGGACTATATAGTAATACTATTTACCCAACAACACTTCCAAACAGAGCAAATTGCGCTTATGTTAGGCGCAAGCTAAAACCATATAGTCATACAATAAGAGAATCGATCATGTCTGATAAGAAACCCTCCCTGCGCTCGGCCCAATGGTTTGGCACCGCCGACAAAAACGGCTTCATGTACCGCAGTTGGATGAAAAATCAGGGCATCGCCGACCATCAGTTTCATGGCAAGCCAATCATCGGCATCTGCAACACCTGGTCGGAGCTGACGCCATGCAACGCGCACTTCCGGCAGATCGCCGAACACGTCAAGCGCGGCGTGATCGAGGCCGGGGGCTTCCCGGTGGAGTTTCCGGTGTTCTCCAACGGCGAATCGAACCTGCGCCCGACTGCCATGCTGACGCGCAACCTGGCGAGCATGGACGTGGAGGAAGCCATTCGCGGCAATCCGATTGACGGCGTGGTGCTGCTCACCGGTTGCGACAAGACCACGCCAGCCTTGCTGATGGGGGCCGCCAGTTGTGACGTGCCGGCCATCGTCGTTACTGGCGGACCGATGCTCAACGGCAAGCACAAGGGCCAGGACATCGGGTCGGGCACGGTGGTCTGGCAGTTGAGCGAACAGGTCAAGGCCGGCACCATCACGATCGATGATTTCCTTGCGGCCGAGGGCGGCATGTCCCGCTCGGCCGGGACCTGCAACACCATGGGCACCGCCTCGACCATGGCCTGCATGGCCGAAGCCCTCGGCACGTCCCTGCCGCACAACGCCGCGATTCCGGCGGTGGACGCGCGCCGTTATGTGCTGGCCCATATGTCCGGCATGCGTGCGGTGGAAATGGTCCGTGAAGACTTGAAGCTGTCGAAGATCCTGACCAAGGAGGCTTTCGAGAACGCCATCCGGGTCAACGCGGCCATCGGCGGTTCAACCAACGCGGTGATCCACCTCAAGGCCATTGCCGGGCGCATCGGCGTGCAACTGGACCTGGACGACTGGACCCGCATCGGTCGAGGCATGCCGACCATCGTCGACCTGCAGCCGTCCGGGCGCTTCCTGATGGAGGAGTTCTATTACGCCGGTGGTTTGCCCGCCGTGCTGCGCCGTCTCGGCGAAGCCAACCTGATCCCTAACCCCGACGCGCTGACCGTCAACGGCAAGAGCCTTGGCGAGAACACCAAGGACGCACCGATCTATGGCCAGGACGAAGTCATTCGCACCTTGGACAACCCGATCCGGGCCGACGGCGGTATCTGCGTGCTGCGCGGTAACCTCGCGCCCCTCGGCGCGGTACTCAAACCCTCCGCCGCCACGCCCGAGCTGATGCAGCATCGCGGTCGCGCGGTGGTGTTCGAGAACTTCGACGAGTACAAGGCGCGGATCAATGATCCGGAGCTGGATGTCGATGCCAGCTCGATCCTGGTGATGAAGAACTGCGGACCCAAGGGTTATCCAGGCATGGCCGAAGTGGGCAACATGGGCTTGCCGGCCAAGTTGCTGGCCCAGGGAGTGACCGACATGGTGCGGATTTCCGATGCGCGCATGAGCGGCACCGCCTACGGCACCGTGGTGCTGCATGTGGCTCCGGAAGCCGCAGCCGGCGGACCACTGGCGGCCGTGAAGGAAGGTGACTGGATCGAACTGGACTGCGCCAGCGGGCGTCTGCACCTGGACATTTGCGACGCCGAACTGGCCGCCCGCCTGGCCGACCTGCCGCCAGCGCAGAACCTGTTGGTGGGCGGCTACCGCCAGCTGTACATCGACCATGTGCTGCAAGCGGACCAGGGTTGTGACTTCGACTTCCTGGTCGGTTGCCGCGGCGCCGAGGTGCCGCGTCACTCCCACTGACCCCTTCAACCTTTGTGGGAGCGAGCCTGCTCGCGATAGCGCCGGATCAGCCAGCATCTATGTTGACTGACCCACCTCTATCGCGAGCAGGCTCGCTCCCACAATGGGTTCGGGTCTACATCAAAATCGCACTAGCGACCCGCCCTCGCCGCGCCTGCTATCATGCGCTGCATCCCCTTCGCACAGGATCGCGCCACCCCCCATGGACTACCGTAAACCCTCCGACCGCAAAAGCATGCACGCGCGCATCGTCCAGGAACTGGGCATGCAGATCGTTTCCGGACGGTTCAAACCCGACGATAAACTGCCCGCCGAAGCTTTGTTGTGCGAGGAGTATGCCGTCAGCCGTCCGGTGTTGCGCGAGGCCACGCGCGTGCTGGTAGCCAAGGGTCTGGTGTATTCGCGGCCACGGGTTGGCACGGTGGTCAAGGCGCGCCGGGAATGGCACATGCTCGACCCCGATGTGCTGCACTGGTTGATGCAAAGCAGCCCGCAGAATGAGTTCTTCAATCTGCTGACCAGCGTGCGCAGCATCATCGAGCCGGCCGCCGCGGCCCTCGCCGCACAGTTCGCCAACGATGCCGACATCGCCGCCATCCGCGAGGCCTACCAGCGCATGGAGGCGGCACCGACTCCCGAGGCAGTGCTGCAACCGGATCTGGACTTCCACAGCCGCATCGCCGACGCCACCCACAACGATCTGCTCGCCAACCTGTGCAACATGTTGTCGGTGGCCATCGCCGAAGCCCTCAAACACTCCAACCAGCGGCCCAACCTGCATGAACTGGCGATGCCGCGGCACAAGGCGATCCTCACTGCCATCGAGAACCGCGATGCCCTCGGCGCCCGCCATGCCACGCTGGTGCAGCTTGACGATGCCCGCAGTGCACTGAATGTGGTGCTGGGCGCCGATCCTTCCTGATCTTCCCTCCCGACGAGGCCAGGCATAACCCGCATTCGCCAGGGTGGTATTTATTTACCGCCCTCGCAGGAGCGGGATGTCGATACTTCCCTCGTCGTCACTCCCGGCGGCCATGAATTTATGAAAAGGATTTCATATGACCGCACCCGCTCCGGCCAATACGCTCCCCGCGTTGGCGCAAAGGGTCAGCCTGCTATTTACCAGCCGCCCGACCTTCGAAGAAATCGCGCAACGCATGCTCGAGCAAGCCATCAAGGAAAAATACCCCTCGCTGACCTTCGACCTGTCCAAGACCCGATTGGCCACACCGGACCCAGCCTCTCGCGGCTTTACGCTCCAACCGTTCATGCCCCGCGTCCTCGAATACCTGGCCCTCGGCACGCCCGTGGATTTCACGGAGCGCGGTGGGCGTCGCTGTTTTCTTTCCGACGCACCGCCCCGCGAGCTCTCACCAGGCGACAGGAAGCTGGACATCAAGGTCATCGAAAAACTGCTGCTTGAACTGCCTTGGACCGTACCGATCGGGCTGGAGGATGCGCTGACCCGCTATTGGAACGCCGGAATCGACACAAGCAATAACCTCAGCCGCTGGCGCTGGCTCAGCGATGCACTGAAGAACACGCTGTCTATCCGCAGGCTGCGACAACCCGGCCTCACTGACCAGGCGCGCGAAGCCCTGGACCAGATCGTCCGCTGGCCGGAGCGCGAGCAGCGCTTTCGCCGCAACAACCCATCCCCCGTCTACGCTTACAGCCTGGAAACCAAGCTCATCCGAGACGGCTCCAACACCGTGCTGATCGGCAACGAAATCCTCCTGACCCACGCCACAAAAGGCGCGACCACCTTCCTGCTATGCAGCCCTGGCGGCGCCGTGCAGTCGTTTGCATCCCTGGAGGCGTTCAACAGCCATTGGGGCGCACTGATCGCCAGCCGGTACGTGGTCGACACGCTCACCTGTCAACGCAACGAGATCAGTGGCAATGCTTTCGACACCCAGGCCGCCATGCTGCTGGAGCAGCAACTGGCCGACCTGAACGCAGTGCAGTTGCCCTCGCGGATTGGCCTGCAAGACCTGTCGACGCTCTACCAGGAGCTGAGCGACCCTGCCCGTTATCTGCTTGACGCGCCGCGCCTGACGCCGGAAACGTCGGCACGGATCGAGCCGCTGTTGCCCGACTGGTTGAAAAAAGCTTCCATCGTCGATCAAACGAAATTCCAGCACTACAGCCTGACATTGGCCAGCGCGAAAAAACGCCACCAGGGCCGCACCTTTCTCAGCGACATTGAAGACATCAGGGTCTTTGCCGCCGACGCCCTGCTCACGCAGATGCGGCAAACCAACGACAGCCACCCGGACAAGGCTCAACCCAGCCAATACCAGCCTGATGATATAGAACTGACCTTCAGCGTGGCGGCCGGTTATCCCGGGACCACAGGGATCATCGAAAAACGGACGATGAGCCTGACCGAACTGGCCATCAACAACCTCATCGCCCGACCGAGTGCAAACCTGATCCTCAGCCATCGCTTGGGCCTGACGCTGCCCCGGTGGTTGACGCCGGACTTCATTACCCGCAAGAACGGGCTGATCGAACAGGTCGACATTGGTTCGGCCTATCCCCGCTACCTGCAACAACGGCTGTTGGACGATGTACCTCAAGCCCAGGAACGCCAGCGGATGTTTGCCGAACAGATTCCGGCACAGCTAACGCTTGAAGCCCTCCAGCAAATGCTCAACCACGAAAACGGTGTGACCCGCCAAGGACTGGGCCTGGTTGAAGCGCTCCTCAATCCCGACGCAGATAGCCAACAGGTCAGCGGCCAGTCGGTGGTCATCCGCCACCTGGCCTTCCTGCGCAAACCCGAGGCCCTCCCCGACATCGTGAACAATATGTTCATTATCGAGCCGGAGGATGTCCAAACCGGACCGCACCTGCTGTATCGCCCACTTTACGCGCCCTCGTTGCAAGAGTTCCCGACGCGCGAGGCACTGCTGAAGGCCGTCGTCACCCCAGGGGAGCTGCAAAAAAGCATCCTGACCTGGATGACTGATGCCGCACGGCCGATCTATGCCAATGGCGGTTTCCAGGAGCCGCACATCGTGCGGTTTTTCCAGGGCGATGAATTCAACCTCCCCGCCAAGCCCGCCCCTGCGACGCTGGCCATCGACGGTGCAAACGATGAACTGCGGCAGTTCCTGCGCAACGGCGAACTGATGCAGTATCTGTACGGCAGCAATGCCCGCGCCCTGATCTCCCAGGCCGACCGTGATTCAGTCTCCAACAGCGAGAGCCGCTGGGCCTTGCTCCTCAAGGGCGGCAGCCTGCTGTTCAATACGCTGCTGATGCCCTTGCTGCGTGGCCCGGTCATGGCCGCCGCCTGGCTGTGGAGCCTGATGGCCAGCGCCAGCCAGGATATCCCGGCCCTGAGCAGCGAAGACCCGGTAACCCGGGAACTGGCCGCTGTCGATCTGCTGCTCAACCTCGGCATGCTGGTGCACCAGTTTCCCGCCATCAGCGCCTTGTCCCATGCACCGTTGCCCGATGCACTGAAGGAACAGACGATGCGTCCCCCAGCACCGCGCGTCATCCCTGAGCAATGGCCTGCGCCTGCGTCGCCTCGCATTCTCGAAGGGCCGGTGGGCTTGCCCGGCGAACACTTGCAGGGCGCCAGCAGGCACCTGGACCTCAGTTTCGCCAGTGCCCGCCAGCGCCTGACAGCGGAACAACGTAACCGGCTGCAGCGGCTACAGGTGCCACGTCCCACTTCAATGCCTGAACCGATCAAATATGGCCCCTACACAGGCTTGTACGTCATCCAGAACAAATGGCACGCACTGGTGGAAGACCAACTGTATCGGATCAGTCCGGAGCCGGACGGCAATACGGTGATCGTCGACCCGCAGGCTCCACGAGACTCGGCAAAAAATGGTCCGGTGTTGAAATCGGATACCCAAGGCAACTGGTCCATGGATCTACGCCTGCGTCTGCGCGGGGGCATGCCCCCAAAGCGGGTGGCCGAACTGCGCAAGCTCAGGGCCCAGCGGGGGATGGAACTGAGCCGGGAGCTAGCGAATTATCATGCACAGGAAGCCGATAAGCTAAAGGCCGTGCAAGTTGCCCAGGAAGTCATGAGCAGAACTCAGGAAGGCGCCTTTACCGAGGAGCAACGTGCGGCAAAACGTACGCAGTTTTATGAATTGCTCCAGGACCAGACTGACGACTATCTGCGGCTGCTGAACAAAGCAACCGAATATGCCGGCCTTGACATGACATTGCCCCCGGAAATGCTTCGCGCCCTGATGGAAAACGTGGTCAACAATGCCCGTAAAGCCTTTCTTGTCGTCGAGTTGGATTTATTGGCCCTGGATGCCGCCAATATCCATTTCATAAAAAACGGACCGGCGTTGAAGGAGGCTGTCGCCGACAACCCCGCAGGCTACTTTGCGTACCTCGACGCAATGAGCGTCATCAACGATCGTTCCATCTATTGGCTGGAACTCAAAGATCGACACCTGGACGCGCTATTGAACCTGGATGCCGAAGGCGCGCAGATATTCGAGCGGCTGACCAAGGACCGTCCCGAGGAAGAAAGAACGGCGCTGGCCACCAAGGCCGTGCAGTTACCCATACTCGGGGCCCTGCTGGTCAAAAACCCCGACTCCGACCTTCCCGCCAGTCTGCATAACCTCATCAAGTTCTTGCTGGAACAGGTGCGCTCCCACTCTGACCTGGGAACATATGACCTGCCCCCTTCGGAGCGGCTTGAAGTGCTGGAAAGTCTGACCGAAAACTATGGTGCGTCCCTTGATGCCATGCAGGGCATCAAGGCACTCAATGCCAGCGACATTGACCCATCCTATTTCGACAGGCTGTTCAAGCTGATCGAACATCTCTATGACGACGCCTCCAAGACATTGTCCGCCGAGCTAAAACCCGCGCCGCAACCGCGCAAGCGTCCGCAAAAACGCACCAAAACGGCGAGCGGGCGTCCGCAAAAAAAGGTGATCAAAACCCGTAAGGGCGGCGTGTTGATTGGTGATCTGAAACCCGCCGGCACCTCCCTGCCGATTGAAGTCGTCGAGTTACGCTCCGAAGTCGATGACGAGTTACTCGCCACGTATTCACAGCACGATGACGTCTGGGACATCGTCGAAGTACAACGACCGGTTCCGCCACCACCGCGCACCAGAGCGATCAAAACGATCAAGAGCGAAGCGCGCAAGCTGCTGGATCAATTGGAAAACAGTTTACTGAGCGCAGAGCGGTATAAAACCCAGTGCCGCTTTCCTCAGGAAATCGAGGAGATCATGAACAATGAGGCGAGTCGCTACCGCAAACGCTGCGAAGAACTTGAAAGGGCCATCACCGCGTCGACAAAACCGCGCACACCAGCGGATCAGGCACTGATCGATGAACTGTCAAACGCAGCTTCCCGCCTGGCCACCCGGGGCAGCGCCCTGCGTACCGAACTGAGTTTCAAATTGCCGCCCACCGACAGCAACCTGCGCTACCTGTTCGAAAAGAATCTGATACAAGTTGCCCGGCTCGGCGAACGCAAAGCCTTGAAAAGCGAGCGCAAGGATTTCCTTCAGGAATACGCCATCAATGACCGCGACGGTTGGCCGCTGTGGTATGCGCATTTTCACTACGAAGCGGCCGATACGCCGAAAGCGGATTTCAGCGTCGCGCATCTGAAAACCAAGGAGCAACGCCGGGAGCACTATCACTCGATGCTGGCCAAGGCGAAAAGCCCTTATGCGGTGGTGAATGTGCATCGAGGACAGATCGGCTGGCCGTTGGCGCAGAGCAAGTTCTTGCCGTTGGCGCCTTGATCTCTGTTCAAAGGCTGGCGTAATTCATTGTGGCGAGGGAGCAAGCTCCCTCGCCACATGTATTAATGGGCAAACAACGACTTACTCTTCTGCCCTGCCATTTTTTCAGGCTTGATCAGGAACCGCGCCAGCGCCGGCAGCAGCCACAGTGCCCCGAACATGTTCCACAACAACATGAACGTCAGCATCAGCCCCATGTCGGCCTGGAACTTGATGGCCGAGAAGATCCAGGTGCACACACCGATGGCCAGGCACAGGCCTGTGAACAACACGGCCTTACCGGTGGACTTCAGCGTCTGGTAGTACGCCTCTTGCAACGGCAAGCCGGCCCGCAGGAAGCTTTCCAGGCGACTGTAGATATAGATGCCGTAGTCCACGCCTATCCCCACGCCAAGCGCCACTACTGGCAGCGTCGCAACCTTCACACCGATACCCATGAAGGCCATCAGGGCGTTCCCCAGCACCGAGGTCAGCACCAGCGGCAGCACGATGCACAGCGTCGCCGCCCAGGAACGGAAGGTGATCATGCACATGGTTGCCACACAGATATACACCAGGATCAGGATGGTCAGTTCCGATTCCTTGATCACTTCGTTGGTTGCAGCCTCAATGCCGGCGTTACCGGCGGCGAGGATGAACTCCAGGCCGTCGCGATTGTTTTCCTTGGCAAACTCCTGCACCACCTTCACGGCGCGGTCCAGTGTCTCGGCCTTGTGGTCGTTGAGGAAAACCAACACCGGGGCCACGGAACAGTTGTTGTTGTACAGGCCATCGGCCCGGGCAATGGAGTTGTTCAACACGTCAGGGTTGCGCGACAGGGTTTCCCACTTCAGGTTGCCCTCGTTCATGCCCTTGATCATTTGCTTGGACACGGTGACCAGGGAGATCGCCGACTGCACCCCCTCGGTGTTCTGCATTTTCCACATCAGCTCGTCGATGGGAGCCATGGCTTCATAGCGTGAGCAGCCTTCAGCCTTGGTCTTGACCATCACCACCAGGACATCGGAGCTGGTGGAATAGTTGCTGATGATGAAGTTGTTGTCCTGGTTGTAGCGCGAGTCCGGACGCAACTCCGGCGCGCCCTGGTCCAGGTCACCGATCTTCAGGTTCTGGCTGTACCAGAGGCCGCCACCAAAGGCGATCAAGGCCAGGATGATCGACACCGGCGCGACTTTGGCACTGGCAAACTTCGACAGCAGGCGCCAGAACGGATGCTCCCGCGTCGCATCCTTTTTGCTGCGCTCGATGGCACGCTTGCTGATGCCGACATAGGAAATCGCCACCGGCAACAGGATCAGGTTGGTGAACACAATCACCGCCACGCCGATGGACGCACCGAAGGCCAGTTCCCGGATCACGCCGATGTCGATGATCAGCAAGGTGATGAAGCCGACGGCATCCGCCAGGATTGCGATCATCCCCGGCAGGAACAACTGGCGGAATGTGCGCCGCGCCGCCGTCAGGGCGTTGTCCGCTTCACTGGATTGCAAAGCGATACCGTTGATTTTCTGCACGCCGTGGGAGATACCAATGGCGAAGATCAGAAACGGCACCAGCATCGAATAAGGATCGAGCCCGAAACCGACGGCGTGCATCAGCCCCAACTGCCAGACCACGGCCACCAGGGTCGTGCTCAGCACTGCAATGGTGCTGCGCATGCAGTTCGTGAACCAGTACAGCAGCACCAGGGTAATGATGAAGGCCACGCCGAAGAACATCACCACCATGGTCAGGCCGTCGATCAAGTCACCGACCTTCTTGGCGAAGCCCACGATATGGATCTTTACGTTGGGGTTCTGGGCTTCAAACTTGTTGCGGATCTTGTCTTCGAGTTCGTGGGAGAACTTCTGATAATCCAGGGCCAGCAGCTTGCCCTGGTCCTGCGGGTCCGGATAGGACTCCAACAGCGGGATATCGATGATGCTCGATTTGAAATCGTTGGCTACCAGGCGTCCGACCTGGCCGGACTTGAGCACGTTGTTGCGTAACAGGTCGAGGCTGTCGGCCGAGCCGTCATAGCTCTGGGGAATCACCTCACCACCGGCAAAGCCCTCCTCCGTCACCTCGGTCCAGCGCACGCTCGGGCTCCACAACGACTTGAGGCCGGAGCGGTCGACGCCGGAAATGTAGAACACCTCGTCGTGAATCTGGCGCAAGGTCTCCATGTAATCCTTGGAGAAAATGTCACCGTTGGTGGCCTCCACGGAAATCCGCACCGTGTTGCCCAGGTTCGCCAGGTCATTGCGGTGTTCGAGCATCTTCTCGATGAAGGGGTGCTCGAGGGGGATCATTTTTTCGAAACTGGTGGACGGCCGGATCAGCGTGGCCTGCCAGAACAGGAAAATACTGACCAACAGGCAAATGACGATCACTGCCGGGCGGTTGTTGAAAATCAGGCGCTCGAGGAACGTCGCCTTGTCTTGGTGATGACTGCTCATGGGGTCCGCCTTCTTGTTATTGTGCCCGCCGGATGTTTGCGGCTCATTTGCTCAATTCAGCGCCGGTGGGGGTGGTGGCGTGAACGCCACCCTGTCCTGCCAGGATCAGATTGCCGTTGCCCGCCGCCGTGACAGCCGCCACGGAAATCCGATCCGGGCGGTTGAACACGCTGAAGGTCACGCCGTCATCACTGCTGCGCACCACACTGCCGCCGTTGCCGACAATTACGATGGAGCCATCTGGCAAGAGCGTGGCCCCGGACAGGCCGAATTCCAGGGCACCGCGGGTGGCCTTGAGTTCGACCTGCTCCCAGGTGCTACCAAAATCGGTGGAGCGATAGAGGTTGCCGCGCAGGCCGTAGGCCAACAGCGTTGAAGGCTGAGCGGTGCCGATGACGCCGAACAGCGAACCTTCGTATGGGCCTTCGATCTTTTCCCAGGTCTGGCCCCAATCGCTGGAGCGGAACATGCTGCCGGCCTCACCAACGATGAACAGCCCGGCGTCTTTCACCGCAGCTATCGCGTTGAGGTGGAACTGGTCTTCGTTGTCGAGACGATCCCCGACCTCTTCCCAGTGCTTGCCGCCGTCGGTGGTTTCGAACAGCGCCCCGTAGGCGCCCACGGCAAAACCGTTGCTCGCGTCCTTGAACCAGACGTCCAGCAGCGGCGATTCACGGGTCAGGTCTTCGAATTGCTTGGTCCAGGTGCTGCCACCGTCTTCGCTGGCCAGTATCTGCGCGTCGTGCCCCACGGCCCAGCCGTGTTTGTCATCGACGAAAAATACTGCGGTGAGCAACTGGCGGGTCGGCACCTTGGCCTGAGTCCAGGAACCGCCCTGATCGTCCGAATAGACAATGTGCCCGCGATCACCGACCGCCACCAGGCGTTTGCCGGCATGGACCACATCGAGCATCAGGGTTTTGCTGGCCTTGGCCGACTCGACGGAATAGATGACATCGGATGTCGAAGCCGCTACGGCCATCACCGGTGCAGACAACACGGCAGAGCCCAGCAGCGAGAGCGCCGAGACCAGCAACGCGACTCTGCGCAGTACCGGCGGCCGGCAGCGGCCCACAGCCATGACAGGCTCATTCATAGACCTTTCCCCCATTATTATTGTTAGGTCATTCAACCCTTCAGGGCGCCGTAAGCGGGCTCATCGTGATTGACTGTTCTGGAGCATAGTCCTGAAACCTGCAATCTAGAGCCACTTCGGAAGCTGACCTATCCTATCGGGCTTTGGAAAGGTCTGACAATCGACGCCGCGTTATCTTTTGTTAACCGTGGCGCAGTGCGGTCGGGGGTGAATGAGGGGGTATTCGGGGAGGTTATGGCAGGCTATCGAGGCGGTTGTTGTGTAGACAGGTCTGACGCCATCGCGAGCAGGCTCGCTCCCACAAGGGATCAATGTTGAACACAAGATATGCTCACTGAAGATCACCTGTGGGAGCGAGCCTGCTCGCGATGGGAACACCGCGGACTGCCAGGCAGACCGCGGCCCTGAGGTCACGCCAGGCTCTTGCTCACCACTTCGAACACATCGGCCGACAGCCCGCCGGACGCCAGGATGCGCTCCAGCTCGGCTTTCATCAGCGCCTGGCGGGCACTGTCGTATTTGCGCCAGCGGGTCAGTGGCGCCAGTTGCCGTGCGGCGATCTGCGGGTTGAAGCCATTGAGCTGGATCACCAGATCCGCCAGGAAGCGATAACCTGAACCGTCAGCCGCGTGGAAGTTGATCAGGTTCTGCCCGGCAAACGCTCCCACCAAAGCGCGTACCTTGTTCGGGTTCTTGATATTGAACGCCGGATGTTCCATCAAGGCCTTGACCCGCGCCAGGCCGCCCGGCAACGGGCTGCCGGCCTGGACGCTGAACCATTGGTCCATGACCAGCGGGTTGCCTTTGAAGTTCTCCGCGAACACTTCCAGGGCCTTGGCCTTCTCGGCTTCGAACGGGGAATTGACCAGCACCGCCAGGGCCGTGAGACGCTCGGTCATATTGTCGGCGGTGTCGAACTGCTCCAGGGTGGCACTGAGCACTTCCGGCTTGTCGGTCAGCATCAGGTACGACAGCGCGATGTTCTGCAAGGCACGGCGGGCGAAATGCTCGGCCTCGGCCACGTACGGCGTGCGCTTGGACAGGTCACGGTTGGCCTCATAGCGCAGCCACAGGGCTTCGAACAGATTGTCCGCCAGTTGCTGACGGGCGAATTCCCGCGCGGCATGGATCGCCTCCACGTCGGCCACTTCGCTGATTTCCGTCAGGTAGGCCTCGCTTGGCAGCGAGAGCATTTCCGCGACCATGGCCTGATCCAGGGATTCGTCCGTCAGCACGCTACGCAACGCGCTGACCAGACGCGGGTCCAGCACCAGATTTTCGCCTTTCTGATGCTGGGCGATCAGTTCCTGCAGCACCTGCACCGACAACTGCTGGCCGGCATCCCAGCGGTTGAAGCCGTCGCTGTCGTGCTGCATCAGGAACATCAAGTGGTCCCGATCGTACGGGAAGCTCAGCTTCACCGGGGCCGAGAAGCCGCGCAACAACGAAGGCAACGGCTTTTCGGCGATGTCGACAAAGGTGACGGTCTGCTCGGCTTCGGTCACCGAGATCACCCGGGACGTGCCAGTTGCCGCCGCTTCGCAGGCCAGGCGCAGAGGGATTTCGTTGCCCTTGCTGTCCAGCAAACCCAGCTCCACGGGAATCACAAATGGCAGTTTTTCCATTTTGTCCGGGGTCGGTGGGCAGCTCTGGCTGAAGGTCAGGCTGTAGGTTCGGGCAGCAGCGTCGTAGGACTCGCTGACCGCCAGCCGTGGCGTACCCGCCTGGCTGTACCAGCGCGTGAACTGACTCAGGTCGACGCCGTTGGCATCCTCCATGGCCTTGATGAAGTCATCGCAGGTCACGGCCTGGCCGTCGTGGCGCTCGAAGTACAGGTCGCTGCCCTTGCGAAAGCCCTCGGCCCCCAGCAGGGTGTGGATCATGCCGACCACTTCCGACCCCTTTTCGTACACGGTCAGGGTGTAGAAGTTGGAAATTTCGATGAAGCTGTCCGGGCGCACCGGGTGGGCCATGGGACCTGCGTCTTCGGCAAACTGGTGAGTGCGCAGGTACGCCACGTCCTGGATACGCTTGACCGTGGCCGAGTTCATGTCGGCCGAAAAACCGGCGTCGCGGAACACAGTGAAGCCTTCCTTGAGGGACAACTGGAACCAGTCACGGCACGTCACGCGGTTGCCCGACCAGTTATGGAAATACTCGTGGGCAACGATCGCTTCGACCCGCTGGTGCGCGGCATCGGTGGCGGTTTCGGCGCGGGCCAGCACTGCGCTGGAGTTGAAGATGTTCAGGCCCTTGTTTTCCATGGCGCCCATGTTGAAGTCGTTGACCGCGACGATCATGAAGATGTCCAGGTCATACTCACGGCCATAGACCTCTTCATCCCAGCGCATCGACTTCTTGAGGCTGGTCATGGCGTGCTGGCACTTGTCGATGTTTTCCGGCTCGACATAGATGCGCAGCGCCACGGTGCGCTCGGTCATGGTGGTGAAGGTGTCTTCGACGCACCACAGGTCACCGGCCACCAGGGCAAACAGGTAGGCGGGTTTCTTGAACGGGTCTTCCCAGGTCGCCCAGTGCCGGCCATCTTCGCCGGGACCGCTGGCGATCGGGTTGCCGTTGGACAGCAACACCGGATAGCTGTGCTGCTCGGCCACCACCGTGGTGGTGAACGTACTCATCACATCCGGGCGGTCGAGGTAATAGGTGATCTTGCGGAAACCTTCGGCCTCGCACTGGGTGCAGAACATGCTGCCGGACTTGTACAAGCCTTCCAAGGCTGTGTTGGTTTCCGGGTGGATCCTGACAGTGGTGTCCACCGTGAAGGCCGGGGCCTTGGGTTGCAGGGTCAGGTGGCTGGCGTCCAACTGATAGTCCAGCGGATTGAGGTCGGTGTCATCGAGCTTGATCGAGAGCAGTTCCAGCTGCTGGCCATCGAGCACCAGGGGCGGCAGGCCGGCACCGCGCTCGGGGTTACGGCGCATCACCAGTTGCGCATGGACCAGGCTGTGGTCCTCGAACAACTCGAAGGTCAGGTGCGTCTCGTCGATCAGGTACTCGGGCGCCTGATAGTCCTTCAGGTAAATCATCTTCGGTTGTTCGGTGCGCATGGGGCAAATCCTTCTACTGATGCACGGCGAGCTGATAAGCCGTGTATTTACGAATATTGATCACGCCAGTGTCGAAAATCAGGTATTGGCCCTTGATCCCCAGCAGCGTGCCTTCGGCAATCGGGTTCTTGTCCAGGTTGAAGCTGACGATCTTGGCCGGGTATTGCTCCACCGGATAACGGATCTCGATCGGCTCGACGTCCGCTATGGTCTGGATCGCTTGCAAGCCGAATCGTTCCTGCAAGCCTTGCAGACCTTCGGCGCAGCTCTCGAACAGCGAATCGCGGATCTGCGGCAGGTCCACCGCCACGGCGTCGCCCTTGAGCAATGCGCGCCAGTTGGTCTTGTCCGCCACCTGGCTGCGGAACAGGTCTTCGACAAAGCCCGATTGCTGGCGAGTGGCGACCCGCAGGATCGGCAGCGCCTGGCTGGCGCCCTGGTCCAGCCAGCGGGTCGGCAGCTGCGTGGCGCGGGTGATGCCGACTTTCACGCCCGAGGAATTGGCCAGGTACACCACATGATCGGTCATGCAGAACTGTTCGCCCCAGGCCGGCTCGCGGCAGGTGCCCGCATCGAAGTGGCAGCGCTCAGGGCTCATGATGCACAGGTCGCACTGGGCCAGTTTAGTCATGCAGGGGTAGCAATAACCCTGGCTGAAGCTGGTCTTGGTCCTGCGTCCGCAATGGCTGCAGTGGATCGCACCGAGAAACTCCAGGCGCACCGTGCTGCCAATCAACGGGTTGACTGGCACCTCGGTATCGCCCAGGCGAAAGGCGTATTGAACGGTCGGCCCGTCAAGGCGTGCCGACATCTTACTGATTGCACCGCGGCCAATCTCGATCAATGGATGGCATCCGACTTGAACAGGATGTTCGGCACTTCTGTGGCCTTCGACTGGCACTCCTGCGGGCCCATGTAGCCGGTGCGTTCCTCTTCGGGCAGATTCTGTATCTCCCAGGCGATCATCGCCTGCAGCGACAATTCGCGCTGTTCGGCGGAGAGCTTGTTGCCATCGGCCCATTTACCGATTTCCACCGCCAGCTTCAGGCTCTGATAGATCTCGGGGGTGATGTTTTTGATCATTTCGTTGAACGAGGACATGGGTTCTCCGCGCAATCGCGCATATTCAAATATTACAGGCGCCGTCAGAGGGCCATTTTACGACGAGCGAACAGCCCGCCCAACAAACCCGTGAAGCAACCGATGAGCAGCCCGCCGACGTGGGCCGCGTTGGCGATTTCGCCGAAACCGATCAGCGAGATCAGCCCGGACAGGCACAGCACCAGCCACACCAGCATCATCACCAGTACCCCACGGGGCAAGTGATAGGCCGGGTTCGGCGCCAGCAGTTGAAAGATCCAGCAGTGCCCCAACAGACCATAGAGCACGCCGGACAAGCCGCCGAACAAGGTCGGGCCGCTGAAGAAATATTGAGCGAAGTTGGACACGAGGCTGAACAGCAGTGTCAGCCCCAGCAGGTTGATGCCGCCCTGGCGCGCTTCGATCCGCCGTCCCAGTTCCCAGTACCACATGCCATTCATGGCGATGTGCAGGAAACCGAAATGGATCAGCATCGGCGTCACCAGGCGCCACCACTGCCCTGCCGCCAGGCTGTCGGCCAGGGGCGTGAAATGGATATAGTCGCCGACGACGCGAAACTCCAGGAATGTCAGCCAGCGCAAGGTCTCGAGATTTTCCCCCAGCAACGTCACGGCGCCGACGATCAGGCTCAGCAGCAACACCAGTGCTGTAACCGGGCTGCGGGTCAGTTGCTGGACGAAACCAGGCCGTCGCGACGTGCTGCCGGTGCCCGGCAACTCCAACTGGTGCTCGGGATCGCCGCTCGGGAAGCGTGCATACAACGAGCGCACGTCTTCGCTGATTTCATCGGGTACCCAGAGCACCTGCTCGCCCGCCTCCTCGCTGACCCGATGGGGCACCTGCATGCGTTGCAGCAATTTGACGAAGCCGCTCAGATCCTCGGCCAAGGGCAAGCGCAAGACCGCCACGACGCTCATCGCAGTTCCTCCGGCCGTTCGACATCGACCCAGACAAATTTATGCGGGTCCAGTCGGGTTTCTGCGTCGAGACGATAGGCCACCAGTTTTCCGTAAAGCACTGCGCTGTAATCCAGGCAGGCCAGGTTCGAGCGGATCGGCGCGGGTTTGCCGCTGCGCCAGTAATGACCGACGAAGAGCATGGGTTCATGCACGCCATAGCGCAGCAGATTATTCTTTTCGTCGGGCGACAGCGGCGTACGAGCCACCGGTTCGGGCAAGGCGTCGGGTTGGAAGACGATGTCTCCATAGGTCTGAGGATCGTCTTCCCAGAACTTGGTGCGAAAGAACGAACGGGTCAGGCCGTCGCCGCCGGTGAGGGTCAGGCCATGGGGCAAGCGCATGTCGGTACCGCGCAGCAGGCGATCAAACACCGTGCAGGCGAAACTGCCCGGCTCCGCCGAGGCCTGGAGGAAATGCTCGTCGATACAGCCGTCCGGGAACAAGCCTCGCAGCGGCTCGATCAGACCGTTGTCCCAGCAGGCGTGGACCACCCGGAAGCGCTGGGCATCGACAAACAGCGGCAACTCGTAAAACCACTTGAGAAAGTCATGCCAGTCGCCCGGATGCTGCTCGAACTGGGTCAGGGTTTCGTTGAGCAGACGGGCGTGGCGCGGGGTGTGTTCGCGCACGTAGCGCTGGCCGCTACCCGGCAACGCCGGCGTGCTCCAACCCAGGGCGTTGAACTCGTGGTTGCCCATGATGCACAGCGCCTGACCGGCCACCACCATGTCGTGGACGATGTGCAGGGCTTCGCGGATCCGCGGACCACGGTCGATGATGTCCCCCAGGAACACGGCCATGCGCGACGGGTGCCGCCAGACGCCGCCCTGCTTGTGATAACCGAGGCGGTCCAGCAGGCGTTCCAGGGTCAGGGCGCATCCGTGCACGTCGCCGATCAGGTCGTAACTGCGCGCAGGATCGAGCATCAGTCGCCTCCACCCCCCAACCGACTGCCCCAGCCGAGCTTGGTCCGGCAGACTTCGTAATAATTGTGATCCAGCGGGTGGATCAGGCGCAGCTTCTGCGCTTTTTTGCTGACGGTGATGGTGTCACCCGGCGCGCAGGTGAAATGGTTCTGGCCGTCACAGGACACTTGCGGGTAGATCTGCATATCCTTGGACACGACGATTTTCAGCTCACTGTTGCCATCGACCACAATGGGTCGCCCAGACAAGGTATGGGGGTACATGGGCACAATCACAATAGCGTCGAGCTTGGGATGCATGATCGGGCCACCGGCGGAAAGCGCATAGGCCGTGGAGCCGGTGGGCGTGGCGACGATCAGGCCGTCGGCCTTCTGGCTGCAGACGAACTGGCCGTCGATATACAGCTCGAATTCGATCATCCGCGTGGATTTGCCGGGGTGCAGCACCACATCGTTGAGGGCATCGCCCTGGCCGATGGCTTCGGCGTGACGGCGCACCTCGGCTTGCAGCAGGAAGCGGTTCTCCACCAGATAGTGACCGTCCAGCACCTCGGCCACTTTGGTTTCCAGCTCGTCGGGGCGGATATCGGTCAGAAACCCCAGGCTGCCCCGGTTGATGCCCAGTACCGGAATGTTGTGGCGCGCCAGGGCTCGGGCGGCCCCCAGCAGACTGCCATCGCCGCCGACCACGATCACCATGTCACAGACTTCGCCGAGCATCTTGCGCGACGAGGTCTGCAGGCCGTGACCGGGCAAGACTTCGGCGATGGTATCTTCGAGGATCACATGCAGGTGCCGCTCCAGGAGGAAACGTTTGAGTCGGCGAACAGTGTCCAGCACCTGCGAACTGCCCAGGCGACCGATGATGCCGATATTGCGAAATTGCTCCATGGGGCTCCTGCGAGGGTCTGCGTCGGGCGAAAAACACGATTATGGGCGAAAGCCGCCCATAGACAAAATTCTTTAAGCCTTCGACGCAGGCTATGCTCGCAAAATGATCCTGTTCCCCGAACTGCTCGACTTGCCCCGCCGCCTGCGCCATCCCGAAGTGCGCGACCTGGCGTGGGCGATCCTTGCCCCGCCGATGCTGATCGACACGCCCTGGCCCCAACGCCATCCCCTGACCGGCAGCGACTGGGTGCAACAGCCTCATCAACTGGAACACTGGCTGCGACAACTGGACCGCGACAGCTATCCGTTACTGCATTGCCTGTCCCAGGGCAGAACCCGGCGCCTGGGTCTGTATTACGAACGGTTGTGGCAGTTTGCGGTGCAGCACGCGCCGGGCATTGAGCTGATCGCCGCCAACCTGCCGATCCGCCACCAGGGCCAGACCCTGGGAGAATTGGACCTGCTGCTGCGCGATGGCGACGGCATTCACCACCTGGAACTGGCGATCAAGTTGTACCTCGGGCCGCAAAACGGCCACGGGCAGGACACCGCACAATGGCTCGGCCCGGGCTGCCATGACCGGCTCGACCTTAAACTGGCGCATTTGCGCGAACACCAGCTACCAATCTCCGCTCGCCCGGAAAGCCGAGAGGCCCTGGCAACGCTGGGCATTGAACCCTCGGGCATCGAGCTGTTTCGCTCGGAACTCTGGCTAGGCGGCTATCTGCTTTACCCGTGGCCCGGCCATGCCGAACCCCCAACCGGCGCCCATCCCAGGCATCTGCGCGGAAGGTGGCTGCATCAGCGGGACTGGCCGGCGTTTGTTGCCCAGCGTCCGCCGGGGCGCTGGCAACCCCTGCCCCGGGCTGGCTGGCTGGCCCCGGCCCATTATCCGGCGGACCAGACCTGGAGCGCCGGGCAACTGGATGCCTGGCGAATGGCCCTCGACCCCATGGCCCCCGCACAATTGATGGTGCGCCTGAGTGAAAATGCCGAGGGTGAGTGGGAAGAAACCGAGCGAGCGTTCCTGGTGGCGGATCGTTGGCCGGATGTGCCGGGGAATGGGTGAGATGGGCGGCGTCTGTCCGGGCCTCATCGCGAGCAGGCTCGCTCCCACAGTGACCGCGGCGTTTGCAATCTCAATGGCAACAACGCATCGATGTGGAAGCTGCTCGCGATAAAGCCAACGCGGTCTAAATGGACAACCGCAACGCCAACGCCGCCAACGTCACCAACAACACCGGCACGGTCAGCACAATCCCGACCTTGAAGTAGTACCCCCAGCCAATCCGGATGTCCTTGCGCGCCAGCACGTGCAGCCAAAGCAAAGTCGCCAGGCTGCCGATCGGAGTGATTTTCGGGCCCAGGTCGCTGCCGATGACGTTGGCGTAGATCATCGCCTCCTTCACCACCCCGGTGGCCTGACTGGCATCGATGGACAAGGCACCGATCAGCACCGTCGGCAGGTTGTTCATGATCGACGAGAGCAAAGCCGTCAACAGCCCGGTGCCCATCGCCGCCCCCCACACACCATAGGCGGCGAAACCGTCGAGCCATTGCGCCAGGTAGCCAGTCAGCCCCGCATTGCGCAGGCCATAGACCACCAGATACATGCCCAGGGAGAAGATCACGATCTGCCACGGCGCCTCCTTCATGACCCTGCGAGTGGAGATTTTGTGACCGCGGGCCGCGACGGCCAGCAATAACGCGGCGCAGACCGCCGAAATCGCGCTGATGGGAATGCCCAACGGCTCGAGGGCGAAGCAACCAAGCAGCAGAATCGCCAACACCGCCCAGCCCGCGAAGAAGGTGGCCCTGTCGTGGATGGCACTCGCCGGGGCATCCAGTTGATGCGGGTCATAGTCGCGCGGGATGTCGAGGCGAAAGAACCACAGCAATATCGCCAGGCTGGCCGCGACGCTGACCAGGTTCACCGGCACCATGACCGCCGCGTAACGGTTGAAGCCAATGCCGAAGAAGTCGGCTGAGACGATGTTCACCAGGTTCGACACCACCAGCGGCAGGCTCGCGCTATCGGCAATGAAGCCGGCGCCCATCACGAATGCCAGGGTTGCCGCCGGAGAAAAACGCAAGGCCAGCAGCATCGAAATTACGATGGGCGTCAGGATCAACGCCGCGCCGTCATTGGCGAACAAAGCCGACACCAGCGCGCCCAGCAGCACCATGAACGCAAACAGCTTGCGCCCGCTGCCTCGGCCCCAGCGGGCCACATGCAAGGCGGCCCAGGCGAAGAACCCAGCCTCGTCCAGTAACAGGCTGATGATGATCAGCGCGATAAACGTACCGGTGGCGTTCCAGATGATCTGCCACACCAGGGCAATGTCACCGACCTGCACCACCCCGCTCAACAACGCCAGCAGCGCACCGAGCGTTGCACTCCAGCCAACACCGAGGCCCTTGGGTTGCCAGATCACCAGTGTAATGGTCAGCAGAAAAATCAACGACGCGAGGAGCATGCGCAACAGCCTTGAAAGAAGGGATTTAGTAGGGGAAAAGAAGGGTCGCCTTGTGGCGAGGGGATAAACCCCTCACCCGCTATGCATGCCTGAAAATGCCGGGCATCAGGCCTTTTTGTGCTGTTCAACCCACTTGCCATAGGCATCAATGAATTTCTGCAGAAACGGCCTCACCGACTCAGACAGCTCGCCCTGCTCATCGAACGCGCTCCCCGCACCGGCCAGATAAGCCTCCGGCTGTTGCATGCAAGGCACATCGAGGAAAACCAGGGACTGGCGCAAATGATGATTGGCGCCGAAACCACCCATGGCTCCCGGCGAGGCACTGATCACCGCACCCGGTTTACCGCTCAGGCAGCTCTTGCCGTAAGGCCGCGAGCCGACGTCAATGGCATTTTTCATCGGGGCCGGAACCGAGCGGTTGTACTCAGGCGTGACAAACAACAATGCGTCGGCCGCACCAACCTGCTCACGGAAAGTGCTGTAGGCTGGTGGGGGTGTGACGTCAATATCTTCGTTGTAGAGCGGCAGGTCGCCTATCTCGATGATTTCCAGCTTCAGGTTGCTCGGCGCCAGACCCGCCAGGGCCAGAGCCAGCTTGCGATTGATCGAAGCCTTGCGCAGGCTCCCCACTAAAACGGCCACGGTGTAGACATTACTCATTGGACACTTCTCGACGATGGGTTCAAGGGAGCCCCATTTATAGATGATCGGGCGAACAATTGGACCAGCGGAGAACCGAAAACCTTCCGACTGGACTATTTTTTTCATGTAGGAAAACTTACCGCGCTTGACCAAGGTCTACAGAACCGCAAATCGAGTGATTTATTTCCAGAGGTTCTAAGCAATGGCAGCAGTACTTGTCGGACAATTTCATGCGCGGGACGCCGAAGGTCGCGTCTATTCAGTGCATGAATACCAAGAATCGACCCCGTCGCCCGACGGTAACGGCAAGGAGCCTGTGACCACTTTCAAGCTGGCGATCGGAGATCGCGTCAGCCAACTCGAAGACGGCAAATTCATGCTGGTGCAGTCCCAGATTGAATTAACCCGCGAACCGGAAACGCTACCGCCCGCTCAAACGCCCGCTGAAACGCTAATTGCTTCATAACCTGTTGTTATGAGCAGAAGTCATGCCCGGACTTGGGTTAGGATTCAGCCACTCAATGGCTCTCCCGCCCAACATGGACTGCTTGCATGCGTTTACGCCACATCGAAGTGATCCAGGCGCTGTTGCAGACCGGCCACCTCGGCACGGCGGCTGAATGGCTGCAATTACCGGTGGCAGAGGTGGAGGCGACGCTGCGCGATGCCGAGCTGCAGTTGGGTTTCATGCTGTTTGCCAGTGTGCGCGGGCGATTGCAGGCGACTCGCGAAGCCCTTGAGTTGCGCGACGGCATCACCCGCGTGTATGACACCCTCGAACCGGTGCAACGCCTGGCCAGCAGCCTGAAACACTATCAGGCGCCGCCCCTGCGCATCATTTGCACCCCACCGCTGGCCCAGCAGTTACTGCCCCAGAGTATCGCTGCCCTGCGTCGACGCCATCCGGACGCCCCTTGCACCCTGCTCAGCCAACCGACCCGAGACATTGTTCAGAGCCTTCTGCTGCGCGACAGTGACTTGGGCCTTAGTCTGCACGACCCCGAACACTCCGACATCCAGTGCCAGATGATCGCCCAGGGCAAACTGCAATTGCTGGCGCCCCACGGCTGGCTGCAACCGCGGCAAAAATACATTTCGGTTCAGGATCTGGCCGGCCAGTCGCTGGTGGGCCTGGATGGCCACGACCCGCTGAGCCCTGCGTTCGACCATAAGCTGGCGGCGCTACGCCCCGCGCCGGTCATCCAGATCCGCGTACAGACTCATCAGATGATGCGCGCCATGGTCGAGGCTGGTGAAGGGCTTGCCATCGTCGACCCCTTCACCGCTTCAGGTGCCAAGGACGGCGGGCTGGACGTATGCCCGGTATCGCCCGCCATTCCCATCTGCCTGTATGCGCTGAGTCTGAATGGCACGGCGGTCTCTCCCACCCTCCAGTCGCTGCTGGAACTGATTACGGAACAAGCCGAGGCGCTGTTGGGCCACTGATCGCCATGCCCAGTGGATCGTCGAACAACCGGTACCAGAACAACGCCACCTCGGCGGTATGACGGTCAATGCCGCGATAGCGCAGGTGATCGATCCCGCCCAGCACGTAACCGCAACGCTCATAGAGCCGGCAAGCGCCCAGGTTGTTGTTCTGGGTTTCGAGCATGATGCCCGGTAGTTTTTTCTTGCGGCTCCAGAAATGAGCGACGTCCAGCAATGCCCTGGCCACACCGTGGCGACGGGCCGGGGCATGCACGGCAAGCTCATCGATGTGGGCAAAACCGTTCCAGTTGGTACTCACCACCAGATGTCCTACCGGTTGGTCATCGAGGTAAGCCATGAAGATCTCGCTGTCCGGAGCGTCCCGGAAACTGCTGAATTCCTCAGGATCAATGCCATAGCATTTACGATAAGGGGCAATGGGCGTCACTGGCCATTGGCTCACCGGCCGACCCACCTGCGCCGTCCCATAGGCGCTGACCTCGAAACTGAAGTCGCTGCCCCAGATGTAGGCGGCAAAGCCGTCATCGACGACACGCACCGACAGGCCGGGGTGCTTGGGATTCATGACCGGCTGCATACTGGGAAAAGTCCTCATTCCTTGAGACAACCAACGGCGCTCTGCCATCCATTGCCCTTGCCTCTCGAAACTTCATACATCAAGCGGGTATCCGTAGCCTGCCCGTTACCTCAGGTTAGAAGGTACTGGCGATTGTGGCGAGAAATGAATGAAGACTGCCCTTGTGGGAGCGAGCCTACTCGCGATGGGATCTCCATGGTCCAACAGACAGACCGAGCCGCCTGCATCGCGAGCAGGCTCGCTCCCACAAAGGGTACGACCGTGGCGCAAGATCAGTTCGCCGCGGCCTGGGATTCGACCAGTTGCGTCCACAGTGCCGGAGCACCGGCAGATTTGGCGATAGCTTCCAGACGCGCGGCATGTTCGGCCAGGTCGTTTTCGCTGGCGCGAAGGATCCGGCCTGGCGTGCGGTCAGCGGGCAAACGACGGATTTCCGTTGCCTGGTTACCTGAACCCTCACCCGTGCCATTGCCATCGGAGGCGTTGCCGGCCAGGGACAGGCTGGTCTGGCCACCCGTCATGGTCAGGTAGACGTCGGCGAGAATCTCCGAGTCGAGCAAGGCGCCGTGCAGTTCACGACCGGAGTTGTCGACGCCGTAGCGCTTGCACAAGGCATCGAGGCTGTTGCGCTGCCCCGGGTGCCGTTCCCGAGCCATCATCAGGGTATCGAGGATGGTGCAGTGCCGGGTGATATCGGCCCGGTCGTGCTGCCCCATCAGGGCAAATTCGTTGTTGATGAAGCCAACGTCGAACGCCGCGTTATGGATGATCAGCTGCGCACCCTGGATGAACTCGAAGAACTCATCGGCCACTTCAGCGAAGCGCGGCTTGCCCACTAGGAACTCGTTGGTGATGCCGTGGACGCCGATGGCGCCTTCATCACTTTCGCGGTCCGGTTGCAGGTAAACATGGAAATGGCGACCGGTCAGGCGTCGGCCGATCAGCTCGACACAGCCGATTTCGATAATCCGGTGACCATCGGTCACCGGCATGCCGGTGGTTTCGGTATCCAGTACAACAGATCTGTTGGCCATCAGTGTTCAGCTCTCAACGGGCATGCTTGCAAAAGCGGCGATGTTAACACGCTCCGGTAACGAGGGGACTTACCTGAAACCTGGCTTATGGGAGCGAAGCTGTGGGAGCAAAGCTTGCTCGCGATGAAGATAATGCGGTCTTTCAGGAAAACCAGGGCGCCTGTGTCGCGAGCAAGCTTTGCTCCCACACAAGCCCACTCGCCACAGATCATCCTGTTCAGGCCCCGACACCACTCGTATCAGGCCTGCTTGAAACCCCGCACCTCATCCACCCCACGGTTGGCCAACTGGTCGGCCCGTTCGTTACCGTGATGGCCGATATGGCCGCGCACCCATTTCCAGGTAACGTTGTGACGGTTGACCTGCTCGTCGAGCAGTTTCCACAGATCGGCGTTCTTCACCGGCTCTTTCGCAGCGGTTTTCCAGCCACGCTTCTTCCAGTTGGCCATCCACTCATTGATGCCTTTCATCACATACTGCGAGTCGGTCACCAGCAATACGTCGCAAGGCCGCTTAAGCTCTTCCAGACCCCGAATAGCGCCCATCAGCTCCATACGGTTGTTGGTGGTATTGGTTTCACCGCCCCAGAGTTCCTTCTCGACACCCTTGCATACCAGCAGCGCCCCCCAGCCACCCGGGCCGGGATTGCCCTTGCAGGCGCCGTCAGTGAAGAGTTCTACACTATCGCTCATGCCAATCCATCCAGAAAAAAATGCAAAGGCCTGCCGGACGGGAACGACAACGCCCGCAACCGAAATGCCGCCAGACCATCAGAAAAGGGTTAAGGCTCGATGTGGCGACGATTGACCTTGGCCATCGGCAAGGGAATCAGCTTACCCATCGGCTCGCGTCGCGCCTGACGAACCGGGCGCAGCCCGACCGCAATCTTGCGCGCCACCAATAAATAGAAGCCGCCGCCGGACAGTTGCCACTCACCGGCCTTGCGCTCCCAGCCGGCCAGACGGGCCTGCCACTTGGGCGACGCAAGCGGCGGACGATAGCATCCGAAGCGGCGTTTCTCCAGCGCGAAGCCCAGCAGGTTGAGCCAGTCACCGACCCTTGACGCCGAGATGCAGCGAGCCTGACGCAAAGCATCGTGAGCGAACACGTGACGCAACCCCCAACTGCTCCAGGGATTGATGCCAATGATCAGCAGATGCCCGCCAGGACGGACGCTGCTGGCGGCTTCGCGCAGCAGCCCGTGCGGGGAGAGACAGAAATCCAGCCCGTGCTGCATCACCACCACATCGGCGGCATGCTCGCTCAACGGCCAGGCCTGCTCTTCGCAAACGATCTCCACGCCAGGCAATGGTGCCCCCAGGCGTACATTACGCTGAACCTGCGGCGCCGACGGCGGGGTCTGCGCCGAAGGCCCGTAGTGCACCAGATAGCCACCAAAGAACCGGCCCAGCTCGTCTTCGAGCATGCGCCGCTCCTCTTCCAGCAAAAATTGCCCGACAGGGCCGGACAGCCACTCACGAGCGGCGCTGATCAACGCAAGCCAGTCGGGATCAGCCTGAGCGAACGCTTCATCGGTCATTGCATTCTCCAACGCGTCAGGAAGTTCTAAGATGCGCCTTTGTTTTCTGCTTGGCGAATTCCGCGATGATACAGATCAGTGCCCTGCCCGCGTTCACCGATAACTACATCTGGTTGTTACAGGACCACGCCACTCAACGCTGCGCCGTCGTCGACCCCGGCGACGCCACGCCGGTGCAGGCCTGGCTCGACGCCCATCCAGGCTGGGTCCTGAGCGACATCCTGATCACCCACCATCATCACGACCATGTCGGCGGCGTCCAGGCACTGAAAAACGCGACACACGCCACCGTCTACGGCCCGGCCAGTGAAAACATCCCGGCGCGGGACGTGGCGCTGCAGGACAACGACCGGCTCAGCGTCCTCGACTGGGACTTCGATGTCTACGCCGTACCCGGCCACACCCTGGGGCATATCGCGTATTACCATCATGGCTTGCTGTTCTGTGGCGACACCCTGTTTGCCGCCGGTTGTGGGCGACTCTTCGAAGGCACGCCTGCACAAATGCATCAGTCCCTCAGCCGCCTGGCCTCTCTGCCTGAGGATACGCTGGTCTACTGTACCCATGAATACACCCTCAGCAATCTTAGATTCGCCGCTGCGGTAGAGCCGGGCAACCCGGACATTGCCGCGCGCCTGGAAAAAGTCAGCCAGCAACGCAACGCCGGCGTCATGACCCTGCCCTCGACCCTGGCACTTGAAAAGCTCACCAATCCGTTCCTGCGTACCGCTGAAACATCCGTTAAACAAAAAGCAGACGAACGGAATGGCCAGCGTAACCAGACGCCGAGTGAGGTTTTTGCGGCCTTGAGGGCGTGGAAAGATAAGTTCTAAGGCCGCTGGCGTTTGATACAAAAATTCTGAAAGGTTGACCTGTTGGGGTGCGCTTCCTAGAATCGGCCGACATTTTTGCCCGGAACTTACTTCCAGCCAATGTCGTCATCTATACGTAAGTCCGTCCAGTCAGACACATTGACCCGCTTGGCTCAAGCTGTCGCAGTGGCTGTGTCCGCCACCCTGGCGGGCTGCCAGAGCACGAGCCAGGTGCCGCAGAGCGATGTGGCGCACACGCCGAACATCGCCGCTCGCGCCAAACAGAAGCCCATCTGGCTCACTGAAAAACCCGTCCCTCAAGTGCCTCAGGACGTCTGGGAGCGTATGCGCCAGGGCTTCCAGCTGCAGGAAACCGCCGGCGTCAACCCGCGTATCGAGCAGCAACGCCTGTGGTTCGCCAGCAATCCATCCTTTCTGGAAAACGCCGGCGAACGCGGCAGCCTGTACATTCATTACATCGTCGAACGCCTTGAAGAACGCAACATGCCCCTGGAGCTGGCGCTGCTGCCGGTGATCGAAAGCGCCTACAACCCCATGGCTTATTCCCGGGCCCATGCGGTGGGCCTGTGGCAGTTCATCCCGTCCACGGGGCGCTACTTCAACCTGCGCCAGACCCGCTTCTATGATGGGCGTCGCGACATCACGGCCTCTACCACGGCCGCGATGGATTACCTGACGCGCCTGCACGACATGTTCAACGGCGACTGGCTGTTGGCGCTGGCTGCCTACAACGCAGGCGAGGGAACGGTCAGCCGCGCCATCGAGCGCAACGAAAAACTTGGCCTGCCCACCGATTACTGGAACCTGCCGCTGCCCAGCGAAACCCAGGCCTATGTGCCGAAGTTGCTGGCATTGTCCCAGGTCGTACTTTCTCCCGAGGCCTACGGCGTCAACCTCAACCCGATCGCCAACGAACCGTACTTCCAGGTCGTCGAGATCAACCAGCGCATGGACCTGTCCAAAGTCGCGGCGGTGGCTGACATCGACGAAGACGAGCTGTTCCAGCTCAACCCGGCTTTCAAGCAGCGCACCACCATCGATGGCCCGCAGCACCTGCTGGTGCCCACGTCCAAGGCCCAGTTGTTGACCGCCAGCCTGTCCACCATGCGTCCGGAAGAACTGATCAGCAAACGATCGCTCCAACCGGTTTTTGACTCAGCCGAAGAAAGCACGGTGGCGGGCGCCAAGCGCACCTATCGCGTCAAGCGTGGCGATAACCTGGGGCTGATCGCCAAGGCCAACAACGTTCAGATCAAAGACTTGCAACGCTGGAACAGATTGAGCGGCAACAAACTCAAGATCGGCCAGACCCTGGTCATGCAAGACACCCGCAAACGCGTCAACACGGTAGTCGCTGCCAGCAGCAAGAATAAAAAGAAACAAACCCAGTACAAGGTCAAGCAAGGCGACTCGCTGTACGTGGTCGCCAAACGCTTCAACGTGGAAATGCAGCACCTCAAGCGCTGGAATCCACGGGTAGGCAAGGCACTGAAGCCTGGGCAGATGCTGACGGTTTACTCTCCGCACTAAGCCTGACTGAAGAGAGGGCTGCTTCGCAGCCCAGCGGGAGCAAGCTCCCTCGTCACGGTTTCGGGTAATCCCTGAAGCTTTCGGCTCCCGCCTTTTTCCTGCCGATACAAGCTGTTACTGTACGGGCCATAAAGCCCAAGCCGCCTGGATCGGATCTCAGACTTGATACGTCCCCTCCTCCTGCTCCTGATCAGCCTGGCCTTGAGCTCTCCCGCCGGCGCAACCATTAGCGAAAGCCATGGTTATGCGCAGTTCGGCACGCTCAAGTACCCGGCCAGATTCACCCACTTCGACTGGGTCAACCCGCAAGCGCCCAAGGGCGGTATCTTGCGGGTCATGGCATTTGGCACCTTCGATACGCTCAATCCCTACACTTTCAAGGGCAGCAGCCCGGTTTCGACGCCCAACTTCTTGCAATACGGCATCAACGAGTTGAACGAACCGCTGATGGTTGGCACCGGTCAGTATGCACCGTCCGGCGACGAGCCGACGTCGAGCTATGGCCTGATCGCCCGGTCAGTGGAATACAGCGAAGACCGCAGTTGGGTGGTGTTTAACCTCAGACCCGAAGCCCGTTTTCACGACGGCGTGCCGATTACCGCCTATGACGTGGCGTTCTCCTACAGAACGCTGCTCAAGGAAGGTCATCCGCAGTACCGCACCAACCTTCAGGAAGTGCTACGGGTCGACATCCTCAACCCGCTGAAAATCCGCTTTGTGTTCAAGCGTACGGGCAACCCGCTGCTGATCCTGCGCCTGGGTGAGTTACCGGTGCTGCCCCAGCATTACTGGAAAGACCGCGACTTCAAGGCCACCACCTTCGAACCGCCCTTGGGCAGCGGCCCTTACCGGATTACCAAAGTGCAGCCTGGTCGCCAGTTGGTGTTTGAGCGGGTCAAGAATTACTGGGGCAAGGACCTGCCGGTCAATCGCGGCAAATACAACTATGACCGGATGGACGTGGAGTTCTACCGCGACAGTGAAGTGGCTTTTGAAGCCTTCAAGGCCGGGGAATTCGACATCTACATTGAACACCAGGCCAAAAACTGGGCCAACGGCTACCGGTTCCCGGCGGTCAATCGCGGCGAGGTGATCAAGGCGCAGATTGCTCACCAGATCCCGACCCAGACCCAGGGTCTGTTCATGAATACCCGGCGCAGCACGTTCGCCCAGGTCAAGGTTCGTGAAGCCCTGGGGCTGATGTTCGACTTCGAGTGGACCAACCGCACGCTCTTCAGCGGTGCCTACAAGCGCACCCTCAGCTACTACCCCAACAGTGAATTCTCCGCCAGCGGTCTTCCGGTGGGCCACGAATGGCTGCTGCTCAAGCCGTACCGGGAACAACTACCGCCCGCATTGTTCACCCAACCCTTCAGCCTGCCCAAGACCGACGGGCGGGGCATCCCCCGGGAAACCCTGCGCAAAGCCCTGGGATTGCTGAAGGAAGCCGGGTGGACCATCCACGGCCAGCGCCTGCTCAACGCCGACAGCCAGCCCCTGCGCTTCGAGATCCTGCTGGTGAACCCGAACCTGGAGCGCATCCTGCAGCCCTACGTGGAAAACCTCGCCAGCATCGGCATCCAGGCCCGCCTGCGTACGGTGGATCGCGCTCAATACAAGCAGCGTCTGGACCAGTTCGACTTCGACATGATCCTGCTAACCCTGGGGCAAACCCTCAGCCCGGGTCTTGAGCAATGGCAGTACTTCCATTCCAGCCAGGCGGGGGTCAAGGGCAGCAAGAACTACGCCGGCATCAACAACCCGGTGGTCGATCACCTGCTGGAAAAGCTCCTGTCTGCCCGCACCCGTGACGAACAGGTCGCCGCCGGCAAAGCCCTGGACCGTGTGCTGCTGTGGCAGCACTACTGCATCCCTAACTGGTATCTCAATTATCATCGCCTGGCCTACCGTAACCGGTTTGCCTTTGTCACTACGCCGCCCTACACCCTGGGTTTGAGCGCATGGTGGCTGAAATCTTCGGAGAAAGATCAATGAAGCCTTTACGCGCCCTGCTCCTGCAGGCCAGCGGCCTGTTGTTCGCCGGACTGGCCTGTGCCGCACCGCAGCACGCCTTGACCTTGTACAACGAGCCGCCGAAATATCCGGCCGACTTCAAGCATTTCGATTATGTGAACCCTGACGCCCCCAAGGGCGGGATTTTTCGTCAGGGCGGGTTTGGTGGCTTCGACAGCCTCAACCCTTTTATCAGCAAGGGCGTCCCCGCCGATGACATCGGCCTGATCTACGACACCCTGGCCAAACAAGGCCTGGACGAACCCTTCACCGAATATGGCCTGATCGCCGAAAAAATCGAGAAGGCCCCGGACAATGCCTGGGTGCGCTTTTACCTGCGGCCCGAAGCCCGCTTCAACGACGGCCATCCCGTACGCGCCGAGGACGTGGTGTTCAGCTTCCAGACCTTGACCAAGGACGGCGCTCCGATGTTCCGCGGTTATTACAACGACGTGGCCGAAGTCATCGCCGAAGAACCGCTCAAGGTGCTGTTCAAGTTCAAGCACACCAATAACCGCGAATTGCCGCTGATCCTCGGCCAACTGCCGGTATTGCCCAAGCATTGGTGGGCCGGGCGCGAATTCAACAAGGGCAACCTGGAGATCCCCCTCGGCAGCGGTCCGTATAAGGTCGCCGAAGTGAAGGCTGGCCGTTCGATTCGCTATGAACGCGTGAAGGACTATTGGGGCAAGGACCTGCCGGTCAACCGCGGCTTCTACAACTTCGACGTGCTGACCACCGACTACTATCGCGACAACACCGTGGCGGTCGAGGCACTGAAGGCCGGGCAGTTCGATTTCTGGCTGGAAATGGCTGCCAAGAACTGGGCCAACGCCTACAACATCCCGGCCGTGACCGAAGGCCGGCTGATCAAGGAACAGATCCCCAACGGCAACCCCACCGGCATGCAGGGCTTTGTCTACAACCTGCGCCGCCCGGTCTTCCAGGACGTGCGGGTGCGCAAGGCCTTGAGCCTGCTGCTGGACTTCGAATGGACCAACAAACAACTGTTCCACGGTGCCTACGCCCGCACCCGCAGTTATTTCGAAAACTCGGAGATGGCCGCCACCGGCCTGCCCGGCGAAGACGAGCTGAAGATCCTCAAGCCGTTGCGTGGCAAGATCCCCGAGCAGGTGTTCACCCAGGCCTTCCAGCCTTCGGTATGCGACGGCAGCGGCATGATTCGTGACCAGCAGCGCAAGGCCTATCAATTGCTGCAAGAGGCCGGCTGGCGCATCGTCGACGACAAGATGGTCGATGCCCAGGGCAAACCCGTGGTGCTGGAGTTCCTGCTGGCCCAGACCGAATTCGAGCGGGTGCTGCTGCCGTTCAAGCGTAACCTCAGTGACCTGGGCATCGAACTGGTGATCCGCCGGGTCGACGTGTCCCAATACATCAATCGCGTGCGCTCGAGGGATTTCGACCTGATCGTGGGCAGCTTCCCGCAGTCCAGCTCGCCGGGTAACGAACAGCGCGAGTTCTGGATGTCGGCCGCCGCCGATAATCCCGGCAGCCGCAACACCATGGGCCTGAAGGACCCGGCAGTCGACCAACTGGTGGAGCAACTGATCAACGCCGACTCACGCAAGAGCCTGGTGGCCCACGCCCGGGCGCTGGACCGGGTGTTGCAATGGGGCTACTACGTGATCCCCAACTGGCACATCAAGACCTGGCGCGTAGCCTACTGGAACCACATCGGCCATCCAAAAATCACCCCGACCTACGACATCGGCACCACCACATGGTGGGTCAAGCCAGAGGTCAAGCCTTCCATCGAGGTGGAAAAACAGGTCATCGAGCAAAAAATCGTCGCCCCGGCGAGTGTGGAGTAACCGATGCTGGCTTATATCTTTCGGCGTCTATTGCTCATCATCCCGACCCTGTTTGGCATCCTGCTGATCAACTTCGTGATCATCCAGGCCGCGCCCGGCGGGCCGGTGGAGCAGATGATCGCCAAACTCGAAGGTTTCGAAGGCGCCACCAGCCGCATTGCCGGTGGCGGTGCTGAAGTGTCGGTGGCCGGCTCCGCCTATCGCGGCGCCCAGGGGCTGGACCCGGCGCTGGTCAAGGAAATCGAGCGCATGTACGGCTTCGACAAGTCGGCGCCGGAACGCCTGTGGATCATGATCAAGAATTACGCTCGCCTGGATTTCGGTGACAGTTTTTTCCGAGACGCCAAGGTCATCGACCTGATCAAGGAAAAAATGCCGGTCTCCATCTCGCTAGGGCTGTGGAGTACGCTGATCATGTACCTGGTGTCGATCCCGCTGGGGATCGCCAAGGCGACGCGGCATGGCAGTCATTTCGACGTCTGGACGAGTTCGGCGATCATCGTCGGCTATGCCATCCCGGCGTTCCTGTTCGCCATCCTGCTGATCGTGGTGTTTGCCGGCGGCAGCTATTTCAACTGGTTCCCGCTACGGGGGCTGACGTCCAACGATTTCGACGAACTGAGCATGGGCGGCAAGATCCTCGACTATTTCTGGCACCTGGCCTTGCCCGTTACGGCCCTGGTGATCGGCAACTTTGCCACCATGACCCTGCTGACCAAGAACAGCTTCCTCGATGAAATCAACAAGCAGTACGTGGTCACCGCCAAGGCCAAGGGCCTGACCCGCAATCGGGTGCTCTATGGTCATGTGTTCCGCAACGCCATGCTGCTGGTGATTGCCGGCTTCCCTTCGGCGTTCATCGGAATCTTCTTCACCGGCTCGTTGCTGGTAGAGGTTATTTTTTCCCTTGATGGCCTCGGTTTGATGAGTTTCGAGGCGGCAATCAACCGTGACTACCCGGTGGTCTTCGGCACCCTGTTCATCTTCACCTTGCTGGGGCTGGTGGTGAAACTGATCGGTGACCTGACCTACACCTTTGTCGATCCACGCATCGACTTCGAAAGCCGGGAGCATTGAGATGAACCTGTCCCCCCTCAATCGCCGTCGTTTCGAACTGTTCAAGGCCAACAAGCGTGGCTGGTGGTCGCTGTGGCTGTTCCTGATCCTGTTCGGGCTCAGCCTGGGCGCCGAGTTGATCGCCAATGACAAGCCGCTGGTGGTGCACTACGACGACGGCTGGTACTTCCCGGCACTCAAGCGCTACCCGGAAACCACGTTCGGCGGCGAATTTCCGCTGGAAGCCAACTACAAGAGCCCATACATCCGCGAACTGCTGGCCGCCAAGGACGCGTGGGTGCTGTGGGCACCGATCCCGTTCAGCTACCAGAGCATCAATTACGACCTGAAGGTCCCCGCCCCGGCACCGCCCTCCTCGGTCAACTGGCTGGGCACCGACGACCAGGGCCGCGATGTGCTGGCCCGGGTGATCTATGGTTTCCGTGTTTCGGTGCTGTTCGCTCTGACACTGACCCTCCTCAGCTCAATCATCGGCGTGATCGCCGGCGCCTTGCAGGGCTTTTACGGCGGATGGGTCGACCTGGCCGGCCAGCGTTTCCTGGAGATCTGGTCGGGGCTGCCGGTGCTTTACCTGTTGATCATCCTGGCCAGCTTCGTGCAGCCGAACTTCTGGTGGTTGCTGGGCATCATGCTGCTGTTCTCCTGGATGAGCCTGGTGGACGTGGTCCGCGCCGAGTTCCTGCGCGGGCGCAACCTGGAATACGTGCGTGCCGCGCGGGCATTAGGCATGCAGAACGGCGCGATCATGTTCCGCCACATCCTGCCCAACGCCATGGTCTCGACCATGACGTTTATGCCGTTCATCCTCACCGGGGCCATCGGCACCCTCACGGCCCTGGATTTCCTCGGGTTTGGCTTGCCTCCGGGCGCTCCGTCCCTGGGTGAACTGGTGGCCCAAGGCAAATCCAACCTGCAGGCGCCGTGGCTTGGCATCAGCGCGTTTGCCGTACTGGCGATCATGCTGAGCCTGCTGGTGTTCATCGGCGAGTCAGCTCGCGATGCCTTCGATCCGAGGAAATGAAATGAATCAGGACAATCTGATCGAAGTGCGCGACTTGGCCGTGGAGTTCATCGTCGGCGAACGTCGGCAACGGGTGGTCGAAGGCGTCAGTTTCGACATCAAGCGTGGCGAAACCATGGCCCTGGTCGGCGAAAGCGGCTCAGGCAAGTCGGTGACCGCCCACTCGATCCTGCGGTTGCTGCCCTACCCGTTGGCCCACCATCCAAGCGGGACCATCCAGTACGCCGGCCAGGATTTGCTCGGGTTGAAAGAAAAGACTATCCGCCACATCCGGGGTAACCGGATCGCGATGATCTTTCAGGAGCCGATGACGTCCCTCAATCCGCTGCATTGCATCGAGAAGCAGATCAATGAAGTGCTGGGCATTCACAAGGGGCTATCCGGTAAGGTCGCTACCCGTCGCACCTTGGAGTTGCTGGAACTGGTGGGCATCCCCGAGCCGCACAAGCGCCTCAAGGCCCTGCCCCACGAACTGTCCGGTGGCCAGCGCCAGCGAGTGATGATCGCCATGGCCCTGGCCAACGAGCCGGAGCTGCTGATTGCCGACGAACCGACCACGGCACTGGACGTCACCGTCCAGCTGAAAATCCTCGAATTGCTCAAGGATTTGCAGGCGTGGCTGGGTATGTCGCTGCTGTTGATCAGCCACGATTTGAACCTGGTGCGAAGAATTGCTCATCGCGTATGTGTCATGCAGCGCGGTTGCATCGTCGAACAGGCATCGTGCGAAGAGCTGTTCCGCGCGCCGCAGCATCCGTACACTCGGGAACTGCTGGCCGCCGAGCCCAGCGGCAACCCGGCGACCAACGTGGTCGGCCCGCCGCTGTTGCAGGTCGAGGACCTGAAAGTCTGGTTCCCGATCAAGAAAGGCCTGTTCAAACGCACGGTGGACTACATCAAGGCCGTGGACGGTATCCGCTTCAGCCTGCCCCAGGGCCAGACCCTGGGTATCGTTGGCGAAAGCGGCTCCGGCAAGTCCACCCTGGGGCTGGCGATCTTGCGGTTGATCGGCAGCCAGGGGGGGATCCGCTTTGAAGGCAAGCAGCTGGACTGCCTGTCGCAGCAACAGGTCCGGCCACTGCGCCGGGAGATGCAAGTGGTGTTTCAGGACCCGTTCGGCAGCCTGAGCCCACGGATGTGTGTAAGCCAGATCGTCGGCGAAGGCCTGCGGATCCACAAGATCGGCACCGCAGCCGAGCAGGAACAAGCGATAATCGCGGCATTGAAGGAGGTAGGCCTGGATCCGGAGACTCGGAACCGCTACCCCCATGAATTTTCCGGAGGGCAGCGGCAGCGTATCGCCATTGCCCGGGCCCTGGTGCTCAAGCCGGCGTTGATTCTGCTGGATGAACCGACGTCGGCCCTGGACCGTACCGTGCAACGCCAGGTGGTGGAGCTGTTGCGGTCGCTGCAAACCAAGTACAACCTGACGTACCTGTTTATCAGCCATGACCTGGCTGTCGTCAAAGCGCTGAGCCACCAGTTGATGGTGGTCAAGCATGGCCAAGTGGTCGAACAAGGTGATGCCCGCAGCATATTCGCCGCGCCGCAACACCCCTATACACAGCAGTTGCTGGAGGCCGCTTTCCTGGCCCCAACAACTGCCGAATAACCTGAAAGAGGAGCAACACATGGGTTTTCTCGCCGGTAAGCGCGTACTGATCGTCGGTGTCGCCAGCAAGCTGTCCATCGCATCCGGCATCGCTTCGCGAGGGCGCTGAGCTTGCCTTCACTTATCAGAACGACAAACTCAAGGGTCGCGTCGAAGAGTTCGCACAAGGCTGGGGTTCGAGCCCTGAGTTGTGCTTCCCGTGCGACGTGGCCAGCGATGAAGAAATCGCCAAGGTTTTCGAAGAACTGAGCAAGAAGTGGGACGGCCTGGACTGCATCGTGCACTCCGTGGGCTTCGCCCCGGGCGATCAACTGGACGGCGACTTCACCGAAGCCACCACCCGCGAAGGCTTCCGCATTGCCCACGACATCAGCGCCTACAGCTTCGTGGCCCTGGCCAAAGCCGGTCGTGAAATGATGAAAGGCCGCAACGGCAGCTTGCTGACCCTGTCGTACCTGGGCGCCGAGCGCACCATGCCGAACTACAACGTGATGGGTATGGCCAAGGCTTCCCTGGAAGCAGGCGTGCGTTACCTGGCCGGCTCCCTGGGCCCGGATGGCACCCGCGTCAACTGCGTATCGGCCGGTCCAATCCGTACCCTCGCCGCTTCCGGCATCAAGAACTTCCGCAAAATGCTGGCCGCCAACGAAGCGCAGACTCCGCTGCGTCGCAACGTCACCATCGAGGAAGTCGGCAACGCCGGCGCCTTCCTGTGCTCGGACCTGGCCTCGGGCATCAGCGGTGAAATCATGTACGTGGACGGCGGCTTCAACACCACCGCCATGGGTAACATCGAAGAGTAATCTTCACGTCACATCCGCTGCGTAAAAACGCCGCTTGTCCTGAAAAGGGACAAGCGGCGTTTTTTATTCCGCTCTGGTCATGGCGGTGGGTCAGCTTGCATTCGTGTTGAATGGGCCACCGCTATCGCGAGCAGGCTCGCTCCCACATTTTCCGAGTTGCTCATAGACTTCGGGCAAACCACAAATCCCCTGTGGGAGCGAGCCTGCTCGCGATGACGATGGACCTGCACACATAAGGGCTTGATGTGACGCCGTCAGCGCGAGCCAGCCTGTTTTTGAATGTACATCGCCTCATCAGCATCCGCCAAAAGGCTGTCGATGGACTGATGACGCTTCGGGTCATAGTCGATCTGGCCCACGCTGAAACGGATGTCATAGCCACGCTGCAACATCGCATTGCGCTCATCAAGGATTTCCCTGAGTCGCGCCATGATCGCCGAGGTTTCGACATGGGCAGAGCCGGTGAGCAGCGCCACGAACTCATCGCCACCCAAACGACCGATCACATCACTTTCGCGAAAGGCGATGCGTAGCACGTCGGCAAACGTTTTTAGTGCCGTATCGCCCTCGGCGTGTCCGAAGCGGTCGTTGATGAGCTTGAAGTCGTTGAGGTCGAAGAACAGCAGTGTTGCCGGACGCGACAGGCGCTCGCAAACGCTCAGCGCATGCTGGGCCAACGTCTTGAAACCACGTCGATTGGACAGCAAGGTCAGTTCGTCCATGCTCGCCATCTGCACAGCAATCATTTCCTGCTCGGCCATGCTGGCCAAGTCGCGCAGCAGTTCGCGCTCTTCGTCATTGAGCTTGCGCGGCTTGGTGTCCAGCAAGCACAGGGTTCCAAGCTTGCTGCCGTCATCCAGTGCCAACGGCTGCCCGGCGTAGAAACGAATGCCGGGTTTATCGGTGACAAACGGGTTGTCGCGAAACCGCTCGTCCTGCTCCGCGTCGCAAACCTCCAGAATCTGATCCTGCAAAATGGCGTGTGCACAAAATGAAACGTCGCGTCCGGACTCACTGGCGTCCAGGCCCGCGTTGGACTTGAACCACTGACGGTTGGCATCCACCAGCGACACCAGCGCAATGGGCACATCGAACAAACGCCGGGCAAGGCGAGTCAGGCGGTCGAAGCGCTCCTCGGGCGCAGTGTCGAGCAATTTGAGCGAGTGCAAATTCTTGAGGCGAACGGCTTCGTTATCCGGTTTACCAGGCGCAAGCATCGGAAACTCCATAGAGAGGGCTTGTTGAAGTCTAGCCCAGGCCCTCTCCTCTTCAAACCGAACGGCCAAATCAGACAGGCATTTCTCGACGGGGCCGAATACACTGCGACACAGGTTCAAGACGAGGACGCCGACCGATGAAGCCCGCCCCCCATGATGCCGCCCCACGTTTCTGGCGTGATGCAGCGCTGCCCTTCATCGAAGCCCGGGGCATCGCCGATGGACGCAAGGTCTGCTATTCACGTCATTCCCATGACCACTTTTCCATCGGGGCTATCACGGCCGGGCGCAGCACCTACCTGCATGAGCAATCGAATTTCCAGGTAGAGAGCGGTACGGTCGTATTGATGAACCCCGGCGATGTCCATGCGTGCAACCCGATCAATGATCAGCCATGGTCGTATGTAATGCTGTACGTCGACACCCAGTGGCTGACGGACTTGCAGCGCCGAATCGGCTTTGACGAGACCCTGGGTTTTCAGGGCTTCGCCACCACCCACAGCCGCGACATCGAGCTGTTTGCCGCCTTACAGGGTTTGTACGGCCAACTGGTGAATGAGCGGATCGACATCGCCCGCAAACACGCCGCCGCCGAAGCGTTTTTCATCGACCTGCAACACCGGCTCAACCCAGCCGGGCGCCCGGACCGTGGCAGCCACCCGGGGTTGATGCGAGCGGCGCAGTTTATCCATGACCATTGCAGCGAGGCCTTGAAACTCGAAGACATCTGCGCCGCCGCACAACTTTCGCCGTCGTACCTGAGCCGGGCCTTCAAGCGCCATTACGGCATGACGCCCCATGCTTTCCTGGTCAATCGTCGGATCCAGTTCGCCCGTCGGCAGTTACGCGAAGGCAAGCTGATTGCCGATGTCGCACTGGACAGCGGGTTTGCCGACCAGGCGCATTTCCAGCGCGCCTTCAAACAACACCTGGCCGCCACCCCGGGCCAATATCGCGGTTGATACCCGACCCTGCTTTTGCGGGGATGGCTCAAGGCAACAACAAATACACCGCACTGACCACCAGCAACGCCGCCATCGTCCGATTGAACAGGCGCATGGTCGCCGGGTTGCCCAGCCAGACCCGCAGAAAACTGCCGGCATAGGCCCAGCAGCCCACCGAGAGATAACAGATCACCAGGTAGATAGCCGCAAACTGCCACACCAACCGCGCCTCACCATCGGCCACGAACGCTCCCATCCCGGCCACACAGGCCAGCCACGCCTTGGGGTTGAGCCACTGCATCAACGCGCCGTAAAACATCGACGGCGCCCGCTCCTCGTCTCCGGCGCCCAGCTGCCCGTTGTCCATCGCCAGTTTCCAGGCCATGAACAACAGAAAACCCACGCCCCCCAGTTGCACCACTCGCGTGAGGCCGGGCCAGCGCTGCAGCACTTCGTGCAACCCCAGCCCCATCAACACCAGCAGCAAGACAAACCCCAGGGTGGCCCCGGCCACGTGACGCAAGGTGGCACGAAAGCCGAATCGCGCCCCGGAACTGAGGGCGACTATATTGACCGGGCCGGGAGTGATGGACGCGACGAGTGCAAACGCCGCCATGGAAATAATCAGACTCATTGCATACCTTCTTCATGTCCGTGAGGTGGCGTTCAAGGTAAATTGCATGCCACTGGCGGTATTGAACAAAACTGCCCAATGACGACGACTCACCGCGCGCCGTGCGAACAGGTGCTGTTTCGGGCTCTTTTTTACGCAAACTTTACGCAGCGTCCGGTCAACGAAATCGATACTGGGCGGCTCATTCTTTCAGGCGTGTTTTATGTCCCTTGCGGCTGTGCGGTTTATCGGATTCATCCTCGGCATTTTCCTGATCACCCTCGCCGCGAGCATGGCAATCCCGCTTCTCACGCTGATGGTGTACGAGCGAAACGATGACCTCTCGGCGTTCTTGTGGTCGAGCCTGATCACCTTTGTCTGCGGCATCTTGCTGGTAGCACGTGGTCGGCCAGAGCACATACAACTGCGTCCGCGGGACATGTACCTGCTGACCACTGCCAGTTGGGTGGTTGTCTGCACCTTCGCCGCCTTGCCGATGGTGTTTATCCAGCACATCAGCTACACCGACGCATTCTTCGAGACGATGTCCGGCATCACCACCACCGGTTCGACCATCCTCACCGGTCTGGACAATGCCTCCCCGGGCCTGCTGATCTGGCGCTCGATGTTGCAGTGGCTCGGAGGGATCGGCTTCATCGGCATGGCGGTGGCCATCCTGCCGCTGTTGCGGGTCGGCGGCATGCGACTGTTCCAGACCGAATCATCGGACTGGTCGGAGAAAGTCACACCGCGCTCCCATGTGGCGGCGACCTACATCCTGTGGCTCTACTTAGGCTTGAGTGCCCTGGCCGCCCTGGCCTTGTGGCTGGCGGGCATGACACCTTTCGAAGCGATCAACCATGCGATGACCATGATTTCCACCGGAGGGTTCTCCACTTCGGATTCGTCCTTGGCCAACTGGTCTCAACCGGCCATCCACTGGATCTCGGTGATTATCATGATCGCCGGCGCACTGCCCTTCACCTTGTATGTCGCCACGTTGCGCGGGAACAAACGAGCGTTGCTCAGGGATCATCAGGTCCGTGGATTCCTCGGATTCCTGGTCATTACCTGGCTCGTGGTGGGCACCTGGCTGAGCCTGAACAGCGACTACGCCTGGCTGGACGCGGTGCGCATCGTAGCCGTCAACGTGACTTCGGTGGTCACCACCACCGGTGTGGCGCTGGGTGACTACTCGCTATGGGGCAGCTTTGCCCTGCTGCTATTTTTTTACCTGACGTTTGTCGGCGGTTGTTCGGGATCCACCTCCGGCGGGCTGAAGATTTTTCGTTTTCAGGTGGCCGGCGCCTTACTGATGGGCAGTTTGAAACAACTGATCCATCCGCGGGCGGTGATTCAAAAAAAATACAACAAGCACCCCATCGACGAAGAGATCGTCCGTTCGCTGCTGACGTTTTCTTTTTTCTTCACCATTACCATCGGCGCTATCGCCCTTGGGCTTGCGCTGATCGGCCTGGACTGGACGACGGCCCTCACCGGTGCCGCCACGGCCGTGTGCAACGTAGGGCCAGGACTGGGCTCGATCATCGGACCGGCCGGCAACTTCTCCACCTTGCCGGATGCGGCCAAATGGCTGCTGACCATTGGCATGCTGCTGGGTCGTCTGGAGATTCTGACCGTGCTGGTGTTGTTCACGCCGGTGTTCTGGAAGTATTGAGGCGGATGGAAATTCACTGTCGATTTTCCGGTGGAGCCATCCCGGGCCTGGCTCTATGCTCCCCCCATGAACCTACACGACTCGCTGCTCCCACCCCATGCCGAGATGGTCCGCGCCATGCTCGAACGAGACACCGCCTACGAGGGGGTGTTCTTCACGGCGGTCAAGACCACCGGCATCTTCTGTCGCCCCAGCTGCACGGCGCGCAAGCCGAAGCCGGAAAACGTCGAATTTTTCGCCCACGCTGACGAAGCCATGTCGGCCGGCTATCGAGCCTGTCTGCGTTGCAAGCCGCTGGATGCCGCCGCCATCGCGCCCGCCTGGATCCAGGCGCTGCTCAAGGCGGTGGACGCCGAACCCGACCTGCGCTGGACCGACGCCTTGTTGCTGGAACAAGGCATTGAACCGCTGAAGCTGCGGCGCTGGTTCAAGCAGCATTTCGGCATGACTTTCCATGCCTACCTGCGCACCCGACGGCTGGGCATCGCCCTGGGGGGCATCAAAGAAGGGATTTCCATCGACAATGCGGCCTTTGACTCAGGCTACGAGTCCCTGAGCGGATTTCGTGACGCCTTCGTGAAGTCTTTCCACATCACACCGGGCCGCGCCGCCCACAGCGAACCCCTGCTGTTCACCCGCCTGACAACGCCACTGGGGCCGATGCTGGCCATGGCCGAACGGCGCGGCCTGGTGTTGCTGGAGTTCCTCGACCGCCCGGCCCTGACCCGGGAAATTGAAGAGTTGCAACAACGCTACGGCTATACCGTCGCCCCGGGGCACAATCCCCACTTGCAACAGATCGAAACCGAACTGGCCGACTATTTCGCTGGGAAGCTCACCTCGTTCAGCGTGCCGCTGCACATGCCCGGCAGCGCCTTCGCCGTCCGGGTCTGGGCTGAACTGGAAAAAATCCCCTACGGCGAAACCCGTAGCTACGGCAACATCGCCACTGCCCTCGGCAGTCCTGGTGCCAGCCGTGCGGTGGGACTGGCCAACGGCCAGAATCGCCTGGCCATCGTCATCCCCTGCCACCGGGTGATCGGTGCGGATGGCTCGTTGACCGGCTATGGTGGCGGGCAGCCACGCAAGGCTTTTCTGTTGCGGCTGGAAAAAGCTGCGGTGCAGGTGTCCCTGCCACTGGCATTCTGATCAGCCTGCCGAGTGAACACCTGATGCCTGTCCCGTACCACGATGCCAGCACCTTTCTGGCAAGCCTCGACGAAGACTGGCGCCGTCATGTCGAGATGATCGGCCCTTGTCTGCTGCAACCCAAACCGGCCCGCGACCCGTATGAAGCACTCGTCCGGGCGATTGCCTATCAACAATTGCATGCTAAAGCCGGCGATGCGATTCTCGGTCGCTTTCTGCGGCTGTTTCCGGGAGCGATATTCCCCAGGCCTGAGCAGATCCTGGCGACTGACTTCCAACAGATGCGCGACTGCGGATTTTCCGCCAGCAAGATCGCGACCATACAGGGCATCGCTCAAGCGACGCTGGACGAGGTGGTGCCGGACTACCCCGCGGCGCTGGCCATGGATGATGAAGCCTTGATCGAACGCTTGATCACCCTGCGCGGCGTCGGACGCTGGACCGTGGAGATGCTGCTGATCTACAGCCTGGAGCGACCCGACATCCTGCCGGCGGATGACTTTGGAGTGCGTGAGGGGTATCGGCGGCTCAAGGGCTTGGACGTCCAACCGACGCGCAAACAGATGGTTGGGATTGGACAGGCGTGGAGCCCACATCGGACGGTGGCGGCGTGGTATTTGTGGCGGGTGCCCGGTCGCTAGAGCGCGTCATCGTTCATCGCGAGCAGGCTCGCTCCCACAGGGATTTCGGTGTTTGTGTTCACTGAAGATCAAATGTGGGAGCGAGCCTGCTCGCGATGGCTGCCGCATGGCCGGCCTGAATTCAGCTGTCAAAAAATGCCGACCGTCTAGGCTGTCCTGAGCCACTTCCCAATTGCCAACCGGAGGTTCTCATGCAGCTCGAAGGATCCTGCCATTGCGGCGCGGTGTCGTTCAGCCTCGACAGCGCCCACCCCTACCCTTATCAGCGCTGCTACTGCTCGATCTGTCGCAAGACCCAGGGTGGAGGCGGCTTTGCGATCAACCTGGGGGGCGATGCACGGAGCTTGAAGGTACGCGGTCGCAAGCACATCTCGATCTATCATGCGCGGCTCAAGAATGACGGGGATAAACGCGCCCACCGCAGTAGCGCCGAACGGCATTTCTGTTCCCTTTGCGGTTCAGGCTTGTGGCTGTTCAGCCCCGAATGGCCTGAGCTGATCCACCCGTTCGCCTCTGCCATCGATACGCCGTTGCCGGTACCGCCTGAGCACACCCATCTGATGCTGGGCTCCAAGGCGCCGTGGGTGGAAGTCGAGGCGCACGCCGGCGATCAGCAGTTCGAGATCTATCCCCAGGAGTCCATTGCCCAATGGCATGAGCGCCTGGGTTTGAGCGATTAAGGATGTAGAGCTGCGTGAGGCCTCATCGCGAGCAGGCTCGCTCCCACAGGGATTTTCGGTGTACTCATTACTTGTGTTCACTGAAGATCAAATGTGGGAGCGAGCCTGCTCGCGATGGCGTCAGGGCAAACAGCCCTATACCGCAGGCACACCACTGTGGAAGCGAAACTCCACATCCGGCGATTCAATCAGCGCCTGCTCGGCGTCACGAACCTTGTCGATCACCTGGGCGATGTCCTTGGCGTCGCCATACTGGTAGGCCAGTTTCAGGTAGCCCTGGAAATGCCGCGCTTCGCTTTTGAGCAAGCCGAAATAGAACTTGCCCAATTCTTCGTCCAGGTGCGGCACCAGGGCCTCGAAACGCTCGCAACTGCGGGCCTCGATGAAAGCGCCGACCACCAAAGTGTCCACCAGTTTGACCGGTTCGTGGCTGCGGACCACTTTGCGCAGCCCCGAGGCGTAACGCCCGGCAGAGAGCTGGCGTAAGCCGACCTTGCGTTTTTTCATCAGGCGCATCACCTGTTCGTGATGCACCAGTTCTTCCCGGGCCAGACGTGACATCAGGTTGATCAGGTCAACGTGGGAGTGGTACTTGGCGATCAGGCTCAGGGCGGTGCTGGCGGCCTTGAATTCGCAGTTCTTGTGGTCGATCAGCAGCGTCTCCTGGTCGGCCAGCGCCGCCTGGACCCAGGCATCGGGAGTGCGGCAACCAAGGAATTCATGAATTTCGGGAAGGATCATGGGGCTCACGGAAAAAGAGAGTCGAGCGAAGGGCGCCGATTATACCGGCCTGCCTCCAGACCACCAGCCACCGCCGTTGATATGCATCAAGTCGACGACTGCCATACAACAACTATAGTTGAGCAACGCCATGCCTTTTTATTGCTGGAGACGCCGATCATGCAAGCCATTCGCAGCATTCTGGTGGTCATCGACCCCGAACATTCGGAAAGCCTCGCGCTCAAGCGCGCCAAGCTGATTGCCGGTGTCACCCAGGCCCACCTGCATCTGCTGGTGTGTGACAAGAAGCATGACCATGCCGGCATGCTCAGCGTGCTGAAGGCCGCGTTGCTGGCCGACGGCTACAGTGTCACCACCGAACAGGCCTGGAACGAAAGCCTGTACGAAACCATCATCGACGTACAGCAGGCCGAAGGTTGCGGCCTGGTGATCAAGCAACATTTTCCCGACAGCCCGCTGAAAAAAGCCCTGCTCACCCCGGCGGACTGGAAATTGCTGCGCCATTGCCCGTCTCCAGTGCTGCTGGTGAAAACCGCCGGTTCCTGGAAAGACAAAGTGATCTTGGCCGCCGTCGACGTGGGCAATGCCGACGGCGAGCACCGCCACCTGCACTCCACCATCATCGATCACGGCTACGACATTGCCATCCTGGCCAAGGCGCACCTGCACGTGATCAGCGCCCATCCCACACCGATGCTGTCCTCCGCCGATCCGACGTTCCAGCTCAAGGAAACCATCGAGGCCAAATACCGCGAACAATGCCGGGCGTTCCAGGCTGAGTTCGACATCGACGACCAGCACCTGCATATCGAAGAAGGTCCGGCGGACGTCCTGATTCCATACATGGCGCGCAAGCTGCAGGCAGCGGTGACAGTGATCGGCACCGTGGCGCGTTCCGGGTTGTCAGGGGTCTTGATCGGCAATACCGCCGAAGCGGTGCTCGACACGCTGGAAAGCGACGTGCTGGTGCTCAAACCGCAGGAGGTCGAGGATCATCTGGTGGAGCTGGCGGTCAAGGACTGACACCCCTCGCCACAAAAGCCATCTCCTTCAGCCGCCAATGGCATCCTTCAGGAACCCCGGCGCGATGTAGCGCTGGTAATGGGCTTCGGACAGCAGGAAGAATTCCCGATCAATGGCGTCGCGCAGGTCCGGCAGGTCCCAGTCGCGAAATTCGGGCATCAGCACCATGCCGTAGGCTTCCAGGTTGTTGATCACCCGCGCGCCACGGGCGATCAATTGATAAGCCCAGCAATATTCCGACTGGTGCGGCACAAAACGAATCTTGCGTGTTTCCAGTTGCTGGCGCAGCAGCGCAGGATCAAAAACCTCCAGTTTGGCCACCATCACCTGGACCAGCAACTGCTCAAGCCGCATCCACACCGCGCGTTTTTCGTCCTCGTTATAGCCGTTCCAATGAATCACTTCATGGTGGAACCGCTTGCAGCCACGGCACACCAGGTCACCGTAGACAGTGGAGCAAAGGCCGACGCAGGGGGTCTTGATGAGCTGATTGGGCATAAGGAAAAACACACGCAAAAGCAGGACAGGCCGGCATGTTAGCCCTTTGTCTAAGATTGATCACCCCTCAAACTTCAGGGGCCAACTTACGTTTATTTTTTTTTTGCCGTAGAATCAGCCAGCCTTTTAAGGCGCCAATGTCCGTTAGAAGCTGTTTTCAAAGCGTCACGAGCACAGTCGTTCCTTCAGAGCGGTG